>Ga0265797_10000228_pt1 | contig 106990 bp, 83 predicted proteins | sample P2T30metagenome_FD_192433 | JGI IMG/M metagenome (GOLD analysis project Ga0265797, IMG submission 192433) | Plant litter microbial communities from East Loma Ridge, Irvine, California - P2 T30 | ecosystem: Environmental > Terrestrial > Plant litter > Unclassified | place: USA: California... | reverse complement strand
ATTTTCCCCGAGGCGATGGTTATTACGTCGCATTTCCTGATGCCGATCGCGCTGAATCCGGGTTTGATGAAGTTTAGCTTTTAGGTCTTGGTTTTGTTTTGTACGGTTTCCTTTTCTTCTTTGGTCCTCACTGGAAACCTTGTCAATCTTTGAGGAGACGCTTGCTAGTTTTAGTACTGATGGAACATCATTCCGGTGAGATGCTAGTGTTTAGAGAAGGCTCTCTCAATGGCGAACATATTCTCTAATTGGGTGGAGCTTGCTGATACTATGTCAAAGATTCGGTCGCTCCAATGAGATAACAGTATCCGGAGAAAGCTCTCTCAAGGGCGAACATTGCGTTTCGATGGGTGAGGCTTGCTGATACTACGATTAGCCGTCAGATATGAGCTTTAGTCTAAACATTCGATTCACTTCGAATCGAATCACGCTCGCTGATAGATCTCGGGTACTGCTGTCCACTTGGATACAGAAACTTGGTATCAGATCCATCAACTACTTCACCCTCTCTCCGCAAACACAAGCGAGTCCTCCGTCATTTTCCCAGTAACCAAAATCAAGCCGGCACCCCATCCTTGATTTGCTCCGAAAGCGTCGCATTCGGCACAGTCCAAGCCGCCACATCCTCGAACTTCTCCACCATCAAATCGCTCACCAACCGCCCGAAGACTACCCCTCCCCACGCATTCAGATGCGTGCGATCGCCCGCCGCGAGGTTATACGCATCGCTGGCCGCTGAGCCGATCGCATTGCAGTAATCCGTGCTAGCGCGGTTGAGATCGATGAAGCGCGCTCCAAGACCTTCGGCGACCTCGATCGTTGCGGTGCGTTCGTTGGAGAGGTTCTCGACCACGGCGCCGTTCTTGAATGTCCGGCGGGTCAGAGGGGTGACGAGGATTGGGGTTGCGAGGGCTTCGGTCACTTCGGTGGCGAAGGCGTTGAGGTTGTTGGCGTAGTCGGTGATGGTGATTCCGGTGGGTTCCTTTTGGTCGTTGTGGCCGAACTGGATCGTTACGAAGACTTCGTGAGTGGCGCTGTGGGTTTTGATTTCGTCGAGGACGGTGGCCCAGTCTCCGCCGGCGCGGAAAGAGACGGTCGTGGCGCCGCTGTGGCCTAGGTTTATGCCGCTCGCTGGCGAGAGGAGGGTGGTTTCGAGGAAGCCGTCGCCCCAGCCGCCGCCGATGGCTGTGGTTGAGTCGCCGGCTAGGACGAAGTAGGCTGGTTTTGCTTCTGTTTGGCGAGGAGGTAGGACTGCTGCTGCTGCTGCTGCTTGTCCTGTGGCTAGCAGGGGACCGATGATGTTCAAGAGTTTCATAGTTCGTAGGGTCGGGTGGTTGAAAGGTTGGAAATGGGGTGTCGGTCACTGAAGTGTTTGACGAGGATGGAGGCGTGGTTTTATCGTATTCATTGTGTGACACGTGAGCCATGATGTTAGTCGTCATTCGTCCACCGGGCTGGTTTCTTGTAGACGATATTGCATTTGATGTGACGATGTTCCGCCAATCAGGTCGTTCGAGGGTGCATGATATGTGAAGCATATATGATGTCCCGCTTTTCGGTGAAACTACTGCCGAGCAAATGTAGCTATACGGCTCGAGTATGAAACCGGAAGCTGCATAGTCGTTTGTCGTAGTTTGTTGCGTTGCAAAGTAGATGTATGTCGGAAACTTGTCGTCGGTGATGTATGCTACCCCAACCCTAACCCGAAGCGATTTGACTGCATCGTTGCAGATCAATTTATGATCGTGTCCGGAGATTAATCAAGTGAGCTCTTGAGGGTGTGTACACTCCGAGTACATATCTGTACTCGATGGGCTTCAAAATTACGGACATCTTCCTAGTTACCAAGGAATCGATCTTGCAAGAGCAAAGTTCATAATATCACGACAGTTGTGAGTGAAGGCAACACGCCTGTCACCATTAAAGTAGTGCAACTGTAAATCAACCAACGGTGGTTGGTCAGTAGAGTTCATCGATCTGGAAGTCTTTCGAAGTAGAAAGTCCATTGTGTCTTGCTGTCGTGTCCAAGTTGTAAAGTAGCATTCCGGTCTCAGCGGATTTATTAATCGAGACAGAAATGGGCTATGGAGGCATCAATATGTCCCAAATAATTTGTCCAATGAGAGCCAGCTTACCAGCGAGATAGAGTATGCGGCAAGCTCCCGGAACACTAACCCTAAAATGACTCTCAAAAGCTTCCTTGGCCGGATCGCTCGGCTAGTACGACACTTTTCGACCGGACGCCAGACATCTTCATCGCGAACCTCAACTGCAAACGTACATGCACGCGAAAGTACAATCCATTGTTGTCAGCGTAGAAGGTGTACTCACATACTACTGACCAGTCGGCAGAACAATGAAAGGATGATTACATCAGGATTCTCGATGCGCTATCTTTCACTGCCACGACGACAGTCTGTGGCCGGCGTTGCCGGTACGGAAAAGCAGACGGCATCAGTATTTGGCCCGCAAAACATCGGCTCCATCTGCCGTCTGGAGCAGTCCTCCACACCCTACTCTATCCCTCCCCAAGCGTGCCCAGGACTCAGGTCAGTCGGGCCTATTCCAAGAGATTGCGGAACTTATCAGACATGTGTATACCTCATTCTGACGGTATTACTTGCGGGGACCCCGGGGCACCCACCACATCAACGAGTACCCCATTTCTCCATCAATCACCCCAGCTGCGGAGGCTCGAGCTGCAGGTAAAGTGTTAACCTCACTCCGATATATCCATAATGTACGAATGCTATCTGCAGCAAAGGGGACCATGACTGAGGAACATTCGATGTTTCACAAACACATACTCTAGGACGACGACGGCGGTCAGAATCTCACCCAGTATTCGTAGTCTGGTGCGTCCGAGGTGTCGTCAACCTTTTAACACACCTAGCCTATAGGCTGCCAAAAATCTAACAGTCAACGCAGCAACTTGAACAGCTCTCGGCATCGACGAGAGCAGTGCTCTTACAGCAAGCAAGGCGGTTACTCGTTGTCGTCTAAGATTGAAAATTGATTGCAATCATCGCAGACGCGGGTAGCACCGTCGTGGATGGTTCTGGCCCCAAGGCAGAAGGCAGGCAACGCAGAAATATACCTTCTGGTGCATTTGTAACTTCTTCTGGTGCTGTCAAGCGACAGTCGATACGCTGAGTACTGCGCAGACTCCGAATTTTACGTGAAGAAATCAACGCTTCCTGCCCTTACATCAGCAACAAACCATGAAAATACAACGCTTTGCATCCTCGGACCGAAGCCCTAGAGCATCAAAAGTCAACACGGCAAGACATCCGATGATCACGAGGTTCAATTATGGATCTATTCGCGTGTTAAGCGAACCGTTGCAACGAGCTGAAGGGCACCCAAAAACAGATGGTTCATTTCAGCATGTGAGTGTTGTTGGTCTCCACAACACTACTCGTGATGATCGTGTGGAGTCTCCGTTGCAGACTCCAACGGCGGATCCGCCCAATTACTGTAATGTACAAACTAACGGATGGGTCAAGAATGATTGGACTGTAAATGAGCAAGCAAGGCCAATCGAACGTCTCTTGCCGTGAATGGAACAGAATGGTCGGACTTCGAGTTCCGTGCGCAAAATACTGTCACGAATATGGTTCAACGTAATATCATGATAGCTCGAACCGACAGAAATAGGGCAACTCCACCATTTTCTGAACAGACACACCGACAGTCAGACAAACAAACAGACAGAGACGATGTATCCACTCACGCCACTCACAGTCACAGCCCCATGGGTTGGAATCAACTCCGCGGTCGACGCGCTGGTGACAAAAGGCTTCGTTTTCGTCCTCGTTTCCGAGCCCTCCACATAGAGACCACTGATAATTTACCGTCTGTTTGCAGACCCGCAATAGTTGAGAGATGGTGTGAATCCTATCGCCGACATCACGTGTGTTAGCTTGCAAACTACACTTGCCGAGGATTAATGTCCCTCAGCAGCTACAGGACTTCGCACAAGTGGTCGGCCCTCCAAAACCACTGCGTCAGATTCAAGACGAAGGATGGTAAATTTCACTATGAGACGTCAGTGGCTTTTGGAGGGATCCTCAAAGCCTGCGATTTCATCGTTTTGCAACCGAAGTTTCTGCACTTGGCGGCTTGTGCATGAGCTTGTGCATGTCCATAGCACGGATGAACCGCGGTAGGGCACGAGCCAAGAGAGACTAAGGCTCCAAGCCCGAGAAATATTCATAAGCCGTCGGAGGTGAAGTCGAAAGCTTTTGCTTAGCAGACCAAGCAGACCAAGCAGACGTTCTGACTTGGCGATAAAATATCAACTGTAAATCATGTGGCGAGAAAGAAAGGAAAGAAACAACAGACATCGGAAAATTTGTCGCAGACTTCTCGCTCTAGATTCGCCAAAACGATTGGTTCAACCTCAGTATTCTACGGTTTGCCGATGCAGGGCACGCAAGAGGCTGACGAGCCGCTCGATGGCGGCCGATCTGTGAGAGGCTGGCGTTTCCCGCGCCCCGGACGACTAACCTACGGTAAGGTATCTGCATTAGGTTCGGAGAGACCATGCTTGACCATGACATGCGCCAAGCGGACCAACGGGCGCGAGTTGTTCAACATCGCATGCAAAGTGGTATCTCAAGAAACTCTGTCACGCGTTTTCCCCCGACGAACAAACACCGGGGCCATACAAGCCCAGTATCGTCTCGGATGAGACTGTAAGTGGCAAGACTGCCATGCTCTGCAATCTCTGCACGTGGCAAGCATTTCGCTTGTCTCCACCAAGTCTTTCACATCAATTGGCCGGCTCCACTCCCCAGGCCAAACTCCTCACACTCCAGATGCCCCAGTGTGAGTGGCCCCAGACGATGTCATTACCCTATCCAACGGCTGTGCCGTGACGCTGCGACCACTTCGGACATACCTTTTGTCGCCGAGTGTCTGATGGGACCCACTAGCGAGTATGGTGGTGGACCCTCGTTGCAACCGGCTGCCGCAAAACGCGCCTGGTGTTGTGATCGGAACCGGAGAGTGATTCCCAGTGTCTGCGATGCATCGATGCCTATATAACGGTCCAACCTCCTCTGCTCCGCCCTTTCTCCGCGACCTCACACACTCGTCTTTCAATCGAACTTTCAATCACCATGGGCGTCAAGACCTCCGAAGGAGGGGTCCCTACCTACTGGGGCACCTCAGGCCGAAGGCTCCAAATCCTCATCACAACCGTTGCGACTACCGATTTCCTGCTCTTTGGTTATGACCAAGGTGTCATGTCTGGCATCATCTCCTCTGACGCCTTCGTCGACCGGTTCCCCGAAGTCGACCAAGACCACCAATACAGAACTTGGGAAGGTTTCATCGTTTCAATCTACGCCGTCGGATGTTTCTTCGGTGCCTGCTTCATCCTACAATTGGGCGACTGGCTCGGCCGCCGCAAATCCATCTTCATCGGCGCTTGGACTATGATCATTGGTGTGATTATCCAAATCACCTGTGTGCCCGCCACTCGCGGTGTTCCTGGCCAAAGTGTTGGTGCGACTGCGCAATTCATTGTTGGCCGTTTCCTTACTGGCATCGGCAACGGAATCAACACATCGACTGTCCCCACGTACCAAGCTGAGTGCTCCAAGAGCCACAACCGCGGCAAGCTCATCTGCATTGAAGGCGGCAACGTCGCTATTGGAACGTTGATCGCTTACTGGATTGACTATGGTTGTCTTTACGGCCCTCCCGAGCTGACTTGGAGGTTCCCTATCGCTTTCCAGCTGGTCTTCGCCCTCATTGTTCTCGGTCTTACGCTTGGATTGCCCGAGTCGCCCAGGTGGCTCATGACAAAGGACCGCCCAGATGAAGCCAGGGTCATCCTTGCGTCGCTCGCAGCCAAGCCTGTTGAGGATGAAGAGGTCTCTCTTCAGCTCAATGTCATCTCCGACGCTATCAGAGCTAGCGGTGGCGATGGCCACAGCACTCCCATGAAGGTTCTGTTCACCGGCGGAAAGACACAGCACCTGCGTCGCCTGCTTCTTGGCGCTGGCTCTCAGATGATGCAACAGCTTTCGGGCTGTAACGCAGTCATCTACTATTTCCCTATCCTCTTCCAAAACTCGCTCAATACAACTCACAACCTGGCACTTCTACTTGGTGGCATCAACATGATCATTTACTCGATCTTTGCCACCACGTCTTGGTACTTTGTTGAGAGAGTTGGCCGTCGCAAGCTCTTCCTCATTGGAACCGTAGGCCAATGCTTGTCTATGTGTCTCACTTTTGGTGCTCTGATTCCCGAAGATGAGGAGGCCGCCAAGGGTGCAGCCGTCGGACTCTTCACCTACATCGCGTTCTTCGGTGCCACCTGGCTCCCACTGCCCTGGTTGTACCCTGCCGAGATCAACCCCCTCAGGACCCGCGCCAAGGCCAATGCCTTGTCCACCACTTCTAACTGGATCTGGAACTTCTTCATTGGTAAGTCGAGCTGAGCATGCACCCGTTGAAGAATCAATCAAATTAACTTTTTTTCACAGTGATGATTACTCCGGTTCTTATTGCCAGTATCAACTGGGGCACCTATCTCTTCTTCGCCGTCCTGAATGCCTTGTTCATTCCGATCATATACTTCGTAAGTCGAGTGAGCATGCATCCGTTATTGAATCAGTCAAACTAACCTTTTTTTTTCCATAGTTCTATCCCGAAACGGCTGGTCGTTCGCTCGAGGAGATCGACCTCATCTTCGCAAAGGGCTTCTTGGAGAACAAGAGCTACGTTACTGCTGCCAAGGAGCTGCCCAAGATTGCCGACCACGAAGTCGACCAGCGCGCTCGCGAGTTCGGATTCGTCTCTTCTGACGATGAGAGCCCCGTGGCCAAGGACAGGAAATCCCGCGACGTTGAGAAGGCGGAAGGCATCGACACCAACCCCGGTGGCCTTGCGGCTTGATCGGAGTGAGGGAGTGTGTTGCGGAATGTTTTGAGGTCTGACCTCGCTAAGATACCCACAAGCCAAATCCTTTGCTCATGTTCAAAGGATGAAGGCCTTCACGACGACAGCATGCTTTTTGGACAAAAGATCATGACGATACATAGATACCCCGAACGCCGTTCGCCATCAGAAAGGCGGGAAGTTCGCAGGGTCTTCCGTATACACTCACATACAGTATAGACAAAAGAATAGACCATTTCTTTTCTATTACAACAACTTTCCAGGAGTGAAATCCGTTCGCTTCCATCGAAAGACGATGATTGATGGACACGTGAAAACTTTGATTGTCTTTCAACACTTGATGCTCATGAAGTCGACGTTGGATGTCGACGTTGGACACAAGCCTGCTGCCACGCCTGCCACGCAACTCCCCACTTGACGCTTTCTGGGCGAACAGTCTTGGTTTTGAAAGCTCCACCGAGTCTTGGGGTGATTTGCTTGACACATGTAAGTCGTCGTTGGCAGCTAGTCTTGTCGTCTTGTCGTCTTGTCATGGAACAATGTCATGTACATACACAAATGTGTAATGTAATGGTTTTTGTTCATCGAAAGTCTGGACTACATGAGGATCCGGATCTCGAGTGCAATTGATTCTATAAGACAGCTCTTCAAGGATAAGCTCATACAGCCTTATCACTTTCTGAACGGCCGTGTGTGTCGTTGCTAAATTGATAATCGTATCGTTGGCGCCGCCGTGTTGCTTGCCTGAGGCTGCAACAATTGAACCCCATCCTGTAGTAAATGGGGAATTTTCAAAAATGCACCTGGCCGTTTTTCTCGATCCCAAAAAGCAGCCACCGCATCATAGCGAATCTCAACCTCGCGCCATCGAGTTTTGAGATTTACGATGTCTATCTATGTGTGATATCCGCTAGCAGGAATCCACCAGATATCCACTCAGCGCGATGTGCGCGAAAGTTTCGAGTGCTTTGCGCTCCTCAGGCGTCCAAAACGGAGCTGCTCTCCGCTCCGCCGCGTAAGGGCCGAGAGCGGTCCCACCGCGGTGCTCATGGCGGGAGGATCATCAGTCATCACTTGGATGCTGACGACCCGGCGGTGTGTTGCGTTCGTCAGTGGCGTCCGGGGACGAGGTGCTAAATTAATGTGCATAAGGTTGGGCTGAAGAATCACCCTGGTTCTACGATTTAGTCTCTGCAGGCCATCGGGTTGTGGATGCTGGTGGTAAGGCGATGGGACAAGAGTTTTGTCCATAGATGAGGTGGTGAGTATCGGAATAGCATCCGTTGAGAGAGACCTTTGAGCATTTGCTGTAATGAGGGATGATGGCAGAGCCCAAGAAGAACATCTCACTAATACTGGTGTGTTCGTGATGTGCGGAAGTTGATGATAGGACTACATGTACTTACGGTTGGATATAGGTAACTCACCTCAATCTATCTCACTGGTACTTGCATGTTTGTGATATGCGGAAGCTCATGGTACTTACTACCACATGCAAAGCCACGATCTGGCCAGTGAGATACTACTCTGATCTACCTTTCGATTCTGTAGTATCTCACCGGTACTGGAAAGTTCATAGTATATAGAAGCTAATGGTACCACCACGTAAGAACATCTTGATCCAGTGATAAACCCATTTCGCTTTGTTAGTCTCTCACCGGCACTAGGATGTTTGTAACATACGGAAGCTGCTGATACTACCGCCGCGAATTGAACCTTTTGCAAGAGCTCAATAGTACTCGAGTTCTGCGAAAGGCACGATGATTATCTTGATCCTCGTAGCCATAGTCCTAGAGTCTTTGGTTTCTGAGTTGTGGTTGTGATTCGATCAGACACGCTCGAGGCATAGATGTAATGGGACAAAATTGGGCGAATCTATGAATGGTCTATCCCCATTCCATTAGTCCCCTTAGAGGGGTCTTATATCGCTGTCGTTGATGTCTCTCTTTGAGACATTCGTGTCTCAGTCAGGCTGCACATGCTGTCACGCCGTGCTGTCAAATGCGCAGGGGATAAACACCTCTTTTGTGACAGCCCTTGGTCACTCCAGACAACTCTCTATATACAAACCAACTACCGACTACCCTGCTATCATGGGGCCAACGGCAGTGCTTGTCAACTCATACCGAAACCTTTTGCGACTCGCTCGGGGCCAAATTGTGGCTCTCGCACTTTGAGATATACATACTGACAAGCATTGACGGGATGCCAACAAAAGCCAACAATAATGCTGCCCGACTGCCTGGGAAACATACAGTATGTTGCCTTGTCGCCTTCTTGATGAGGGCAGTGCATCAGTCTCGTGGTGGCGTTCGCCAAGAGGGCTACGCGCTGCATGAAACAAGTCTTCTCCATGGACGATTCCCCGTCGAGGGGACGCCGCTGGAACTTGTCCCTTCGACACAATGAATCCCGAAGATTCATACAATCACCAGGGCTGAACATATGCTGTCATTCACATGTAAGTGCCTGTTCCCCGGAACCAACAACACGATTATGCGAGTGGAGTGACAAACTGCGCCGTGCTGCGGATAGATGCTGCAGTGCAGGAATAGAACAGCAGCTGGAGCTCACGACAAGCCACCTCAAGACGGACTCGAAATACATGCCTACGTGCCGAGTCGGTGACAGTCACGCAAATGGGCCTGGCTACCTTTCATCAGCATGAAGACGACGTTTGCCTTTCATGATGGCATGCTGGTGGTACATTAGCATGTCCTTGTTAAGTTGTTGCACGACCTGCCTTCTCCCAAGAACGTGTGACCCGAGCTGTCGGTATAGATCAATCTGCACGGGTTACTTTACGGACACTACCCTCGCTTGTCTTTGCCTGCCTGCGGCCCCGCGTCGTCTGGAGCGGGTGATCACCTGCATGTTGTCTATTACCAGCCCCCATCAGCCCGGCCTCTGGCGTTCCATAGTATCGAACATCAGACTAAGGCAGAACAAGACAGGCATGCTCTGCACACAAGACTCCAGGAGCCTGGGCGACCGGACAAGGCGGAGCCGCGCTTCGCCTTGAGCCTTCGCAGCCACCAACATTGACCTGGATCAACACAAGGATGCTCGCAGGAGTAATGGGTGGAGAGTGCTGACGCTGACTTGTCATAAGGTGTACTGGACTGACCTGATCTACGGGCCCTTGAGTCCAGACATACAAGTGATGCCTTCTCGCCGCCCCACACCACAATACCACGCTCGAGTGCATATTCTGGCTACCTATCTTCAGCTCAGGTGCGGCCTCCCACCCACAACCACTCTTTAGGTCATGCAGACTTGCGCCCCCAAGGCAAATCAGGCAAATCAATCGTTAGAGGCGTCACAATGGCAGCTCATAGCGATACGGCACCTCACTGCCCTATGCCCTTCGTTCTGCCGCTCACCCGCGAGTCCTCTTCTTGTGGACGGGCAAAGCCAATAGCATGTGCTGTAGAACGCCACTGCCTGAGGTTCACCCTGCACGACACGCGAGGCGAGTTCCAAGCAGGCCTATTCGCCTCTGTGCCCACACCGGTCTGCAACATCCCACCCTTCGACTTCTCCAAAGTGCACGCGCAAGTGACAAGTACTTGAGGCTCTGCGAAGCGACGGTTACTGTCATAGCAAGCGACGAAGACATATAATGGCTTGAGGCTAGCAAGGTAGGCGCAGCATCTTTACATTGGTTCAGACAGCAATTCCTATCTTTGTCTAATCGCGCGATAACCATCTCCGGAGTTGAGGTCGCAGCGCTGAGCCCCCTGTCTGGCATCCCATCTTCGAGACTTGCACCGTCAATTCAGTATATATACATCTCGTCGTACATTCGCCTTGGTCTTTCGACATAGCACTTTGGCTCTGTCGTACACAACCCAAATCATCGCCAATCTATTCTTACTCTCCGCGGTAGACACCACGCCGTTGCCGATAGAAAGCTGTAACGCAGCGCATCAGACTGGCCAACTGCGGTCAACTTTGACCTCGAACACCGACAGTCTTGAGAACATGGCGTACTGCAGCGATTTCAACATTCCCCCGTACGAGCTCTTTGACCGAACAGTGAACGACTGGAACGAGGAAATTACTTTCGTGCCATTGGGAGTCGACGCACACAAACATCAACGTTATCCCTATGATGGGTATCATAGCCTCGTCCAGGCGCCTTCATGTCAGCTCTCCGACACATCCACACTACCAAGGGACTCACATTTGATGGGTCCAGACGTGTGTCGACCATATTATGGCTCGCTACCGGCCCTATACGACAGCAGCAGCTCCAGCAGCTCCAGGCCATCACCGCCGATGGATTCCCCTGCATCGAGCTTTCTGCGAACTCCGGAGCTCTACCACAGAGATGTACTCTTCCCGTCACCGGGAATGGATTCATACACTCCCGACTATAGCATGCCCACGACCGGATCTTGCGTCACGATGCAAAATGTTCAGAGGTGTGCTGATGCGCAGTTTGAAGAACCAATGGACGACTTCAATATCTACGAAACGGTCTTTGAGCCGCAAGAACTCGTGCTTGCAACACGCGAGGATGACGAACCATCGTCTTCAACGCCATACTATCATCACCATCATCAAATCCCAATCGCAAATGCAGAAACAAACCAAAATACCACAAGGGCAGATCTGAAAGCCGAACCCGCGCCAGAACAAACACAAGCCCTTTCCACTCGCCACAGTGATCGCCCTCGTCGACCAGCGAAAGCAAGCCCTCTCCCTATCATCCACAGCAGTAAAGTCACCAAACGATCATCGCTCCGTAACCTCACTTCAAGCCAAAGAAAGCAGATCAAACCCCAGATCAAGAGTATCAAAGAAGAAGACGACGACGAAGACGAGGCCTCAACCCCTTTCAGATCCTTCCCCTGCCCCCTAGCACCCTACGGCTGCACCTCATCCTTCAGCGCGAAGAACGAATGGAAGCGTCACGCTACGACCCAGCACTTCCGACTAGGCTTCTGGCGCTGCGACATGTGCTTACCCGAAAACAAACCCATCAACAGCCACCGCAAGCGAGACAACAACAACAACAACAACAGGAAAAGCGCCCCCAACAACACCCCCAACGATTTCAACCGCAAAGACCTCTTCGTGCAGCACGTGCGCAGGATGCATCCGAACAGCATATCGCCAGATCCTACCACATCCACCACGAAGAGCAACATCAACATTGCCAAAAAGAACAGGAACAGCAGTTACCGCAAACTCTCTCTGCCCAAAACGCCTGCAACGGCCGCGTCGAATACCTCCCTTTCCCAAATTGCAACACGCTGCCACCGCCTCACCCACTCCTCGCCTCCTCCCTGCTGCCTCTGCGTCTTCTGCGGCGAGCGCTTCGCAGAGGACGGTGCTGAAGGCCTGGAGAGCGCCTTGGAGCATATGGGGAAACACATGGATTCTCGCCGGAAAGCTGGACTGGGGCCTGTAGCGACGGGAGAGTGGAGGGCGGATAAGGGGTTGGAGGAGTGGATGTTGGAGAGTGGGATTCTGGGGAGGGGCACGGGTGGAAAGTTGGTGGTGATGGGAAGTTTGTGAGAGTTTTCTTGTGGTTTGGTTTTGACTGAGTTTCTTTCCTTTCCATGTCTACTGCTGGCGTTGAAGGGGTCCTGCGATTTCGCCCTTTTGCTTTGTTTACCCTATGACGGCCTGCCTTGATACCCCACCAACAACAGTCGTTCTGTACAGCAATCTTCGAGTTCTTGGGATACGAGAATCTCATTCTTGCATGATACCGCGATCTAGCACTTGAAAACCCCCACAAGTTTGACCACGTGAGACTTTATCGATTCGGACTGATCTGGACCCAGAACGTGCAGATCTGCAAGCCATGTCTCCAGTATAGCTTGACTGGGAGCATGGCCAAAGTACGCAACGCAACGGCAACGCCGGCCGCGCCGATCGGTAGGCGCCACGCCGTGTAGCGACTCTGCATGCGTTGGTCGTGCAGGCCACGTGGGACGGAAGCAGGCGCAGGGCGCTGGTCTTGTGCCGTCCCGTGCCGTGTTCACTGCATTGTTGGACTTGGCGTCGGCGTCGGCGTGGGGTCCTCTCGGAAGCTCCTCCCGGTTTCTGCTGGTAGTTTTGCGGTTTATTTTAGGTATAGGAGGGCTGGGAGAGGCGTCGCAGACGGCGGGCATGACACGCGCGCGAGAGCAAGGGACAATTGCTTGCGCCATGTTCGTTTGCCGCTTGGCGATTGTGGCTTTCGTCTTTTGGCGCAAGAGAGTGCTTCAGTTCCCTTTTTAGGAAGAAGGTAGTTTGGCCGCCGATGAGAGGAATCAAATCCCCTCCATATCGTCGCGCGCCCAGAGCTTCACCGTGCGATCGCGCCCGCAAGACGCAATGAACCTCGCATCGTCTGTGACATCTGCAGCCAGGACCGTACCGTCGTGGCCCGTGAGGCTCTTGCACATGGCCCAGTCGTCCGCGGAGAAAATATTCACCGCCTTGTCGAAGCCGGCGCTCACTACAAAAGTGCCGGACTTCTTCGGTTGCATTACGCCTTGGTCGTCACGCTGGATAGGGTTTCCGGAACAAGGCCCGTCTGAACCCGTGAACCATTTTAGATCTGTGACGCCGCCACGGTGGGCGCCGATGGTGGCTGTCTCCCGCACGGCACGCAGGTCCCAGCACTTGGCGAAGCCGTCTGCCGAGCCTGTGAGCACTCTGTAGCCATCAGAGCCCCAGTCGAGGGCGTGTATGGGTGCGACGTGGGCATCGAGGAACATGATGGTGCGGCCGGAACGCAAGTCCCAGATGCGGCCTATTGAGTCGAGACCGGCGGATGCGGCTAACGAGCCGTCTCCGTTGAAGGCGACTGTGAAGACCTCTTTGCTGTGGCCTTCTTGCAGGAGGAGTTCTTGTGTGGTGTTGACGTCCCAAAGGCGCCAGGTGGTGTCGTAGCTGGCACTTGCGAGGTAGCGTCCTGATGGGTGGAATGCTGTGCGAACCGCGCGGGCGGTGTGGCCGGAGAGAGTTGAGATGGGCGTGTCTTGAGTGAGAGACCAAAGGTGAATGTCACCATCGCCGCCAGCTGAGGCGAGATTGAGATTCTCAGGGCTCACTGTGGAAGAAGGCATGGTCGCGCCGGGATACCAGGCAATCCCACCGATCATAGACTTGTGGCCTCGCAATGTCATCTTGGTCTCTAGGTTGGGAACATCAAGCAATTTGATGCTACCACCCCAATCGCCGCTTGCGATCAGCTCGCCGTTTGGTGAAAATCGAACCATACTGACAGGCCTCTCGCCAGCGATTTGCGAACCAAACAGCTCAAACCCTGACAAACGTTCCTTGATTCCTTTGCGATGCTTGACATGCGTCTCGACAGGTATCGTGCTCTCCTCTTTCTGATACGCTATCCGTTGTGCCGTCCGTGGCAAGCTGTATCTGGCGATATCTCGTCGTGCCTCGAGTAGTTCTTTTGAGCCCTCCGTGTAGAACTCCTCATCAGCCTCGTCGCCATCGTCGTCTGATCCGTCACTGACATCGCGCATGTCCTCATCCTCACCTCCACCCTCCTGCTCGGAATATAAGATGGCTCGGAGACGGTCGCGGCGGTCCTCGGGTCGTTCGCCAAACAATGTTATAGGCTGTCCGCGGCTACGGAGCTCGGTTCTCACTCGCTTGTCGTCCGTTGGTACAGCTATGGCAGCCACTTTTCTCTTTCGCGCAAATTCATCCAGCAGTGAGGATGTTTGTTGTGAAGCTCCACCAGTTCCAGAGGGTAGTGAGTAGTTCGATTCAGTCGCTGGTCCTGTGTTAGCGGTTGGTGAGGTCAAATCGATCACATTGGGCACTTACGTATGTTGTTAATGTCTACGCCTGGTGAGTCCTACCAGTCCGTCCATCAGCCAGTCGTTCCAACAATCGAGTCTGCTCGGGAGCCATCGCTCTGGTTGCGCGTAAACATCTGTTTCGCCTGCAGGATGTGGGAGCCTTACCATTTCCATCTCCTCCTCTACGTACGCCTGCCTTGCCGGGTGACGCGCCATTGCGATAGGCTTTGATGTTGGGACGGATGCGTAGTTTCTTCAAGAGTAGAGCAGGAGTATCGGTATGCGTTGTAGCGATTGTCAGGCGAATTGTCGCATGCAATCGAATGTTTGAGAGGTTTGGAGCTCGAAGCTGTCCGGGAAAGATGATGAAAGTTGCGGCTCCTGCCGAGTCGACGAGTGGCTACAGACCATATGCTACGGCGCCATTCGTTTGACAATCAACTCATTACACATCACGAAAAGTCCCCTCTCCACTCTCCGGATATGCTCGCGCAAGATGGTTGAGGCGCCCGTCCGAGGCCTCACTCTCCATTCACGGCCCAAGCTGCCATGTCAGCAACTCAAATGCGCGCCCTTTCCAAAGGTCTGATCGGGACCACCGCCGTCCTGGCCGCCGGCCTGTCTGGTCTCTATATGCGCAATGCCTCCGCCAAATCGCCCTCAGTAGTGCCCGCTCTACGCACATACTCGTCCTCTTCAGCACCAGCACCTTTCACCTACCGCCTCGCAGCGGCAGCATCAGCAAAACGATCACCACCGCGGCCCGCAAAAGCCGGTCGCGACTACTGGCTCTATAGCTCTACTCAGAACAACATCTCGCCACCTTACATCCGTTCTACCAAGCCGGACGCAGGCGAGGATGCCTTCTTCATGGCCACCATTGGCGCCAGCGCGCACCACGTCGCTTTCGGCGTTGCAGACGGCGTCGGCGGCTGGCAGGATTCCGGCGTCGACCCCAGCGACTTCAGCCATGGCCTGTGCGGTCTGATGGCCGGCACGGCGCACATCTATGAAGGCGTCGAGGTGGGCAAAGTGCCTCGCCCGCAAGACCTCATGCAAACGGCGTACGATGCGGTTATCGGCAACCCTAGAATTGCTGCCGGTGGCTGCACGGCGAGTTTGGGAGTGTTGAACGGCGAGGGCGAGCTTGAGGCTGCAAAGTAAGGCATTGAACATGATTGAATATCAGAAACGAATGCTGACAAGGTGGAACAGCTTGGGCGACAGCGGTTTCTTGGTCATTGGACCAGGCAAAGTCACATACCGCAGCGAGATGCAAACGCACGCTTTCAACACGCCCTACCAAATGTCCAAAGTCCCGCCAAAAATGCAGGCTCAGCACGCCATCTTTGGTGGCAGCACGCACTTCTCCGAGACCCCCAAAGATTCGGACGTCACAAAGCACAAGGTGCAGCACGGCGACATTGTGCTTTTCGCAACGGACGGCGTGTGGGACAACTTGAGCGCGCAGGACCTATTGGGCGTTGTGACGAAAGTGATGGAAGAGCAGGGGTATTGGAGCACAAACACCAACTCGGCAGGCGCGGAGACGAAGCTGAACGAGACGAAAGTCCGCACCCTACCTGGAACGATCACGGAGAAGACTCAGGAAAACTATCTGCCTGGTCTGTTGGCATCGGCGGTTATGCGCGAGGCCAAGATCGCAGGCCTGGACAGGAAGAGGAACGGCCCTTTTGCGCGAGAGGTCAAGCTCTACTACCCCCACGAGGGTTGGCAAGGCGGAAAGCCAGACGATATTGCGGTCGTCGTTGCTATTGCCGTAGAGAATGGAGCGCTGGAAGAGAATGGGCCAATTAAGGCCAAGCTCTGATTGATGAAGACGGTGTTGATCGATAAGAGCGTAAAACACATGTGATCATATACGGAGGGATTTGCCTGGATGGAGTTATGCTACCTATACACAGCCGGGACGCGAGTCGAATGTGTTGTATTATCAAACGGTCGAAGCATATCATTGAAACATCTATACCTAATTCGATGGATCTGCCGCGAATGCGTCCGCCGCGGTCCTATGTCATATGCCTACCACCAATCGAGATATATGTACATTTGCGGTCAGCTATGATGAATCGATGATGGCATGTAAGAAAGCACAAGGCAAGAAGCCGATGTTGAGAAATGAAAGGCTCGATTCTCCGCAATGAAAGGTACAGGTCGCCATGGTCTGTCCCTGTCGCTGACCCGGATAGCTACAGACATATGCACGTTATGTCTTAGTTTGAAGGAGCATGCACGTCAAGCTATAGGTAACCGATCACTCCGACGATACATCATCAACAATGATGATTTCTTTTCCACAAGACGTCAAGAGCCGCAGGTGTTTGCCGGACAAGAGTGATGATACATGACAAGGCATGGCATCTAGAATATAAGCGCTGTGTCTGCTGTGATAATCTAATGTTAGGTAGGGCATGAAACACAGTTGTCGTCTCAGCAGCGACTGTCCCTGGCGCCCGGCAGGTCGGCGGCCCATGCATTAGGCCGGCAAGTATATTCGGTAGGTAATCCTGGGGGGATCTGGACCTGAATCGGCTCCTTTTGCACACGACAGCACCCAAGTTGTTCACGTCACGTCCATGATCCGCAGAGGTTCAAGATCACCGGTGGGTCCAAGGGAGTCGAACTCCCCTGTGAGCATGGGCCTTGATATATCAAAGCGTGTCGCGACTCGTATCGTGACGCTGCACTGCTGCCGTCACAGCCATGTCTCTCCAGTCTTCCCTCCTCTCAAATAACAACCCAACCTCTCCCTTCCATACCACCATCCAACACCCCTTCCTCCCTTCCTCTCCCCAACACTCCCATTGCCATTCCGCGTCGTGCTGGTCACCGCATTCAGCCATGCGTTCCTCAAACATCGCCTCCTCTCTAGCTCTCGCTGCTTCCACCTCCGCCGCAGCCCCAGACCACTGTTCACAAGACTTCTTCGCCTCGTTGCTGCCGGACAACGCCACCCTTCTCTTCGCCGAGTCCGTCTCCCAGAACAGCACTTTCCATGTCTCACCCGCCAACATAGCATACCCGATCTCGCCCACAAATCTTCCCGCAGCCTGTGCTCTGCAAGTGAACATCACCTCTTCTCCAACTTCAGCCTACTCCTTCGGCCTCTTCCTCCCGGACCCAAGCACCTACAATGACCGCATCCTCGGGGTGGGCAATGGTGGTTTCGCAGGTGGCGTCAACTGGCTCGACATGGCTGCCGGCCTCCACTACGGCTTTGCCTCATGGTCGACCGACACTGGCCACAACTCCACTTCCGGCGACCTCACCTGGGCACTGAACAACGAAGAGAGACGTTCTGACTGGGGTCACCGTGCAATCCACGGCTCTGCCATTATGGCCCGCCAAGTCGCAGAGGCATACTACGAAGCCGAAGCCCGCTATGCCTACTTCTCCGGCTGCAGCACCGGTGGACGCCAGGCCATCCGCGAAATCCAACTCCACCCCGAGACTTTCGATGGAGTGCTCGCGGGTGCCCCAGCATGGTGGACCGATCGCCTCCAAACCTGGAGCTTGTGGGTCGGTCTTCTCAACCTGCCCACAAACTCCTCCAGCCGCATTCCGCCTGAAGCATTCCCGATGATCGCCAAAGAAGTCATGGCCCAATGTGACTGGCAAGACGGCCTGAAAGACGGTATCATCTCCGACTCAGCCGGCTGCCGCTTCGTACCCGAAGCTCTCCTCTGCAGCAGCGAAGAAGAGCTCAACGACCAGTCCACAGCCCAGTGCCTGAACCCGCACCAACTCGCCACCCTCAAGCAGCTTTACAACGACTACCGAGGCGCCGACAACGCCTTCATCTTCCCCGGCCTCGAGCTCGGCAGCGAAGAGCAATGGGGCTTCCTGATCGGCGGCGACAAGCCCAGCACCTACGGCAGCGAATTCGTGCAAGACTTTGTGCTCGACGACCCCTCGTGGTCCACCGACTGCTACAACAGCACCATCCCCTTCCTGGCCTCGGAGCGCCGCCCAGGAAACGCCTCCGCCACCGAGTTCGACCTCGGCCCCTTCCACGCCCGCGGTGGCAAGCTCCTGCACCACCACGGCTCCTCCGACGGCCTGATCCCCACGGGCTCCTCGGTCTACTTCCACGCCCAAGTCCAGCAGACCCTGCAACCGCGCGGCATCGAGCTGGACGACTTCTACCGCTTCTTCGTCGTCCCGGGCATGCAGCACTGCATGGGAACGCCCAAAGACGTCTCGGCACCCTGGTACTTCGCGGGCCCCAACCAAGCCGGCGCGCTCGGCAACGGCACCTACAGCACGCCCGGGTACTCGGACGCCGCGCACGACGAGCTGCTGGCCCTGATGGCGTGGGTGGAAGACGGGCGCGCGCCGGACATGATCGTCGCGACCGAGTGGAAGGACCAGGATGTCGCCAACGGCGTCCTCAGGCAGAGGCCCATCTGCCCTTGGCCCAAGCAGGCGCGCTTCACCAACGAGGGCAGCCCCGATGAGGCGCAGAACTGGAAGTGTGAGGACGTGCATGGCGAGCACCAGCCTGGGTATGAGGGGTACGAATCGGATGGGGAGCAACAGGAGCAGCAGCAGGCTGATGCTTACTAGAAAATTTCATTGATGTTGATCCGAAGAGGAGCTTGAGTAGAGGAGAAAGAAAGAAAGAAAGAAGGAAGGAAGGAGAACATATACAGTCTAGATACCCAACCCGCTTTTTACTTGTTTATATACATACGTATACATAAAACATACACATACACACACTCACAAATCTCCGACGTCATTGCCATGTGAAGTTTCCGTATTTGTAACGCTTTGGGAGTACAGCAGGCACTGCGTTTGTAGCAGTAGCGGTTGATGGTGGTCAATGTATGGACGATAATAATACTCCATTGTCTCCCTGATCAAGCTACATACATAACTTAGCCACCTCTCCCATCTCCCTCCCATCCTCTTCTCTCTTTCCCCTCCTTGAAGCAGCCAAAAAAAGCCAAAATTGAAAACGCCGGCGATGCGAGCAAAAGACCAGGCGATCGAATCAATCGTATTATAAATGTCGGTCGGGGAGGGGGTATCTCGATGCTAAGAAAATAGAAAAAGTAAAAAAGCAACGCTGGAAAAACTTGGAAGCAAACCCCGTAAGGGGGAAAAGAAAAAAGAAAAACGGGGAAAGGGCAAGAAAGGACTCTGCAGTCTTGCCAGCAAAACCAGTAAAAGACTTCACACCCGAGAGAAGACTCACCGGCGCAAACCAGAGATGTCGGTCTCCACCTCTTTACTACTACCTCCTCCCCAAAATTCCAGTAAACCTCTTCTTCGTCCCCGCCGATGGCCCAGCCGCAGCGCTGTTGAGAGAAGCCTTGACAGCCGCCGACGAGCGTTCGAAAGCAGCGGCGGGTCCACCAACTCTATCGTCGAAGCGCTCCCAGGGCGCGACGTCGGCTTTGCGAGGCGTGGGACCTGTGTTGCCGCCCATTGCCAAACGTGCTGTGGGAGGCAAGGGCCAGTCGATGCTAGAGTTTACGCTTGGCGCGGTGCTGGGGGCGAGGCTGGGCGCGATACTGCTTGGTCGTCGAGTTGCGAGGTTTGGGTTGGCGTATTGCGAGTAGATTGATGTTGGGGCCATGATGGGGCGGGCTGATGGTCCTGGAGGGTTTGCTGTTGAGGTGTTGGGTATGGGAGGTAGTGGCCCTGCTGGGGGTGGGGTGGTTGCTGCGGTGTCGATGGGTACGGGCGTGCCGGTCGAGTCTGAGTCTCTGATTGCTCGGGCTGCGCTGGGGGATAGAGGCCAATCGTCTGGTGTTTCTGGGTATTCGATAGGACTCTCGATGAGACTCTCGGTGGGACTTTCGGCGATGTATTCTAGCGGTCGCCTTTTGCCGAAGGCTTTGGGGAGGTCGTTGGACAATTCGTTGGACAGCACTTCCGAGTCTGTGATAAAGCCGTCGCTTTCTTCGGGATCGGTGTCGCTGTACCACATGGTGCCGTATTCGTCCATCATCACGCGGTGGTTCATTAATCGTGGAGTCTGTCCCGGTAGGCCTTCGGTAGGTGGAGTGAGTGGCGAACCGCCTGGAGAAGTGATATATGCTGGCTCGTCGCCAGCCATTTGAGGAGGCTCATCAGCAGGCAGTTCGACAGGACCATCTCCAGGAAGCTCCGCAATGGCTCTTCCCGCCAGCTCGGCTGGTATAGCACCACTGGTACGGCGTACGACGTGCATGTGAGAGCCTTCACCTACGACCGGACTGGACTCTGCGGGCGATATTGGTGACATTGATTGTGAAAAGTCGTGCCATTGGACATCTGGCACATCGGCTTGCAGTGAAGATGGCTCGCCGTAAGGATCAGGATTAACGGCGATGGCTGCGTTTGTGTCGTACGCTATGGTGGGATGAATGACAGTGTATTTCTGACCGCGTATTGTCGAGGTCATGGAAGAGGGCCGGGACGAAATTGTACCAATTGGACGACGGGTAGCGTTTGAGGATGAGCTGCCCGAGGACTTGCTGCTGCCACGAGAGCGTCTCGAAGAAGTGGTGAACAATGAGGTTCCGGTTTCATGTGATATCCTTCTCTGGTGTTCCATCTTCTTGCGAGCATCCTCGGGCAGTCCATCCCATTTGCTGTTCACCTTGGGCACATGGTCGGGTAGCTTCTGGACAGAGACACTGGACATGCTGGCGGCGGTGGGCCTTGCGGTCTTTGCAGCGGCAGCGGCTTTTCTTTGCTGCTCTGCAAATTGCTCCAATGCATTGGTCGACGGTTCCTTCAGGGTGAGGAAGCCAAGCACACCATTCTTCTTCTTGGAATTGGTCTGGGGCTGTTGTGGCTGCTTGCCCTGCGACGAACCCCGGCTTGTCGTAGTCGATGCCGTTGCCATGCTGGTGCGCTGGCTGGGAGGTTGTGAAGGATCGCTGGTGCCTCGGTCACGGGTAGAGACAGAGTGTGAAGACTGCGCGGTCGGGGCATGATTGCCATGGGAGTCGGCGGCGGTGGCGCTTGATGTCGACCTGTTCCGTACGGCGAGCTTAGGCACGCGCGTGGTGGCAGCGTTGGTGTGAGACGACATGATGAGATCGGCAAAACCGTTGCGATGTGACGCCAGCCTCCAGCAGCACTAGGCAGGAAACCCCGCGTTGGCGATTGTCGATCGTTTGGCGAGTGTTCTCTTGTTCACTGCTCAAAAGTGTAAGTTGGAGGCGAGATTGTGTCTTGGTGGGTTGTGAGAAGGTGGAGTGAGAGGATGATTGGAGTGGTTGTCGACAACGGCAGAGTTTGAGAGTGAGATGATTGGAATTGGAGCAGAGCAGATTGAGCATGCACATCCATGGCACCAGGCCAGGCGAGACTCGGCAGCAGGGACTGGGGCGGAAGAGCGAGCCGGGCACGATAGACGATGGGGATAGGCTCGGGATGTTACTACTGTGTGCTGTAACCACAAAGGGTGGGAGAGGTATTGCTGTAGCACTAGCAAGGCCGAGAGGGCTCAGTTGGCGTCGATGGCGTTGTCGAGCGGCCTGTTCTTGTTATTTCACCATACCAATCTGTACAACCCGCCTAACCGTGCCGTGTGTGTACAGTCCGCTGCAGTTCATTTCTTCAAGCTTTTGTGGTGGTACAAGGTAGGCTGATGAATAATAATAATAATAACAATCCGTTTGACCAGTGCCTACTGCTTACTTTGGGACATGGCCACGTGGTTGCCGCGCCTTGAAAACGTGCCATGGCGTAAAGTCTATCGTCGATAGCGGATAGGGTTCAATTGCTGCTTTCCCACAAGCACAAGCAAAACCCTTGCTCGGCCTCGGGAAGGTGAAATATCATCTTCTGCAAACATATTACTTTGTCATTGAGAGCGTACAATCTACATGTATTCCTCGCCTATGCTGATATGCATGCAACACATTCCCACGGGTGCCCACAGAGAGCATGGCATACACGCGTGCATCCTTCCACACTCGGCAAATGCAACCTCGTCAACTAGTATACAGCAACTAAACGCCCCACGTATAACAACGCACAAGCCTCGAATATCAACAATGCCTACATGACCCGCCAGCTCGTTCACCCTAGACGCTCTTATGCGAGAAGAAGCGAGCTCTCCATCCATTCAAGCCCCAGCGATCGCATCTCTCGGCCTTTCCCACTTCAATGACCGCGTCGACATGCATTGGCTAGCGGCTTTCTCGACGCACGCCAAACAACGCCCAACCACGACTACTGTACTGTACCTCACTGTCTAACGAACAACGATAATGCAAGCCATCGATTGCTCGGCCTGACTACCTTATGTAAGGTATGGGCAGAACAGTCCGCTTCCTCTTCGACGACGCACGGTATGGGCCGACCACCCGGCATGCCGAGCAAGCCTTCTGCACAAACGGACACGTCTACATATGTGTACAGTACATCGCACAAGCCCCGGCACCTTCCATCCTACGAAATCTTGCTTTCTCTCCAATGACAGGTGTCTTTCAATCAAAACCACAGCTGGCACCACGAACGCCATACATGCACCTGAGCCGGCACACGTACTCTCGCATCATCGTCACCCCCAGAAAGATGCGATACATGTCTGCCCCCCGCCATCGATCTGCAGGACAGGACAGGGCAGGATTTGCCATGTGTCTGGCTGTCTGCCCACCCGCCCCATCACAGCAGTGGCGTCTTTTCCGTGCCGAGGCCACGTTGTGGTCGTTGTGCAGGATGCAGTAGCAAGGTACCTAGGTATTGACAAGTGGACACTTTTGTCCCACGCGACTTGTGGGGAACGAACTTGTTACACCATGCACTTCTTGCTTGAATGGATGGAATTGCATGCGAGAGCCAGTAGCTTTGGCTTGAAATGGTAAGAGCAAGAGAGGAAAAGGAGGCCTTTGCCAGTCTGTTGTGCCCATGGCCATGTCCTCTCGCTTCAGTTACGCACCTTGTAGGTGCTCCTACCCGAGATTCCTAACGTCAAGTCCACGATCGCCACCAATAAATCGATCAAGGAATCAATCATCCCATAGCCCTGTGAAATCGCACCTTGACACCATCAGCCGGCCCTATCGAAACCAATCGTCAGTCAAAAGACACCTCTTATCCGACCAAACCGAACCACCAATCTTCACGATCAAGGAAACAAGACAACAAAACTCACACATAGTCAACCCCAACCCCTTCCTCATCCTCCCCATCCCCCCCTCATCCCCAGCCTGTACCCCATCAAACTCCCTCAACAACCTAACAATCAAAAACCCCGCCTCCGTAAGCGCAAACTGCTGTCCCAAACAAACCCTCGGCCCGCCCAAAAACGGCAAAAAACTCCAAGGCCCCGGCGGCACCCTCCCCTTCTCCTCCCACCGCCCGGGCCTGAACTCCCTAGCATCATCCCCCCAAAGATCCTCCCTGCGGTGCATAGCATAAACCGAGAAAACGACCTGCTCCCCCGCACGGACGGCCATGGGGGATTTCCCATCTGCACCGCCTCCGTGGGGAAGGGTTGTGTTTTTCACGCAGACGCGGTTGTTGATGGGGACCGTGGGGTGCAGGCGGAGGACTTCTTGGAGGAAGTGCTGGAGGGGTTTGCAGGCTTTTAGGCGGGAGAAGGTTGGGGGGGAGTCGCTCGGGAAGTCGTGCAGGATTGTTGCGCGGAGGTCTGTGAAGATGGAGGGGTGGAGGGTTAGGCGTAGGAGCGCCCAGCCTAGGAGGGCGGCGGTCGTGTCGCGGCCGGCCATCATTACCGCTGTTGGTTGGGGGGTTAGTAAGTTGGCTAGGTAGCTCGATGTCCTTTCTGTCTTGCAAAGACGAGGATTGAAAATAGAAGGCAAGAAAGAAATCGCTCTCACCAAGAGTCTGCGCAATCAGCTCGTCCCTGTCCCTCGTCTGCTCCAATAGCGACTCCAACAATCCAAATTTCTTATCCTTGCTCTTCTTCCCACTCCCATCACTCTCAACATCCCCTTTCTTCCCCTCATCTGCCTTCCCCTCAGAATCCACCTTCGCCAACGCTTTCCCAACATATCCGTCCACAAACTGCCAGACCGTCCTAGTCGCCTTTCGAAAAGCGAGCCCATCACCTAGCCAGTACAAGTTTTGCAACCGCAGTCTCGAGACTAGAACATCATTAGCAACGCGAAGTGCCTCGGCGAACTCGTTGGAAGCCGCCACCGCTCCATAGCCGGTGTCACCATCCTTCGTCTCTCCCCGAAGACCAAACTTTTGCCTCTCCACAGCAGCCAAGGCCCCGACCTCTTCCCCAAACAGAAACTCCGTCGAAGTATCCATAGTGAAATTGAAAAAGAGGGGCAGGAGGTCTGTCGGCTGAGTCCAGCGGTTTGCATCATCATTGCCGTCACGCTCTGTGTTAGCACCTTTCACTACTGTTCCCTTATTGCTGCTGCCGCCTACGACAATCCTGATCAGCGCATCAGCGGCCGACTGTGTGGCAGCCAGATTGTTGATGTTGTCTCGGGAGAAATAAGGCCGCAACAGGGCGCGTGAATGTTTCCAGACTGCGCCGTCGCTAGAGAAGATGGAGTTTCCTAAGAGGGGGTGGAAAATTGCGCGGCGGGCCTGTTTTGGGGTTAGGAGGTACGACTTGAAGAGCAGTTCATGCGAGGACTAGACTCACGGGGCCTGTTTCGAAGTCCTGGATTTCCTGCGTGATTAGTTTGTGTCTCAGATATTATCAGGTCGTGGCATGTGATTGACTGGCGACTGTCGTCTGGAGTATATCGACACACCAGACTGCATCACTTATCTCTAATACATGCGATGGCCAAGTTGATCAGAGTGATGCAGGAACTCACCGTGAAATTGCTTGCCAACATGGCCTGCATGTTTGCCGGATCGCAGGTCTGGATCATGATGCTTCCATCGATTGACTGCGATACCTTTCAATCAGCCAGTCGTTCGCGCAGCGAACGATCGGATGGGAAACATTTGCAAAACGCGCAGGATGCGCGCCCGGGACAGGGTATAACATCCACGCACCGTCTTCTTGAGGGTGTGGTACTTCTGGAGGTCGGGTCCGAGGATGTCGTCCAATACATCTTCTCCCGTTTTGCCGGCGCGTCTGTTCGCTGTGGATTAGGGTAGAAACACGATCATGAAGCTTTCAGGTGGGAACGCACATCATTCTCCAAACGAACAACCAGCTTTTGAATGGGAGAGGTCCGGTGACATCTGGTGGCTCTTCACAGCCATGCTGCTCGGCGAAAGCATGGAATCGCCTGCGAGCGATGAAGCTTTGTGTGATGCGATAGGCTAGGTAAGAGACGAAGAGGAGGGCGATGGTGGGGAGGGGTGAAGCTGAAAGGTTTGTGTAACTCATGTTTTGTAAAGGCAGAAGAAATGAAGTGGACGAGACGGCAGATGACATGCGGAACTGCAGCACAGGACAAAGTGATTAGATCGAATGCTCGTCGACTGACTGTAGCCAGTTCTTTTGGCCTACGCATACCTACCTACTTATACACGCTCATAAGCTGGTGTAGGAGGTGTCAGCCCTTCAGCTATAGCTGATCAGAGGCGTAGGTACGCACGTATTAACCGAGAAGTAGAACGCCTGTCTATCCGTGATGCCAGGCGGGTATGGGTATCAGGAAGCATGGCGTTGTGGTATTCCTTTGTTGTGGGAGTCGTAAGGCCGTAGAGTCTTGTTGTGGAGCAGCTTCCGACCCTTTGATTCGCCCGCACCAAAGCTCAACCTCAAAGACTGCCGTTTGAATAAGGCGGGGCACGTCATGCGCTCGAAGGAACATACCCACGAGTCGAATGACCTCTCATTGCCACTCTTCCATTTACCCAGGACTATTGGCGTCTCAATCTCACACCTATCAAGCCTCATCACCAAGTACAGAATGTTGCAAATCAGGTGGCCCTCCCTGCCCGACTTCACCGGCTGGGCCAACAGCGCCAGCGGCATCAAGCTGCCCAAAGTCAAGGCCCACGAGATCGAAGCCCAGCCTGAGAAGAGGGCGAGGACACTGAAGCATTTGCTCAAAGCGAACCACATCAATCATAGCATCATCTACAATAACCTGCGATTTCACAACCACTTGCCTCACATCTTAGGCTCGTCCTACATCCTCGGAGCTGAGGCAGATGAGCTCAACCACATCTCTGAAGCCGAAAGCAAGCACCTGGAGCCTTGGACGGACAGTCCTGCTGAGATTGCAAGACATGACTGGAGGGATTTCTTGGGCAAACGGGAGTAGGCTAGCAGAACAGTAATGGAACATTTAACCAGACGGCTGACCTGAGCTTCAGATACCAGCGAGCATTTGTCGACTTTTTCGAGGATCAGCTCGTGAAGTATGGCTATGACTGGCATGAGCTGCTCAATGAATTCCTCCTACAAGGCAAGGAGCCGCTTGTCAACAACCTCATCTCAGGACTCGGCCACCCTCTGATCCACCTCGGCTACGCATACGAGCTGTCGTCACGGACAGTAGCAATAGAAGCACTCGGTCTCGCAGCCTGCTTCCGGAACGAGTGGCATGTCTACCTGGACGACCCACAATACACCAAACCATCGTCCAACCCTTCAGATAGTCTCTTCACGATCCTCGACCGTATCACGCACGACAAGACTTTTGACGGCCTGTTCGACCGCCCAGGCAGCGACAATATCGAGACCCTGTTAGCAAACCCAGAAGCTGCCGCTGCTGCTCTCGAGTATTGGAACTCATGGGACCTCAAGCACGCCAAAGACCAATTCGCCGAGAGTCAAAAACTCGCCGTCGCCTTACTCGTCACCGCTCAATCTCGAGGCGACAACAGACTTGCCACTAAATACGACTTCTTCCTTGTCCACCTGCTCAACACCTCCCACGCCATCCGCGTGCTCCTCGCCATCCTACCCTACAAATTCCACCTCTCCCTCGTGCGCCAATGGTGGCTCTTCACAATCCTCGTCTTCATCGCCCAGATGCGCCCACGCATCAATATCGACACAATCAAGCTCGTGGAGCTGGAGAGCCGAGACTGGAAGTACGTGACGGATAAAGCGCTGAAGGGCCAGTACAGGACAGATGCGCACTACGTCAAAGCGCTCAGGAGCATGCACGAGGCCAGCACCACTTGGGGCGATCCGAATAGCTTCTACCTGCGAGCGGCGGTGAAGTTCGCCGACGAGTTTGATGGTTGGGGTGGTTTTGGGCCTCGTGATGCGGAGTTGGAAGCTGCAGAGGGTGGGAACGGTAAAGCCAGGCGGTATTCTGGACAGGGCGACAGTCTCGAGTCTTGATGCTGTCCGGTTGTATTGAGAATGTTGTTGCCGAGTAGCAAATCCCGCTCGTGTATACCAATAACGAAATGGTCACTCGCCAAAGAAAATCCGCCGCAAGCTGCTGATATTCCCTCTAGCACACTCATAAGTTGTCATAACCACCACGCCGAGACTTCAGCCATGGCGCTTGTCAGAAAATAACCCAAAACACCGCCAACACCGGCGAGACGCCCGAACACAGCGCATAAAGCATCGCAAGTAAGCAAATGAAAAGCAAGTTTTCCAGGTCTTGTCAAGCGAATGCAGGGTCTCTAAAGCTGAAACAAGGGCCTCGCCCCGGCCCAAGCCCTCCCTGGCCAACGAACATCAATTCTTGGATTCTACCGATTATACCATCTACGTCATCGGCAATCTACGCGCCAGCGCTGTGCATTGATAACATGCAACGGCCATGCCTGCCAGGTGACTTCACCGCAGATTGGCCCACGAATCCTGGCGACTCAGGCGATTCAGGAACAGGTTCTTCTGCATATTTTCTTATGTCGGTGTGGTAGGAGAGAAGCGACTGGTGACGCAGAAGGCGCCTGTATGCTTTGACACTTGACATGTGTGTGCATGCGTTTCAAAAAGTGTTTATGTATTAAGGTAAGTATCCTTTCTGCTGTCGCGGTTCCCCTTGCATGCGACAGCAGTGAATACTATTTTCCGTTCTTGCCTTTGCTGGTGTCAAGAACGACATCTTCATCAAGACCCAGTACCATATCCCATCACAACATATCATACAGTCTTACAGTTTACTAGGACAAACATGCGCTTCTCAGCCATCGTCCCCGCCGTGCTCAGCGCGGCGGCCCTAATCCTCACTTTTCTATGCCTCTTCGCCGGCTCGAAGCAAGGGTTCATGCAAGACTACGCCATAGTAACAGTAAGCAAAGACATCATGACCACCAGCAAACCACACCAAGTAGTACTAACCACCATCCCAAGCTCAACACCTCCCGCATCGGACAAAACCTCCTCAACACCACCTCCTCCGAATCCTCCAACCCCATCGTCTCCTTCTTCGACGACGTCACCAACTCCGTCCAAGAAGAAATAAACGACCAAATCAACTCCGTCGCCAAAGACCTCGGCCTGCACGACTTCTACTCCGCGCACCTGCTCAACTTCTGCGAAGGCTTCTACACGCCCACCGACACCCCCAACGCCACCGTGTCCCAGAGCGAGATTTCAAAGAACGTCACCGCCTGCAGCAACCGCACGGCCATGTACAGCTTCAACCCGCGCGAAACCCTGCAGCAAGAACTCGACGCCTCGGAGTACGGCAGCGCCGTCAACCTGACCGAGCTGGGCTGGCCGGACAGCATCGACGACGCGATCCGCGCGCTGGAAATCGCAAGCAACGCCATGTTCGTGCTGTACTGCATCGGGATCGCGTTCGCGTTCATCTCCCTCGTCCTGGCGCTCGCGAGCCTGTTCACGGCCCCGGGGGGCATGCTCAGCGCTTGCGCGAATGTTTCGGTGGAGTTGATTGCTTTCTTGGCTGTGGGGATTGCGTCTGCGCTGGCGACTGCTTTTGCGGTCAAGGCGGCGGGGGTTGTTAATGAGAAGGGGGAGGGGGTTGGGGTTAGTGCGAGGAGGGGAGGGAAGTTCATGGCGCTGACTTGGGTTGCGACTGCTTGTTTGTTTGTTGCGAGTTTGGTGTGGTGTTTTGACTGTTTTGCTGGGAGGAGGAAGAGGAGGGGTGGGGGCGTGAGGGGGGTCAAGAAGGGGGATTATTGAGGGGTGGTGTTCGTTTTGGTTGAAGTGGTGGTGAGGGTGAGGGTCAGGGTGATGGTAATAGGGGAGTTTGGTCGGCAGTGGCCTCGAAGGACGACGGAGTTGGCCATGTGGAGGAGGAGCGTGATTTTTGGTGGATGTCTATCTCTCTTGTCTTTCGTTTTCTGGTTTGACGATGATGATTTACTGAGATGAGTTCGATACCCAATGATGTGACGTATGTAATTGTTGTTTCTTGCCATATATATAACGGATGATATGCGTTTCTTCATCTACTACAAATTTTACCTACCCAGTGGCCTGACGATTGGCATATGTCTCTTGCAACTGGCATTTGTCTCTTATAATTGGGTTTTCCCTTCGTTCTTCGTTTTCGAAGTCCGCGAGCTCAAGGTGCTGCAGCCCTGAGTAAGTCGGTGTTCATAACGAGTGTCTCTGTTCCATGCATACCACCTCAGATCGTCGTCGTCATCACCATCATCGTCCTGAGAGCCTCATTCGTAGCCTGAAGGTTCCACATCATTGCAACATGACATCAAAAGCAGCCAGAACCCCAACCGCGTACATCCATCAAGAAAAAGAAAGCAAAACCCCTCTACAACACCTACAACCCACCACCCTCCCCCTCCAAATCCACAAACCCAGCCCCAACCCCATCCCGATCAACCAACCACCCAAACCGGCCCTTGCCCTCAAACTCCCCCCTCAAATAAGCCGGCAGATCCCCATTCCCCTCGACCCGCTCGTAAACCTCGCCCTCCCTCCCAAACAAATCCAACCCCTGCCTCACCCTCTCCACAACAGTGCTCTGCTCGCGGTTAGCAGCCGTGTTCCAGCCCTGGTGCGAGAAACTGTGCATTTTGGTCCGCAGCTCCGCCAGAGTCGCGAAGCAGCTCGAGCAGTGCCAGCCGGCGTTCCAGAGGGTGGCGCGCGTCCAGTGGCGGGTGAGGGAGGCGAGCGGGGTGCTGAGAAGGAGGGACAGAGGGCCGGTTGATGTTGATATTGCTGTGGTTGGGAGGAGGCCTTGACGGAGGTCGTTGGGGAGGATTGTTTGCGGGCCGCGGTAGAGGGTGGCGTCCGGGTGGGCCCACTGGGGGCCGCGGTGGCGCCATTGGAAGGAGTAGTAGTAGAACTCGGAGCGCAGGGTCAGGCGGAGTGGGAAGTCGCAGAGACGGAGCAGGACGTAGGTTCCCGGGCGGGGGATTTCGTCCATGTCGCTGACGACCAGCACGTCGTCGGTGTTGGCTTGCTGGGGCGTGTCGACTAACTGTGGGAAGACATGGGTGAAGAGTGCATTGCGGAAGAAGTCTTCGTGGTCCCAGATACGCTCGCTTTGGATTGTGTCTTCGACGACGCGGTAGATTATCTTGTGGTGGAAGGGGGCGAATCTGTGCCAGTTTTCTTGCAGGTGCAAGGGTTTGGGCTTGCCGGTGAAGGTCGTGGGCGATTCGACTATCACAAAGTAGTCTACTTGGTCTGCGAGGGTGTGCAGGCGGATTTCGAGCCAGTGGAGTTCGGTGGACATCAGGGCCAGGTCGTAGACTTTTCTTTTGGTGTTCTCTGGAGCTCTGTGGGCGGCGAAACCATGCGCTCGACAAGTGGATTGGACTTCATTGGGTGAGAGGAGTTCGGCGTCAAAGTTGGAGGGGATCTCAACGAGGTTTGTTGATAGGTAGTGGTCTTTGGACCGTTCGTGGTCCACGATGACCCATATTCCTATTGCTGAGCATAAGAGTATGGCGTAAGACAGTGCTCGTCCTCGTCGCGTCCATCGTGGAACCCACATGCTCAGCCAAAGGGAAACCTAATAGTAAGAGATACGGATTCTGCTACAACGGTAGCAGCATGGATGAGCTGTAGTGAACGCATGGCGACAACTATGGACAACCCCTCTTGAGGCTGGCACATACTAAGTTTAGGATACGAGTAATCCGGTCGAAGGATGAAGGTCGGTCGGTTGGCGGCACCTGAATCTTCTCGGGGGCTGAAGCCTGACAGGTTCGAGTGGCAGTACAACGAAAGCATGGCGCTAATGTCTCGACTTATGTGGTAATAAGCCCTGCTAGCCTGACTTTAAATAAAGACGAAGGAATTGGACTTACGCGGATTGACGACCCCGACCAAACCCTAATACTCACTCTGTCCCTAATCCGGCATCTTCCACACCGTTGCGCTCTGTAACTATTGAACTCCAAGCAGATTGAGCTACCAGGCGGGAAGATAATTGCACTGTAAGTCCGCCATCAGCTCAGAAGATACTGTAGTATAAACATTGATTCCATGCACACATATCTGCAGTCCCTACCCACATGTCTGTATCGTACCCACGAATCCGCCCCATCATGACAAGAGGAGTAGAAGCAACGCAACCAGAACGCCCAACGTCTATTAGAAAACTGCACAAGATAGCGGCGTCAAAAAAAGCCGCAGTGTACAGAATAAAACACGAGCAAAAAACAACTTAACAATCCCCAAGGGTATCCTCGTCACCGATTTCGTTTCCCGCCTTGCCCTCTGTCCAGCGCAACGTAGCATCGTACCATCACCCCGCGATCCAAGGGCATCTTCATGATTACTTCCACCATGCAAATTTCGTGCTTGCTTTGGTTTTCTGGGAAGGCTTCTAGACCTTGCCATCGTCGTCATCGTCTTCGAAGAAGCTGATGATGCCGCGAACACCGCTGGGGCCGAGACCGTGTGGAGGGTAGCAAACTGTGAAACTAGGTCAGTATGATAGTCTGCAAGACGTGCTGCTTTGAACAACTTACCATAGATCGGATCAGGGTGAGCGCCGAGCTTCTCCCTGAACTCGCTCTTGTTGATGAGGTGCAGGTCGTTGGCGATGGCGTGGTAGGCTTTGCTGAGAACCTTGACACGGGTACCCTTGAGGTTGTGGCCTGGGGTGAAGCTACTCGACGCACCGCTGCCGAATGTGACACTTGTGGCGCCGAGTACCGCAAGCGCTTTGAGGGAGTGGATGATGGTGGCCTCGATGGCACCAGATGGGGCGCCAGGGAAGTCAAGAGCGAACTTGACCTGCCAGCCGTGCTCGGGCGCGAGCTGAGCGAGGATGACGAAGCAAGCAACTTCGCCCTCCTTGGTGAGAGTGTAGTGGTACTGCCTGTGAGGCATATCCTGCCAAGGGTGCACGTCTGTGAGGTGAACCTGCTTGCCCTTGGTCTTCCTGCTCTCCAACCAGTCGGCAATACGCTTGTCGATCTTGGCTTTGAGCTCCTCCGGGAATTCATCGCCAATAGGGATGTCGTGGATCTTGATGCCCTCCTTCTCCGCGTGACGGATCTTGCGCTGGACTTCGGGGTCCTTCAATCCCTTGATGTCGTTCGGGTCAAGTCGCTGCTCAGCGGCGACAGAGAACGTGCGCCAATCGAACTTGGTGGCAAGCACCTCCTGTGTCACACCACCGCAGAGCAGCCACAAAGGCTTGATCTTGCGGTCCTTTTTGATGTAACGAAGGTAGCTCGAAATGATCTTGGTGTATTGGCTGTCATGACAAAGAGGGTCGCCGATTGTCATTGCGAACCCTTCATGCTGCACGAAGCCGACGGCCGCACCAGTCAAGGAATCCCGCCAGTGTTCGAATTTGGGCTCGAGCCAGGAAGTGTTGGATGCATCGCCGTAGTTCGCAATGAGGTTCTCGATGGGCTGGAAGTCCATTTGTGCCAGAACACGGTCCTTTCCAGCCCATGGTGGGTGAAGGGTGCTGGCCTCAGGGTGACGGAGCTGGACCACGGGCTTCCTCTCCGGGAGAGAGCGCGGGTCTCTGGCAAAGAGAGTGGCGTGTCTGATGTCGCCAAGCTTGAGCATCAGCATGAGGATGCGCTCCATGCCGATACCGCCACCTCCGTGCGGTGGCGCGCCCCACTCAAAGCCGTCCATGTACTCTTCCATAGTGCTGGGATCCATCTTGAGGCTCTTCATCTTCTCAATCAGTGTGTCCGCGTCGTGGATACGCTGGCCACCAGAGAGGATCTCCTGACCACGAACAAAGATATCGAAGGAGTTGGTCACCTTCGGGTTGTAGGGGTCGGGCATGGCGTAGAAGGGTCGTGCAGAGGTGGGGAACTTGTCGAGGACGTAGTAGTCGGTTCCAAGCTTCTCCTTGATGACCTTGCCGAGCTGGATCTCATCTCTGGTACCGAGATCCTCGTCTTCAGGCAGAGGGTTGCCGTGGTCATCTCTCCAGCCAGAGTCATTCAGCATGCGGATACCTTCAGCGAACGGAATGATAGGAGTCTCCGGAAGCCACACAAGATCCTCGGACGGGAAGTGATGCTTCACAATCTCGACCTCCTCGCGATACTCTTCGTAGACATACTTGAAGATAGCCTTGAATGTGCTGTCAAGTGTGCGGAGGACTTCGTGGTAGTGCTCGTCAATGGCCATCTCGAGATCAAGACCAGTGAATTCGGTCAAATGACGGTGGGTGTTGCTGTTTTCGGCACGGAAAACAGGTCCAATCTCGAAGACCTTCTTGAAGTCGGCAGCAATAGCCATCTGCTTTCCAAGCTGGGGCGATTGTGCCAGGAAAGCGGGTCTGTTGAAGTAGTTGACCTTGAACACGCTGGCACCGGATTCGGAGGCGACGGCCTGCAGCTTGGGGGTGTGGATCTCAATGAAACCATTGTTGTGCAAGTGAGAGCGGAAGGCCTGGCATATGGCGGATTGCACGCGGAAGATGCTCTGAGCCGCGGTCGTACGAAGATCGATGATGCGGCCGTTCTGTCTTGCGCGGTCGGAAATGACCACGCGGCTGTCACCCTCACGCTGGACGTCTTGCTTAGAAACCTCGGCTTCGTGGACGGTGAAAGGTAGCGACTGAATCGGCTTGGCCTCGACGAACATCTCGTGAATGTGGATTTCGATGTTCTTGATTGATGTGCTCTCAACGACACCTTGCTTGGCCTTGACGTCCTGGACCACACCCTTGATCTTGACGATTGTCTCAACGTGCAGGTGCTCTGCCCAGTAGAGGAAGTGGGCGGAGACGCTGCCGTGCTCTTGCAGGACACCCTGGATGGTGACAGTCTGTTGTCTCAGCTCGACGAACATGAGATGGGCACTGAGCTTGCGAATGTTGTGCAATCTGGCGCGGAAAGTCACGACCTGGCCAGACATTTCAGGCGTCAGGTCGCGGAGGTCCGCACGAGCATCACCAGGCATATCGCCGGCGTAGTTGTTGACCGGGAGGACACCATATTTGGATCTCTGCTCGTCGGTCTCCTCAGCCGCGGCTTTTGCCTCAGCTTCTTGCTTGCGCTTGAGTTGCTCGGCATTGTGCTCCTCAACCTCTTTCTCGTGCCTCTCACGCTCGGCCTGGCGCTCCATCTTGCGTGCCTGGCCACGGCTGACGGGCTCGCCGTCCCGGTTCAGAGGGAGGTCCTCGGTGGAGGAGCGGGAGTCAGAAGAGCTGCCCCGCACCTTCCTCCTCAAAAGACCCAGCGGGCTGTGTGTGGCACGAGGGCGGTGACGGTCAGTGGAGCCGCGGTGCCTACTGTCTAGAGAATCACGGTGGTTGCGGTCATTGGTGGCGACTGAGCCTCGCGGGTTGTCGAGAGACTGGCGGATGCGGTCAACAGAGCCGCGGGGAGTGCTCCCGGGCGAGTGCTTCCTTGAGCCACCGCCATTGAGGGAGAGTCCGGACAAACCGGTGGAGGCCTTGCTGACGCCCCCAGTGCTCTCTGCGTCACTCTGCTGAGTGCTGCCGGTGCGGTCCTTGGAGGAGGAGCGACTGTGGTGGCCGGGTTTCAGGACCTCGAAGGCCTTCTTGAGCGCCGACATGGCGGCGGGGTATGGATGGGCGTCTGGCTTGGAGGGTGGTGGGGATTGTTGGCGGTGGGACGATTGGCGGAGGGGACAAGCTTCACACAAGCAAGGACAGCGAGGGTGTGATGTAGGAGGGAATGATGGGATTGTTTGTTGAAGGGAGTTCCGCGGATGCAGCAGGGAAGGGCAAGCGGAAAGGCCGTGGTAATTGAACTCTCACGGCAAACGGGTGAGCTGGCGATGGCGTAGCGTGGGTAGGCACAGGCGGCGGGCGATACCACACCTTTCAGCAGGGCGCACTATTTTACCCGACCGACACTGCTGCTACTCTGGAGTCGTCGTCGATGCTCGATCTGGGCAGGCGGATGCTGCGATGCGATGACCAAGATGGCGAGTTTGCAGGGCTCTCGCTGCGGGTGTCTTATGTCACAGCTCGTCGTGTTTTGGTGGTGCGCAGGTCTGGCGTCCAATGGGATGGCCAGGCTGGAGGGGGAATGGGGGCAGCTAGTAAGGCAGTGGGAGCGAGGGGAGGCTCGGGCGTTGCTGATGCGAAATCATACCGGGGACGTGCTGCTCTGGTGAATAGATGTATTGATATAAGCTGCATCAGGTGGCCTCTGAACATCCATCCATCTTGTCGTCCAGAAGCAGCAAGAAACGTCACTGCAGCTATTTTACCTGCTTGCCCTCGCTTGTGCCCGGCTTGCCTGGCGAACACAGAGACAAGCATCTGAAGCCAAGTCGCCTGCGCCACGCATTTTCACGCCCTCTCTCTCCCTCACACACTCTCGCGACGGTCTAGCACCTGCCGACTCCACCCTCCTACATACATGTAATCTGGCCCCTGGTGTCGCGTCAGTGAGGCGTCAGTGAGACGTCAGACCACGACTAGCATCTACCTAGAATTCACTACTACCCAGCACTTGCAATCTCACATGCCCGGACGATAATCTACTGTTCTCGTCGGCAGCCCATACTGTATTGATACCCTTCAACATCCGGGGAAAGGGTCACGAGATGCGGGTGACGGGACTTCTTCGTCGCCGAAAGTAATCCTCGGACGTCGGTCTTTGCAGAGAATAAAATATTAAGTTTTCTGAATTATGCGTCGATCATGGATCCATACACCTGCCGGCATCCGAATGTCAGGCGAGCAGAGTCAGTCATCCATATCTCCAACGACGCAATCTGCCATTCTTCACCCTGCAATTTCACCCGGTATATTCACGCTCGTGACATTCAAACATTCGAACGAAACCTAGTGATCGACGGTGGCTGCAGAAAAGCAAGCTCTGCTGGGCTTCAGCCTTGAAAGGCAGTCTTCCCGTAATAATAATAATAGGACCTCCTTGCTCACAAGGCCGTAGGGCTGGAACGCATGTATCTTTTTAGCGAGGAAAACGTGACGCGCACTCGCATCGCATGGTCGATCCGCCTTGATCTTCCAGCAACACACATGTAATTATGACTCTCAGGAAATCTCGATGGCCTCGACATGAGGCTGTCTCGTCAAGCAGGTCGGCAACACTGTGACCCGAAGAACTGGCTCCTTGCCGCTGCGGGCTCTACCATCCAAACCGTCCCGTGCAGTCCACCCCAAGAATTCTACTGGGATCTCGCAAAGCAGCTCTCCACTGATGTCTTGGAGACGGTTTGGTTCGTCTATGTTCGAAGCAAGCTTGTGGCGTCGGCCTCCAATCGAAACCCAAAAGGTAAGTGGCCACATGGCATCTACTTGATATATTGACATTTTAGCCTTTGTATCGCATGTAGGATGTACACAGCGTGCTTGCTCCATGCTGCGATACGAATAAGCTCCTCGGACTTCTGTGTCTCTTAAACATCATTGGGCGTCGGCAACTGCAGCCGCCTCACTTGTTTTGGCTACATTACCACTATACGTTGTCCAGTATGAAGCTGATTCGTCTCAGGCTGCTTGCAAATATGCAACACGGAGGACTGTACAGAAAACAGGTTGCTGCGCCTCACCGATCAACAGGGCCAAACCGATCGACTACACGTGCATGTATGAGCCGCTTCTTGGTACTGTAAATCCCCAGAAACCACATGTGCCTGCCTCATACCCTGAATTGGAACAAAGATCGTGTGATCGTCTCGACGAACTTGGAACGATCGGTCAATCGTTACGGATTGCTTGTGTGATACAATGCTGCATCATGCTTCTTGGCTACATTCACATTAGGCTGCGCAGACTAGTAATCACAAGCAAGCAGAGAGTAAGTGGTGCTTCATTTTCGCTACAGTCGCTTCGATCTCAATCTTTTAGCCAACGAGGGTCTCCAAACGAACCGAACACCTTGTTGCCTACCGTATTTCATCACTCGATACGCTTTCACAAGCCATCATAGTCCAACGTGTATGCTTGGGTGCTACCTATGTAGGCCACAACGCACGTGCCTTCATCGTCCCTCATCTCTCCATCGTTTCCCTCTTCTATCACGTGCCCCATCTTGCCCCCGTCCTCACACTCAGGTAGCAGTCTAAATCTAACACCCCGAAGTCTAGTTTTCTGACACCTACTTCTCAGCAAGACTCCCACCTCAAGAGACTGGAAACTCTGCCGAGAGCTCAATTCCACAAACTTTTGGATATATCACCTTCAAAAACCACAACTTTTGTTTAGCGTTCTCTCCTACCTCTTACGCTACATTTCAAGTCGTATACAACACTACGAGGGCGTAGGAAAGCGTAGGAAGACGTATACAAACCGAGAGTCTTACGAACTCAACATAACTGCTTCCTACATGTAGGTATACCTAGGTACGTATAGGAAAGGTAGAAATTGTAGGAAGTATACGAGAGGTAAATACATAGGCGTTCTGTAGAACGAACTTGAGGAAAAGTTTGTTTGCGGGAGGTGTTATACTGTTAGCGTGAGGGTGTTAGATTTAGACTGCTACCACACTCAGGCTTGATCTCGTGTTTCCCCATCTGTGCCCTTTACCTTCGGATTTAGGAGTTAGTGAGTCTGCTTCAAGCTTCGTCTGCCATCCACGGATCCTTCGCGCAATCATAGACGGTAGCTCTGCGTGTTCTTGCTGCAGCCTTGCTGTCTATGGTTGCAGTCAGCAGTGAGTCACCCAGTAATCCATTCACTCACTCACTCACCAGTCTTGCGCAAGGCGCTCGAGCTATACCTAGCTTGGCGACGACATTCTAGCCCCCTCACTTCCCGCGAGTTTGTCGATCCTGAATGATTACGAAAGAGGCCGCCGCCGCTCTGCTTCCAAGGTACTGCTGCTTTCAATTCAGCTTCAGCTGAAGGCTTCTCGTCACACTACACCATCTTATCGTCCGTCTCGCACCTTTGACAGTGGAATCGCATAGGTTCGCGGCGCGAGATTCGTTTACCATCACCTCCAATCACCAGCACGCATTGCTGCCTGGCCGGGCGAAACAATCACGGCAGCCAAAACAAGCCTTGCGACCTGCCAAACCGAGCGCGCGAGCGCCTTGATACATACGAAAGTACGCGCGCGAGCGAGCGCACATTTTCACATATCCACCTCGCCAATTCGAACGCACTCAACTTGCGACACGACACGCGCCTTCTAGATATGGCGCCTGGAAACCAACTTACGCCGCCATCCTCTACCTCCTCCAACGGCGCGTCACCAGATAACCAGCAATTCCGCGTGGTACGGAAGCGCAATCGCGTTCCTCTCTCTTGCGGACCATGCAGACACCGCAAGCTGAAATGCAACCGAGGCCATCCGTGTGACAACTGCACCAAACGCGGTGATACGCCTTCTTGTAATTATGCCTCACCGAAGAGTAAGAAGCAAAATTCTGCTAGCAATGCAAACCAGTCTCCGGACGACATGCAAAACCGCATTGATCGACTGGAAGGTTTAGTGCTTTCCCTCATGACGAACGGCGGGCCCAGTGATGGCGCAGCAGCTGCTCGCGCTGCCATTAGCACGAGTAGAAGCAACAGTCTTAGTACAGCTTCTGATCTGAAACTCGATGTCGAGGGCAGCGACATGATACAAGAGGAGAACGAGAATGGCGAAGAGGATAGCGACGTGGAACAAGTGTCGAAAGGTATTGGAATCATGAAAGTGGACAATGGCCGGGCAGTCTTTGCGTCAGACGCACATTGGTACGCCATCATGGCTGAGATTGGGGAAGTCAAGAAATACTTTGAAAGCCACAAAGAAGACTACTCCAAACACCTCGCGAAAGTGCAGGCGGCCAGAGCGTCTGAGAATCCTGGCAATGCGTTCCTTTTGCAAGGACCAGCCGCCAAAGACAAGGACGAGCTCCTGGCGGCATTTCCCTCGAAAGCAGACAGCGATCGCTTGATCGCACGCTACTTCAACGCATACGACCCTTCCGTACACATTGTCCATGGCCCTTCATTTCAAAAGCAGTACGACGCACATTGGATGAACCCAGACGGAACCTCTGTTGTCTGGCTAGGCATGTGCTACGCAATGATGACTCTGGCATTGCAGTCTTATCACCGAGCCGGAGACGAACCACCAGAATACCGCGGCCGAGCACTAGAATTATCACATGAGCACAGGCTGCTCACAGCGCAATGCATCTTGCTCGCAGACATCACACAGCCAATATCACAATTGTTGGAGACTTTGGTACTGCATGTGCAAGCAGAGTACAGTCGAAGCAGGGACGCCGAACCCAGCGTGCTGCTGATGACTGGTATCTGTGTGCGATTGGCAATACGAATGGGGTATCATCGCGATCCTGGCCCACATGCCAACATCAGCCCTTTCATGGGCGAGATGCGACGCCGAGTGTGGACTTTTGTTCGTCAAGTAGACTTGTTGATTTCCTTCCAGTTCGGCATGCCTTCCATCGTGCGGTCTGACCATGTCGATACCCAAGCACCACGGAACCTCTACGACGATGAGCTCCACGAAGACATGAAAGAGCTGCCAGCTTCCAGGCCTGCTTTTGAAGCCACACCCATGACTTACATGATTGCAAAATCGAATATGGCCTTCAAATTCGGGCAGATCGTCGAACGAACAGGATCACTAACAAATCAGCCGACGTACGAAGAGACAATGAGCTTTGATCAACAGCTACGGGATATTCGAGCTAGCCATCCGCCCTTGTTGCAGATGCGCGCCTTCCAAGACTCGGCTCGCGACCCGGCGAATCTCATCATGCAACGTATCGGACTTGAACTCGTGTATCTGCGATCAATCTTCGTTCTGCACAGACGCTTCATCGCCAAAGGTAGAGACAACCCGCGTTTCGCCTACTCGCGCCGGGTTTGCATCGATGCATCAATGGAGATGCTCACCCACCAGGCAACCCTCCACGAAGAAGCGCAGCCCGGCGGACGATTGCGCAGCGTCAAATGGTACATCTCCTCTCTGACAACCCACGACTTCATGCTTGCCGCTATGAACGTTTGCATGGATCTCTTCCACGCAGCAGAGGCAGAGCGAAGATGTCGAGGAAACAGCCAAAAATCCGCTTCCGATCCCTCGTCGCCCACCACTGCGGCGAATGTATATGCCGAAGACCGCCGAGAGAGCATGATGCGCGCCCTAGAGCATTGTATCACGATCTGGGACAGTGTGCGTGAAGACAGCATGGAGGCGTACAAAGCGTCCGTCGGCTTGCGTGTCATGGTTGACAAACTCAAAGCGCACCAAGCAAACATGCAACAACGGCAGCTTCAATTGCAGCAGCAGCAACAGCAACAGCAACCAGCCGCATCTGACCCGAACATGCCACAGCAACGCTACAACAACCCAGCTTCCGCCCCAGGCTACGGCATCTTCCCGGGCGGCACGATGGCAGAATTCGACAAGGCAAACGACGACGACATGCCGCCCGAGCAAAGCGCCGCAATGACTCTGGGCATGTTATCAAGCGGCGGCATGTCGCCCAACTTCGCCATGGGTGTGCCTCCCATGGGTGGCGTGCAAGCCATGGGCGCATCTTCGGGCGGCAGCTACCCAGCAAGCATGGCAGGCCTTCTCAACGAGCCAATTCAGAGCGAAAGAACCGGTCTCACGCCCCAATTCTCGGGCCCCGACGCCTCCGCATCAGCAATGGGTCTCAACGGTGCCGCCAGCCCTTTCAGCCAAATGTTTGGTGCCGGCGGCGGTTTCACTGGCATGGACGGGATGGATTCGGACATCAACTGGGTAAGCTTCTTATGACAGCAGCGCCTTCGAGAAAGCGAACATGTGCTAATGATCTTTCCTCTCTTGTAGAGCACATGGGATTCTTATGTCCAAGGCACTGGTCCAAACATCATGGATCCTTCGATCTGGCCTATGAATTTCGACATGTCGCAGATGGGAGATGCTCAGATGCCCCAAGGTAACGGCGGCGGCGGCGGCGGCGGCGGCGGCGGTGGTGGTAGTGGAGGGACTCCGAACATGATGTGATTCTTGACTTCGGGCTAATGAATTGAATACTACCTTCACGATAAAACGAACAGGGCGTTAGGTGTTGGGGGGTTCTAGGCCAATAATGGCTTGCGAAACGTGGCGAGCACCACTGGCGAAATCGATCAATCCCACCTCAAGGTGTACATGTACTTCTATAGACTTGTTGACGATCAACTTGACACACACATACTGAGAGCAATCCGATCCGAGTGCAAATGTGAGGGTGAGTGCTCATACTGGTATTTAGGTTTTCTGGATGTTCTGGTTAGAGCTGCATACAGATGCATATTATATAAGCTAGGTAGTCAGATCGGGGCAAAAACCATCAATCGGTCTTCGTCGCTACATGACATGGCTTCGACAAGTTGCTGAGGTGTTCTGCGAAACCGGCTATTCGAGTGGGAGAATATTTAAGCGGCGCCTCCACTCCACTCGCCTTTGCCGACCAAACATCCCGAGAGATTCCACGACAAGAGATCGGGAAAAGCATATAGTTGTCAGCCAAAGAAGACACATCAGTCCACTCTACTGTTGTAACCATCCCAAAGTAGAGCAATAGAAGTGAGTGGAGAAAAAACAGAGGAAAACACGCCTCAATCAATCAATCAAGTCAATCATGAACGGCCCCGGCTATCTCGCCGTCGCCATCCAACCCGGCCCCAACACAGACGACACAGCCTTCCACGAATGGTACAACACCGAGCACGGCCCACTGCGCATGCGCCTGCCCTTCATCACGACCGGCGACCGCTACAAAGCCATCGACGGCCAGAAGCCCGAATGGAGTGCCGTGTACGACGTCTCGGACCTGTCGATGCTGGAGAAGCGCATCTACACGCGCCTGCGAGAGGAGCGTTCGGCGAGGGAGAAGCGGGTCATGGGCTCGTTTGAGACTCTCGATCGCAAAATCTACGCCCTGTTCTCCGAGCGCAGCAAGACGCCTGGCTATTCCGGACCCGGTGCTGTGACGGCGGCCGTTTCCATGACCATCAAGGAAGGCGATCTCGAGGCGTTCGACAAGTGGTACGAGGAAGAGCACGTCGGCATGCTCTCGAAAATCCCCGGTTGGCTGCGCACACGGCGCTTCAGGATGCTCGTTGGCGGCTACAAAGGTATGCCGCCGCAGGGCCAGGTCGAGTGCCTGGCGGTGCACGACTTCGAGGCGGAGAATGGGCTAAATGGCCCCGAGCACCAGGCCGCCACCAACACGCCGTGGCGACTCGAGACGATGGAGAAGCTGGTCGTCGCCCGCGAGAGACGCGAATGGGCCCACCACCTCACCTTCACCGCCCTGAAAGAACCCCCCTCCTCCGTCCTCACGACCGACGGCGCCGAGCTGCGCTTCCAGATGGAAGGCAACCCAGCCGACCCAGTGGTAGTGATGGTGAACTCGATCCTCACCAACTTCTCCATCTGGGACGACGTGGCAGCCGCCTTCCGCGCAGGCGTCAACGGCAAAACCTACCGCACCCTGCGCTACAACTCGCGCGGCTACTCGCAGCAAGACCCCAACAGCAACGCCACCCACTTCGACTTGCTAGCCGACGACCTGGAATATTTGCTCGACCGCGTCAACGTCGAGTCCGCCCACGCCGTGCTGGGCGTCAGCATGGGCGGCGTCACGGCCATCAACTTCGCCATCCGCCACCCCCACAAGCTCGCGAAATTCATCGCCTGCGATTGCAACGTCGCCGCCGGCGCGGCCAACAACAAAGCCTGGGCCGACCGCGTCGAGCTCGCGAAGAAGGACGGCATGGACGCTCTGGCCAAGATCACAGTCGAGCGCTGGTTCACACCCGCGAACCACGGCTCGGCGAATTTCGCCAAAACGCTGGCCATGTGCAAAGCGGCGAGCCTGGAAGGGTTCGAGCAGAACGCCGGTGCGCTGTCCAACTACGATCTGAAGGCTTCGTTGCCTGGGATCCGCACGCCCGGTTTGCTGTTGGCGGGCGAAGGCGATGGGAAGCTGCCGGAGGTTATGCAGACTTTTGGGATTCCTGGGACGCAGTTCAAGGCTATCCCTGATGCTGGGCATTTGCCTATGTTGGAGAACCATGAGGCGTTCATGCAGGCGCTGGGAGAGTTTTTGTGATGGATGGCTGGCTGTGAGGGAGGGGTGGGAGTTTTTTTTTTTTGTAGATACTTGTATGGGTTGGTTGGTTTGGTTGACTGATGATCAGATGATGGATTACAATGAGAAAGATATGTATACGACAGTCCCTGTTCCCTATGAGCATTAATGATGCCAAATCCTCCAAAACGGTGGCTTGGAAGGAATTCCTGGCTAACGGAGTTGGCTAATCTTCCCCATGATCGATTGCCACCAGGAAGAAAGCATTATATTAATTCGTTCAGTACTCGTCGAAATTCCTATACCAAACTCCACTCCGTCATAATCATAAACGACATTACGATCAATCAACCGAGCCCTTGAAGCCGTTGCAACATCCAAGAACCTATCCAACGCTATCCTGCAGCAAGTTGCCAGCAAGATCCTTAGCATGGCTATAATCGATCCTGACATCCACCAATGCAACGCCCTCGAACGCCAACGCCTCCTCCATAACCTTCTCCAACTCCCCAGCCTCGTGCACGCGGAATCCTTTGGCGCCAAACGCCTCCGCGAACTTGACGAAATCGACACCTCCCAACGCAATGCCCGACGAGCGACCGTACTTCATCTCCTCCTGGAACTCGACCATGTTGAAAGCCTCGTCGTTCCAGATAAAGTGCGTGATATTGCAGCGCTGCTGCACAGCCGTCGACAGTTCCTGCGAGCTGAACATGAAGCCCCCGTCGCCGGACAGCGAGACGACTTTTTCGCTGCAAGGCGGCGATTGCGAGAGCGAAGCCGCGATCGCCCACGGCATCCCGACGCCCAGCGTCTGCTGTCCATTGCTGCATAGCAGGCGGCGCGGCTGGTAGGCGCGGAAGTGCCGCATGGTGTAGATGTACACGGTGCCGACGTCGCAGGTGACGGTTGTCGAGGGCGAGACGCGGGCTTGCAGGGCCGCGACGAAATGCAGTGGGTGCACGCGGGATCCCTTGGCTGTCTCTTTCGTGGCTTGCATTTGCTGGATCTGGGTGGAGGCTTCTTGCTGTAGGGACTGGCAGAGGGAGTCGTTCATCGGGCTGTTGACGTGGGAGACTTCGGCGGCGAGGGCGAGGAGCGTTTCGCGGACGGAGCCCAGGAGTTCGATGTCTGGGTGGTAGTGCGAGCCGAATTCGCACGAGGTATAGTCGACGTGCACGATTGGCAGCTTGCTCGAAGGGTTCCAGGCGCTGGCCTCGTACTCGGTCGGGTCGTAGCCCAGGGTTATGATGAGGTCCGAGTTCTGCAGCAACCTGTCGCCGATCTGGTTGCGGAACAGTCCCACGCGGCCGAAGAAGACTTGCGGTGCGAGTTCTTCGGAGATAGCGCCCGCGGCTTGGAAGGTCTCGACGACGGCGACTTTGTGCTTTGCTAGGAATTTGTGGAGGGCTTCGACCACGACGTGGCTCGAGGCTCTTTGGCCGAGGAAGAGGACTGGTCGCTTCGCTTGCTCCAGCAAACGGGCCACTTTGTGGATGCTTGCTGGAGGAGCAGGGCCGTAGAGCGGTGCCTTGAAGGCAGAAGGCTGGAAAGCGGTGATCTTGGATTTACCAGACGCGATGTCCATGGGCAGGTTGACAACCGCGCTGCCCTTAGGGCTGGTCGTGGCCGTCCTGAAAGCCGCCAGAACGATTTCGGCTGCAACATCCTCGACGTCAATGTTCATGGCGGATTTGCTCGTGGGGCCCAGGATGTCCAGGGCTTTCATCGACTGGTGCGTGTGTTTTGTGTTGAGCATTCTGGGGACTGAACCGACAATGGCTACCACGGGATCGCCTTCGGTCGTCGCCGTCACGAGGCCTGTTGTGAGGTTTCCTGCTCCAGGTCCGGAAGTGGCGATGCAGACTCCTGGGATGCCGGTGATGCGGCCGGTCGCTGCGGCCATGAAAGCGGCATTTTGCTCGTGGCGGCAAACGATCAGCTTGATTTCTGGGTGGTCGCTCAATGTGTCGAAGATGGAATCGACTTTTGCGCCGGGGATGCCGAAGACGACGCGTACGCCGGCGTTGTAGAGGCTGTCGACAATGATCTTGGCTACCTGCTGCTCCGATTGGGACGCCATGATTTTGTTGTGGTGTAGTTTTGCGATGTCGCTGTCCGTTGGGAGGTTGTGGTTGATTGAATGTCTGGTGAGTTGGTGAACACGGCTGTTCTGGCACAGCTGACGTTGACGTGCCAGTGATGTGTGTACTTTCGGTTTCAAGCACGTCCACTGCAATTACATGTGATGCGATGTTGGGATGTCTTTGCCTCTGATGACGGAAGATATATTGACGGACCGATTGGCTCGTAAGCTAATGCACGCTGCATGTGTTTAGTAAGGCTTGACATGATGACGCTTTTCGCGTGCCGGCGTCTTCCGTCGGTAGGTGAAAGCCGTTTGATTTCACGTGCCCAAAAAAATAAATGTTAATTTATCCATATTTGCGACATTGATAGTCCTCGGAACCCTGCAAACCAGACCACCTTATGGGACCTTTAACCTTCTTGTGACATGTAACAATGTCGTCTTGCTCTATTGGTACAGGGTATGTCTGCGAATCAAAAAGTAACAAAAAAACCAGGTCTAGATTCCCCCAACCCAAATGAAAAATACATGTAAATCCATCAGATCTCTCTCTCAAGATTCATCCACATCGCGCCCATAGACCTCCTGCTGCCGCTTCACAAGCTGGCCCTCGTCGCCATCGCAATTCACCTGAGCCAAGCCAGCATCATCTCCAAACATGACCGATTTTCCCCTGAGCGTCCATTTCGAGTCCGTCGTCCGCGGCACCAGCATCCAAATTCTTGCCAGGTGGACGTAGTCGATGTCCAGCAGCATGCTTGGCACCGCCGCTCTCACTTCTTCTCCGGGTGGCCTGAACATCAACAATTTACCGGCATTTGGTGTCCTCACCACGCCGGGTCGCCATGCTTCCGCTTGACGCAGTGAGCGCTGTGGCATTCCACGGATGACCAGGAAGTTGACAAAGTCCATGATGAAGCCGGCGGCGCGATCGACCCAGTCAGCTTTGGGCCATTGCCCCTTCATCGTGCGCAGTGCCACCATGAGCCAGCACGCCGGCTCTAGATCCAGCTTGAAGCGGCTCACGCCGTGGCGCGCGCATACCTGATTCATCCAATCGGGGCCGCAGGCGAATACACAGGCGAGAGTTTCGCTGTAGACATCGCGCATGTTGCCAAAGGATCGGTTGGCTTGCCCGTCGCGCAGAAGGTAGCGTTTTCGGTGGCGGCCGAGCTTTCGAGTCTCGCAAGTGGAAACAAATGATTCGGCAAGTGTGAGAATTTCCTTATTGTCGGAGGCGCGGTGGAGGTTGTCAGCACTGAGGAGGTGGAGGTCTAGCTTGATGAAGTGGTGACCATGGGAGAATCCCGTTGAGTACTTTGAGTCCGCTGGGAGCCGGTCAAGCGTTTTGTAGTTATTGAGGCCAGCGTCGACGTTAGTAGGCTCGAACTGCCAGCAAGAAATCTCATATGACTTGCGCCGTGCAGTCTCATGTACAGGAATACGCATCGGCTTACCGACAGAGCAAAGCGCTCCTGGGTCTCCGGCAGCTAACGCAAGGAGGAGCAGGGAGTAATAGCATTCTTCCTTAGACATGCCTACGCGGTGGCGGGGATTCAGTGCCAGACCGCACTCCATCGTGTTGAGGATGATGGAGACCTTGTCGCGCCTAGCATCAGCTTCTCGCTGTTCCTCTGGGAGTCTAGGATCGCCGCCTGCTTCCATGCCGAAGACTTCGGCGACTACTGTCGTGAAGTTACCGTGGTGCAAGGTCGAGTCGGTCCCGTTGGTAGTAGGCTGAGTTCGGTCCCGGAAGAAAGCGTGCAATGCCGGTTTCAGTAGCTCGATCTTTGCGTCAAAGGGTACTTCTGTTGCAAGAGCCAGCAGGTGTGCTATGCAGGAGCTGGTGAGCCTTAGGACTGTGCGCTTGAAGAGTCCAGCGGTGCGGCATGGTAGGAGGAAGACGTGGTCTCTCGCTAATCGCATTTCGTGTCGACACCAAGCACGTTTGAACCACGATGAGGACAGGATCTTTTGTAGCACTTGCAGTAAGTCTTCGTGACCTTCTAACCAGGGTGTCTGGTGCCTGCGGAAGCGCTTGTTTGGGGCGACATGTCTGAGGCGTTCGTACTCGATCATGTGATTCTTGAGAACGTTGCCCTCGCGCTCCTTGAGTTCCAGGTCGTCGAGAGCCACCACCACAAGCCGAGCGCTGCGGTATACCATATCCATGGCAGACATGGATATTGTTTTCTCCTCATTGCTGTCCTGGTCGATACAGATTTGATCGATCCACAAGCCTTCGTGATCAGAGATGCGCTCCTCCCACACAGCCTGCAACATCTCCTTCTCGAGTGGGAGCGTGTAGAAATCGGGATGTTTCTCAACCACGCGCTTTCGTCGATAGCTGAGCGCTATGAATGAAGAGTGCTGCTGACGGATAAAGTGACGACTGTTGCAGATCAGTCGGAAGGCAAATTCGGCCTTTATGTCTGGCTTCACCATGAATCGCTCCGCAACGCGATTGTCAAGATGCTGTAGTCGTTCCAATAGCTGCTTGGGGTGTGATCCTGCGTCCGAAGGAGGTTTGAGCAGGCGGTGTTCGTCGACCAAGTCCAGCTTATGGACGTGGTCTCTTGGGATGAACGAAGTGAATCGCAGATTACCCACGGCCTTAATGGCAAACATGGACTCGTGTGCTCGAGATATCGAAGTGTCTAAGTCAGGATCTGAGCCGTTTCTGTGATGGTTTGGGGTGGGCAAGGACATTGTGCGTTTGTGCGAAGAGGCACCGGCTAGATTGATGTCGTGTTCCTCCTGCGAGAAAAGGACGAGATCATGGGACGGACCATTTGCTGGTGACTGAGAGCGACTTGGTCCAGTCATTGGCGAAGCAGAGCCGTCACTCGATTCCGGTGCTATGGAGGCGAGCGGGCTGTCGAAGCCAGTTGGCCGTTTGACTATCATCGTGAAAGCTGGATGCATATCGTCGTCCTCCTGGTCTCCATTTTGGTGGTGTCCACCATCCGGTGCAGAGACAGTTCGGTTGATTGGCGGTGCTACATCTGGTGCCTTGCGGCGTCGTGATATCATCGAGGGCGAGCGCCGATGGTTCCTTGCCGCCGCATGTGTTCCTTCGTCCTCACTGCTCGTCTGGTCTCCGCTGATGTCGCTACTATAGCCTCTCCCGAGGTTGCGAGTGGCGCTTGGGCTGTTGACAGTCAGGAAGTTTGCATCTCGTGAGTACTCGCCAGTACCCATGTGTGTCCTCACTTTCAAAGTCGGTCGGCGTTGCAGCTTGGGTGTTGCCTGGGTTTTGAACAGGTTGACCGCTCGATTGATTTGCTGCGCCAGTCGAATGCGGGTCGACACCTCTCGAGGCGCATTTTCTGCCTTTTCTCGCTTCCACTTCGCCGTCTCGTACTGTGTCCGTAGCGTCTCTGCTTCAATCTCGGCCTCCAGTTTGGCCAGCATGGCATCTCTGTACTGCCTGAAAGCCTCCAGCTCCTGCTTCTTGTACCTCTCGAGCTTCCTGCGCCGTTTTGCAGCAGCTTGTGCATCACTTCCACCTCTTTCCTGTTTATCACCTGGTTTCGACGCCGGCGGATGGGTCTCCCGTCGGTCTACTCTACCGCGTTTTGCGGGCTTCGGTGCACTCGAAGGGTCATCCATTGCTCCAGCATGGACAGTCTCGCGGCCTGCATCCTCAACATCGGAAGCAAAATCCCCCATGGGACTTCTGGCTCGGCGGATCGCGCTCAGGTGTGTCAGGTCGTAATCTTCTACGTCGCTAGAGGCCCACTCGTCGTCGCTGGACTCGTCGCGCTCCCGCACGCTCAGCTCTATGTGCTTATGCTCCACTTCATCTTGAAGTTCCGCCAGCTCGATCAGTTCGAGGTATCGTTTACGCTGCTCAGGCTTGTTGAGCAACAACCAGGCCTCGTGGATCCGGTGGAAATGGCTTGCAAGAGCATGCTTTTCGTCGTCGGTGCCATAGTTGCGGTTTGGGTGGTATCGCCTAGCGAGCTGATAGTATCTCGCCTTGATAGTCTGCGGCGAGCAACCGCGGTGGAGTCCAAGTGCAAGGTACGGGTCGGGTGGGATCGTCCAGGTTTCATAGGACTCCATCAGTCTGGACACAGCGGAGCTGGATTTGTGTTACAAAGAAGAGTAGTCGACGACGACAGCGACATATTCAACGAGCAAACAAGAGTGCGCCGACATGAGCACATACATACATGTGCTCCTCATGCAGCCATCCGGGCCCGCCGACACCATAAACGGGCCTGAGCTGGACAACACCCCGGCATACACGTGATGGAGGCCTCCGCCGCGCCTTGACATAGCCACAACGCCTGCGTTAAAGGTGTGCACGGCCGACTATGCAATCCGAAGGAATGCACTCCGCCTCTGCCGTCGAGATGAAATGACGCAGATATCGCGATGCAACAGGTGCTGCGGCTGAGCAATGTGATTGCTAAGGCCAATCTTGCTTGCCACGAATAGGTATCAACGCTTTGACTCGGGGAAGCACACGCGAGCGGTCGCCATTTGCTGTGTACTATTATGATACTGACAACATCGCTAGTGGGTGCTGTATGGCGGCCGCCCAGACTCAGCTATATTCGGTTACAACGATACTTTGACATGTGCTGTACATGTTCAGCTGAATGAGAACAGAGGAGAGGGGCGGTTGGCAACCAACACATGGGTGGTACCACCTCCATCATGAAATGGCCTGTCAGCCCCTTGTTTCAATAAACAAAGCTCTTACCAAGTACCTGTGTACTATACACGTACTCGTTGAGGTGATCAATGATTGCAAACACGTCCAGCATGTCACGTTATGTCGCGTGGCTAGACGTGCAAAGTGGAAAACACAACACTCCTTCGACGATGGTGAAGACGAAGATCTGTTTATAGCACCAACAAACACGGCAACCCTCGAGCTTCAACCAGCCGAGGCAGCCGCCTCCACCAAGGGCAAGGGTCAAACTGTGAATTGTCAGGTCCCTTTTGTGCTTGGTCAGGCTCGCGGGACGAAGCTTTGGCCGAGAGAAGGGTTCATCGTAGAACTCTTGTACGGCATCATATTCCGCACCGTCTCTCTCCGCTTTGCAGTATTGCAATTACTACAACAGAAGGCTTCCAACCCTACATCACATCCTCGGTCTTCGCCTTCGCCAGAGTGCCACCATGCACGACCCCAATGGCGCAGCCAATCGTCGGCTATCTGCAAGCGGCTGTATACCGTAGCGTATCTTTTAGACTCGAACGCTGACCGGCCTGGAACTGACTGCTTGAGGTGCTGTGCTTCTGCGGAGTGCAGCCAACCCTTGAGTGTTTTGCGCCCGCAGCTGTGAGGACGTCAATCTGCGTCCAAGCACTCTGTCGGTTTCTTCTCGTGCACACAATTTGTATCCCTTAGATGTATCAGCTGGCTGAAGCTCAAGCAGCGCGCGAGCCGCGCTTCTAACACCAAGACTATCTCCAATGGCGCTCCGGAAGTTCACCATCTCGGACTCGGAGCTGGGCCACAACAATTGGCGATTTCCCACACAGATCAAACTCAGACCGCTGCGAAACCTGGACGACGAGGACTTCCTGGTTAACCACAAAATCGACCGTAGCTACGACGACAGCACCGTCCGTTTCAAGCTACTCGTCGCGGATCCTCCCATTACGCGTAGGAATGCCAACACACCGCCACTGCCAATCCCCGACGATGTACGAGAGATCGTAAGGAAGGAAGGCTGGATCTCGGACGAATACGAACATTTATGGAGTCGAGATGGCGGTGGCTCTGCCTCTTTGACATCGCACAACACGCTCATCTTCATATTGCAAACACCCAGAGATGGTGGATCTTTCAGCTCTTTGTCGCTGGTCAGGAACGTGTTCCACTGCGGTGGCTTCTACTGCGCAGATGAGAATTACTCGCTCAATGCCCTGTTGGCAGACGTGAAGTATGAAAACAAGCACCCCAAGGTGCCACGGGATTTTGCCATCTTGCCTTTTCACATTTTGGTCCAGCATGTGGATGAAACGTTGAGACAGGTGCAGATCTTGTCACGTGATATTACGACCACTGAAATACGGCTTTCGGAGGGCGACATCTCGCTTGAAGAGAATGGCGACTATAAACTGCTGAACAAGTTCAACATCGAACAGCTCCGGCTTCAGCGGCGATCGAACTTTGAGACCGAGCTGGGCAGAAATCTGAAGAAGTACCTCGACGAATATCTTCACATGTGGACCAATCTATGGGACGGCGGCACCAGTTACATCGACGATATGCAGGAAAAGGTTGAGCAGCAGATGCGTTATTCGGAGCAAGTAAGGGTAGACCTAGAAATCATCCCTCGGAGGATCAAGAATCAGTCCAAAGCTGTGAGTCGATGCAGTTTTCTATGCGTGTCCAATAACGTTACTGACAGTGCCGCAGATCACGAATTTCATCATCCAAAGAGACAACAGACTTAACATTGAGATCGCGCAGAGTTCGCGCAGGATTGCCGAAGAGAGCAGACGTGACAATTTGCTTAACATCGAGCTCGCCAAAGCCACCGCGCAGGTTGCAGAAGAGACCAGACAGGACAGCGCAGCCATGAAGACCATAGCTGTATTGACTCTGACCTTCCTCCCTGGTACTTTCATAGCCGTGAGTGCACTCCTGAGTACAAACTGACTTTAATCCCTCTCCGCTAACAGCAATTTTAGTCATTCTTCAGCATGAACGACGCTTTCACCTTCAACCCCGAACCAGGAGACCCCATTGCATCGCCCAACTTGTGGATCTTCTTCGCTGTCACCATCCCTGTTACCATTGCGACTTACGGCTTGTGGATATGGTGGCATGGGTTCTCGCAGACACGGCACAAGGTGCGGCACGAGCAGGGTTTGAAGGATGTCGAGAAGGAATTGAAGCTGAGGATGAGGAGTGCCACGACGATGACTTGGTAACGAACGACGACTTTACGCTTCATGATGACGGCTTTTGGGATATAGATACACGCATGAGTCTTGATAAGTTTAGTGGTGTTGGAGACCTTCTCCCTACCCCAAAACCAAATTACTCGATTCCGCTGACTGCATTCGTTTTCTTGCCTTATATCGCCGTCAGATAAGTCCTCTCGAGCACTTGCTACTGAGTGCCTTGACTGTCTGTCTCATGAGTTCGATGCTAACCCTAACCCTTTCGACACGATCTCAATGCCTTACACGACACTAAAGCCCTTGGCAATTGCATGACGGGTAGCAAATCTGCATCGTTTGAAAAGCAGATGCAGACTCACAGGAAGGCCTCCGCTATTTGAGGTTCGGTAGGGAACACGGCTGCTCTTATACGGCCACCGAGTTTCGGGAACATCAACGGCTGACCATGCGGCATTCCAACTGCGGGGCCAGAGCGTGGAGAAAGCAACGGGCATCGTGGCATTACGCTTTCCCACGGCCCTGATCGGCCTTGACTTTGTCATGAGTGGTGTTTGCAGAGTGGGGTGAACACGACGGGAACTATCATCGGTTTATGAGCCCTTACGCCGAGATTTGCGCGCTCGAATGGCAGATACCATATAAACAATTACAATCCCCCCTCCCATCGTCGGTGGTGCTCGCTGTCAAGAAATTCCACTTCACTTACACTCGAGGGCGCCTTCCTGTTTAGGACGGCCGGACGACCACGATGTTCCTGTCTCTGCTCTTCACCCCGTGGACCTTGCTGGCCCTGCCCGTGCTGTTCTTCATCCTCCCGTACATGCGCAACTGGTCCATACAGGATGTCCCCGGTCCGTTCTTCGCCAAGTTCACCAACCTCTGGTATCTGTACGAGTGTCGCCGCTGCCGCCGTTATTTGACTGTCCACAATGCCCACGCGAAGTACGGCAAACTCGTCAGAGTCCAACCGAACCAGGTCTCAATCGCAGATCCGGATGCAATCCCCATAGTCTATGGCCATGGAACTGGGTTCCTTAAAGCGTATGGCTATGGCTTCCAAACACTCTCGACGTAGGCTGACCATCGTTGAACAGGGACTACTACGATGCCTTCGTCTCCATCCAGCGTGGTCTGTTCAACACCAGAGACCGCGCAGAGCACACCCGCAAGCGCAAGACCATTTCGCACACATTCAGCACCAAGAGCATTGGACAATTCGAACAGTACATGCATCACAACCTTGAGATGCTGACCACACAATGGGACAAGCTTAGCAAGCAGGCCGGCGGCGGATTCTACCGTATGGACAGCCTGAACTGGTTCAACTACGTTGCGTTCGACATCATTGGAGATCTGGCGTTCGGCGCTCCCTTTGGTATGCTCGAGAACGGCAAGGATCTTGCAGAAGTCAGGGCAACCCCCGACGCTCCACCAACCTATGCTCCGGCCATTGAAGTGCTCAACCGCAGAGGTGAAGTCTCCAACGCCATTGGCTGCATTCCCTGGATCAAGCCGTATGCCAAGTACCTCATGGACCCATTCTTCACCAAGGGCGTCGAGGCCGTCCAGAATCTCGCCGGTATTGCCATCGCCCGTGTCAATATGCGCCTTGAAGCCGCCGAGAGGGGCGAGATCAACCGCGTCGACCTCCTTGCCCGCCTCATGGAAGGCAAAGATGAGAAAGGCGAGAAACTCGGCCGCGCCGAACTCACCGCCGAGGCCCTCACCCAGCTGATTGCCGGCTCCGACACCACCTCCAACACCTCCTGCGCCCTGCTCTTCCACATGCTCATGCACCCTGAGTGCGTCAAGAAACTGCAGGCTGAGCTCGACGAAGCCCTGCCCTCCGACGACGTCCCGACCCACGAGCAGGTCAAGAACCTGCCCTACCTCGACATGTGCATCCAGGAAACCCTCCGCATCCACAGCACCTCAAGCCAAGGTCTCCCCCGTGTTGTCCCTCCCGGACCTGGCGTGGAAATCGCCGGCCACCACTTCCCGCAAGGCACCGTCTTGAGCGTACCAGCCTATACCATGCACCACAGCAAGGAAATCTGGGGCAAGGACGCCGACGAGTTCCGCCCAGAGCGATGGGAGAAAGTCACCGAGAGGTAAGTGCTTGAAAGAGAATCAATTCGAGATTCCATTTTTCCCGAGATCAATCAAGCTGACATTTCCCAGGCAAAGAAGCGCGTTCATTCCCTTCTCATACGGACCTCGCTCTTGTGTCGGTCGCAACGTCGCAGAGGTATGTTATCTTGTCGTCAACCTTGACTGGCCTTGGAGGAGGAAAAAACCAAAACTGACTTGACTTTTTAGATGGAACTCTCCCTCATCGTGTCCACTGTCTTCCGCCGCTACGAATTCGAACCCTATCAGAAAACGCTCGAGACACGCGAAGGTTTCCTGCGCAAGCCCTTGGGCTTCGATGTTGGTATGCGCAGGAGGAAGCAGGTCTTGTAAGGTTGCGAAGCCAGAGAGCGAGAGATATCACGATGGAACAATAGCATTAAAGAAAAGAGAAAAGGAAAAAGGGAAATCCAAAAGAAAAGAAAGGGAGATCTTGCTCACGCTTACGTATCCTGTCTGAGTACCTACCTACTCTTCTTGTTATGTACGTACCTATTTCATGACCTTGGCCATGCTTGTGCAAACTTTCCACCTCCCTCACTTCAACAAGGCAAGGGGTCCCACCATACTACGACACATTCCGGATCCCACTCGAGATCTCATTACGGTGACGATGCGTAATAAGCTTACCCAATGAGGGATTGAATGTTTCGGCTAAAAAGCAAGAAAACTTGGGAGGTTTAATTATTTAAATGATAGTATGCTTTCGTCCACTATGTCAAATTGGCTTGTTACAGTATGTAGTAGGGTATCGTCAAGCACTTCAAAAATGTCCGGTCCATCGACCGACCAGTCAACCAATCCGTCATCAGGGATTGTTGCGCGCGCGCGCGCACGCTAAAGAAGAATATTATATAAGAACAAAAAAACAAGTGATCATTTCTTGATCGTGCAGATGCAAACAAATGATGCCGTCCACTCCCACATTACCCCAAGTCCCAAATATGGTCGTTCACATGATGCAATTGATCGATGATTCGCGGTTGTCGTCAATCAGTTTACAAAGCAAGAGCACCAAGAGCAACGAGGCCGAGCAGGCCGGCGAAAGTGGAAGTGCGAGCAGCGCCGCCCTCGGACTCTGTGACTTCTTGCGAATCGTCTGAGTCTGAGTCTGAGTCCGAGTCGCCGGTAGCGGAGGGAGATCCGCGGGTGGAGGACGTCATGCTGGCAGTGCTGTTGTTGGCGTGGCCGGTGGCGGAGGAGACAGCGGCCGTTCCTGTGGTGGAAGAGGTCATGCTCATGGAGTCGGTGCTGGTCATGCTCATGGAAGATTCGGACTCGGTCTCGCTGGCAGTCATGGAGCTTTCAGTCATGGAGGAGGCAGCGGATGAGGACATGGAGGAGCTGGCGCTCGGCGCGGCATTGTTATCGCTTTCGATGACCTTCGAATTTTGGTTAGCTCTTTTATCAAGTATGAGTTCAAACACAGTGAGGCTCACAAAGGGAGGGGTGTAGTTGGTGTTGCTGTCGTCCGAGTCGTCGACGATCTCAAGGGCGTAGTTGGAGCCGCGCACGATGTCGTCGGGGACGTTCCATGTGAACTCGCCGTTGTTGTCGATGTTGGCTGTTGATCTCCTTGTTAGTGGGTGTGGGCTGTGAAGTTGACTTAAAGGTTGAAAACGTACAAGCAATGGCCTCGCCCTTGTTCAGGGCATTGCTGGGGCCGCTCCTAAGGTAAATGGTGACGGTGCCCTCGGTCGTAGGCCTCCATGTGAGGTTGACAGTCTCGCCGGCCTCGGTGTTCAAGCTGGTGTCGGGAATGTTGAAAGGGTTGGATCCGTTGGAGTCACCATTGCTCTGAGCGAAAGCAACGGAGGCAACAGCCAGGATGGCAGATGTGGAGAAACGCATGTTGCCGGTGTTGTTGTTAAGGTTGTTAAAGTTAAGGTAGGATATGTCGATTGAAAGATGTCAGAAAGTGAAACAGTTAGAATGCTAGAGAAAGGGAGGATAAATGTAACAAGGGAGAGGAGGCGAACGGCACGCTCAGGAGATCGCTGGAGGTATTAAATCAAACGGCGAAGACCCCATTACTCACGGGTCGGTAGAGGGGGCATGCAATCTGGATCTGATCTATCCACCGAGGGCGGCGAAGGAAGGTCCGGTTGACAGCGCTACGCCATATGGTAACTAGCGAGCAGAGACCAGCGCTGTCCTGGTCCTGGTCAAGTTAAACGAAATGAGCCAAACGCTCACCGGAGGCCGGTTGGTGTGGTGGCGAAGTGTTCTGGAAGTCTAATTTAGTACCTGGAGAAATCGGCTAGGACAATTTCCAATATTGAGATCCTTCGCGCGCATACTGGCGGCTGGGCTGGCCAAGTGTCCGCCAGTAGATCTGTAGAGCAGTAAGCAACAATACGTTATTGCTGAAGGCGGTGCGGGCAGTGAGCATGTTGAGCGATCTCGATACGAAGTCTGTCAACTGTTTGCGATCAAGGCATTTACCCGACGGTATTGTAGTCATGTAGAGTGAAGAACAACGTCGTCCATGCGACCGGCAAGCAGGGCCCGAAATCAGTGTGGTGCGTGGGTCTTGTGCAAGAGCGGCTGCAGGAACCCTTCCCTCTTCGCAGAGAGTGGATAAAAATCTCCAGCTTCTCCACGGACGGATCAGCGCCCAGCCGGCGCACAGGGAAAGATTGTCTTGGACTCTTCTAGGCTGCATCTCTACACGAGTGCGTGCAATGCGTGATACTGTCTGTATTCAACGACTGGAGGACGACGATACGAGCTTCTGGGCGCCTATGTATTCTTCATGCATAGATCACGTCAGACTCTCGCGATTGATCTCTTGAAATCGACGTGTGCTGTCTCTTCGTAAACTGGTAATGAATAAACGCGCTTCCATCACTCTCGGAGAAATCCATCGCCCAGTCGACCACAGGACCATCGGCCAGTCGCAGACCCTGAATATCACGCGAAACATGGACGGTGGGAAGTCTCTCACACTCTTGGCAAGCTTGTTGTCGACGCAGAAGCCGAGTGCCGCAGTAGCAAAGTAAGGTAGTAGTCACTTCTTTGATGATTCGTCGGCAAGATGGCCACATGGTATATTATCAGACATTGGATGGCATTGCGGTGTCGTAGAACCTCGGTAATAAAAAAGACATTACGAACAGAAACGATTGCGCCATGTTTCCTCAACACCTCACCCATCCATTCATCCCTCCCAAATACGAAAATTAAAGTGGAAGCCGACCCTTTTTCCAATCTACTCCAGTACATGAATCAATACAGCTTTCGCGTTTACTGGAGGAAGATACCGGCGGCGATGGCACCGAAGAGAGCAATGCCTGAGCCGACCTGGAAGCTAGAGGCTGCGCCGGTGGACTCAGGAGCGTCAGTGCTTGTTCCAGTTCCCTGGAAGCCAGCATCATCGGTGGCAGACGCGCTGGTGCGAGAGCTGGTCGCCGTGGCGGTCAAAGTGGCAATGCTCATGGTGGTGTTGCGCGACATAGACACACCGGTGCCGGAAGACATGGGGGCAGTTCCAGCAGGAGTAACCGGGACGAGAGCAGAGGTGGTGCCGCTGTTCAATTGTTAGTGATTGCTTTTCGACGCGATTCGTGTCGAGTGTTACTTACTTGGCGCTGGGCATGGGGCTGGCGGAAACGGACGCAGTGGGCGAGTAGGAGCTGGCGCTCACGCTGGCACCCTGAACAACGAACGGACCGAAGTAGTTGACCTGGTCGTTCTGCTTGATCTGGAGAGCGTAGTCGTTGCCGTTGGGCAGAGAGGTCGACGGGGTCCAGATGAACTGGCCGTCTCTCGCGTCGGAGGTGAGGACCTCGACATCCTCAAGCGCATTGGCAAGACCCTGGCGCAGGATGATGCTCACGGGCTGGGGGGGAGTTAGCGCGCCGTTCGTTGGCGATCAGAGTCTTTCGTCGCGGGCACTTACGCTGGAGGTGTCGTTGGTACGGAAAGTGATGGCCTGAGCCTGGCCGTCGGTGACCGGGTTAGGGACGTTGGTGAAGCTGAGAACAGCGGACTGAGCAGTCGCGAGGGCCGCAAGGGCGCTGAGGACGAGAGTCTTGGAGAACATCTTGACGGTGGTGTATTATGTAGTGTTGGTGGTGGTGGTGGTTGTATTAAGATGGTGTGGGAGTCAAGACGACGACGACAAAGATGGTGCTGGAACGAACGTGGACGTCGGTGACGTTGTCTGAAAGGATTGCAAGAATGGGCGCTTTGTTGTGAAGGATGGGATGAGAGAGTCGAGGGAAGGACAAGCACTGGAATGTCTACTGTAAAGAGGCCCGCCTCGCGGACCACCACCCCTGTCAGTCTCGGCCGCTCCCCATTTGCCCAACGCTCTACTTGGCGTGGAGAAAAGAACATGACCTTACCGAAAGCAGCCTTTCATCTCCTGCGGCCGAGTCTGGCCAATCATCCAGACCGCGATCAAATTGCTCGCACAGTGCTCAGCCGCGTGGCCCTTGACGCCTGGCGTGAGTGAATGGGCAGGTTTGGCACGGTTGGCGACGAGAGTTTGCCATAACCTGACCAGCCCTCAAGCCAAAACCAGTCGATTTGGCAGCGACCGCGACATGAAGGCGGCCACATCTAAGCTGAGCCTTACCCGGGGCGTACGAGAGGCTGTGACGGATGTTGGTGGTTGGTTCGACCATGCACGATCGCGTCCTGCCGTGCCCGTTGGCCGTGCTACCAACTGCGATCTGCGCCCATATGTAAGTAATATGTAGCTCTCTGGGGTTCACCGTCGCCGGCGGCCCGGTCAGAGAGGCTGTCGCAGCTGACCTAGAGAACTATGAGCAAACGCCAGCCACTGCGCCCGGCCGTGAGATTACTACTCTCGCTGTGAAAACATAAGGTTCTGGTGACATCGGTGGTGTTACATGGGCAAGGTATGCTGTTGTCATTCTGACTGGACTGACCACAGACCGACTGGCTGGAGTTCCGGGATTCCGATCGACAGGTCTCTGTTGTGGTAATCAAGAGCCTCTGACACAGCCACTTCCTGTCAGTTGAGGATCGATCTCGACATACATTTCCACTAATTGATCCAAACAATCTGGTTCTGTCGAATGTTTTCCGCCAGCTGGCGTGTAAGAACATCACTATTGGACACATGTTGATTTGTTCATCTCCACTCTGGCACAGAGCAATCACTCGTGTTGACAAGGGCGATTGAATATTTCCCGAGTACTTTGCTCGTTGGCTGTGTGCTGGAAGAAAGGCTGCATGTTCGTTCCTTGCGCCGCGACGAGTGACACGTTACACAAACGTATATATTTTTTAATTTAAGACAATCTCTCATCGAATAGCATCAAGGCACTTTGGCGGAGTGGTTAACGCGTTGCCCTGCTAAGGCAATTCCCTCGGGAGCGTGTGTTCGAATCACACAGGTGTCGATCAATCGATTCTTTTGCTTTTTGCTCGTTTGTTCTTTTGGCTGTAAATACTTGCTGCGATTTACCTCTACTGACGGCGCAGTGAGTATACAATACACGCATGTAGGCAGAAGATGGCGGCCGATCATTTGTTTGTCGTTTCAGTGAACCCTTATAACAGCATCTGGTATATAACATCAGGCGGCACAGTCAACCATCGCAAATAAGGATCCACGAAACTTCGTCCATGTGGTGTCCCCTAATCATTGCATGGGATTTTGCTCTTATATCATACTGTCTTATTAGTATGTGCGAGCTTGATGACTTCACGGGATACCGGGTGCCAGACTTGTGTAGTCGCATGAGGCTTTCGTAAATGCATCAATTCGACAACCGAATTGAACACAACAAAGAACTTGGCTATGTGTGCGACACAAGACCGTGAACTTCGAATACTATCAAAATAGACAACCCCCGTCCCTGTCTCCAATAGCTATAGACCTGGATTTTTGTCTCCTCTCCTTTCACGGAGCGCTCTCCTCGTCCCCATTCCTACTCGCCTCGCATCTGCACAACGACCTCCCCCTCAGCATCAACCCACCTCAACCCAAGTTTGCGCACCTTGCTCTTGCTAGCCACATACAACATGAGATATACATGCTGCACAACCTCCCCCCAACAAAACATCCGCACTCGCAAAGACGAAGATGGCTCTCGCACACACCACACACCCCAGCCCACTCTCCCAGGCTCAATCATTTTGGCCAGGAATTGGAAGAATTCAGTCTGTAGTTGCGCGGGCCAGGATGTGATGTCGAAAGTCCAGTACCCGCGCTCGGACTGCTCGAGGTCTCTGGAGACAAAGATGGGCTTGTAGCTTTGGGCTAGACTTGCGTTTTCGCTGAGGTATTTGAGGGACTCGGTGATGTGAGTCTCGAATGGTTGCAAAGAGGGCTGTGGGGCGGGCGCACGGATCGTTGTAGGCAGATCCACGTGTATTGTTGGGGTTGGGATTGGGGTTTCAGCAATCTTGACTGGTGTCTCCTTGGTTCCATTGCCAGCATTACCGGTTCGGGCAAAGTCTTTCACGGCTGTTTCATTGCCTAAAAATTTGGGAGGTGCTTGGTGGCCGACTCTGTCTGGCGGACTCGCCTCGATTTGTCTTTGTGTTGCAAGACGATGGGACGATTCTTGTGGCACCTCCAATCGTCTTTGTCCCTCATGTTCGGAAACGGTCGGTTCAAGAAGCGATGGACCCAGGTCACTGATAGAGCGTTGTGTGCTCTGTTGTCGATTTCTGGAGCTTTCCGGACTCATGTCGCTCAGTGAGTATGAAGTTGGAAGCTCCGATGTGATATCGTCTCCTGAAAATGAATGTTGCCGGCTTTCCAGACCCGTCTGCCCGGTAGTCGGCGCCGGGACAGCAGGTGCAACAACAAGGTCGCCATTCTCTTGCACTGGATCACTTGAGGGAAGTATAGATCTACTTGACTGAAAATATTGGCGGTTGGCCTCGTTGATTCGAGGCTTCTTACTTGAGCGGTCCAAGATTGGGGACATGAGGTACGAAGATTGGCTTGGAATGCGATGGGAGGAGGAACTCTCATCCTGTCTTGACACATGATGATCTGTTCCCTCGACTGCGGTTATCTTATCCTCGACAATTTGTTGGGCGGTTGAAAGAGCTCTCTTGAGGGGTCTCTTAGGCGTCCGTGACGAAGTAGCGAATATCTGACTTTCCAAAGCGGTATAAACAAGCTGAGTTTCTTCCAAGTATGTCGTAGGGTCACAGAACAGTCCTGAGGGCTCGCCTTCATGTCGTCTCGAAGACTGTCGCATCTCGGCAATCGTGTTGGCGCCGATCATGTCGTTAGGTAACGATGAAGGAAGTCCGCCGGTCGCGTTCGTCGAGGAGCCATGATTGCTGATTCTGGTAGAAGCGCCAGCTGCTATGAAGGCACTATACGCTTCGGCTTGTGCTTTGTATCTTTCATCGTCGTTCCGCGAACTCGGCGCGGTAGTGTGCACGAGAAGATCTATTCGTGTCACCATTCCTTGACCAGCAGTCTCTCAGCGATGCCATAGCAAACTATCTGCATGAGCGGAGATCGAGTGCTTTGCGAAGAGTATGTCAATGTGAATCAGTCGACGCGCGCTGATCCGTGTTGTGATCAATGTCAAACTTCACTGCAACAGTCAGTGAGTGAAGGGAACCTTGGAAGTGGTGGCGGCGCGTTCAAGGGTTGCTGGTTGCTCCTTTGACTTCGAAGCCGCATCGGATGCCCCACTTCCCAAACGGGATTTTCGAGTGCCTAAGTTTGTAAGATTTCCACAGCCAACCTCATGAGCCACCACTCACAAACTTCACACCACGTTAAAATCGACTGTCCCAAACTCTTGGCAGGAAAATAGCAAGACGTCTCCAGCATCCAACATTATTTGGTGCGCAAGGACCAGATCCCATACGACAAGATGGCCACCTTCGAAACACTCCGTGACCTGGTCAACTCTCTCCCCTCGACCGACTCGGCATGGGGACCCCCGACCACCACTGAGACCACTCTCGATGGCGTTCCCTATGCGCCTTTCTCCAAGGGCGACAAACTAGGTCGCATGGCCGACTGGACCTCTGAGGGCAAGGACAATGCGCGTGGTGGAAGACAGCAATACCAGCAGAGATACCGCGACCAGATTTACGGTGCCGGCGGACTTCAGACTGTCTTCAACATCGAGGGCCAGAACGAGGAGGGCAGTTTCTCTCTCGTCGACCGCTCGCAGACATCGACTCGCGGCAGAGGCTTCGGCGGCAGAGGAAGCGCTGTCTTCCGTGGCAGAGGCGGCCAGCGTGGCGGTCAGGCCGGACGTGGCGGCAGGGGCGCTTTCCAGCGCTCCGACGGCGGACGTGGAGGGCGTGGTGGAGCACAAGGCTACGACTCTCGTGGCGGCCGTGGTGGTGGACGCGGAGGCAGGAGATTCGGCTGGAAGGACTGGGACAAGCCACAGCGCAACCGCGAGGCCTCTGTCCAGCCCAAGGACTCGTGGCGCGTGCTGGAGGAGATCGAGTTCAGCCGTCTCCTCAAGCTCAACCTCGAGACTGGCGACGGCGAGGACCTCGAAGACCACGGATTCCTCTACTACTACGACCGCGCTTACGACAAGCAGCCTGGCGCTCCTACTAGCGTCAAGAAGCTTGGTGCTTTGGACCGCGCTGCATACAATGTCACCACTTCTCACGACCCCGTTATCCAGGAGCTGGCCGAGAAGGACGAGGCTACCGTTTTCGCCACCGACAACATCCTTTCCATGCTCATGTGCGCTCCTCGCAGTGTTTACAGTTGGGATCTCGTCATGGTGAAGCACGGCAACAAGATCTACATCGACAAGCGCGAGGGCAGCAGCCTGGACATGGTCACTGTCAACGAGAACGCCGCCGATGCGCCGCTCGAGATCAGTGAGGGCAACAAGGACCAGATCAACGCCCCTGGCGCTCTCAAGGAGGAGGCCACCCACATCAATAACGTGTTCCCCTCGCAGGTTGTGCAGGAGTCCGAGAGCAACAAGGTCGAAATGGCCAACGAGCACCCCTTCTACAACGCCGCCGAGGAGACCGACCCCCCTGCCTCCAAGGCCTACAAATACCGCCGCTTCGATCTCTCGCTCGCTTCCGACGAGGAGGCCATCCACTTGGTCGTGCGTACGGAGTTGGACGCCGTGGTGAAGAACAACATCAGCGGCGATGACCAGCACCTTATCATCAAGGCGCTCAACGAGTTCGACAACAAGGCACAGGGTTCCGGTGGTGCTCTGGACTGGAGGACCAAGCTCGCTTCCCAGCGTGGTGCCGTTGTCGCCACCGAGATGAAGAACAACAGCTGCAAGCTCGCCCGCTGGACCACCCAGGCCATCCTTGCCAAGGCCGACCTCATGAAGCTTGGGTAAGTCACACTGTATGGAATTGAGAAAATGCAAACACAGCTAACATCGATATAGTTTCGTCTCCCGTACCAACCCCAAGAGCAACTCCGACCATGTCATCCTCGGCGTGCTCGGCTACAAGCCTCGCGAATTCGCCAGCCAGATGAACCTGAACCTCAACAACGGTTGGGCCATCGTCCGTACCTTCGTCGACATGGTTATGCGCGAAGACGACGGCAAGTACGTCCTGGTCAAGGACCCCAACAAGCCCACCATTCGCCTTTACCAGGTGCCTGCGGACACTTTCGAGGAGGACGAGGACGCCGGCCACGAGATGGGCATTGACGAGCAGGACGAGTAGATACGACGCAATGAGCATGCCATGGTGTTGGACAGCGCACCGCCGGGGTTTGCGGGTTGCAGCTACGGGATTTTGAGAGTCGCAGTGAAAATGATAGAATTTTGTTCGTTTCATGGATTATAATTCATTCCGGACTGTCTTGCATTGGGAGCGTGTGTCTGTCGATCGGCCAGTGTTTCTGAAGTGTACACAATCTGTTGTAAGCTGGGATGCGATGGCGGCTTTACAATGACACCTAATACATGCCGTGCTACCAAACGATACCACTACGCCCAAGGCATTAGCATGACACGAAGTTTCTTACATGTACCCACGGCGCATAGTGGCGTATCGAGCGTGTCGCTTTGTGTGCTGGACCAACAAAATTGTGCGGGCGAACACAAAACAGGCTTAGGTAGAATGCTAGGATGCGTCGCCGGGGCTTAGAGGCTGCGCCCCTTACACTGCCTGCCAGGCCAGGTCCCTCTCGCCGCGACCAACCCGTGCATCTTTCTAACCGCAGCGCTTGACTTTTTTTACAAGATGTGCTGAAACTAGTGCGAACATGTGTCCTTGACCAACGACCGCCAAAGGGTCAAGCGCCCACGGGACATGAGCGAGAATTAAGACGTGATCACGCGGCCGCCACGAGACTCGCATTCCTTGCGCATCCTGCAATCATCCATGACTTCTCCCACCATCCTCGTCGCCGGCGCAATTTCGTATGACTATCTGATCTATCCGATGCGTGACCAACACTCAGCCTGGGCGGAGCAAGGACGACTGGACGGCGACCATGCCAACATCGTTGTGCGCAGCGCTGGTGCTGATCTGGTCGCTGGCTTGCTCACCGCCGGGGCGCCCGACTATGGTCTCGAGGTACTCGGCCCAGTGGCGCAGTCGAACGGCGTAAGCAGCAACGGTTTGAAAAGCAATGCGTCCACCGTCGTCGAGCTGGAACCTCACGCGCAGTCACTGTCTGGATCACCGCCTGGCTTCCACGTTGTCCGCCTTCGACACATTGGTCAGACCTCTTCCTGGCAAGCACCTCCGATCAACGAGGCTGTGAACTCGGCTCCGATTGCAGCCGTTGTTTCTGGATCTGGGGACGACTTGCACGACGTCGAACCTGCTATCGATTTGTTGCAGCGCGTTCGGCCTCGATACATTGTGCATCATATGACCAGGCCTCTTGCCACTGGCAAACTCTGGGACGCAATCCGAGACGGACCAAAGACTAGCGGTGGCGTGCCTGAACCTGATCACCTTGTCGTAATCGTCGAAGCCGACGACCTTCGCGCTGAAGGCATTAACTTGAGCCAGTCTTTATCCTGGGAGGCTACTTCAGAAGACTTCGTCCGTAATCTCGGATCCAACGGAAGACTTGACACTCTTGTCACGTGCCCCAATCTCATTGTGAGGTTTGGCAGTGAAGGAATCATCCACCATCGTGGTCGCGACGCAGTGAACCCCAAGCTTTACTTTAATCCTCGCAAAATGGAATGCGAGTCTCTGACTCATGCGCCGCAAATGGTATGTCAGATGACACGTCAACCGGAGACCTTTACTTACATATCAAACCAGATCGGCCTCACATCAGCTTTCACCGCTGCGTTTGCGCTCGGATTCACTGACGCCACTCGCCCAAACATCGACAGAGGAATCCGCTTGGGCATTTCCGCCGCCCGCGATCTTGCGAGCATAGGATTTACGCGCAACACGAACGACGATAGCCCCGACTATCCTATCAACGAGATCATGCCAAATCTCAAGCCAGACACACGTCTATCAACTGCCAGTATACCGTCAGCCCGGATCAGCTCCGGAGACAAGTGGTCGTTGTTTGAAAGCCTCACAGGTGATCCAGCAGAACTTGCAAGACAAGTTATGGCTATTGGACCCGAGAAGGCACTTGCGCGGTGCCCAGTACGAACATTTGGCAACATGTTGAGCGTTGAGAGAGCAGAGCAGGAGCGACTCGAGGCTGTCATTGACATCGTCGAAGAGAGAATTGCATCGAGAGCGACCACACCGACGTGTATCGGTGTATTCGGACCAGCCGGTTCAGGAAAGACCTTCACGGCGATCAATCTCGCGGACCACCTTGGGCAAGAACGTCCATACACGAAATTTGTGTTTGACGGGCGATCCTTGAAGGAAGAGCAATTCATTTCGGCCTGCCACTCAATCCGAGATGCATCAGCCACGGGCTTGCTACCGGTGGCAATATTCAAGAACTTTGATGCCGTGCTGGAGCTCGAAAATCCTCTCGTCAACTCTTTCATGACATTGGTGAGCAGTGGCACCTTCACTGACAAGGGCAGTGATAGGCAGCTTGGCCATGCTGTGCTGTTCTTCTCGATGGATCAGGATATCGCCGACCCAGATTCTGCACCCACACCCGTGGCCACCGAGTTCACGCTACGACGCAGACCCACTACACCATCTGCGGCTGAATGGAACAAGATGTATTCGGATGAGTCGCCTCTGCTAGACTCACTACACGGTATAGTCAATGTTCTTGGCCCGAACAGCACTGGAAAAGACGACAAGATGTTCTCCATCCGGCGAGCAATGATGCTCCGGCAAATCATCAAGGCGAAATACCCTCACATGGAGGTCAACGGCATCATTTCATTCGACGATGCCGTCCTGCACGCACTCCTCCTCACTCCCAAATTCAAGCAAGGACTCAGCTCCATCGAGAAGATCATCAGCACCAGCCGCCTCTCGCACCGCACAAAATTCGATGTCTCCGCTCTCCCACCAGAAGAGCAGATTCAACTACACGTCGATGGTCGTATTTTCATGTCCTTCCTGCGCTCTCCTAGGCTCCCTCCCGCTCTCCGCGAGAGACTCGCCCATGGTCTGTTCGAGACTTACAAGAAACAGCGCGAGCTTATGGCTCGCACCGATGCACAGCGCAAAGAGCTCGAATCCGACCGCAGTTACTGCGACTGGGAAGACCTCTCTGGCGAGCTCAAGGAATCCACCCGTGCCCAAGCCGACGACATCCCGCGCAAACTGCGCGCCACAGGTTGCTTTATGCTGAACGACGGCGCACAGGAGCCGCGAGGCGAGCCTTTGGTGCAGATCAAGCAGTTTGACGAGAAGGATCTTCTGATGCTGAGCGAGATGGAACATGAGCGTTTTAACGCCGAGCGTCTGCAGAGGCAGTGGAGGATGGGCCCTAGGAACGGGAAGCAGAGAACGACGCCTTTCTTGGTCCCCTGGAGGGATCTGACACAGGAGTGGCGAGACGTCGATACGGTCATGGTGGAGTGCGTGCCGGGCATTCTGGAGGGTGCCGGGTGGAGGATCTACCGGATGCAGGAATAGACGAAGTGTGATTGTATGCGCCACTCAACTACTATCAACTTACATTTCGGAATTCATCTCGTCTGATTGGCGTCCGGGTATTGATGCGAGAGAACCGCTATTGCTCTAGCCAGAGGCCCAGACACTTAGCTGAGGCTATGGACTGTCGATGCCAACCGAAATGGCTGTCACAATCTAACCTCAGCCCCGGCCTTGTGCTGAGACGGCTTCGTTCGCTTCTTACGTCCAATTCCATGCCATGGTATGAGACAGTCTCTTTCTGCTGGAGTAGACGTCCTCTTGCTGCGGCAAAGCTCGAGTTCATTGACCCATACTAGGGTTTGCTGGCTTCCAGCCCAGACTTCACCAAAATGCTCATAGAAAACTGTCTTGGGCCCTGAGCGGAACCACTGTCACTGCTTTGTACTTGCTTGCATTATGAAATGGTTGGTGGCCTTGGCTCGTGCTGTTGGCAAGAGTGCTTCGGCAACATTGTACGACAACAGCTCTGCATCAAACACAAGCTCTGGAACCCGTCCGTTCGGTCGAGCTGAAGGCCACATGTCACAGATCACAGATCGTTTCAGCGAAGAGACCTTCTGTGTTAACGACGAATCGGCTGCCAACGAAATAATCTGAACCAAAAACAATGGACATTAGAGATACTCATGCTTCAACTCCGTCTTTGCTCGATTGCTTCTCAGGTCGTCTGCAACAGGACGAGCAGCTTTCTTGGCGTCCGGTCCCTCTTCGCCCTTTGTACCTAGCAGTTGAACAAAAGAGCAAAAGGGTAATCACATCGTGTGATATGCTGAGATGCATCGGCCGGGAATCGAACCCGGGGCTGGCCGAGTCAATTGAGGTCCTGGAGGACTTATACTGGCAACGGCCAATTTTACCACTAAACCACCAATGCATGATGGAAGCCTTCAATTTTGCGTGAATATATAATTACAAACAAAATCTATGGCACGAATATGTCGACATGGCGTGTATGGTTGAGTCGAGCCACTTCGAACATGCTTCTGGTACATTTAGCGAGGCGACGAGCTTTTATTCTGTTGTAGTCCTTGATCGATATCGTCTCGTCAATGTTCGTTTCTTCATGATTGGTGCATACAGTACATAGAACCTTATGTGTCACAGTTGACTCGATTTTCGATGATAGCAGCTGACTCCAAATGTTTTTGCTTCGTAGACAACGAAAACAACGGCATGTCATCCCGGGATGCAACACGAACGCCAGGTAAGCATCTCACTCGACAACAGCCCGGGATCATATCATTGGCGATCCAAAATCATTATTCGACTGCTCTCGAGCGATGTTCATTTCTAAAAGAGGGTTAGGGTTGGGGTTGAGCTGATTGATGAACGATGAATGAAATCGCCAATGGCAAGGTACGCATGCTAATGTACGCATGTCGATGGTAGGGGTGTGCACATACGTTGATAATCATGGTATTACAACTGGCCCAGGCTCAGATGCTGTCAAAAACGGTGATTCGATTCATTGGAAATCAATACAAGCATCGCTTCCAACCTATACCCCATCGATTGGCTGGGCCAGGACCAGGTAACAGATCGACATCGCATCACTCTCACGTAACTGGCCTGCCGAAGGCGTATTTTTCATCCTCTTTTCTGGCTAATGGGTATTCATGCTAACAAATCTATGACAGATTACGTTTTCGATTGGTTGATCGATCCGCAATTTCCACACAAGACCGTCGAGTGTCAAAACCTGCAAGTTCGGTCCCTTGCGTTCGTGTTCAAAATTGAAACGAACTGTAAAAATGATACAATTGATCGTAGAGTGAACATTGGATTGACCATCATGATTATCTATAAGAGGAGTCGAGCCCTAAAAAAAACGGCCAACTCGAACAGTTTGGTATATATATTTGTACATTCGACATGACAAGGGGCATTCGCATCCCGCTCGCAGAGCGAAGAATGCGCGAAAAGCATGAGAAAACCGCGCAGAGACGTCTATCTAATAGACGAGCGCACGCTTCGACCTGGCACGCAGGACGGGACCCCACTTGTATGCCACGAAGGGGATCATGCAGAGAACGGTGCCGGCGATAGACAGGATCAGACCGGCGTACTGGCTGCCGACGTTGTGGAAGAACTGGCTGGCGAAGAGCGGAGAAACGGCTCCGAGGGTGTTACGAAGAAAACCCTGGCCCGCGATGGCGGAGGAGGAGCTCGTGCCGTAGCAGTCGGCGGTGTAGGAGTAGGTGGCTTCGAAGACGAAGTAGATACCGAACGAGATGGGCGCCAGTGCGATGGTGGGCGCGATCCAGTGCACGTAGCCGTACTGCGTGAAGGAGTAGATGAACAGGCCGATGGGCAGCCAAATGGCGCCGTACATGGCACCGTAGAGACGGTCTTCAGGGGTGACGTTGCGGGTCTCGTCGGCGACGATGCGGTTGTACTTCTTCATCTGCCATTGATTGGCGAGCCAGCCGAGGGTGCAGCCGATGCAGAGCGAAATGTAGGGCAGGCCGGCGACACCTTCATTCCAACCGCGCTTCTCCTGGAAGGTGATGGGGATGACGCTGAGGAACATGAAGGTGACGAACCATGTGAATCCGATCCACAGGCCAAAGGCAAAGACCACGGGCTCGGTGATGAGCATCTGGATGGCTTTGACGGAGGAGTTCTTGAGGAGAACCTTGACACTTGGTGTTGTGATGTCGTCGCTGGCGACGTAGCGCTCGTCGTTGGTGGCTTTGCGGACAAGCTTGGCGCGTTTGTGAAGGGCAACACCGCCGCGGGTCTCAGTGAAGAGAACGACGATCGCAATGAGGAGAGGCACGTTGGCGATGCCTTGGACACCCTCGATCCATCTCCAGCCGATGGTCATGTTGATGAAGCCGGCGTAGATAGGAGCGCCGACCGTACCGAGGATGGCGATCCAAGAGAAAGCTGCCATGGGCTGGCCACGGTGTTGCGGCTCGTACATGTCGTCGAAGGTACCACCGACGAGAATAGTACCGATGCAACCGAACAATCCGAGGAGGAGACGCAGGCCGATGATGGTGCTCATGCTTTGTGCGAGAGCAAGACCGATGAAGAGGATGGAGAAGCAGAGGTATCCGCTGACGTAAATGACCTTGCGGCCAACCATCTCACAGAATGGAGCGAGGAAGAGCGGTGCAAGAGCACAAGCGAAGTTGAAGGAGAAGAGACCAAATTGACCGATGAACGCAGTCGAGTTCAGGTCCTCGGCCATGCTGTTGATACCAGAGCTGTACGCAGTCGTAGCAAGACCAATGAAGAGGGTCATTAGATTGAGAAGGGTGGTGATTAACCCCTTGTACGCCGGGCTCCAGTTGAACGGGTTCTCCTTGTCGCCGTGAGCGAACAGCAAGACGATGTACTCCTTGTCGTTCTCGTAGACCCTCTCGGTCAGAGTGAGAGGAATGTCGACACCATCCAGCTTCATCAAAGGTGCCAGCTCGTTGTCGGCAGTCTCATCCTCGACGTATTCCTCCAGGTATTTGCCGCCGATGATACGGCCATATTGCTGTGTTTCCTTGACCTCCTCGTCACCGCTGTCGGGAGCGCTGCCAGCGACCTCCGATCGTGTGGTGGCTACAGAGCCGTTCCTCGGAGTCTTCGCGCCGAGCTTGCTCTCAACATCCATACTCCATACACTGGCATTCCTTGAGGGACCGCCCCTCTTAGGTACGGGTTGCACCATGATGTGAGAGGTGTGTTGTTGCTGCAAAGGTGATGATGGGGGAAGAAGGTGGAGGACGACGAGTAATCGGTCCGGAGCACATGGGAAAGCAAGACAGACGAAACGCAAATAAATAGCCTGCCTACCTGTGCTTGGTATTATGACGCTCGCCGTCACCGACGGCATCGGGACCTCCATCCCCAACGACGCACGTAGGCATTACTGACGAGATTGGCCACAGCTTGGCGGGCACAACAACGGAAAGCGCGATCACGGTCGTGACGGGGGAAATAATGCAGAGGCCCACGATACCACCGAGGTGCCTCCTAACATGCCTCCGAGCGTTCCAGATACGGCGAATCTCGCGCCGATTGTTGCACAACTTGAGAATGCTATCTTGATCCAATTGTCCCTGAACCCCGGTTCTTCTCGAGCAAAATTGACATTGTATCTCAGCGTCCGGTAAGTCGTCTTGATGAGTAGAGTGGCGATACCGCCGTTATTCTCGGAGGCTAAGGAGCAAATTCAAAGGTGAGGTCTTACGACGCGGCCCAGATCGACCGAGCAAGCACCGGACCGCATGTTTGGATCCACGCGGTCCGCCGGATAGCGCAACGATAGCGAAGCTTCTTTCCAGAATCCTTCCTAAATGACGATATGGCTTGTCCAGCCGTCACGCCCCGAGCGTCAAAATCGTGCGGCGCTGAGCTCTGGACTGGACAGGCAAAGGGCTTCGATGGCAATGCGTTGCCGATTAAAGAGTTTTTATCACGATTTGTTTGAGGAAAACACCGAAGTTGTTGCCAGGTCTCGCCCGGCATCCGACCGTGAAGAACGTCTATGGAAAACTCGGTCGAACTCTCTATCTGACGGCTGCGTGGCAACTTGACACGTGAAGCGGTGCAAAACCTACCTTAGTCTGCTTCTAGGCGAACGAGGTGCCTGTCGATCGCGAGAGCGCCAGGTGGTAGGTCGGACCCGGCCATGTCACCAGATTCACGCGATTAATAATTCCCATCTTCCTTCTTGTAGTAGTGCAGCGGTCGTATGGTGAGACCATGAGACCCATATCCCGATGTTGCTCCAGCCCAACAACAACACTCGAGACAGTGCGCTACCCTCCGCAGTTATCCTAACAAGCGGTGGACACTTCTTTCAGCTGCTCGTGGAGCCGGTGTTCTGATATGCCATGCGATGCTGCAGGCAGGTGTTCTAGTAGAAACGCTGACGTCGACAGTGCATACCGATCAACCTTCAACACGTGCTACATAGAAAAGAGCGAACCTGCGCCGGACGTACCCGACGCCGCTACTCGAAGTGAAAGGTTGTGAACGGTGAGAAGTGGGAATTGTGCGGCTCACCGTCACCGTCAACCGGCCCTCGGAGGCTCGCGCTCGTATACTCAGACTCTACAGCAGTCCCGCTTCGGTCGTCTCTCCTTCTGTTCCGGCCTGGACGGTGCTGGACCGTGACTTGAATCATGCGTGATCGGGACGTGGGAATTCGGCAACCGGTGGACGAACGCGTTCAACGGGCCTGAAACAGCCAGACTACCGACTGTACATTCCGTCCAAGACTCTGATACAGTACACTGTATACATGTACACCTAACTCAAACCAATCTGCCCTGCCTGCCTCTCTTGCCCGTACCTTCTCCCATCTCGCTTCCAGCTGCACTCGTCGTCCTGCTCATCGGTTCAGCACCAACGCGGACTTGTCCTCTGACTGCGGATGCCATATTGCCACCAGCGGGCGGAGCGGGCGCAGAACCTGGAGGAGCACTTGCAGTAGCCGCGGCCTGCGCTCTGAGCCTCTGTTCCAGGACACTGGCCACGGGTGCAAACCCGGTGTGAGGCACGCGGTCGACTCCACGACCGATGAGCGCGGGGCCTGTCTCCAACAGTGGCAGGCGGTAGGGCTGGCTGGTACCGAGAGAACCACCGAGAGCCTGATCCAACAATGCATTGCGCACCTCCGCCCCGTTGACAGGCTCCCCAGCCTCGCCCATCTCAATATCCCCGCCGTCGTCTGCTCGCGTGTTGGTGGGGAGGTTGCTTCCCGCCCGCCTCATGAGTTCAAAGTCGTTCTCCGCGTCCAAGCTGGTGACGGCTGCGGGTGCTGGAGCCCCACTCTTTTCACTCCTCGTGACAGCGTGATAATTGGGCACGACTGGAGCGAATGGGTTGTCTCGTGTCGGGATAATGGCTGTGGTGCCGCTTGCGGCTGCTGCTGCTGTCGCGAGGTCTGACAGAGCGGCGAGCGGGTTAGCGCGTGCTCCGCCGCGTGTGAGGACTTGGTGTGAGGATGTACGCTCCATTTCGGGGGCACCGGCTGGCGGTGTATTGGCTGCATCTGCCGCGGCGCCGAATGGACCAGCGTCCTCGCCATCAGCGGCCATACCGTTGTCACGCGCCTCGTTGTCGACAGATGGATCGGCCGTAGCATTCGTGTTTGAACCCGAATCTTGCTGTTGCGGCGGTTGGTAGAAGTACTTGTATGTCGCATTCTGCGCCGTGTTGGTAGCAAGAGCAAGCTCTTTGTCCGTGAATAGTCGCTCCAAACTGTAGGCTGGAGCTTCGAATTGTGCGTAAATGCTCTTGTCCCTGGCATCTTTGAATGGACTTCTGCCGCCTCCCAAGCTGTCAGGCGGAGGGAGCGATCGGAAGCCTGGAGCAGGAGACTCATTGCCTTCGTCATCCATAGCCGGCATCTTTCTCTTCCTCTTACCAATCTCGTCTCCGCCGCTAGGGCTGATGGCACGATGCCGGAGGTGTCTCGTCTTACGGTTCTGCCCACCGCCTGGCGAGCCTGGGTTGTTGATGCTGAATTGGTTTGGGTTGAGCAACATCGCGTTGTTGTCAGCAATGTCGAGTTGCTCCTTGTCACGGAGCAGTTGTTGCCGTCTCTTTGTGATCGTCGTGATCAATCGTTGTCTAATCTGACTCGCCAGCGCCTTGTGCTCTTCCTCTGCCTGATGCATCTTCTGCTGGGTTAAGCGATCGACCTCTGCGACCGAGGTCTCGTACTGGTTCTGTGGTAGAGTGTCAGATTCTAGATCGATCAATCGATTAGGAGTGAACTCACGTGTAATGCTGTCAAATCTGCGTCCCTTTGTTCGATCGCATCGTTCGCTTCCCTGACGAATGTCCTGTATCGATTGCCCGCCATCGCCCAGTAGTCTCTTTGCGCCGCGTCGTCTGCTGGCATGTTCGCCCCCATGCCTTCAACCAGCGATCGAATTTCGTCTCCACCATCCTCCAGTGGTATGCCCTCGTACGGATCGGCGCGTAAAATCAGGTTCATGTCAACTTGTACTGCCTGCAGTTGGGCGCGGTAGTGCTGGTGCTGGTTGGAGTTGAACGAGTCCATCATCTGTTGTAACTTCTCGACCATGCGATTTCTGCGAACATCGCGCTTGGTCATTTGTGGTTGGGGCACTGGTGATGGCGAGTCGCGCTCGAATGGCGAGCCATGGTGAGGCTGGTTCATTGCCATGTTGATATGCGGTTGTGGGTGCATGTGGGAGATGGGTGTTGGCATGGGACGTTCTCGTGGTGTTGCTGAGCACGTGGCTGTCGGTCCGTACTGATCACAATTGGATGTGCGAGGATTGTGAAGCAATGAGAATTGATGGGGGCCCTAGTAACAACGCCACGGCGAGTGTTATACAGGTATGCGCAGGTGCGTGGGTTGGGTACGGTACATGTAGAAGACAGACGGATCCTTAGATTGACAGGACGAAGCTCTTCGCTCTAGGGTTCACGTCTAAGACCTTGCCCTTGCCAATTGCCCCGGACGTCACTCCAACATTGAGGCAACTTAGCCGATGAGAGAGAGACATGACTTGACAACTCACGTGAAAGTCGCTTCCTTCTTCCTTCTGTTCAACTACGACATAAACCTCCATGTTACTGTCTTTTCTAACATGGAAATCAGAGGGACTTCACTGAATCACTGAAATCCTTCGCCAAGGATGTCGACCTCACGTCACTCTAGGTCATGCCTTTTCTCCTCGCCATCGACTTCAGCCGCTGCAGTATGCAGCTAATACCCAGGAACCATCGCCCCCGCAGCGCCCGTCATGATTTCTCCGTCCAATCCTTCACCATAACACCTCATCCCACAGCCAGAGAGTGCAGATCTGGTAGACCTAGAGGAGTATTGACTTCCGTCCTCAATGTGCGTCTCGCTTCACGCAAGCGTTGCAACGGCTTAGGTAGTAGTATAAAATCTTCCATGATCCCACAATTCCTTCGATACCACCAGTCATTTGCTATCTGTCAAGATGCTCTTTCTGAATTCCCCTACGCTGCTGCTCGCTGGCAGTTTGGCATCTGTCCTGGCTCAGACTGGCTATGGCCATGGCAGCAACAACGACACCAACCACGGTGGTGACGAATCTCTTGCCAACGCGCCTTACAGTACGTGTTGATTTTATGCATTGTCCTAAGAACACATCATGCTTTTACAAACAGTTTCCTCGGTGATGATGCGTATTTTTACGCGCGGTCTCTTAAGTCAACTTGGTTGACAACTTTACCTTCAATCACCCGGCTCTCGCTTCGACTTCTGAACTTCTTTCCAAAAATAACAAACCCTAACATTGCCAGAAAACCCGAGTCTGCCAGTAGAGGACCGCATCGCCGACCTCCTCTCGCGGATGACAATCCAAGAGAAGACGACTCAACTCATGCAAGGCGACATCTCCAACTGGCTCAATGTTACCTCAGGCGCTTTCAACCGTACCGGCCTCGAGACCAGCTTCGATCAGAAGGCAGGGTCCTACTACGTTGGCTATCCCATCAGTTGGGACTGGCTGGCCGAAAACATCCAGCGGGCCCAGGATTACAGCGTCAACGAAACTCGCCTGGGCATCCCTCCTATCGTCCAAACCGAGGGTATCCACGGCTTCCTGATCGGCAATGCGACCATCTTCAACAGCCCTATCGCCCATGGCTGTTCTTTCAATCGATCTTTGATTGAGCGCATGGCCAAACAGATAGCTACCGAAGCCAAAGCTCTTGGCGTTACTCAGCTGTTCGCGCCAGTCGCTGATCTTGCAAGAGAGCTGAGGTTCGGTCGTGTCGAGGAGACATACGGCGAAGATCCCTACCTGGCTGGACAATTCGCCCTGCAATACGTCCTGGGTATGCAGAGCTTGAACGTCTCCGCCATGATCAAACACTTCGCCGCGTCCGCCATGCCCGAGCAGGGTCTCAACACCGGGCCTATTCATGCAGGCGAACGAGAGTAAGTATTCCGATTCGTACGATAGGTGTCACGGGTCAAATAGTAATATTCTGCTAACAACAGGCGACAGACTTCGTACAACCTGGCTTGAGCCATTCAAGCCGTCGATCGTAGAAGGTTCTGTCTGGAGTATCATGAGCGCGTACGTCAGCTACGACGGAGTACCTCAGGTTGCAGACCATCACACCGTCACCGAGATCTTGCGCGGAGAGTGGGGATACGATTTCTACGTGATGAGCGATGCAGGCGCTACGGATCGTCTGGCCAGTCCATTCCGCATCTGTCCCTCGCCCTTGAACAAGTACGGCCAAGAGGTCAACGAAGGTAACGACTGCGTCACCCTCGAGGCGCTCCCTGCTGGTACCGATGTTGAGATGGGTGGCGGATCCTTCAACTACCGCTCCATCCCTGAGCTCGTCGAAGCCGGCCGTCTGGACATTGCCACCGTAGACCAGGCTGTCGCCCGCCAGCTCCGCACGAAATTTACAATGGGACTCTTCGAAAACCCCTTCCCTGCCGCCCCGAAGAGCGAATGGAAGAGCTTGATCAACACTCCTGAGGCCAAGGAGCTTGCCAGGGAAATCGACCGCGAGTCTATTGTTCTGCTCAAGAACGACGAGAACATCCTTCCCATCAGCAAGAGCGCCAAAGTTGCGGTCATTGGACCCATGGCCGATGGCTTTATGAACTACGGCGATTACGTTGTCTACCAGTCTCAATACCGTGGCGTCACACCACTCGCAGGCATTCGCAATGCAGTCGGCAACGGCACTGTATCATATGCACAAGGCTGTGAGCGCTGGTCGAATGACCGAAGCGGATTTCCAGAGGCCATCGCTGCGGCTGAGGCTGCGGATGTCGCAGTTGTTGTAGTTGGAACCTGGAGCCGCGACCAGCAAGAGCTCTGGCAAGGCGTTAATGCCGTTAGTTGACAATGCTCCACCTGATCGTTGTGCTTTGACACTGACCAAACTTGTGTAGACAACTGGCGAGCACATCGATGTGTCTGACCTCAACCTCGTTGGAGCAATGGGCCCTCTCGCACGCGCCATAGTCGACACCAACACACCGACTGTGATCGTCTTCAGCTCAGGCAAACCCATCACCGAAGACTGGATCTCCAACACAACGGCCTCTCTAGTCCAGGAATTCTACCCCGGCGAACAAGGCGGCAACGCTCTCGCCGACATTCTCTTCGGCGACTACAGTCCGTCCGGCAAGCTCTCTGTCTCTTTCCCCCATGACGTGGGAACGCTCCCCATCAACTACGATTATTTGAACTCTGGCCGCACCACCAACCCCGGCATGACCCTCGAGAGCGGCGAAATCGTCTTCGGCTCCAACTACGTGGCAAACACCCCCCAGCCCTGGTTCCCCTTCGGCTACGGCCTTTCGTACACGACATTTGACTATTCCAACATCACGCTCTCGGCTTACAACGCGACCGCGACCGACAAAATCACCGCGTCGGTCTCTATCACGAACAACGGCACCCGCGATGGTGCCGAGGTCGTCCAGCTTTACGTCAAAGACATGCTCGCATCTGTCGACGTGCCGAACATCAGACTCAAGGGTTTCGAGAAGGTCCATGTCCCTGCTGGCGAAACCGTGGACGTGGAGATTCCGTTGGATGTGGGTGAGTTGGGGGTCTGGAACAGGAAAATGGAGTATGAAGTTGAGCCAGGCACTTTCACGATCTATGCTGGGGCTTCCAGTCTTGATTTGAGATCTAACGCTACTCTGACAGTTGCTTAGGGAGGGGTTGCATGAGTCAATTGGTCTGCATGTAGGTGGGATACAGAGCGCCACGTACTTAACATATTAGTAGAGAATGTTTCGCATCGAGTTTACATGCAGATGGATCACATTATAAGGTGAAGCTAGGGTTTCGGTAAACTGATGTTCATTGATCATAACACATTATATGTACTTTTGCTTCCGCCATATCGTAACAATCTAGGCCTTGTGAGAACCAGCGCGGGGGGCGCCGTTGTTCAGAGCCTCACCACTCGCCTCGTTAGGGTTCATGCCGTTGGCACTCTTGTTGCGGCCGTCGTCGGCCATGGCGTTGTGCGAGCCGTTGAAGCGCAGACCGGAGATGCCAGGGTAGCCCTTGACACCAGTCGCCTTCTCAAGACGAGTGGCGAGATCATCGGAAACCTCGCGGAAGATACCAATCTGGCGCTTGATGATCTCCTCGACAGTGCAGTTGCTCATGTGGCCACTAATGTTGCTGATGAAACGCTGGCGAGCGGGCTCATCCCAGACACGCTCCCACAAGGCGCGAGGGGCGTTGAAGTCTTCGGGACGGATCTCACTAAGGAAGCTGACAGCCTCGCCGATGAAGTTGCCGTGGACTTTGCTAAGGTTGACGCTGCGCTTGCGGAAAGAGATGGGCTCGATAGAACTGAGGTAAGCTGGGCGCGAACCCTGGTTGTTGAACGCCATGTTGCCATCACGCTGGAAGTTACCGTTTCGGTAGGGCGTGCGGGTGGCGTTGGTCGGAAGCTGCTGGTAGTTGGCACCGATACGGTGGCGGTGGGTGTCGGGGTAAGAGAAGAGACGAGACTGCAAGACAGGGTCGGCGGAGGGCTCGATACCGGGAACCATGTGAGCCGGGTTGAAGGCGATCTGCTCAATCTCGGCGAAGTAATTCTTGGCATTCTCGTTGAGGAAGAACTCTCCGACCTTGCGCAGAGGGAACTGCTTGTGAGGCCAAACGTGGGTCAAGTCGAAGACATTGATCCTCTGCTTCTCCCACAGGTCTTCAGCCTCCTTCGGGGTCATGGTCTGGAAGCAGACGTCCCAACCGGGGAAGTCACCGCCCTCAATGGCGTTGTACAGATCCTTCTGGGAGTAGTCGGGGCTGTAGTTGGCAGAGTCCTCCTGTGTAACGAAAGAGGTGCCTTGCTTGCTCTTCATGTGCATCTGTGCGTACACCCAGTCGCCGTTCTTGTTGACAAGCTTGAGTGTGTGGCCAGCGTAACCGTGCATCTTCCTCCAGCTGTCGGGGATACCGCGGTCACCCATAAGGATCATGACCTGGTGGACGGACTCGGGGTTCTGTGAGAGGTAGTCCCAGAACATGGTAGAGTCATCGGCGTGAGTGAGGTGGGTAGCCGGGTGACGCTTCTGGGTGTGGATGAAGTGAGGGAACTTCGCAGGGTCGCGCAGGAAGAAGACGGGAGTGTTGTTGGCAACCATGTCCCAGTTGCCTTCGTCGGTCCTGAACTTGACACTGAAACCGCGAGGGTCACGAGCCAAGTCAGGAGTACCGCTCTCACCACCGACGGTTGAGAAACGGACGGAGATGGGGCACTCCTTGCCCTTGGCAGAGAAGATGTCTGCCAGGCACAGGTCGTCGAGAGGATCGGTTGTCTTATAGAAACCGTGGGCTCCGCCACCCTTGGCGTGAACGACACGCTCGGGAATACGCTCGCGGTCGAAGTGAGAAAGCAGGTCGATCAGGTGGTGGTCCTGGAGGAGAAGAGGGCCGTTCTCGCCGGCACGCTGTGTCTCGTAGGGGTGGGGCATGGGAACGCCATTGGCAGTGGTGTATAGGGTATCTTGCGACTTGGCGCTGCGGTCGTCGGTGTAGCTGCGGTAGGCGTCGCCATCGCGGTTACCGTCAGCGAAGTGGTGGGTAGGCTCGACTGCTGAGGGTGCCATGTTGTCGTAGTGAGAAGATGATATGGTTTGGATTGTAAAAGGCAGAATTGACATGGAAGAAACGGATATATAAGTGAATTAATGGAGTTTCCGCCACCGCGGACTGGAGATAAAGCTTAAACGAGGAAGCTTCTATGACGACACTCAAAATCTGGGGTTTCAGCCAATCACAGGCTTGACGTAGTAATCTTCGTCATCATTGTGGCAATCGCGATTATTATGCGACACGGATGCACGATTATTGGTGATGGGGCCCCGGGCGTCCATGGAAGTCGCGGCATTTGCTCGTCTGTGGCCAGACGCCGTACCGTATGAACTCTTGCCATCTCGCTTTTCCGCTCTTCCGCCCACCGTCCGTTGGTTTCATCCGCGTCTTCCAGTGCTTGCTGCTCAGTGCTGTATTACTCGCTCGATACATGTTGCCGAATCGGGTGTGCAGCAGCGAGATATCTGACCGCGTCTTGTGCTCCACCTCGCGTGCACGTTCTGTTGTCCAGGCAAACCATGCACGGCCGCACGCGTGAAGAAGTTCAAGGAATTTTGAATGGATTTCTAATCCTGCCCAGTGCGTCAGTTCTGTCCTTCTGGCTGTGAAGAGCTTGAGACGTGCTTTTGCTGCCACGTTGGAGTTGAGACTATGTAGTTACTACTGTACTACTCGAAGCATCTTGGTTCACACGCGCGTGTCCGAGATGCCCTTTGCGTGGTGGTGCAGCTCTCAAGATCTTGGAGCACCAAGTCCAGTTCGTGGCCAGAAAACAAAAGGCATACATGTATCATCATTGCCAAACTCGAGAGCGTTACAACTCACGCATCTACGGCCAGTCGATGGCATGGTCCACGGGAAAATTCTGGATTGGCCGCTCTGTACGAAGCTGGATGTCTCTGGTGCTGGATGATTGCTCGTTGTCAGGAAGTCACATAGCCAAGCTACTTACATGTAGGCTATGCCCACGCCTGGTGAATCTCCAGGCCAGCTGGCGTTGCGTTGATGATGAGGACAACTATATTCCTGCGAGGTTCCATGATAATGGAACCGCAAGCTCGAACTATGCATCCCTCCTGACCCACCTGAAGCTCGAATACCACCACGAATTCGGGCTCGCACAATTTGCCCGGCTACGATACAGCTTACAGAACTTGCAGCATCTCGCCCACGTGAGCCTTGGCCATCCATCGCTCTGATGCCATCCGTCGATGCATAAAGACTCAATCGCGGACAATTTACCATCTTCTGTCGAGACCTTGTATGTTCATGGCGGTGGTGATTACAACGTGCCTGTCGAAGACGATGATTTTATCGTCGATGCTGCATGCGCTGACGACTATCATCACAATGACGGCGACTGGAGTAGGTGCCGGACAAGAGACATACGGCGACCCTTACTAGACGAGAGACTGTCGTCTCCATCAAGTAACCTTTCGCGAACGGACATCCTATAATTTAGTCTCAGGCGACCCCAACGTGCTCCGCCACATCATGACCGCAACCATAAGTAAGGTAGACGTGGATGGAAAATCAAGGAAGTTGCTAGTCCCAAAACAACAAATGGGTACGACATCAACGGCATCAAAATCCAAATCGAGTTGGACCATGAGACTTTGTTGTATCGAGAGCCACCAAATGAGTAGTGGTAATTTGACTATGCGGGTCGCTGACTTTTCCTTCGTCAACATATTGCCACAGTTGTAGACTGCAGACCGCCGCTTACTTTTCGGTCCATCACGCCAAAAAAACAAAAAAAAAAACAAAAAAAGCAGTCAGTCGGCGACGCGACCTGCTCGCGAGACCAGTTCGAACACCACCTGGGCTAGAACACCATTGTACACGTTTCCCAGCCATTCATGTCAACTCGATCTTTTGCATTAAACATAATACCACGTATAACATAAACAGAAAAATTCTCCCTACGAACACAGGCGCGCATTGCAGCAACACTCATGCGCCCAAAGAAAACAAAACTTACATCTACTCCGAATCATCCCCAAACCCAATTCCCAACCCAACCGGACAATCCCTCACATCCCTCTGCCACTCCTTCCTCTGCGCATAAGCCTTCAGATATGAATTCGTAGTCCAATTCCCCGGCAAATACTCCCTCACATCCCCAGCATCATACGGCGCCGTCAGATCCTCCTGCATGATCTGCAAGACATCCTTCTCGATGAAATCCAAGAAAATCAAATCCACAACCTCCGGCATCCCTCTGCCGTTGAGCGGGAAACTGCCGTTTGCGGCGAAGTATTTGGGGATCGTGTATTTGGGGATGGGCGTGTGGATTGTGTCGTCACCGGCGGAACCAAAGTCGTCGTGGGTTACGTAGCCCGGATGGGGTTTGGGGTTTTGCTTGAGGGTGATGCGGCCTAGGGAGCGTTTTTGTGTCTTGTGGTTGTGGAAGATGCCGGCGTCGGGGCATTCTTCGCCAAGGTTGGGCAGAGAAGGGTTGACTAGGTTGAAGTCGAGGGTTGGGGCCTCGGTTTTGGGCTCGGGCAAAGGCATGATCGAGGAGTTGGAAGAGCGCTTGCCGATGAACTTCCCGCTGTTGAGGTGGCCTAAGACTTTGCTGGCGATCTCGTAGGGGACGTTAGGCAGATATCGAAAGGTGTTGTCGAAGGGAGAGACGATGTAGGTGTCGTCGTAGGTGAAAGGACCTTTGGGAAGGTCGAAGCGGACACTGCCTGTGTGCTGGATCATGATTCTTGCGTTCCAGGCTCGCTCGTCGTTGATGACGACGGTTGAAAGGGCGTCTTGTAACAGCGAGTAGATGCTGTTGTTGGAGAGGAAAGGCGCACAGGTGATGCACCAGGACTTCGGAGCACAGCCATACTGTTTTGTCAAGTTCAAGTCGTGGCGGAGGTCGTAGATCTTGTGAGAAATGCTGTCGCCAATTTTCGATTGAGGATAATTTTGATAAGCATATGCTTTCTTCTGGCTACCGGTGGCGTGATACTCGAAAGTCCGGCGGTTCCAATCGAGATATCGACGAGAGTACAATATACCAGGCACCATGAACCATGGTTTTAGTATCCTCCGCGTATGTCCATCGGTCATTTTGATAGCCGGTTGTCCTGGATTTGAGACGCCGCCTGGATTGACAGCCCCACGGTAGGTGTCACTCCAGATACCACTCATCGAAAGCCAGCCAAGAGTTTCGCAGTAGCGCCCAGAGCTCATAGCGGTCGTCTTATCGTCGTAGACAGCAAAATCGCGAATGTGGTTATGCCCACCGAAGATCTGGATAGGCGTGTGTGGTCTCTTTGCGCGGATGGCCTGGTGCACTAAGCTGAGAGTGGACGCCGGGTGTTTCGGTGTGACTGGGTTGTGTCCGACGAGAAGGTACAGATCGACCGGCTCGGTCGAGTCCAAAGCATCTTGAAACCATTTCTCTTGGATCATCTCGTGAGCGGGGATGACATGGCTGGCGTTGCTGTTTAGCGTCATGTCGAACATGACTCCAAACGCCACGATACGAAGACCATGCTCTGTGGTGAAGTAGCGGTGCGTGACGCCCATGTACTCGAATTCGGACGTGGCAGGATTGTACACTTTCACGTTCGACGTAACATAGCGGTCGCCATATCTCTTACTGAATTTGTTGAAGTGCTCGTAGGTGATCTCGCTCAGATAGAGCTCGTGGTTACCGGGGGTGAGGATATCGTAGTCGATCTTTTCGAATAGCTGGTTGTTCTCCTCGCCGTTGAGCGTAGTCGCATCACTCAACCCAGCGCCGTCGTGAAGGTCGCCGGTGTCCACGAGTAGTAGGTCGACTTCAAGTCGCCTCGCTTTCGCACGCATTTCCTTGACAAAAGTGGCGTAGTCTCCCCAGTCGGCACCGTAGTTTTGTTCCTTAAGGTGACCTTCCTGTGAATCATGTCAATATCTTGGGTGAGAGTGAAAAGAGCCGTGGTGTACATACCAGCCAGCCATGCGTGTCACTAGTGTGCATGAAGTTCAGCTGTCCCCATGCAAGAGGCGATCTCGGTTGGGAGATGGCATGGGACGCTTCAGGTTGCATACGTCGAACGTTCCTCGTCAGGACGACATCCCGCTCAGGAGGCTCGCAGGGTTCGCAAGCGTATACCGAGGCGCTGAGGGCGGCGAGGACTGGAATAATTGAAGAGTAGTGCATGTTGTCTTGAAGATGAGTCCCTGTTATAGACTTATTAGTGTAGTGGAGTGTAGTGTAAGGTGGATTAAAGCAAGGGTGGATAAGATCGAGTGTTGCAGTTTTGTCAAGATGGTGGTATTGAGGGACAGGTTTGAGCCCACCGTTGGCGAAGCCATCGAGTATATAACGCGGTTGTGCGGCCTGTAAAAAGTATCTGAAAATTCGATCGCACCTCGTGTTGATGATTAATGGTAAGTGCATGGTGTAGCATACATGTACAAGAAGTGAGGGTTTGGTCATGATTGCGGCTCTTCCCGTAAGCCTATCAAACCTACCACAATGTCGACTACTCATTCAGAGGGCCGTCCGTGATTTGATGCAGCCAGTGTTAAGCATCCGAGGATTGCAAAATATGTTTGGTACCTTGCAGCAGAGACCGTGGGTCATCAGCCTGAGTACCTCTAGGTAGCGCCAATTTGGGCGACCTGACTGTCGACGAATGGCAGTGTTTTACCAAAACCTACCTGAACCTGGACCCAGTGGAAGCCAGTAGTATTGCCTCATCTCTCTATTAGCTTGTTGCCAGATGTCCACTCCTCATCGACGCCGTGGTCTTTGAACTGCCAGCTCGCACGTTTGCGGACTAAGTATCCAGACATCCAGCATCTGTTGTAAGGCATGGCTGCGGCCCTCTGGGCTCTTGTCCAAGGTCGTCCGCATTTTGCTGGTAGTCCGATTCGTCGTAGCTGGCTTTGCAGGCGTCGCCGGCGGTGCGATTTGTTTTCGATGCGAATTATATTAATCCGGAACGACGATATACTTTCCAGCGGTTGCCATGATGCGACTCGTCCAATTCATCTGTGATGTTAAATTGCATAATGGCCTTGTGTGTGTGCCGGCCATGGCTCCACGCTCTCGCCAGTGTCTTCCTCGCCTATACGGCGCGCTGTGCGTGTGAAAACCACACCAGCCACCGGAAGTACCATAGATTCCCTGGCGTACCGTGTGCAAAAGTAGAGCATGGTCTTCTATAAAAGTCTCGTTAGCCAGAGGTACGACATAGCCCAGACACGTCGCAGAAGAAGTCGAAAGCACGTTTTCCTGGCACGTCTCGAGCGGCTTGAGAGAAAGGCTTGAGAGACGCGTTTCACTTCTCATTGACGACGGGTATGCTCGTAGAATGGAGTGCACTGCGATTACAGATGTTCTGCTGACCATCCAGAGCTTAGCCAGCCATGCCCAAGCATTTCAAGCCCTTCAGTCTGCCTTGGGTGGATATCGGGGTTGACGAGCAGGTGCTGCAAACCGTCACTCGAGCGGTAGGTAAGGTTTCCTACAATGGTCGATGTATGGAGAGGTGTGCAAAGCTTCCAGCGTGAGTTGACCACCGAGGCAGGCGCGCGGCTGGCGAAATCCCCAGTGCCCTGGAAAAGACTTCTACCGACGCGTCCACACAAGCGACCGCGTCGTCGACACACCAAAGACCTCGCAACCTTGCATGTACCTACTTGCCAATCCGTAGATACTTCCTGTACAAGCCGACATCCAGCCAGGGTTTTCAATGCCAGTCGTTACCCAGTATGCGAATGAAAAGACTCTTTGTGGCGGTCCTAATATCTCTATAGGGGGCCTCCATGCACGTCGCCACATGCAGTGTTCGGCAAGTATTTGTTACCCCTTGGGACACGGATAACATGCAGTTCCCAAGGCCTTGCAAGGCATTTGTTTATACGAATCAGCGCAAACGGCATTGGCCTGGCTGATCTGCAGCCATAAGCGTGCCAATGCATCTCGGCGCAGGGCCACACCGCTCTTCAGCCACGTCCGACCTTCCTCAACCCTCATTGTCGGTGTGCACAAGCTGGAGTTACTTCTGAGTCTTCACGAATAAAAACACGTTACCTTCGTGCCATGCGGGCATCTGCGCAATGCCAGACCGTTGTCCCGAGCGGCTCGATGCATCGGTCCAAAACATCCGGAAAGCTTACAGGCCTTCAACCAACAGACAACAATAATGCCATACGTTTGGCCAAAGTGTCGGTGACCGGTTGGACCTCCGGTCGTTTCAAGAATGCTTGCGTGAGGCGTGATGGGCGTGCATTCGTTCGCTGCTTGCACATTCGAGGCCTCCATGAATCGCTGATGAGTTAGAACAAGACTTGAACACATCATCAAAGACAAGTCTCTTTCTCTTTCTCCTAAATCGAATATTAGCTCCAGATTTTTTGCTCACATCTAGGATTGCATGCCGTTGACTGATACGACGAAGCGGCGGAACCCATTTGTTTTCCCAAATCCAAGGATTATTGCCAGTACGTTAACATGCACCTTTAACTGACTATTGGTTGTTTCGATGTGTTGCAAAAGCTGACATGTGACTTAGCCGGTCTCTCCCAACGAACACAAGACAATTCAACACATATCAGCTGATTACTGCCTGATCAGTGAACGATTTTGTGCACGAGCAAACCGCGACCACGTGACAATTGCAATGACGATCACATGAGAGGCGCAGCTCGTGAAGTGAAAGTCAGGCCGTGACTACATCAATCTGTCTGCCTCTTGAGAAACTCACCAACAACCTCGACACCACACAACCTTTCGACTCAATCAACTCAATCAGATTCACCACCAGAATGTCTCGCCGCGAGCATTACATGCTCAACACCAAGTACTACGGCATGCCAACGCCCGCTCAGGCGCCGCCCGTCGTCCAAGATGACTTCCCTCACTTCACCGATGGCGATGTGCTCATCATCGTCACCCCATCTCGCCGTTACAAACTTCACTCGGACATATTGCGTCGCTCCAGTCCGACCTTCATGGCCTTGCTCGATCAAGACGCCGCTGTAGATTTGTCCAGAAACGCAAAGAAGAAAGGCGTCACCACCAGATATCGCTTACACATGGTCCAAAACACCAATGGTGGTGTCCGTCACGCAGGTATAGAAACCCCAGCTCATGCACTTCGTCGCATTCCGCTCGACGAGAGCGGGAGTACCGTTGGCGACTACCCTGTTCTGCTGGGCGATGCCAATGAGAATGGTCGCATGGTTCCACAGTGGGTGCTGGTGAGTTATAGCTCGATCTCTCTCGGATAAAATTGAGCTAAATCCTACTAGGCCTGGGAGCAAGTCCTCGGAGCATTCTACAACCGCGGCATCGACATTGGCGAGAGCGAGCGCGACGGCATCAGCTACATTCTAGAGTCCGCCGGGACAATCCTCGGCGTAGCCGAATACCTGCAAAACGTAAGTGAGGCTACATCCTCTCGCTCCACCAACCCCAAACAAAAGTTCAATCTTAACAACCCACCAGCCAAGCATTGTCACCCGCCCCATCGAGGCGTCCCTCCTCTCCCTCGGCCAAGTGCTCCACCGCTCCATCGCCAGCGACCCAACCCCCTGGCTGGACTTCTCCTTCCGCCTTCGCAGCAAAACCCTCTGGAAAGAAGCCCTAATCCACGGCGCCGGCCGCTTCAACAGCCCAGTCCTCAAGGCCGCCGTCCGCGACAATGACCTCCACCCCGCCATCATCGAAATCCTCACGCACAAAGCAAACCTCCTCAAAAATCTCTCGCAGCGCACCCAGAGTACTCTACTCAGCTATTACCCGGAAGCCCTACAGCGCACCAAAACCGTCGGCCGCGCAGACCGCGACTCGATTGGCCGCGCCAGCTACGCCAACGACATCATGCAGTGGCTCGGCCTGACGGTGTGGCGGCACTGGATCGCGCAGCAAGTGTGCGCCGACAACACGCACAGCGCCGCGGACATGGGATTCGAGTTCTTCCGCCTCGTCTCGCGCGCAGGGGAGTCCTACCTCGATCGCAACCAGCTGCGCCAATTCCACGAGTACTTCCCCATGAGCCTGAAGGGCGAAAGTGTTCTGGAGAACCGCATCTCGGAGCTCAAGCAGGACGGGCAGGGGATGGTGGCGAAAGTGCTGGAGAACCATTCGTACTTGGATGTCGAGAGGTTCCCTGCGGGCCATATGACTTGCACTTGGCTTGGGCCGGACGATTATCCTTGGGAGAACGTCGGGCGCGGGATGAGGGAGGGGACCTCTTCTTCTAGGGAGACGGAGGAGAGGGATTCTTCTGAGGAGATCGGGCGTGGTGCCAGTATGGATGCCGATGGGATGTCGGTTGCGGACAGCGAGGCGCGAGTCGGCGGCGAGGGAGAGGATGGGGATCGCGGTTGAAGTGCGGTGACAAAGCGGTTCCAAACACCAAACAGCACACTGGCGGATACCAGATGCATCTATGGCCGAGCGTGGAAAGGAAGCAGCATGGATTGAGCAAAAACATTCGAACCCAAGCTCGGCTCGCGAGGCAAAAGCAGAAGCAGAAGCAGAGAGCAGTAACACCATCCTAGATGCCCGACTGAGACTGGCCGACTACTGGGAAGTGGAAGAGAGCACTATAGGTTTGATAGGCGTACCAGGCCTATTACCATCAAACTCATTTCATTACATAGGGCACGTGGCGTAGAGATAGTACCTCTAGCAACCTGAAATCAAATAAATACTAAGTTGAAGATTAACAAGGCTTGACCATGGTCGTCTTTTAGCGAGGTTATTCTTCTAGTAGGTATCGAACGATGGTCTATTGACAACGGACGAACAAGAAACACATAAGAGGAAGAAGCCGTGTTCGATCGATCGATTGATTCTCTGTACTAGTATACAAAAGGTCCCAAACCTCGAGATCGCTCTTTCAAAAAATGGCGAGAATGTCACAAAACAAAAGTCGCTACCTCTTAGGCCAAACAATAAACTTGAAAAACGAAAAAGAAGACTGTGATCCTAGGATCCATTTTCCCACGTGAACGCCTGCCGTGTCAAAAAACACACACAGAGACACAAAAGCCATCCCGTAAGCGCGCTGGTTCAATAAATCAGGCGTGGTAGACAAAACCCCGTCGAACTCGCTAAGCATAAAAAATCGCGAGGAGAAAAGGCCAATGCAAGCGGAATTGCGCTGCCCGCCCGCTTACCAAGTCTCAGCAATGTACTGCCCATCCTTGGTCTTCTGCTCCCAGAATTGAGTTGCAGTCTCAAAGTCGAGGTTTCCCTTGTCCATCGCCACATCGATGAGGGCGCTAGAGACGCCCTCACCCATACCCTTGGTGCTGCCGCAGACGAAGATGCGGCCGTCTACGGCATTGATGACGAACCAGACGATATCGGCCTGCAGGCGCACCTCGTCCTGCACGTACTTGGCGACCTTGCGCTGGTTGCGATCTTCTTTGACGGAGGCGGGGGTGGCGGCTTCTTCTTCAGCCGCCACGGCCAGTTCTTCGGCTGAGGGCGGAGGAGCTTGAGCGCGGCTCTGTACGACTTTCTTGATTTCCTTCTCGTGCGTGCCGAGCTCGCCCTGGTAGATTTCGTCGAGCATGCTGTCACGTACGCCCTGGACGAGCCAGATCTTGTTCGCGCAGTTGGCGTTCTTAAGACGGTTGAGGATGAAGCCGCGGAAGGGTGCCATGCCTACACCGGCGCCAATGAGCATCATAGGGCCGTCGGAGTTGAACTCGCGAGACAGAGGGTTGCTCATCAGACCGCGGAACATGGGGATCGAAAGGTTGAGCTCACGACCAGCGACACCGGGTGCGGGAGCAGGGCGCCCGGCAGCCTCTGCTTCTTCTAACGCTTGCTTCTCGGCGGCGGCAAATCGTAGAGCTTGGCGCTCCATGAAGCCAGAGCCGACACCAGTGCGACTAGTGTTGCCGACGGAAGGGGTTTCGTGAATCGTAACGGCCATCTCGACTAGACGACGTCCGGCGAGGCCCTCGCGTGCTGATGAGACGTGAGGGTCGTTGCTCAGTGAATAGAAGCGAGGCCTGAGGTGGTTGAGAGGAGCGATGAGTGCCTCGAGAGGCGGCTTCGATGAAGGGAAGGCGTGCAGGAGCTGCTGCAATGTGATATGAGGACCAGCTTTAAGATCGCAGTAAGCGACCCGACCTTGTGCGGAACAGAGGTATGTCAAGATCTTCTTCTCGTTCTCCGCGGTGGCGTACTCTGCAAGCACACGTAGGAGCGCCTCGGTAGGTGGATCGGAGCTGATGTCGACAGTCCAGGTGAGAATTTCACGACGAGTCGTGACAAGCTCGCGAGCAGCTTCGTCACCCCAGATAGTTGGCCAGCGTCCACCAGTTGTGAGAAGGCGCATGGGCTTGTCGCGAATAAAACGAGGCACGCCCAATTGGTCCAGAATGTCCTCAACAACCTCCGGATCGTTCGGCGGACAGATACCGATAGCGCCGCCAACCTTGAAGTCCACACCACCCTCCTCGGGATAATCTGTGACATCAATGTCAAAGTGGAAAGTCCTCTTTTCAGCTCCCGGCTTTGTGAGCTCGCGAGCACCATAGACTGGAGCATTGAAGATGTCGTAGGGAGGATGAGGCTTCATGTACTCGGGTGGGCGGTTGTTGACGGCACTCGCGCTGTGCTCGTGTCGCTCTCCAGGGAACTTTTCAGAAATCGACTCTCTGCGAAGGCTGCCAAAAGAGAGCTTCACCTCGGGCATGTCCACGATCTTGGTGAGCGTCGTATCTTGCGTGAGCGATCGCAGGCTAGGGTTCAGGAAACGGAAAGCATCGTTATCCGGAGCCACAATGGGTGTGAAGTCGGGTTTGGTGTTCTTCCGTGGCAACGCCTCGTTCATGCAGCAGTCCTCTCCGCAGCAGTATTTCTCCAAGTACTTTGTGCCACTTCCACCGCCCAGCAGTCTCTTAATTTCCGATGAGTTGGAAGCGAACGTGGTGCTTGCTCTTCGACCGCGTCCTCTCGCTGGACTTGTTGAAAGTTCCGGCAGCTTGTCGAATGCCTCATCACCAGAGCCTTCTTGAAACTCGGTGATGGGTGTTGAGGGTGCGTCTGAGTGACTGTCTTCGTCTGTGGTGGCACCGAGGCTTTCGGCACTCGAACGAGTCGAGTTTGTGAGTGCGAATTGAGCCTTGAGCCGTGGTGACATCCTGCTGATCTTGTGCGAGACGGTCGGGTCTGCAGGAATAGGATTGTCTGGGTGGCTCGTTGCGCTGGTGGGTATAGGGTGGTGACGGTGAGGTAGCGATGAGAGAGAGTGGCGACGACTGGGTGTGTTGGATCCCGACATGATTGCGGTGGTGTGTGGTGGTTGTGGTTGTGAAGAAGGCAAACAGCTGGAGGAAGATCTCGAAGAAATCCAAATGGATGATGATGTAGTCGAGGGACAGGCGTGTATGGGGCTGTCTGTCTGCACGGGACGTAATGGGGGTCAGTAAATCGCATTCAATGTTGGTAATACAACTAGTGAATGTGTGCAAGCCGAGGGGGATGTTGGTGAATGGAATTGGAAATCAATGCAGGCAATAATGGATGTATGAGAGAGGCAATGCGATGACGGGATCTCCGGTGGGCGCAACACTCACCAGATTCTTCTAGGCCAGGCCCCGGCGTACTGCGGCGATTAGGCGATAAGGCTCGCTGCGATTGGTCTTGTCCCCTCTCGCGAATGCCTCGACTGGATCCGCCTTGTCTGTCTGCCGAGGCGACACCCGATTTTTAGTGCCGCCGTGTGTATTCGCTTGCTATGATCGGCTGTGGTTTTTTATTACCGGCAAAGTTTATATGGCAGGTACTCAGGCAGAAGATTGAAACAAAGAATTATTAGGAAGTCGATGATGGAGAGAAGAGTTGGGGAAGAGGGGAATATCTGATTGAAAGAAAAGGATCTGATAAAGGGAGAGAATGCCAGGCGCGCTCGGAGATGATGATGGGACGAGAAGCCTTGGCAGAGTCGAACCACATGTATTACCAAACACGGTCCATCTGATACGGCGCCATCTCTTTGCCATCTGTGCGCCCGATTTCACTTAAACGAGTAAGGTTCTCCGCCGCCCTCCCACACGGTTCCGATCTCGGCTTCGGTGGGCGCGGCGACCACTCTAGCTGCATACACAACGCCTGGAGTGCGTTTGCTAGCAACATCTTTCCGATCCGCTGGGTTCGTCGCAGTCAGCAATCTTTGGTGCTATGGTAATCCACGTCAAATCACCGTAATTTCCATGGTCATCATCACTTGTCTTGACCACTCGGCGCCTATACATCTGCATCTCCAACATCCGCTTGTCCGACGATACAATTGCACTGGCATGTCACACATGCATGTGAATACGTTTACTAGAAAAGTATACACCACCTCTGGAACGGCTGGACTATCCGGATGGCAAGCGCGTAGTTCTAGCTGCATATATGAAGATGCCAGTGTGCACCTCGAGAGGCAAGCGTAAACATAGCCCGAGGCATGGCATCATCCAAAATGGACTACTGCAGCTCTCGAGATCTTGCTTGAGACGGAAAACCTATGTGGTTGAATCATCAACCGGAAGGCTGTCTGCGTTCGGATCTCTGTTGTACAGTTGGGCATCACAGACTGACAGGTAATAGATTGGCATGGATGGATGGAGTCTAGTCACGTGATACGTGTGACCGTGAGCGATCGCTCGGGTCGGCCCTTTCTTGCGCTAGTCTACACTTGGTAGTACATCTCACGTTCTAGGCAGCGACTTAACTCCAGGCGGCACCATTCCTGGATCAGCAAGCAGGCAAGGTATTCGTCTCATAGCATGAACATCACATTCCGATAACACAGAAAACGTAATTTCGCGCTCTCGAGCGAAGCATGCCAAGGCACAATGGAGACATATCGACATGGACGTTCGCATCTTGCCCATCCTCCCGAGAAGATTAGCCACCTCACAAAACTCTATACCGACGCGAAGAGGAGCGCAACCACCAACATCAACATAAACCCATTTGCTGCCGCACACCAAGAAACCCCCGAGCAGTTCTGGGCCCTGCAACGCAAGTTTCGAATTCAAAAAGATCGCTTCATCACTTGGGGCCTTGCTTGGAGTGATGACACGAACGGCCCTGACGGAAACATCGACGAGTCTGTCGCCAAAGCTGGACTGACCGAGATTGTCGAAAGCGTCTTGGGCAATGTACGCGAGGTCATCAACGAGCTTGACAACGTTCGCTCTGGCCGTGGAATCGTCAAGGCTGGTGAAACAGTCAAACAGCCTTTGCCATTTGACGAGTCGCGCTACACAGATTTGCTGAACGATTTGACGACTTCTAACGACACACTGTATGATTTGTCTAGATCACGCAAAGCACTGGCCCGCGGCGAACATCCCACTTTCTCCACGGACCAAGAAGCTGAAATGCAGGCTACGAACAAATTCACCCCTACACCCAGAGGCGTCGGCAGAGCTACCAGTATCGCTGCAAGTGATATGACTCTCGTGAACCCCTTGCCATTCCTACGACCGACTTTGTCGCCCTATGCTGGACTGCCTCCACGAATTGAGCTGTCTGCTCTACGATTGCCCGAGGAAAGACCGCCACCTTACGAGAGCATAGGAGTTCCCATCGCTACCAGGCTGGTGGGTCAACTTCTCAGGGCGAGAGCATCGGAAGGTGTCCAGTCTGCTCTCGGAAGTAGTGCGCCGGAGGTGTCTGTACTTGTCGAGTATGCTAACTACGATTCCACGTACCAACACACGGGTGTACCACCCCCACTACAACGGCTGGAAGCACTCTCCGCAGCATTTTTACCAATGAGAGCCGAATCGCAACACAACATCAGTCTGCTCGGATACTTCGAAGATCCTCGTGTGCCGCGCCTTGGGTTGGTGTACGATCTACCATACTCGGTGCAGAATCAGCTCCATGCTACGGCAATCTCGTCCGCGGAGACTCTAGCACCATTGAGTCTCCTCAATCTCATCCGCAAAGCGAAACCGGTCCAGCCGAGCTCTGCCGATGTAGATCCTCCACCACTCGAAGCTCGTTTCAAGTTAGCATTCAGATTGACCGAGCAGTTGCGCCTCCTGCATCTGCGTGAGTTAGCCCATGGCAATATCAACAGTAGCAGCGTCATATTCGCCATGACGTCAAACGAAGCCTCGTCTCGGCGCCTAAAATGCCTCAAGTCGCCCATCTGGGCTTCGTTCGACGTCTTCTCCAAGAGCAGCGTGGAAGGCTTGGGTCTTCCTTCCAGTCTGAACGTTTACCGTCACCCGAACGATCACCCACATCCCTCGCAGAGAGACCTTGCTCAAGACATCAAGTTCGACCTGTACAGTTTAGCCCTTGTCTTGCTGGAAGTCGGTATTTGGCAGTCTCTTGGAGACATGTTCAAACCGAAATACAGCCTAGCAGACTTCAAGCTCAGACTTGAAAAGCTCTGGACTCCCAAGCTAGCAGCGAAATGTGGGACAGCGTACATGAAGGCTGTCCAAATATGTCTGCAGGCTGCTGATCCCGGCGAGATCGGAAGTCTCACCACTGAGGGTGTCTACGACAGGGTATTTACGCAACTTCAACGATGCTGTATGCTTGACAGCGAGTTGGAAGACTCGTTGGACGTCCCAGAGACTGCTTCCTATCTCGCGGAATTATCTGCGAGCCGCCGACCGCTGCCAGCTTCACCTGTACCGGCATCTGCACGCTCTACACAACAGCAACCTGATACAGTAGCTTTGGAACGAGCTCAGTCGATCCCGAGTACAACGCCCAGCAGCTTCTCTCGCATGTCTTCATTTTCCAGTTTGGCCGGCGTGGGTGCTACACCCACTCCCATACGCAGACGACCAGTCCCGGCGCCGGCGGGTACAACTTCTTCCGAGCAGCCGACCACAAAGCGCATTGCTACAGGTTCATTTCAAGAATACAAGCGCAAGATTGTGATCATTCAGCAGAAGTGGAGAGAGTGTCGGCAGGCCAGAGCCAGTGCATCTGTTGTATCCTCCAACCACACAACAAGTTCCGCTGCAGTTGCGAGGAAATTGAAGCCCAAACTGATGGAGTTCCCATTGATGGAGATCCCACAATCAGTCCGAGATGACTGGGACTACAGCACTGCTCTCAAGCTTGCCAGGCTATGTACGAAAGCCTTGCAGGGCTCGCCAGAATCTTCTTCCATATGTCTCACGTCCTACGGAGAAACACCAGATACCGCAAAACCGACATACCACATTACATGTCGGTCCACTCAAAAAGTCAAGCAAATTCTCAAGCGACACTTCAGATGCGATCCAAAGTCGTGCTATGTGATCGTCGAAAAGGGACAGGTCAGCCGATGCCGCAAAGCTCGGCGACAGTCCGCTGCCCAGCAGGCGATCAGGTCAATGGCTCCAAGATTTGAGCAGGAATGTGATGCAGGCAACCCAGATTACCAACCGCGACCTATGTGTGGAGCTTCCATTGGTGCATACAAAGACGAGTCACATCTGCCTCCCGTCTCCTTCGGCGGTCTGGTCAATGTGGACGGGCGTGCGTTTGGCATGAGTGTCCATCACATGCTCGAGGGCGAGGAAGAAGAAGACCAAGAGTATGACGAGGACGAGGATGACGAAGGCTCAGACTCCTCGAGCGTGCTGAGCATGAGCGAGACAGACGAGCCGTTGGAATCCGATGACGGCAGTACTGTTCGCCAGCTATCCGCCCTCTCAGACACCAGCCTGGACGAAGACTTTCAAGCTGATGGAGATGCCGCCGGTGTCATTCCTGGCGAGGGTATGGAGATTGAAATCACTCAGCCCGCTCTCGACGATGCCATCAGCCTGGACCTGCACGCAGACGAAGAAGACGAGGACGACGAAGACTCGGGCGTCGACGAAGACCACATTCTCTCCTACAAGCTTGGTCAAGTCCATGCCTCCTCTGGCCTCAAACGCACCGCTTTCCACTCCACCGAAACAGGTTACCGCGGAATTAGCTCGTCTCTCCCGCAGGAAATCGACTGGGCCCTGCTCGAGCTCCTCCCTCCTCGCATTCATCCATACAACGTGATTCGAGGCGGTCAAAAGTACTGCGACAGTAACAACAGCAGCAGCAACGCAACCGACTGCTTCCCCATGTCCATCAAAGGCAGCACCGAGCTCGCAGGTGCCAGAGTCCACTGCCTCGGACGAACCAGCGGTTTGGCTTCAGGCGTGATATCCAGTTCCATGGAACTCCTCAAGCTGCATGGCCGCAGCACGTTCAGCGCCAGCTGGACAGCCCACGGCGCCTTCGGCGTCGGCGGCGATTCCGGCGCCTGGGTCGTCTGCAGCGACGGCAAAGTCTGCGGCCATGTCCTCGCCGAGAGATCAGGCCGTACCTACATCTGCCCAATGGACTTGCTCTTCGAGGATATCAAAGAAACTTTGGGCGCGATGCACGTGGCTTTGCCGGTTGTCGGCGATCGGAGCGGTAGGGGTGGCGATCCAGTCTCTCCAACACGGCATTCACGCAACACTCAGGTGAGTGACGATGATGAAAATGAGAGCATGGAAGCCGCAGTCGCAAGACTAAACCTTGGGGATTGCGGCGGCGGCGTTCCCGTCCCTTTCTCTCCCGTCAAGCGGTCAAGCATGAAGTACGAGTCCGGACAGACGTTCACCAGGGGCGTGGAGCCTTTGCGTTCCGCGGGCTGAGATGCCATCTCTTCCTCTCTTTATGCTTTCCATTACATGTAAAGCCGGCGCGTGGTTTCAAATCGATGTTATGTGTCTTTGGTAGAAAGGATAGGACAAGATACCCCTAAAGTATTGTTATGACTGGGAGCAATGGACGAAACTCTTACAACCATATCATGTTCCCCTGTCTTCTGTCTTTGCATGCTGTTGCAAATGTGTAGCTTTGCTCAAACTTTCCCAGGTCCGCCCACTTCAGCGTCCCCCTCAACCGCTTTTGGAGCCGGGATGCTCATGCGTGTAGCACAATAATAGCCTACCGCGGTCGTGATGGTGGTGAAGAATCCCGCACCAAATACATCCCCCATTGTTATCTCCATTCCCGGCCTCTCGTCTCTAACTGAGGCGTAGAGATTCCATATCATGATAAAGGTCTGGCACGCCCCATGAGAAACAACCGCCAGCGGTCCCTCCGCGACGAGAACAAGCAAGCTCAACAAGCACGCGGCAAACCAAACGATCGTAAAGATGTATATATTTTCTGTTGCCGAAAACCACTGGTAGTGCATCAACTGGCTCGGTATTGGGGCGAGGACGCCGACGAAGCAGCCGCAAGGCAGAGCTTCCTCCCACAACGATCTCCGGATGTTGCGTTTCGATTGTCGCGTCATTGTTCATCGACGACTTGAATTTCGAGGTTCATTCGTGGTCTTCGGTAGTGGTGTTGTTGGAAGGGAGCCAACCGCTGACGCCGAGGAAAGACATCAATACCTAGCACGCCGAGACTTTCATGTTATAACGGGTTCAGAGCCAAGCCGGCTGTCGGACTTCAGGAACATATGTTTTTATGGATCACCCCGAGGTGGGATGCTATGCGGGTTCCGTCATTGACCATCATCACCGCCGCCATAATCACAACGCCTGCAACCCTCTATAACAGCCTCACTCTCGAGTACATCAATCAACCGCTACTTCCTCGCACCAGCCATCATGCTACAAGATGCCCTGAAACATATTTCCACTGCGATCATTTTTGCACCCGTCGCACCACTTCTTTTGGGACACCTCATTCCTTCATCTTGCTATCTGTGGGTTGTACGAGAAGAGACGTTACAAACCCTATGGAAATTCCTGGCAATTCTGAGCTTGGTTTTCCGTGCCTCGGCCGGCAGTGAGTCTTTGAGAGTAATGTTCAATCACGACAATTCTCGGTTGTTCTACTCTCTTTCTCTTGGATACATGCTACCGTGGCTTTTGTTCGATACAATTCCGGCGCCGGCGCTCTGGTTGTGTTCGGCGATCGTCGGCTTTGGATCTTGGTTTGGCATTCACGTCGTCTCAGCGACAAGAAGACACGCGGCTGAAATTTAATCCCCGCGCATCCAGCCTACAAGATCATGATGAATCTTACACCGAATTCCGTATTGTGGATATGAGAAAATGGTGGAGGGCTAAATGCAAACTCGGATGAGCACGTCGTCGAAGAAGGATTGCTGCGTAACGGCGCAGATCTTTGGCTCTCTCGCGATGTGTCCGTTGCGGTCCGCTCGAAGGACGGATCCTACAATACATGTAGCTTGTTCCTCATGCGGCGTGAGCAGCTGCTGTTTGACAGCGGCTGCGAGAGCGCTCCAGTCCACTTTCACGCAATACTCAGAGACGATTCGCACCCATGCCCTTGATCGTCTAGCTTCGCGGTATCCTCATCATGCTAGAGACTGACGCGATCTCCAAGAAGTGCACGCGCAGTCATCATGAAAGTTTGGGCCCACATACCGAGCGCTATAGACGTATAGCGGGAGGCATTGGAGAATAGAGCAAAAGCTGTCACGCCGAGTCCAGCAGCGAAACCTGCCTTGAGGTGATGCATGTAGGGTCTCTCGGTGTCGCGGAGGTGCGCAATCATCCCGAACGTACCAGTCAGGAAGAGGAAAAAGTCGAGTATGAGTAATAGGTCGGTCTCCTCACGGTTGATGGCTGAGAGGGAAGTGATGAAGGCGCCAGCTATCATGAAGCAGGATCCTACAATTTGCGTGTTTTGAGTATCTCCGTGGGTCGGCATGATTAACAGCTCAACGCGTAAGACAAAAGGAATTTCGACGACATATGGTCTAGGCATCGAGATCGAGGGTTGTATGTAGGTCGAGTAAATAGGTTGCGCGCGAAATGATCTTGTAGTATTCACCCTTTACATCGGCATATCTTTTGAATATTGTAGCTCTCGGAAAATTGCTACAAATCTCGGTTAATGCCGATTAAACTAGTTGCTACACTCGGAATGGGCCGAAAAAAGTAGTAGGTTTCCAATAGCGAAACGAAAGCTTCACCTATATTGAATACCAAAGTAAGCCTTAAAGTAGCGCCCGGGATTGTACTTATAGTATGAGGCATTAAATATCGAAAAGAAAGAGTAGAACAACGCAAAAGTTTTACCATGAAAGACTAGAGAGTGCAGGCGGTCAATAACACGAGTATACATACACAAAGAGAATCCATATGTTCAGCAAAACAAACCAAGAAACTTCACCCAGAGGATTGACAGACCGTTTTTAGCTCAGAAAATCGTAAATCGCGCTTCGCTTCATTACATGTATCGTCAATAATCTAGTCCAGCTCATCCACAGCAAGCGTCTGCGGATCCTCATCCGCCTTCTGTTGCTGCGCTGCTGCCTGGCTCTGATCTTGGTTCTGACTCTGCATCGCAGCAAGAGCGCGGGCTTTGTTCTGTCTCTCCAGCTCTTCTACGGCTTTCTGACCTTCTTCCGTAGTAGCATCGATGACTCCTTCCTCCAGACTCAGCATACCGCCGTTACCCAGCTGCTCGACGACTTGCTCTGCCTCGTCGACGCTCATCTTGCCCAGAACCTTGTTCACCTCGTCCAAGCTCTCACTTGCGAGCGCTCGCTGCAGACCCGGCGGGAAAGAGTCGAATATGGCGCGCGCGGTGCGCTCGTCGTCGGTCGTACACTGGTCGATCGGCGGCGGGGTGACGATGTTGATCTGCGTGTTGGGGTCCACGGCGTGCAATTGGATCTGCTCCTTGTCGCTGCTACCGCCATCGGCATCCCGCTCGCGTGCCAGCTCGGCCGTGCGTGAGCGGATGCGTGCATACGTGCTGTTGACATCGTCGAGGAAGAGTTTCCGGGCTTGATGACCGGGCGTTTGGATGCGTTTGAAGAAGAGACCCACGCCATCTTTGCCTAGCTGGCGGCAGTACTGCAGCAGCAGCGCTTGGTGCACGCATTGGCGCGCATATTCTTCTTGGGTCTTTTGGCTTTCGGCATTGGACTGTGCGTTGAAGGCTTCGACTAGCAGACCGTCGGTTTCTTTTTCGTTCAGGATTCCGGGATTGCGGCCGATGTACTCGAGCGAGCCGGCATAGTCGCCAAAGGCGAACTTGGCGAATCGCTTTGCGGACGGCGAGGCTTCAATGTCGGCGTCGTCGTCCAAGTCGTCTTCCACATCGGCTTCGGCACCGGAGGTCAAGGTGGCATCGCTCTTGGACTTGTGACCGGGATTGAGCAATTCGGGCTGAACGGAGGAAGCGGGTGCGGTAGGTTCGGGTTTTGCGATGTAGGAGCTGTTGAAGCCTTCATGTAATGACTCTGAAGTGATCTTGCCAGCCTCGGCCTTCTCCTGCTGAGTGAGGTCGGCATTGAGATCTCTTTGCAAGCCATTGACCTTGTCCTGGTGTGATTTGATTTCCCTAACGAAATGTGCGTATCGTTCGAGACCCTCAGACTTGTGCTTGCTGTCGATCTCTCCCTTGACCTGGTCCACCAGCGCTCCCATCATCTTGCTATAGCTTGGCAGCTCCTGGCCCGTGTGCACACCCTCTGGAGGTGCCGGTGGGTTGTCGGCTCCCAGGCTGCCATCACTTGTCACTTCCATCAAGGCATCGAAAACCACCTCGTCCACTTCGCCCGCCTCTTTCTTGCTTTCCACCTCGGCTTTGTGCGATTCCAGGCTCTTCAGCAGTGCGTCAATACGTGCGAGCAGGCCATCGTTGATCACCCGCTCGTACTTGAGGGTGGTGATGCGGTGTTTCCGTGACAGACGCTCCTGGTGGATCTGGCTCTGCTTGGCGCGGATGAAAGATCTCTTGTCTTATCAGACACCACAGAAGGTGTTAGTTCATCTAGACAGCGGGACGGTGGCCATGGAAGTCGGAATCCGCTAAGGAGTGTGTAACAACTCACCAACGTTTGGATGGACTTCCACATCTGAGTCGTCGGACAGCTCGAGGGCATCCCATTTGCTGTAGTCGAGGGGCATGATGTGTGATGTGGTCGTGTGGTCGTTTGGCTTGGGCTTAGGAAAAGATGAGTAGGTTATCTACCACATGTATGTACTTTGCTGCTGCTCCAATGGTAGCTTCTGGAAGCGGGGGCAGTTGACGTTCCCTTGTCCGCTCAGGGTAAAGTCAACACTGGACTTCACTCAGGCACTCTTACTTTCGCTACCCTTGCAAAGTAGGTATTCACCTTGTCTTTGAAATACAATGTACGCTAGTTAGTACCTGCCTCATGAACACGATTTTCCATCATTTTAAACTATGCAATTGCGTTCATTGTCTATCAGCCGACATGCGGAAAAGCTGCTCGCCAGCGCCAACAACAATGTTCAAGGCGACCATCATAGGTACCCCTTTTCTACTGGATGAATGGGTCTTCTCGACTTGATCTCATCCTGAGTTCAGCACATCTACTCCCCACTGAAGGTCCTTTCATGCCAATGCATTCTCCTGGGCCCCAGCACAGTCTTTCTGCCTCAGCGCAAAGGTCTCATTGCCCCATCCGAACCATTTGTTCAAGCGCTTGCCGAACCCACGCAGTTTGACCGCGTCCACCACAGGCTCCGGATGCGGCTTGTGGAAAGCGATGGTTCGACGATTAATGCTGAACGCCACCGCCGAGCCCGCGCCTTGTGTGGCAGTCATCCCGGCGTCCGTCAATGCTTGCACAAACTGGATCCAACGCACGCCACTCGTACCATCGGCTCTGCTAGGAAACATTTTTGCCATGAGGCTCAACGTGTCCTGCTTTACCAGGATTTACGATTCCGGTGAAGAGTTCAGACCGGCATCGACGATGTCCTTCGCCGGCGCCTCTTGGAGTATCACTCTCTGAAGCCTCTCCTCAAGTGACGCGTCGTTACGTGACGCTTTCGACTTCTTCGGGAGTCTTCGCCGCACAGCACCATCTTCTCCCTTACCGATGTCCCAAGATGGCTTTATGAATTCTTCCCGGCCTTGCAGCTGTTCTTTGAGCGCTTTCCCGGCGCTGTGCTCGCATTCGATCCGCCGGCGCTCTTCTTGGAGCTTCGAAAGAAACCATGGAGACAAATCAAAGGACATGTGGGGAAGTATCTGCGCCTGAAACGCCTCGAACCTGCCCATTTTCACTTGTCGGTCAGTCCAGGTTTCGCGAACGCACTGCCAGAATTTGGCGAGAAGCTCTCGTGCCCTCGTGGTCTTCTTCGGCCAAGAAAAGTTCTTGGGAGCTTTTGGCGGCGATAGCTCGCAAAATACACGCAGCAAGCGGCCGCATTGGCGATCGCCTTCCGTCGGTCCCATCACAGCATGTCGAACTCTCTGCTCTTGAATGTTGAAGGTGGATGGTAGTTCGTCCCTAGCAAGAATTTGAGCGGTCAAAGCAGATTCGGCCAGTGGCTCGTGGTGTCCAGCGATCTGACGCCAACACCACAACGTGTGCAGCTCGTCCAACAAAGCCATGCCAGACAGCCAGTTCTCCACACTTTTGTTGTACGGCACGTCTCGCAGCTCATGCCTCAGCTTTCCTATCCACCACCGAATACCGTCCGGGAACCCATCGCCCACAACGTCGGCCATCGCTGAGGTAGCGTACATGATCCGATCGCTTTGCTGGATGGGATCCAAGTCCTCTGCCCAAGACTCCGCCGATGTGTATGTTTTCCGGTTCTTGTCAGCGCGCAAGTAATGATATCGCATCACCTTGACAGAGCGGAGCAGTCCGAATGATTCGAATTCCACCACGAATTTGAGTGTATCACGGATTGCGTTGCCGTAACATCTCATCGCGGTATCGGCATCCTTCGTCAATGGCGCGCCTGAACTTGTGTTTGACTCAAGTTTTGCGAGCTCTGCCTTGAGGTTTCGGGCTTCTACAACAACTCGATGCCAACGTCCCAAGCCATTTGTCCACTCGGTATTGATGCTACGAGCTATGGCGGTCCATTCCTCATCCAGGTCCTGATCGCCTTTGTAATTAATACAAGTGTTTGCCTTGTAATCAGCCACGTACTGGCGCATGTGCTCCGGATTCGTCTGCATGAGCTCTATCTCATCTGCGAGAACATCCAGGTGGTTGAGCGCTTTCTCTAAGTGCACATCAGGATCGAACTTCTTCGGGGGAGCGAACTCTTGGTTGTAATAAGAACTCCAAAGCGCTTTGTCTTGGCCACTTTGTAGACCACTCGATACCATGGTTGTCCACTTGGCGTTGCCACTTGGCTCTGCATCGACCATAAGCAGCACCACAACAGCGCTTAAGATCGCGGCAAGCTCTTGCTGCACTACGAAAGTCATCACTGCCCGCGGAAACCCGGCCTGCTGCCAGCCATGTGCTGCGTAGACATTGAAATCTACCAATGTACCGTAGCGCGGACCGTGCATGATGACTGCTCTGGGATTGTGAATGTATTGCATCTATCTAGGCAGTGCCCCTCCACGCCGGGTCGATCTCGTATCAAAAGCCGCCCACTGGCTGGGATCATACTCACACCTGACATGAAGAAGCGATAAGAGCTTCATGCGATCTTGAGCGAACGAGACGGCGTCGAACCACGGGACCACTGGATTGACTACTCTCTTGGTTCCCCAAACGTCGAGTCGACTGCTCAGTTCAGGGGGTGGCGGGGAGCACCAGACCGGTGCAGCCGCCTGGAGTAGCTTTGCTCGTTTTTCTTGACTAAATTTGCTCCAGCGGGACAGGACCACGTCTCCGTGAGAATGTAAGACATCTCTGACATGATCTAGAGATTCTTTGTCATTTCCAAACATTGAGACAAGAACGCCTGTGCCGACTGATCGGTGAAAGTGCGACAGCCCTCAGGCATCCATCGCCGTTGGCTCACCTCGGAGCAGTAGTGCTCCTCACACAGTCTGCAGTGCTTGTGAGTTCCGGGCGGAGGTGGACAGATTTTGAGTGAATCCATGGCGAGATCGTTGCGCCGAACGCGACCTTGAAGCAATGCTTCTAAGCCGAAGCTGTTCTTCTCGAAGAATGGCGTTGGAGGACCAGTTGTTTGCTGTATGGTGTGAATTCAAGGTGGAAGGAGTTCGGAGGTAAAGAAAGTCTCAACAAACACTCACATGGCCGCAGCCGGAACTTGCCGCGCGCACTTCACAACAAACGCTTCTCGGTGACGTACGGGAGTAATGACCTGCATCCAGAGGTGTGACAAGACTGTGAGTGAATTTGAGATCGGGATTCCGTACGACTTTTCTCAAGGCATCGGCCACGCTTGTCTCAGCGTTATGATTGATTGGTGGATCCTTTAAAGTAAGGGTCCCGAAGTTCTAAAACACAAGTGAGAGCTGATCAAAGAGTGTGTCGCTCTGATTGGTACTACAAGATCGGATCCATTCTGCTCCTCGAGTCCTCGAGTCATTACTGTATGGCTCAAGCAATGTAGAATTCGATTGTACAATCGTTGTCAGCCTTAGGCGAAGTCAGCATGCAGAAGTCCCAAAGAGGAAACCGACCAATGCGAACGCGAGGTGAAGTCGCAGCTTTACTTCAGCCTGGCATGCACAGGTTTAAAAAAGCGAAACTCAATACCACTACCAGCTGAATATCTGTCTTTCGACATCAGAACAATTTGACTGCCGCCATGCCAACGCTGAGCACGACTCAGCAGGCTTCAGTCCCAAAGCCGCCGCAGCCAGCCGATTCAGACAACCGTTCTGTCTTCGTCATCAACAAGCCCAAGCTGAGGAAGCACACCAAATCTCGAAAAGGATGCCTAGCTTGCAAAGGGAGAAAAGTCAAGGTGTGTCAAATTCATCACACTTTCACTGCCGCACCTAAGACTTTGACAACCTACCCTAGCTGTTGGTCTAGTGTTCTGAGACACTACCAACGTGTGTAGGCTGCGAAAGGTTCGATCTGGCTTGTGTCTATCCTCAAAGTCAAACCGTACTACTCACGCCGCCTGGCGATTCAGAGCGACCTCGATCGGGGGTCAGTACAAACAACCGACCCGGAACTGGAAAGAAGTCACCCGCAAAACAAACCCTCAATGACTGCATGAGTTTGTCAAAAGTCGATCTACGTGAGCAGACAGCAGTTCTTGAGTCAATCCACTTCTTCAACACCCGCGTTCTACCGGAGGTTGCTCCTGCTCACGCTCCATTTCAACGAGTTCACATCGCAGCAGCAGGATGGTTGGCAGCGCCAAGAGTCATGCAAGCATCACTTGTGGTCATCACTAAAGCTATGCAGCAGTCTAGGTCTTCCAACACATCGCCGGTCGACCACACTCTTTTCCACTACCGCGGCATTTGCTTGGCGGAGCTCATGACTTTGGTCACAGACACCAACGTCAAAAGTCAGGAGTTGGCCTTCGACTGTATTCAGATGGCGATGCTCGCAGAGATGCAACTCGAGCCTGCCGGACCGTGGGCGTATCACTTGGAAGCCACTCGCCGACTCATTGGGCTGCAAGGCGGGCTGGATAGCATGTTCTACAAGAAGTCGTTATTGCGGAACCTACTCATCAATTACATGGAGATCGACATCTTAACGACAACTACATGCAATCTCTCACTTCTCAACGCAAGCGATGTCGATGCGCAGAGTGCTTACGTTCCGTTGCTCGCTCATCGGGAGGAAGAGACCATCACCACCGCCTGGCTCTCGCCGATACAGTCGCTCCAAGCGATTGTAGACACCAGCAAATTACGCATTCGTTGCTCGCAGCCGAACTTAACCCTGGAAGATCAATTCACCCGAGCTTTGGAGTTCAATCGCATCCATGAGTCCATCGCACAATTTGACCCTTCTCCATGGGCCACTCGCATACTGAACTACGGCTCCGTCCTTCCCCGACCTGCGGCTGCTCTATTCTTTGCAGGAGACGATGAAGCAGCCATGATCAGCCTAGCTCTATGCCATCAAACAGCAGCAATGCTCTACCTTCACCTGTCTTGTAGCCCTCGCACCAGTAAGCAAGACATCGATGTACAATTCCTCTCTTCAACCCATCAAATACTCACAACCAATTTGAGCAAACTTCTTGTTCAATCCAGCCTTGACACCGAAGGACCCATTCACACCCAACTCCATAAGTTCGTCACCTGGCCTTTGGTCATCGCCGCTTATACGCGTGTAGGGTGGAATGTGGGTGCTACTGAGGACAAGGTTGAAGGCGATGCGGAACAGGATCTTGCGCGTTTGCGATCCGTAGCTTCGATGATTGGATCCCGCCCACTCATGGTGGCCGCGAGCGTCCTGGAGAACGCGCGGAATCGCAAAACATCGAGTGGCGGAGGTCGCTGGACTTGGGACGATGCGTTCACTGCCAGGTGCTCGTTCTGTGTGTTGTGAGAGTGATATGCTGAAAGAAGCCAGCTTTGCAAGTTGGGTGTCGAATGGCTGAGAACGGCCGATCCTAGAGCTCACCAAAAGAGTGTGGATATGACCGTAACACGATCTCATCTTCCGAATGTCCCATTTGCGACCCTATTTCCAGTAGTTCTTTTAGAATCAACGATGGCAACAAAACAAAAACATACAACAGGCGGGATTCCCAGATGGTCACCCACTCTAGTACTAGTCGCCCGGTTCAGTGCTTATGTATGGCAGAGCGGACGGGATGCCCAGTTCTCACTGACCTATGGTCG
>Ga0265797_10000227_pt1 | contig 107247 bp, 90 predicted proteins | sample P2T30metagenome_FD_192433 | JGI IMG/M metagenome (GOLD analysis project Ga0265797, IMG submission 192433) | Plant litter microbial communities from East Loma Ridge, Irvine, California - P2 T30 | ecosystem: Environmental > Terrestrial > Plant litter > Unclassified | place: USA: California... | reverse complement strand
AGCGCGCCCTGCTGGTCATCGACGAAGCCCAGAACCTGTCGGCGCGCACGGTGGAAGAGCTGCGCATGCTGTCCAACTTCCAGACCGACGACAAGTCGCTGCTGCAGACCTTCCTGCTCGGCCAGCCCGAATTCCGCGCCACCCTGCACAGCCCCGGCATGCAGCAGCTGCGCCAGCGCGTGATCGCCAGCTACCACCTGGGCCCGATGGATGCGCAGGAAACCCACGCCTACATCGAGCACCGCCTCACCACCGTCGGCTGGAAAAACGACCCGGCCTTCGACGACGGCGCCCATGCCGCGATCTTTGCCTACAGCGGCGGCATCCCCCGTAAAGTCAACACGCTGATGGACCGCGTGCTGCTGATGGGCTACCTGGAAGAGATGCACGCGTTCACGGAAGAAGACATCAACACCGTGATCCGCGACATCAACGAGGAATACAAGGTGCCCGAAGTGATGGGCACCCCGGACGACGGCGCCATGGCGGCATCCGCAGCAGGCCTGGAAGGCGACCTGCACGCCGGCGGCATGCGCATCATCGACCAGAGAAACGGCGACCGCCGCGCCAGCAGCGTCGAGATGCTCGACGAACGCATGATGCGCCTCGAAAAATCGATCGTCTCGGTGCTTTCCATCCTCAAGAAGATCGTGGCCACGCCCCAGGGCGCGGCCACCCATCACGTGGACAACCAAGAATGAACATGTACGAACTCGCCGCGCGCCCGGCGCCGGCCCCGGGTGAACGCATCCGCAACGCCATGACCTGCGACGTCGAGGATTATTTCCAGGTGTCGGCCTTTGCGCCCTACATCGACCGCGCCAGCTGGCCGACCCGCGAATGCCGCGTCGAAGCCAACATGGACCGCATCCTGGCCCTGTTCGAGCGCACCGGCGTGCGCGCCACTTTCTTCACGCTGGGCTGGATCGCCGAACGCTATCCGAACGTCGTAAAACGCATCGTCGCCGGCGGCCACGAACTGGCCAGCCACGGCTATGGCCACCTGCGCGCCTCGGACCAGACCCGCGCCGAGTTCGACAACGACATCCGCTCCAGCAAGGCGCTGCTGGAAGACCTCGGCGGCCAGGCGGTGCTCGGCTACCGCGCCCCGAGTTTTTCCATCGGCCGCGACAACCTGTGGGCGCTCGACGCCCTGCTGGAGGCCGGCTACCGCTACAGCTCGAGCATCTACCCGGTGGTGCACGACCACTACGGCATGCCGGAAGCGCCACGCTTTGCGTTCTACCCGAACGGTCTAGAGGGCCTGCTCGAAGTGCCGATCACCACGGTCCAGATGATGGGACGCAACCTGCCGGCCGGCGGCGGCGGCTATTTCCGCCTGCTGCCTTACGCGCTGTCGCGCTGGATGATGGCCAAGGTGAACCAGGACGACCGCCAGCCGGCCCTGTTCTACTTCCACCCGTGGGAAATCGACCCGGGGCAGCCGCGTCCGGAAGGCATCGGCGCCAAGTCGCGCTTCCGCCATTACGTCAACATCGAGCGCATGGAAAGCCGCATCGAAGCCCTGGCCCGCGATTTTGCCTGGGACCGGATGGACCGGATTTTCCTCAATCAGCCTTAACCCGCAACCATGAACTCGATCATCGAAGCCGCGCAGGCCAAACGCGCTGCGCCTCCCGCCGCCGCCGGCCCCCTGACCCTGCACCTGCTGCAGCCGCAGGATTACCCGCGCTGGGACGCCTTCGTGCGCGCCTGCCCCGACGCCACCTTCTTCCACCTGTGCGGCTGGCAGACCGTGATCGAGCAGTCGTTCGGCATCAAGACCTTCTTCTATTATGTGGAGCAGGACGGCGCGATCCAGGGCGTGCTGCCGCTGGCCGAAATCAAGAGCCGGATGTTCGGCCATTCGCTCGGCGCGATGCCCTTCTGCGTGTACGGCGGCCCGGCCGCCACCAGTCTTGAGGCGCGCGCCATGCTGGACCAGGCCGCGCACGAACTGGCGCAAAAGCTGGGTGTCGGCCACCTCGAATACCGCGGCATGGCACGCTTCCATCCCGAGGACAGCAACTGGCACTCGAAGGAACTGTACGTCACCTTCCGCAAGGCCATCTCGGGTGACGACGAAGAAAACATGAACGCCATCCCGCGCAAGCAGCGCGCCATGGTCCGCAAGGGCATCAAGGCGGGCCTGCGCGGCGAAGTCGACGCCAACGTCGACCGCATGTTCGACGCCTATGCGCGCAGCGTGCACCGCCTCGGCACTCCGGTGTTCCCGAAAAAGTATTTCGCGCTGCTGCAACAGACCTTCGGCGACGAGTGCGAAGTGCGCACCATCGTCACCGACGATAATCGCCTGGTGGCGGCGGTGCTGTCGTTCTACTGGCGCGACGAAGTCGTGCCGTATTACGGCGGCGGCACGGATCTGGCGCGCGAAGTGGCCGGCAACGACTTCATGTACTGGAACCTGATGCAGGCGGCCGCCGCGCGCGGCTGCCGCCTGTTCGACTTCGGCCGCAGCAAGCTGGGCACCGGCGCCTACGATTTCAAAAAGAACTGGGGCTTCACGGCCCAGCACCTGCCCTACGAATACAAGCTGTACGGCGCGGATGCCCTGCCCGACAACAACCCGCTGAACCCGAAGTACCAGCTGTTCATCAAGATGTGGAAGAAGCTGCCGCTGCCGCTGGCGAATTTCATGGGGCCGTACATCGTCCGCAACCTGGGCTGATCGTCGAGACTATCGTGGAAGACCTGCTCCTGCTGATCCACCGGATCCCCTACCCGCCCAACAAGGGCGACAAGATCCGCTCCTACCACCTGCTCAAGCATCTGGCGCAACACTACCGGGTGCACCTGGCGACGTTCGTCGACGACCCCGACGACTGGCAGTACGTGCCGCACGTCGAGGCGCTGTGCGCCAGCAGCCATTTCGCCGCCATGAAGCCGCTGGTCGCGCGCTTGAAGAGCCTGGGCGCGCTGCTGAAGAACCGTTCGCTGTCGCTCGAGTACTACCGCGACAAGGGTGTCGAACGCTGGGTCAAGCAGACCGTGGCCGCGCACGGCATCGAGCGCGTGCTGGTGTTCTCGTCGGCGATGGCGCAGTACGCCGATCCGTACCGGGCGGCACGGCGCGTGGTCGATTTCGTCGACGTCGATTCCGACAAGTGGCGCCAGTACGCGGAAAAGAAATCCTTCCCGATGAGCTGGCTCTACAACTATGAAGCGCAGCGCCTGCTCAGCTACGAGCGCCAGGTGGCGCGCGACTACGATGCCTCGCTGTTCGTGTCGGCCCCCGAGGCCGAGCTGTTCCGCCAGCTGGCGCCGGAAAGCAGCCGCAAGATCGGCCATTTCAGCAACGGCGTCGACACCGATTATTTTTCGCCGCACGACAGCCACGCCAGCCCGTATGCGGCCGGCGAACGGGCGCTGGTGTTCACCGGCGCCATGGATTACTGGCCCAACGTGGATGCGGTACAGTGGTTCTGCGATGAAGTCTTCCCGCAGCTGCGCACGCGCTTCCCGGAACTGCGCTTTTATATCGTCGGCTCGCGCCCGGCACCCGCGGTGCAGGCCCTGGCGCAGCGTGCCGGCGTGACAGTCACCGGCACCGTGCCCGACGTGCGGCCCTACATCGCCCACGCCGCGGTGGCGGTGGCGCCGCTGCGCATCGCGCGCGGGATCCAGAACAAGGTGCTGGAAGCGATGGCGATGGCGACCCCGGTGGTGGTGTCGCCGCAGGCGCTGGAAGGCATCGACGCCATCCCCGGCAGCGAACTGGTGCTGGCCGAAGATGCCGCCGCCTTTGCCGATGCCGTCGCCGCCCTGCTCACGGGCCTGGACAGTGCCGCCGGCGCCATCGGCGCGGCGGCGCGGGCCAAGGTACAAAGTCGATACAGCTGGTCGAGCAATCTTGCCTGCATAGGAGAGAACCTGGAATGTTCCTGAAGCCGCCCCCCGGTGTTGCCGGTACCGCGCCCGCGGTGCCCGCAGTCCCCCTTACCCGTGCCAGCATGATCCTGATCGCGCTGGCCCTGCTGGCACCGTTCGCCCTGTATTTCGGCACCGTGCGTTCGATCGTCTCGATCTGGAACAGCTCCGAGACCTTTGCCCACGGCTACGTGATCCTGCCGATCAGCCTGTGGCTGCTGTGGCGCAAGCGCGAGAATTTCAGCCTGTACCCGCCGCAACCCTATGCGCCGGCGCTGGTCGCGCTCGCGGTGCTGGGCCTCGGCTGGTTCGCGGCCCAGCTGGGCGAAGTGCAGTTCGTGTCCCAGTATGCCTTCGTGGCCATGCTGCCGGTGATCGCGCTGGCCCTGCTCGGCCCGCGCCTGGCCGGCTCGCTCGCCTTCCCCCTGCTGTTCCTGCTGTTCGCGGTACCGTTCGGCGATGTGTTCGTGGCGCCGCTGATCCAGTTCACCGCCGATTTCACCGTGTGGGCGGTGCGCGCCACCGGCATCCCGGTGCTGCGCAGCGGCACCCGCTTCGAGCTCCCGACCGGCAACTGGTCGGTGGTCGAGGCCTGCAGCGGCGTGCGCTACCTGATTTCCTCGATCACGCTGGGCTGCCTGTACGCCTATCTGACCTACCGCTCGACCGTGCGGCGCGCACTGTTCATCGGCTTGTCGGTGATCGTGCCGATCATCGCCAACGGCTTGCGCGCCTACATGATCGTGATGATCGGCCACCTGTCCGGCATGGAACTGGCGACCGGCGTCGACCACCTGGTGTACGGCTGGCTGTTCTTCGGCCTGGTCATGTTCCTGATGTTCTGGATCGGCAGCTACTGGAGGGAGGATGCCGTGGAGGCACCCGCCGCCACGTCCACGGGCGCTGCCCCGGCTGCCCCCGTCTTCTTCCCGGCCGGTGCGCCGGAACGCCGCTTCGTCGGCATGACGGTCGCGGTGCTGGTGCTGGCCGCGCTGTGGCCGGCCTCGGCGCTGGTCGGCGCGCGCGTCAACCACAACCCGGCGCCGGTCGCCCTCGGCGAGATCGCGGTGAACCTGCCGCAGGCGCCCGACTTCGCCGACTGGAAGCCCGATTACATGACGCCGAACGCACGCTTCCACCGCGTCTACCAGAGCGCGACGGTGCCGGTCGCGCTGACCGTGCTGTACTACCGCAACCAGGACCGCGACAGTGCCCTGATCAGCTCCGTCAACCGCCTGGCCGCCTACGACGACGCCTGGCACGAGATCGACAGCGCCACCCGCAGCGAACGCGTGGCCGGCCAGCCGGTCGCGGTGCGCGAAACCGTCCTGCGCAGCGGCGGCCGCAAACTGCTGCTGTGGTCCTGGAAGTGGATCGGCGGCGAGTACACCAACAGCGACATCGCCGGCAAGCTGCTGCAGGCACGCGCCAAGGCGCTGCTGCAGGGCGACGACGGCGCCGCGCTGATGCTATATGCCCCCTTCGACGAATCGCCGGACGCGGCGCGCCAGGCCCTGCAAGGCTTCCTGGCGCAGCAGGGCGCGGCGCTGGACAGTGCCCTGCGCACGGAACGGGCCCGATGAACGCTGCGGTACCGCATCCGGTCGCCAACGGCGCCGACACCCGTCCGCTGGTGGTGCACCTGGTGTATGCGCTCGGCGTGGGCGGGCTGGAGACGCTGCTGGTCGATTGCATCAACCGCATGCCGGCCTGGCGCCACGCGGTGGTCTGCCTGACCCGCTACACCGACTTCGCCGGCCGCATCCAGCGCCCGGACGTGACGCTGCACGCGCTCGGCAAGCCGCCCGGCCTGGGCCTGGGCACCCACCTCGATTTCTGGCGCCTGATGCGCACCCTGCGCCCGACCGTGCTGCACACCTATAACCTGGCGGCGCTGGAATACGCGTTCACTGCCAGCATGGCCGGGGTGCCGGTACGCATCCACGCCGAGCACGGGCGCGACGCCGGCGATCCGCACGGCCTCAACCCGAAACACAATTTCCTGCGCCGCCGCATCGCGCCTTTCGTCGACCGTTTCATCCCCGTCTCCGAAGACCTGAACCGCTGGCTGGGCGAGGTGGTGCGCATCGCGCCCGCGAAAACCCTGTTCATCAAGAACGGCGTCGACACCGACAACTTCGCCCCGGGCGGCATGCCGGCCGCGGATGCGCCATGGCAGCCCGGCGACATCGTGATCGGCACCGTGGCGCGGGTGCAGGACGTCAAGAACCATCGCCTGCTGGTGGAGGCGCTGGCGCGCCTGCACAGTACCCATCCCGAGCTGGCAGCGCGCGTAAAACTGTCGATCGTCGGCGACGGCCCGCTGCTGCCCGCCGTGCGCCGGCAGGTGCAGGACCTCGGCCTGCAGGATGCGGTGTGGCTGCCGGGCGCACGCGCCGACATTCAAGCTTTGCTGCAGACGTTTACAATGTTCGCCCTGCCCTCGCTGGCCGAAGGCACGCCGGTGTCGATGCTGGAAGCGATGGCCTGCGGCCTGCCGGTGGTGGCTTCGCGCGTGGGCGGGATCCCGGAAGTGGTCGACGACGGCGTGCAGGGTTTCCTGGTGCCGGTCGGCGACGTCGACGCGCTGGCGGGGGCGATCGCGCGCTACGCGCTGGACCCCGGCCTGCGCCAGCGCCATGGCCGCGCCGCCCGCGCACGCGTGGAAGAACGCTTCAGCATGCGCGCCATGCTGGCCGCCTACGGCGACCTGTACGCCGGCCTGTGCCGCCGCAAGGCCGGCCTGTCGGTCGCGGCTTGACCCCGGCTTGACCCTGGCCTGAACCTGATACTGAATCGAAAAGAGCAACCATGTGCGGAATAGTCGGCATCTTTGATACCCAAGGCAACCGGGACATCGACCGCGAAGCGTTGCGGCGCATGAACGAGAGCCAGCACCACCGCGGCCCCGACGAAGGGGAGCTGTACCTGGAACAGGGCCTGGGCATGGGCCACCGCCGGCTGTCGGTGATCGACCTGGCCACCGGCCAGCAACCCTTCCTGAACCCGGCGCGCGACGTGGCGCTGGTGTTCAACGGCGAGATCTACAATTACCGCGCCTTGCGCGACGAGCTGGTCGCGCTCGGCCACGTGTTCCGCACCAAGTCCGACACCGAAGTCGTGCTGCAGGCCTGGGTCGCCTGGGGCCCGGACTGCGTGCGCCGCCTGCGCGGCATGTTCGCCTTCGGCATCTGGGACCGCCGCCAGCAGACCCTGTTCCTGGCGCGCGACCAGGTCGGCGTCAAACCGATGTTCTATTCGCTGCTGCCGAACGGCCTGTTCGTGTTCGGCTCGGAACTGAAGTCGATCATGACCTTTCCGGAACTGTCGCGCCAGCTGAACCCGCGCGCGGTCGAGGATTATTTCGCCTACGGCTACGTGCCGGAGCCGAAGACGATTTTTAACAACGCCCATAAACTCAGTCCCGGCCACTGCATCACGCTGAAGGTCGGCGACCGTGCGGTGCAGCCGCAGCGCTGGTGGGACCTGGCCTTCCGTCCGGCACCGCAGCGTCCCGAGGCCGAAGTCCAGGAAGAACTGATCGCGCGCCTGCGCGAGACCGTGCACAGCCAGATGGAATCCGAAGTGCCGCTGGGCGCCTTTTTGTCGGGCGGCGTCGATTCCAGCGCGGTGGTGGCGATGATGGCCGGCGGCGGCGAGCCGGTGACCACCTGCTCGATCGGCTTCGACGACCCCGAGTTCGACGAGACCGAGTACGCCAACCAGGTGGCGCGCCGCTACCACACCACCCACCACGGCCAGATCGTCGACAAGGACGACTACGGCCTGGTCGACACCCTGGCCCACCTGTACGACGAACCCTTCGCCGACAGTTCCGCGATCCCGACCTACCGCGTATGCCAGCTGGCGCGCCGCCACGTGACGGTGGCGCTGTCCGGCGACGGCGGCGACGAGAACTTCGCCGGTTACCGCCGCTACCGCTTCGCGATGGCCGAGCACAGCGTGCGTTCGAAACTGCCGGAAGCGATCCGCAAACCGCTGTTCGGGACCCTGGGCAGCCTGTACCCGAAGGCCGACTGGGCGCCGCGCATGTTCCGCGCCAAGACCACCTTCGAAGCGCTGGCGCGCGACCTGGTCGAAGGGTATTTCCATGGCGTGTCGCGCATCACCGATCGCCAGCGCGAGCAGTTGTTCGCGGACGGTTTCCGCGACGATTTGCAGGGTTATCGGGCCATCGACGTGATGCGCGAGCACGCGGCACGGGCGCCGACCGACGATCCGCTGTCGCTGATCCAGTACCTCGATTTCAAGACCTGGCTGCCGGGCGACATATTGACCAAGGTCGACCGCGCCAGCATGGCCCATTCGCTCGAAGTGCGGGTGCCGCTGCTCGACCACACCTTCTGCGAATACGCGGCCACGCTGCCGAACGACCTCAAACTGCGCGGCGGCGAAGGCAAGTACGTGCTGAAAAAGGCGCTCGAGCCGCATCTGCCGCACGACATCATGTACCGCGCGAAAAAAGGGTTTTCGATTCCGCTGGCGGCCTGGCTGCGCGGCCCGCTGCGCCAGGCGGTGCGCGACGCCGTGCTCGGCGCGCGCCTGCTCGATACCGGCATCTTCAACCGCCGCTACCTGGAACAGCTGGTCAGCCAGCACGAGTCCGGCGCGGCCGACCACAGCGTGGCATTGTGGTCGCTGCTGATGTTCGAAGCCTTTTTACGCGTGAGCGCAGGCTCGTGAACGCCAACCGGGCATTTTTCATTTATTAAGGTAATCCAGTGCGCATCCTTTATCACCACAGGACCCGTTCCAAGGACGGCCAATTCGTTCACATCGAAGAAATGATCCATGCCCTGCGCGCGCAGGGCCATGAAGTGATCATTGCGGCGCCGCCCAGCATCGAGAACGAAGAATTCGGCGCCGACGCCGGCGCGGTGGCCCTGCTCAAGCGCTGGCTGCCGAAGTGGTTCTACGAAATCGCGGAACTCGGCTATTCGCTGGTGGCCTACCGCCGCCTGGCGAAAGCGATCCGCGCGCACCAGCCGGACTGCATCTACGAACGCTACAACCTGTTCCTGCCGGCCGGCGTGTGGGCCGCGCGCCGCCATAAACTGCCGCTGCTGCTGGAAGTGAACGCGCCGATCCTGGAAGAGCGCAGCCGCTACGACGGCCTGTCGCTCACGCGCCTGGCGCGCTGGTCGCAAGCCTATGCCTGGCGCAACGCCGACGTGGTGCTGCCGGTGACCCAGGTGCTGGGCGACATCGTGGCCTCCTACGGCGTCGACGAAAAACGCATCGTGGTGATCCCGAACGGCATCAACGGCGAGCGTTTCGAAAGCGCTCCCGACGTCGAAGCGGCCAAGCGCGCGCTCGGCCTGGAAGGCCGCCTGGTGCTCGGTTTTACCGGTTTCGTGCGCGACTGGCACGGGCTGGACAAGGTGTTGACCCTGATCGCCGCCGACCCGCCGGCATCGCTGCGCCACTTGCTGGTGGTCGGCGACGGTCCGGCACGCGCCGGCCTGGAACGCCAGGCGCGCGAACTCGGCATCGAGAACCGCGTGACCTTCACCGGCATCGTCGGGCGCGACGACGTGGCGCGCCACGTGGCCGCCTTCGACATCGCGCTGCAGCCGGCGGTGGTGGCCTATGCCTCGCCGCTGAAACTGTTCGAATACCTGGCGCTGGGCAAAGCCATCGTCGGCCCGGCCCAGCCGAATATCGAAGAGATCCTGCGCCGCGACCACAATGCCGTGCTGTTCGACCCGAAGGACCCGGACGGCCTGGCGACCGCCATCAGCCGTTTGTGCGGCGACGTCGTGCTGCGCAACAAGGTGGCGGCGAATGCGCGCGCCACCATCGCCGACCAGCAGCTGACCTGGAGCGCCAATGCGCACCGCGTCATCGAACTGTTCCGGGGGCTGCTGAGCCGTGCGTGACGCCATCCTGTTCCTGGCCCTCCTGGCCATCATTCCCTACACCTTCAAACGGCCGGTGGTCGGCGCGCTGGCATATGCCGTCGTCAGCCTGATGAATCCGCACCGGCTGACCTACGGACCCGCTTACAATTTTCCGTTTGCGATGGTGCTGTGCGTGATCACCGTCGCGGGCTTCGTGTTTTCGAAGGAAAAGAAGAAACTGCCGCTGACTGCGCCGGTCATCATCCTGTGCGTGTTCGCCGTCTGGATGACGATCACCGCCATGTTTGCGCTTGAGCCGGGCATTGTCTGGATCGAGTGGAATCGGGTGATGAAGACCATGCTGATGATCCTCATCACGCTAATGCTGGTGCGCACCGTCACCGACGTCAAGGTACTGGCTGCGACGGTCGCGCTGTCGCTGGGCTTCTGGGGCTTCAAGGGCGGCCTGTACACGATTCTGTCGGGCGGCAGCAGCGGCATGCTGGGTCCATCGGGAAGCTACATCACCGACAACAACACGATGGCCCTGTCGCTGGTGACCACGGTGCCGCTACTGGTCTACCTGGTTTCACAAGCCCAGGGCAAATGGCTCAAGCGCGGTGCCATCGCGCTTGCCACGCTGACGGCGCTCGGGGCACTGGGCTCGTATTCGCGCGGCGCGCTGCTGGGCGCCATCGCCATGTCGTCGTTCCTCTGGCTCAAATCGCAGAACAAGGCAAAGATCGGCGTGGCAATCTTGCTGCTCGCGCCCCTCGTCTACCTGTCGATGCCCGACCAGTGGACAGAACGCATGCACAGCATCGACAACTACAAGGAAGACGGTTCGGCGATGGGCCGGATCAATGCCTGGCAGTTCGCGCTCAACATCGCCAACAACTACCCGCTCGGCGGTGGTTTCCTGGTCTTTACCCCGCGCCTATTCCGTATCTATGCGCCGGAACCGGAAGCTTTCCACGTCGCCCACAGCATTTATTTCCAGGTGCTGGGGGAGCACGGTTATGTGGGACTGGCCCTGTTCCTGCTGTTGTTGTTCTCCGGCTGGCGCACCGGCGCTCAGGTGATCCGGCATTGCAAGGACAAGCCGGAGCTGGCATGGGCAGCCACGCTGGCGCGGATGTGCCAGGTCAGCATGATCGGCTACATGGCCGCGGGATCCTTCCTGTCGCTGGCCTACTACGACCTGCTGTATTACATCCTCGGCATCATGATCCTCCTGCAGAAGGTCCTGATCCTGGCGCCCCAGGCCGACGACGTCCCGCCGTTGCGGCTGCCCTTCCGCAAGAAGGTGCCGCCGAAGTGGCCGGCGCGGGATACCGGCGCCGCACCCGGAGCGGCGCACGGAAAAAGCGACCGCTCCGGCGCCGGTTAGACCAGCACTTCGAGCGCCGCCGGATGCCCCAAAAAGGCTGCCGGACTGGCACTCGCACCGTAGGCACCAGATTGGAACACGACGATCAGGTCGCCCACCTGGGCATGGGCCAGGTCCATGCGCTCGGCCAGCACGTCGAGCGGCGTGCACAGCGGACCGGTGACCGAAGCCGGGCCGCTGTCGCCGGCCGCCATTCGGTTGCCGACCGCGACCGGATAATTCTTGCGGATGATCTGCCCCAGGTTGCCCGAGGCCGCGAGGTGGTGGTGCATGCCGCCGTCGGTGACCAGGAACACCTCACCGCGCGAGACCTTGCGGTCGACCACGCGCGCCACGTACACCCCGCTTTCGCCGACCAGGTAACGTCCCAGTTCCAGCGCCAGGCGCGCCTGCGGCAAGGCCGACGCCAAGCGCGGCAGCTTCGCTTCCAGCGCGGCGGCGATCGGCCCGACCTCGAGCCGCTGCTCGCCCGGGAAGTACGGAATGCCGAAACCGCCGCCGATGTTCAGCTGGCGCACCGCCACCGGCGCCGCTTCGGCCAGGCGCAGGCCCAGTTCGATGCTGTTGGCCTGCGCCTCGATGATGGCATCGGCGCGCAGGCTCTGCGAGCCGGCAAAGATGTGGAAGCCGAGGAAGTCCAGCCCCAGCGTGGCGACTTCGCGCAGCAGGCGCGGCACGTCTTCCGCATCGATACCGAAGGGCTTGGCGCCGCCGCCCATGCGCATGCCGGACGACTTCAGCTCAAAGTCCGGATTCACGCGCAAGGCAACGCGCGGCGCGATGCCTAGCGCCTCGCCGATGCGCGCGGCAGCCGCCAGTTCGCGTTCGGATTCGACGTTCAGGCAGATGCCGGCAGCGATCGCCTGCGTCAGTTCGGCTTCGCCCTTGGCCGGGCCGGCAAAGCTGATGTGCTGCGGCGCCATCCCGGCGTCCAGCGCCACCTTGAGTTCGCCGCCCGAAGCGACGTCGAGGCCGTCGACCAGGCCGGCCATGTGCTGCACCAGGGCCGGCATCGGATTGGCCTTGATCGAATAATGCAGCGCCACCGCTTGCGGCAGTTGCGTGCGCAATTCGCGCACGCGCTGCGTGAGCAGGCCGCGGTCATAGGCAAAGAAGGGGGTGCGGCCGACGCGCTGGGCGAGCCGGGTGAGCGCGATGCCGCCGACCTGCAGGACGTCGTCGACAACCGGAAACTGGGAATGGGGTGCGTGGCGGGGCCGGGTAGCGGTCATGGAGCTGCTTGTTTCTAAAAGGTCAGGGCCTGGCGCAGCAGGTTGCGGTCAATCTTGCCGTTCGGGTTGCGCGGCAGGGCGCCAACGCGCAGGTCGATGAGGGCCGGCACCATGTAGGCCGGCAGGCGGCGCCGGCACTCGGCCAGCAGCGCGGCAGCGTCGATGCCGGGGTCCGCGGCCACCGCGACCACCACGATGGTCTGGCCCAGTTCGGGATGCTCGATGCCGAAGGCCGCCGCTTCCAGCACCAGGCCGGTCGCCTGCAGCACGGCCTCGATCTCGGTCGGGCTGATGCGGTAGCCCGACACCTTGATCATGTCGTCGCCTCGGCCGATGAAGTACAGGTAGCCTTCGGCGTCGCGGCGCACGGTGTCGCCCGACCATACCGCCAGCTCGGTCAGCGGCAGCGACGGATCCTGGCCGGGCGCCGGGCGGAAGCGCTGAGCAGTGCGCGCCGGATCGTTCCAGTAGCCGAGCGCTACCAGCGCGCCGCGGTGCACCAATTCGCCCGGTTCATCGTCGTCGCACAGGCTGCCGTCGGGCCGCACCACCAGCACCTCGGCGTTGGGGATCGCGCGCCCGATGGAGTCGGGACGCTGCACCACCTGCTGCGGCGGCAGGTAAGTCGAGCGGAAGGCTTCGGTCAGGCCGTACATCAGGAAGATCTCGATATGGGGCAGCGCGGCGCGCAGACTTTCCACCGTCACCACCGGCATCGCGCCGCCGGAGTTGGTGATGAAGCGCAGCGTGCAATCGGCCGGCCAAGCCAGGCGCGCCAACGCGATCCACAGGGGCGGCACCGCGGCCAGGCCGGTGATGCGTTCGCTTGCCACCATGGCGACGATATCTTTCGCGAACAGGTGGTTCATCAACACCACGCAGGCGCCGCGCAGGAAGCAGGTGGTCAGCTGGCTCAGGCCGTAGTCGAAGCTGAGCGGCAGCACCGACAGCACGCGGTCGTCGGCGCGCAGGCCGAGGTAGCCGGCGACGCTGGCGGCGCCGGCTACCATGTTCCGGTGCGACAGCACCACGCCCTTGGGCGCGCCGGTGCTGCCGGAGGTGTACAGGATGGCGGCGACGTCGGTGTCGATGCGGCGATGGGGTGCCTGCCGCGCCGTGCCTGCGGCCGCGACCTCGGGCCAGGCCAGGCGCGGCAGTGCGGCGTGCGCCATCGGTGCCTGGCCGGGCTGGGCCAGCAGCACCGCTTTCAGGTCCGAGCAGCCCGCCAGCACCGGCGCCAGTTGGGCCAGGCGCTCCGCCGTGGTGGCCAGCACGCGTACCTGGCAATCGGCCAGGATATAGGCCACCTGCTCCGGCTTGAGCAGGGGATTGACCGGAACGAACACGCAGCCGGCCGCGGCCGCGCCGAACATGGCGGCGACGTTCTCGATGCGCTTTTCCATGTACACCGCGACGCGCTCGCCGGCACCCAGGCCATGTTCGAGCAGGCAGGCGGCGACGGCGCGCACCTGGGCCCCCAGTTCCGCATAGCTGCACTGCCTGCCGCCATAGGCCAGGGCCTGGGCATCCGGCGTGCGCGCCGCGGCCTCGAAGATGGAGTCGTGGATCAGGTGGTTCATGAATGCCTTGTGTTTCTGACGCCATCTTACCAGTTCGGTACGGACCGGTAATAACAAAAAGATACGATGCGGGGACGGCAGACCTGCATGGTATATTAGTTCATGCCGTTAATAAACAATGCCCTGCCCGCGCGCCGCGCCATTCCACCGGTTCCGGTCCTGTCGCTTGCCGCCTTCCGGCGCGCGCCAGCGGACACGGTCGTCCTGCCGTCGCTGCTCGACGGCGCCCAGGCGCGCATGGTGACCAGCGGCCGCATCGCCATCGGCCTGGCCTTGCGCGCGCTAGGCGTCGGTGCCGGCGACACCGTGCTGGTGCCGGCCTATCACAGCCCCTCGATGATACCGCCGGTGCACTGGTGCGGCGCCGAGGTGGTGTTTTATCGCGTGCATGCCGACACCACGGCCGACCTGGCCGACATCGGCGCCAAGCTGCATGCCAGCGTCAAGGCCGTCATGGCCACCCATTTCTTCGGCATTCCGCAAGACCTGGCCCCGCTGCGCGCCCTGTGCGACAGCCGCGGCATCGGCCTGGTCGAGGATTGCGCCCATTGCTTCTTCGGCCAGCGCGACGGCGTGGCGGTCGGCAGCAGCGGCGACTACGCGATCGGCAGCAGCATGAAATTCTTCCCGATCTACGAAGGCGGCTGCCTGGTGTCGCACCGCCATGCGCTGGATACCGTCCTGCATTCCGCCGGCACCGGCTTCGAGGCCAAGGCAGCCCTGAACGCGCTCGAAACCGGCTTCGCTTACGGCCGCCTGAAAGGTTTGCACGCCACCCTGGCGCTGCCGCTGCGGGCAAAAAACCTGCTGTGGAATGCGCTCAAGGCACGCTCGCGCACAGGCGGCACGGCGGCGGATCAGGCTGCCGGCCTGGCGCCCACCTCGTCCGATAGCAGCTTCGACTTCGACGCGCGTTGGGCCACCAAGCGCTCATCCCGTTTTTCGCGGCTGGTGATGCGGTTCGCTTCGCGTGCGCGCATCGTGACGCGCCGGCGCCGCCATTACATGGCGCTGCAACAGGCGCTTGCCGACCTGCCCGGCTGCCGCCCCTTGTTCGCGACACTGCCGGATGGCGCCTGCCCCTGGGTGTTTCCGCTGCTGGCCGAGCGGCCAGCGCCGCTGTTCGAAGCATTACAGGCGGCCGGCGTGCCGATGGTGCGCTTCGGTGCGGCACTGTGGCCCGGCGTCGACGACAGCGTTTGCCCCAACAGCATAGAACTGGGACGGCGCCTGGTTGCCTTCCCCTGTCATCAGGAATTGAGCGATACCGAACTGGGCTGGATGAGCGGCGCCATCCGCGATGCCCTCGCCGCCATCGCGGCGCTGCCGGCGTGAGTCGATTGCCGGCTTACCCAGCCGTCGGCGTCACATCCGCGTCGGCTTCAAACACACGCTGTTGTCTGCCTGCCGGCTGTTCAGGAAGCCGGCTGGCGGCGCTTGCAGTACGCGCGGGCTGAATCATCCCGGCGGGGCTGAGTGCGTGATCAGCGTGCGTTGGCGGCCAGCGGATGCCTTGCGACCGGTGCACCATTCGCATCTTTGACGAAGAACGACAGCGCCACGTCGCCGTTCCCGGGGCGAGCCAGCGACTGCCTTGTGAACGGCGCTCCGAGCTGGACATCGACCTTGTAACCATCGCGCTGCACCACCCATACCCTGCTTGCCGCGGCCGTCAGGCGCCGCGCATCGTCGCCCAGGAGATAGGTGACACCGTTCGAAACGACATGGTCTCTGGAGGGGCGCAAGCCCAGCAGCGCCGTCTTTTCGGGGCCGAGTTTGCGGAACACGGCTTCCCATTGTGCGTTCGCCGGCGGCATGACGTCGAGAGGCTGTCCCCAGTTCTCGCCGACTGCGTAGCGCATCACGCCCCAGTACACGCTGACGTTGGGGACCACCACGATGTCTCCGGGCCGTACGGCCTGCAGCAGCTGGCGGCCGGTCGCGCCATAGGCGTCCGCACTCGTCTGATAGCGCATCAGAGGTATGGCCGCACAGGCCAGCACCGCCATGCAGGCGAACGCGCCGGCGCGCCAGTAACGGCTGCCATGGAGGGCAAGACCGGCGCCTGCGCCCAAGGCGATGAAAGGCAGCAGGTTGGAGGCGAACACGGGCACCTTGATCATCGGCTTGGCGAGCATGCTGACCGCGATTGCCGCCGCCAGGGTCGCGATCGGGATGGCCAGCGTCCTTACGCGGCTGCGGCGTTCGAGCATCGCAACCGCAGCCAGAAAGACAAAGATCAGCAGGCCTGCCATCCTGAGCGACAGGATGGATGCGGGCGCCCAGCCGGTGACCAGCGCACCCGGCTCGGTCAGCGACATCAGCACCGTGGAAGGCGCCGTCGCTTCCGAGCCGCGAATGACGGCACTGCCCATCAATGGCACGATCAGTACCAGCACCACTGCCTGCGCGAGGACCCAGCCGCCCAATCCGGCCGCCGACGCGCGCGCGCCGGCGGCACCCTGGCGGCGCATCTGGCGCATCGTGTACAGCGATTCGAGGCAGGCACCGATGGCGATGAAGCCGACGAAGAAGAATTCGATGGCGTGCAGGTAGGAGGCCGCGCCTTCAAGCACGATCATCCACGCCAGCCATTTGCGCTCGCGCAGCAGGAACCACTGGCGGTTGACATACCAGACCAGCAGCGTGCATGCTGGCACCAGGCCGTACATGCGCAGGTTGGCGCCGCTGTAGGCGAAGATCGGCAACACCGCATACAGGGCCGTCGCAAAGCAGGCGGCCCTGGCGCCGTAGACCTTGCGCGTGATGCCGAACAGGACGGCGAGACTGATGAACGCGCAGCAGACCGAATTGAACAGCACAGCGGCGTCCGAGGTGAATCCGAGGTCATGCCAGAGTTTGAGCTGCAGGAAGTACAGCGGCGGATGGATATCGTTGCGCAGCGTTTCCATGAAAAACAGCGGCAGCGGCTGGTTGCCATGGGTGATCGCAATGATCTCGTCTTCCCAGAGCGAGGTACGGCCGTGCCACCAGAGCAGCGTTACCAGGCAGCCGACCGCAATGAACAACACACACAGCCATTGCTCCAGCTTGCTCCCGGCAAGCGGCTTCATCGAATTTTTTTCCATCATGTCCAAAGTGGTGGGTGAGCTTTTGGGCCTGCTTGTGTTCATGCACCTGGGCCTTTGAGCGGCAAGCCGAGATAGACCATCCGCTTGAGCTCGAGGCGGCCGCGCGCCACGCTGTCGAGAATCAGACCGGCCACCACGGACACCGATGCCATCAGCATCAGGCCGGTGATCAGGATGGCGGTCGGGAAGCGCGGCACCAGGCCAGTTTCCATGTAGGTGGCGAGCAGCGGGTAGCCGAGAATCAGCGACAGTACCGTCAGCACCGCGGCAATCGTGCCGAAAAACTTCACCGGCTGGATTTCCTTGAACAGCAGGAAGAAGGTCCTGAGGATGCGGCAGGCATCGTGGAAGGTACGCAGTTTGCTGACCGACCCCTCCTGGCGCGCGCCATATTCGGTCGGGATTTCCGCAACCGGCATACGGACCTGACAGGCATGCACCGACATTTCGGTTTCGATTTCAAAACCGCTGGAAATGGATGGAAAAGTCTTCACGAAGCGGCGCGAAAACACGCGGTAACCGGAGAAGATATCGGTGAACAGGCCGCCGAACAGATTCGCATAGATCCGGTTGAACATCATGTTGCCGAAGCCGTGACCTTTACGATGCGCGTTCGCGTACACGTTGTTGCGGATACCGACCACCATGTCCAGTTGTTCGTCCAGCAGACATGCGACCATGTCGGGCGCCACCGTCGCGTCATAGGTTGCATCGCCGTCGGCCATGATGTACACGTCGGCCTCGATGTCGGCAAACATGCGCCTGACGACGTTGCCTTTTCCGGGCACGGGTTCGTTGCGCACGATCGCACCGGCGGCGCGCGCCACCGCAGCGGTATCGTCGGTCGAACGGTTGTCGTAGACATAGATGCGGGACGTCGGCAGCGAAGCGCGGAAACCCTCGACCACCTGCCTGATCGACAGCGCTTCGTTATAGCATGGGATCAGGACGGCGATTTCGAAGCTGCCGAAGGCATCCCTGTTCTGTTCCGGCGCCATCGTCTCGGGAATGTTTTGCAGATTTATAAGCATAATTAGTAGTGAAAGCTGGACAAGGCCAGGAATGGCAGCAGTCGCGGCCTGATTGAGGGTGCCGTTAACGGCAACGTATCCAGCGAATCTTACCCGTGCCTGAAAAATACTTGTGCACAATGGCAATCAATTCACATGTTATATTAAGTGCATGTTATCAACAACCCTGAACACTAAGCTCTTGCCTGCCTGTTTCGCACCATCTCTGCTGATTGCAATGGAGGCGGCTTGAGCTGGACCGTCGTGGCGGCGACCGAGCTCGGTGCGCAGCAGGCACGCTGGCGCGCCTTGCACGCACAAGGGGCCGGCTCTCCCCTGCTCGCCGTCGAATTCGTCGACGCGCTCTTGAAGGTATTTGGCAGCGGTAAGGAAATGCTGGCCTGGTACGAGGACACCGCCGGCACCGCCGCGATGGCGATCCTGGTGCCCGGCCGGTTCGGCATCTGGAATACGTTTCAGCCGCCGCAGGCGCCGGTCGGGCTGTGGCTGCAGCGCGGCCTCGATGCACCGACAGCGCTACTGCCGGGCCTGCTGCGCAAGCTGCCTGGCCCGGCCTTGGCCGTGGGTCTCACCCAGTGCGATCCGATGCTGATGGCTCGCCCAGTCGAGAGTGCCACGGTGCGCACCCTCGACTACATCCAGACTACGCGCATCAGTGTCGACGGCGGCTTCGACGCGTATTGGGAAACGCGCGGAAAAAACCTGCGCAACAACCTGAAAAAACAGCGCAACCGCCTGCGCCAGGAGGGTATCGACACGCGCCTGGAGATTTTGCGCCAGCCGCACGAGATGGCGCAAGCGCTGGCGGACTATGGCCGGCTCGAAAGCGGCGGCTGGAAAGCGGCCAGCGGCACCGCGATCGACGCCGGTAACGAACAGGGCCGTTTTTATTGCAGCATGCTGGAAGCTTTTGCGGCACGCGGCGCGGCCAGTGTTTACCGCTACAGCATCGGCGGCGAATTGGCGGCGATGGATTTGTGCGTGGAGGGCGGCGGCAGCATCGTGGTGCTGAAGACAGCCTATGACGAGCGCCAGGGGCGCCAGTTGTCACCGGCGTTGCTGATGCGCGAGGAAAGCTGCCGCAGTCTTTTCGAACAAGGGTGCTTCGAGCGTATCGAATTCTATGGACGGGTGATGGAATGGCACCTGCGCTGGACCAGCGAGATACGCACGATGTACCATCTGAACGGCTATCGCTGGCCGGTTCTGGCACGTTTGCATCACAGGCCTGCGCTTGCAGCCGCTGAATAAATTCAGCGCTGCGCCGCCAGCGCCGCCTTCAATTGCGACAGGCCCATGAACTGGCCGCCGATCTCGTCGCGGAACCAGGCGCAATAATCGTGCACGGTGGCGATGAAGCGCTCCAGCCCCGCCGCATCGCGCACGTAGGGCGTGTGGCCGGCCACCATCGACGGGCTGTGGTAAGTCAGCGAAAACACCTGGCAGCCGCCGGCGTGCAGCGCGCCGGTCAGGCGGCGCATGTCGTCGCAGCTGGCGCCCTCGGGCGTCAGGCGGATGCGTTCGACCGCGCGCGAGCGCGCCAGGATGCCGCCCATGCGCAGGCTGCGTCCGAGCGGCGCCTGCGCCATCGCGCGCAGTTGCGGACCGAGGGTGCGCAGCCAGCCGGCATAGCCGGTCGTGGCCGGCAGTTCGAGCAGCTCGCGCCCGCCCGCCTTGAACCAGTAGGGGTGTTCGCGGTAGCCGCGGAAGTCGGGGCCGCCGTCGTCGGTGAAGGCGGTATAGGGCACCACGCTGGCGTCGATCGTGTAACCGAGCGCGGCGATCGATTCGGCCGTCTGCGGGCCGAGCCCGTAACGCCCGGCCTTGAAGGTGGCCGGCGCGCGCCCGAAATTGTCGGTGATGGCCGCGGTCAGCACGCGCAGCTTTTCGTATTCGAGTTCCGGCGGCAGGTTGCCGGCATAGGAATTGAAGGTCGTCACCTGCTCCTGGTGGGGCGGCGACACCCACGGGTGCAGGTGGGTACCGATTTCGCAGCGCCCTTCTTCCATCAGGCGGCGCAGCACCGCCACCGAGGCCGCGGTGGTGGCCACCGGATAGTCGCACACATAGGTCGGCACGATGCCGAATTTGTCGAACACGCGCTCGTGCATCAGCGGCTGGCCGGCGATCGAGGTGGTGCCGGTGCTGGCGCGGTCGAACGGCCGGTCCCAGGCGAATTCTTCTTCGGTGTCGACGACGACCAGCAGCACCGGGCGCTCGCCGGCGGCCAGGGCGGCCGGCACGTGATTGGCTTTTCTCAGCATGGGGTGGATTCCTGGAGTCGCGCGGCAGACGCCGGCAGCGCCTGCGCCAGCGCGGCCAGGCAGGTATCGATACGGCGGTAAGTCGAGGTGAAGGTGGCTTCGTCCTTGCCTTCGGGATCGAGGATCTGGTGGCCGAGCGCCGGGCAGGCTTCGCCCAGCAGGAAGATGCGGTGCGCCAGGTGCGGATAACGGGCCGCGATGCTGTTCAGGTTGATCTCGTCGAAGGCGATGACGATGTCCGCCGCCTCCAGCAGCGCCGCGGTCGCGTGGCGCGAGCGGTGTGTCGACATGTCGACGCCATGGCGTGCGGCGGCGGCGATCGCCACCGCCGGCGAACCGCGCCGGTTGCGCGGCAACATCCCGGCCGAACTGAAGTGGAAATGCCCAGGGGCGAACAGCTGCTTCGATTTCAGTTCAGCATAGCTGCTGCGGTTGATGTTGCCCTGGCAGACGAACAGCACCTCGACCGGACGTGCCGGCGCCGCTGCCGCCAGCCCGGACAGGCGTTGCGCCAGTCCGGTGGACGCCGCCTGTTTGCCGCCCTTGCCGAGTAAAGCCTTGAAGCGCGGCGCGACGATGTCGCGCACTTCGCGCAGGCCCGGCTGCAGGTCGTCCAGCACCAGGGTGTCGTGGTGTTCGCGGCCGAGCGCAACCCGGTGAAAACTCCACAGCCAGCCGGCGCAATGGGCGGCCAGCTTGTGCGGCTGGCGCACCAGGCGCGCGGCGCCCGAGCGGGCCTGCCACATGTCCTGCACCAGGTTGCGGCAATAGCGTCCCGCCGGATAATCCACCGGCGGGGTCGGCTGGCGCCGCGCCAGCAACTGGTACAGGCGGTAGGGGAAATCGATGCCGATCGACACCGGCAACGGCAGCGAGCCCCAGGGCCGCGCATTCACCTCGATCAAGATCCAGCCGCCGTCGGCCGGATTCACCTTGAATTCGAACATGGCCAGGCCGGTGTAGTCGCTGGCCTTGACCATGCGTTCGACGGCATCCAGCCGCACCGGATCGAGCGGCGCGCTCTTGCGGTAATAGCTGCTGCCGTTCATTTCGTGGGCGCGGTGGTGCTCGAAGGCCTGCAGCACTTTACCCTCGTGGCACAGCACCGAGACGCCAAGGCCGAAACCGGGGAACATTTGCTCCAGCAGAATCGGACCGGCATGGTCGTGGCGCGCGAGCCAGTCGCCCAGCGCGGCGCGCTCGCCGACGATGCGGGTGCTGGTGCGCACATACAGTTCCGGCAGCGCGTACGACATCGGTTCCTTGATCACCGCCGGCAGGCCGATGTCGGCGACGATGCTGTCGACCGTGTCGGTGCGTGCCAGCATGCGTCCCGGCGCCACTGGCACCCCGACCGATTCGGCCAGTTCGCGCGTCTTGACCTTGTCGAAGAAGATCTCGAGCGCCTCTGGCGAAGGAATCGCCAGCGGACAGAAGACGTCAAGTTCGCTGCGGTGCAGGCACAGCGGCAGCAGGCCGCGTTCGTCGCACGGGATCACTAGTGAAAAACCCTGCTCGCGCAGCAGCGCGCGGATCGCATCCAGCCATTCCTGGCCGCCGTCCAGGTAATACGGCAGGAAGTGGATGCCCTTGATGTAGCGCGAGGCCAGCGCCGGCGCGCGGAAGTCGAACGGCGCCACGTGCACCTCGATGCCCTTGCGGCCGAGCGAGCGCACGGTGGAAAGGAAGCTGCGGGTATCGTCGCCGATGACCAGGACTTTGTCGGGACCGTTCATGCCGCCCTTCCCCGCAGCAGCTGGCGCCAGCCGAGCGCCAACGTATATAAGGCCCATTTCAGGGAGACGCGCGCGGCGAGGGCGCGGCGCGCATACAGCAGCCCGAGCGCATGCTTGCCTTCGCCGCTCAAGGCTTGCGACAGGCGGCGCAGGATGTCGCCCTCGTAGCTCTGGCACAGCGCGCGGATCGCCGGGCTGGCCACGTTCATGGCGATGTGCTGCGACACCAGGGCCGAGATCATCCAGCGCTCGTCGCGGCTGAAGCTGCGCGACAGATTGTCCTGGCGCGCCGGATCGGGCACGTTGTGCTGGGCGATGGCGTCCGGGTTAAAGAACACGGCGCGCGCCGCGTCCGCCGCGCGCCAGAAGAAATCGCGGTCTTCCTCGTAGGCCGTGCGGGTCCAGAAACCGCCGATGGCCAGCGCCGTGGCCTTGCGTACGGCCAGGATGTTCAATTGGGCGAAGCCGCCGCCGCGCACCAGTTCGTCCAGCGCCAGCGTGTAGCCGCGCGCATGACTGCGGGTCTTGCCGGCAACGATCGTCATCAGGTCCGGCAGCCAGTCGCGGCGCTCGACGGTGCCTTGGGACGTGACCGCGCTCTGGTTGGCGATGTACAGGTCGACCGCCGGTTCGCCGTCGAACAACTCGGCCATCATGGCGAGATGCTCGTCGCTGGTCCAGAAGTCGTCGTCGTCGCAGAAAGTGAGGATATCGCCCGATGCCGCCGCGATGCCGGTATTCCGCGCCACCGACGGCCCCACGCCGGGCGCATCCGGGCATCCGAGCTGGACCAGGGTGAAGCGGCTGTCGAGCTTTTCCCACAGTGCTGTATACGTGGCGCGCGTGGCACTGCTGGAACCGTCGTCGACGACGATGACCTCGAAGGCCGTGAAACGCTGGGAATGAATACGCGCGAGCATGCGTGCCAGTAAAGCCGGTCTATTGCGCGTTGGCACGACGACCGAAATACGGCACGCAGGCAGATGTCCGCTGGGAGTCCCGGCGTCACGGTGAAGGGACAATTTTCGGCCTTTAGTACGGTTGGGAGCGGCAGCAGGCATGCCGCCGATAATCTTGCCATCCTAACACAAGGTACATCCGTGCGGCATTCCGGTGCAGCAGGCGTGCAGGCCTGTTGCAGACAGCCCTCAATCAGTGCAGCGCAATATAAATGGCCTCAAATGGCGGCGATTATTAAAGCCGCATACATCGATTTAATAATTTATTCGGCCAATATTAATAAATCGACTACATCTGTTAGTAAATTGCCCAATCAATTGAATTGGTGTCAACTCTGGCAAAAAGCGAAATCCATATCCCTTCGTCTTTGTGCATCACATTTATTCTTATACTTTCAAGCAATAAATAGATAAGAAAATAAGAGAAACACCGGGTCGGAATTGGATGATGAATCTTAGCTTTTCATAAGATTGGCAGCATCGACAAACGACTGAGAAACTGATACGTCTTTGCACAATTTCATTCGATAGTTATAACAAATTACCAAATATGCACCAAAATATTGTACTAAATCCAAAATTTAATATTCTTGAATGTGTTTTTTTTGCAAAAAAACTCAGGCGCACTTGACACTTCAAAAATTTTTCGCGGCAGGACAACAGTTTCTGTTGTTTCCGTGTGGAATTTATTCGTAATAGAGAAAAATCAGAACACAGTGTTTGTTAACCGATGTAAAGTTCAGTTCTCCAAAGAAATTCATTCCCAACCGAATTCCAACTGACGAATACTGTACGTCTATAAATCATGAAATCCAATACCACTTTCCGGATTCTGAATTCTGACAATGCCAATGGCAATACTGCATCGAATGTCATTATGACTCGCCGCAGTGCAGCACGTACCATCACTATTTATGCAGGCAGCGCCCTGAGCGCAATCGCACTGGCCGCCTGCGGCGGCGGCGGCGGCTCGAGCAGCAGCGCAGACAACGTATCGCTGGCCACCATCAGCACCGGCTACAGCACCAAACCCACGCCCGCAACCGTTCTCAGTCCGCTGACCCCGCCCACTACTGCACCGTCCCAGGTGCAAGTAGGCGCCGTCATTACCGACGTGCGCATCCAGAACACAGGCATCGCACAGACCAACGTACCGTTCACGTTCGGCCAGGTGTTTGCTGCTGGCCAGCTGAAACCGACCGAAGGCCTGGCCGCCAAATTGGCCGATGGCAGCCTGGTCCGCCTGCAGGTCGACGTCAAAGCCACCCACGCCGACGGCTCGGTGCGCCATGCCATCATCTCGGGTGTGCTGCCGACGCTGGCAGTGGGCCAGACCCAGAAAATCGACCTGGCAAAATCGTCTGCCTCCGAAGCCGGCAGCGCCACGCCGCAAAGCCTGCTCGCCGCTGGCCTGAACAGCACCGTGACCCTTACCATCAACAACGTCAAGTACACCGCGTCGCTGGCGGACGGGCTGGCATCGGGCACCCCGACCAAATGGCTGGCCGGTAACGTCGCCAGCGAATGGTTCGTCAACGCCCCGCTGAAGACCGCGGCCGGCGCTGTCCACCCGGTACTGACCGCGCGTTTCGGCGTGCGCTGGTATTCGGGCCTGACCAAGCAGGCACGCGTCGAAGTCGTAGTCGAAAACGACAAGACCTTCGTCGCCGCCCACCGCTATACCTACGACGTCAATTTCGACGTCGCCGGCAGGACCGCATATGTCAAGACCGGCCTGACGCATAACCACCATTCGCGCTGGCACCAGTACGCCTGGTGGGATGCGAGCCATGAGCCCGCCATCAACATCCAGCACAACACCGCCTACCTGATCGCCAGCAAGGCCGTGTCGAACTACGACCAGAGTGTGACCATTCCGGAAGACGTCCTGAGCGGCATGGCCAGTTCAATCAGTGGCAACAACACTGGCCCCGGCCAGATCGGTACCGTCGTCTCCTACATGGGCATGACCGGCGGCCGCGGTGACATCGGCCCGTTGCCGGAGTGGTCGGTCAACTACCTGCTGTCGCAGGACAAGCGCGCCAAGGACGTCATGCTGGCCAACGCCGACGGCTCGGGTTCGTGGTCGGTCCACCTGCGCGACGAAAACACGAACTTCCCGGTCCGTACCGACAACGACGCCAACAAGCTCATTTCAACGCACCCGAACTATGCCTGGACCGGTCCGCTGCCGGTGCCGCGCTGCGCCGATGCGGACGCCTGCAACACGCCCTATGCAGAAGACGTGGCGCACGAACCGTCGCTGGCCTACCTGCCCTACCTCATCACCGGCGATTACTACTACTTGGAAGAGATGCAGTTCTGGGCAGTGTGGAACCCGCTGGGCACGGCACCGGGCAACAACGGCACTGGCCAGGGCCTGCTCCGCTGGCACCAGGTGCGCGGCCAGGCATGGGCGCTGCGTACGCTGGGCGAAGCCGCCTACATCACGCCGGACAGCGACCCGCTGAAGGCGTATTTCACGAAACAGCTCGACAACAATCTCAATTTCTATACGCAGACCTATGTCGTAGGCAATCCGAACAACCTCGGCATCTACGATGGTTCGGGTGAGGCGTCGGCCGAAGTCGGCAGCCTGGCACCGTGGCAGGATGACTTCTTCACCTGGTCATTCGGCTACCTGACCGAGCTCGGCTTCAGCAAGGCCCAGCCGATCCTGCAGTGGAAGGCCAAATTCCCGGTGGGCCGCCTGACTGCGGAGGGTTATTGCTGGATCATGTCTGCACCATATCAGTTGCCGAACATTCGCGACAACAGCGGCAAGATCCTGACGAACTTCGGCGACCTGTACAGGTCGAACTTCGGCGGCGATACGGTACCCGATGACCTTGGCTATTTCCGGACGATCACCGGCCGCGGCAAGTTTATCGACCAACCCTGCGCCAGCCAGAGCCAGGCAGATTTTCTGAACGTTCTCAATGGCAATTGGGGCTGGCAGCTCGGCCGCACCAACGGACTGGCCGATTCGGTCCTGGGCTACACCGCCAACATGCAACCGGCCCTGGCCGTTGCCGCTACCTCGGGCATCCCAAATGCGGCCCGCGCGTGGACGGTGTTCCAGAACCGTACGCTGAAGCCGAACTTCAGCCGCAATCCGCAGTGGAACATCATTCCGCGCCAGTAATCGCTGCCATATAAGATAGTTCGTCGTTCCCGTCCCATCGAAGCCGGATTTCCTGATACCCAGGAAATCCGGTTTTTTTATGGTCACATGCTGTCACAGCGCGACACGAACGCGGCATTCATGTCGAATTTGCACGATTGCAATGCGTGTGTGCAAGTGGAACCAGCATATAATGTCGTGTGTTACGGCAAGCACCTGGCTTGCCACAGCGTGCCCCATAAGGCAGCCGTGTCAATGAATCAGGTACAACAGGAGTCAGTAGGATGTCTTTAGTGAACAGGGTGATCCAGCGCCTCAAGAGGGACTATTTTCGCGGACAGTACCAGAAAGCCGCCCGTGCTATCCTTGCGACCAGGGCACTCGAACGCGGCACTTTACCCTTCACGCTGCTGTCGATGGTGCACCAGCGCGACGTCCACTCCTACCTGGTGGCAGTGAAATCGTTTGCGCACTTCGTCAATCCGGAGCGCATCGTCGTGGTCTGCGACCCGACCATCGACAACGACGACCGTGCCACGCTCAGGCGCCACCTGCCGTATGTCGAACTGCGCGAAGCACATGAATTCGTCCACTCCGACATCCCGCGCGGTGGCTGCTGGGAACGCCTTTCCGCGATTTCCGAATATGTCCGTGACAGCTATGTCGTGCAGCTCGACGCGGATACGCTCACGGTACAACCTATTCCCGAAGTCGCGCAAGCCATCCAGGCCGGTGTCGGCTTCGTCCTCGGAGAAACCCCGGACACCCCGATCCGCTCGCTGGCCCAGGTGCGCGAAAACGCCCTGCCCTGGATGCGCCCCGGTGCGCACATCCAGGGCATCGCGGAAACCGAGATGGTCAACGTCGGCTTGCCGGAAAACGCCTGTTACATCCGCGGCTGTGCCGGCTTCACGGGTTTTCCACGTGCGGCCGGCATGCGTGAAGTCATGCTCGACTACTCGCGGCGCATGACCGGCACCCTCGGTAACGATTGGAAACGCTGGGGTACGGAACAGGTGACGTCGAACTACCTGGTGTCGAATGCGCCGGGTACCCGGCCGTTGCCATTCCCGAAGTACGGTACGCCAGATTGCGCAACCGGCGAGACGGCTTTCCTGCACTTCATCGGCTCCATGCGCTTCATCAACAGCAAATATGCAGCGACCTCGCGCCAGGCGATCCGCTTGATCAGCAAGACAACCTGATAAGACGACTTTTTCTTACCATTTTCATATGCAATAGGTTTTATGGCAGATTTGCGTCGTTCGCTGGTTATTAATTTCTTCTCGTCCTCTGGCGCAGCGTTACTGCAGTTCGTGGTCAGCGTCCTGCTGGCCCGGATGCTGAGCCCGAGCGAGATCGGCGTGTATTCGATGACGGTCGTCTTCGTCAACCTGGCGCACGTGTTCCGCGATTTCGGCGTCTCGTCGTACCTGCAGCGCGAAGCCGAGCTGACACCCGACAAGATACGCTCGGCCACCGGCGTGGTCTTCGCCACCTCGTGGCTGATCGCGGCCGCCCTGTTCCTGGCCAGCCCCTGGCTCGGCCGCTGGTTCAACGAACCGGAGATCGTGCCCGTCATGCGGGTGCTGTCGATCGGCTTCCTGTTCATTCCGTTCGGCACCGTCACCAATGCGCTCCTATCGCGCGAGTTCGCCGCCGAGAAGCAGGCCATGGTGAACGTGGTCGGCACCCTCAGCTACTGCGTCAGCTGCCTGCTGTTCGCCCGGATGGGCTGGGGCAGCATGGCGCTCGCCTACGCCAACCTGGTCAACATCATTGCCTGCGCGCTGGCCTTCATCCCGTTCCGGCCGAAGAACATGCCCTGGCTGCCGTCGTTCAAGCACTGGCGCGACGTCGCCCATTTCGGCCTCGGTTCGCTGCTGTCGACCTGCGTCGGCTCGCTCAACAACGCCATCCCCGACGTCCTGCTCGGCAAGCTCGGTACCGCGCGCCAGGTCGGCCTGCTCAGCCGGGCCAGCTCGACCGTGACCATCTTCACCTATGTCGCCGGGTCGACGGTCGGCTACGGCGCCGTGTCCTATCTGGCGCAAGCCCATCACCGCGGCGATTCGCTGGTGCCGGTGCTGTCGCGCGCGACGATGCTGCTGACTGGCGTCGGCTGGGCCGCGCTCGCGCTAACCGCCGTGCTCGGCCAGGACATCGTGTTAGCCCTGTACGGCCCCAAATGGCTGGAATGCGTGCCGGCGGTACTGCCGCTGTCGCTGGCGGCCGCCGTATCGATGCTGTTCTATTACAACGCTGCGGCGGTTACCGCCATCGGCCGGCCTTACCTGAGCGCGGTGCCGACCGTCATCACGATCGTGGCGCGGATCGGCCTGGCCGCTCTGCTGTTCGACGGCAGCGTCGCCGGCTTCGCCTGGGCGCTGTGCTTCGCCACGGTGGTGACGGCGCCCGTGATCGTGGCCCAGCAGTACAAGTATTTCCTGTATTCCGGCGGCGTCATGCTGCAAAAGATGGTGCCGAGCGCGCTGGTGGCGCTGGGCACGGCCGCCGTCGCCGCCGTGCTGGCGGCCGTGCTGCCGTCGACGCTGCCGCCGCTGGCGCGCCTGCTGCTGATGGCGCCGCCGCTGGCGGCGGTCTGGTACCTGCTGCTGCGTGCTACCCGCCATGAACTGGTGGTGGAAATACATCGTCTGGCGGCGCCGGTAAGGGCACGCCTGGCGCTGTTGCGCCCGAATGTATAATTGGACGATGACGCCTGCCGAGCCCGGCGTATGCGTCCCGAATGTGAAGCGACCATTATGTATCTCGATGAAGTCAAAACGATCCTGATCGACGTCCTCAGCCTAGGTGAAGCCGGCCAGCAGCTGGACGCCGGCTCGCCCCTGCTCGGCAGCTTGCCCGAACTCGACTCGATGGCTGTGGTCAGCCTGATCGGCGCCCTCGAAGAACACTTCGGCGTCGAAGTGGCCGACGACGACATCAGCGCCAGCACCTTCGAAACCCTAGGCAGCCTGGCCGCCTTCGTCGAGCACAAACGCGCGGCATGAATCCCAGCCCGGGCAGATCCAGCGCCGAACCGTTCTTCCTGAAGAGCGGAACGGGCCAGCGTTTCTGCCTGTTTCACCGGCCCGCCGGCCCCTGCCGCGGCGCCGTGCTGTACGTGCCCCCGTTCGCCGAGGAGCTGAACCGTTCGCGGCGCATGGCGGCACTGCAGGCGCGCGCACTGGCAGCACAGGGCTACGGCGTGCTGCAGATCGACCTGTATGGCTGCGGCGACAGCAGCGGCGACTTCGGCGATGCCCGCTGGGACCTGTGGAAACAGGACCTGGCGCTGGGCGCTGCTTGGCTGCGCGACACCCTGCACCAGCCGCTTACCCTGTGGGGCCTGCGTCTCGGCGCCGCGCTCGCGCTCGACTATGCGCGCGACGCGCGCCATCCGGTCGGGAACATGCTGCTGTGGCAGCCGGTGCTGAACGGCCCCGCCTACCTGACCCAATTCCTGCGCCTGCGCATGGCCAGCGCGCTGCTAGCGGACGCCGCGTCCGCGCAGGGCGGCACCGGCGCCCTGCGCGATGCGCTGCGCGCCGGCGAAACCCTGGAAATCGCCGGCTACGACTTGGCGCCCGAACTGGCCGCCGCCCTCGATGCGCTCGATACGCCCGAGGCGCTGGCCCCGGCCTGCCCGGTGCACTGGTTCGAAGCGGTGAATGCGCCAGGCCAGGCGCTGCCGCCGGCCGCCGCCCGCATCACTGCCGAGTGGCAGGGCCGCGGCGTCGAACTCGACATCCATGCGGTGCATTGCCCGCCGTTCTGGACCACGTCCGAAATCACGGTCAGCCAGGCCTTGCTGGCGGCGACTTCGGATGCGCTGCAAGTGAGCACCCATGCACCTTGACGAACGCGCCCTGAGCTTCCGCTGCCACAACGACTGGCTTTATGGCGTGCTCAGCCTGCCGCAAGGCGGCACCTGCGCGCGCGGCGTCCTGATCGTGGTCGGCGGCCCGCAATACCGCGCCGGCAGCCACCGCCAGTTCACGCTGCTGGCGCGCGCGCTCGCGGCCGACGGCATCGCCGCCATGCGCTTCGATTACCGCGGCATGGGCGACAGCCAGGGCGAGGCGCGCGCCTTCGACGAGGTCGACGACGACCTACGGGCCGCTATCGACGCCTTCCTGAAAGCCGTGCCCGGCATGAAGGACGTGGTGCTGTGGGGCTTGTGCGACGCCGCCTCGGCGGTGACCATGTATGCGGCGACCGATGCCCGTGTCAGCGGCATGGTCCTGCTCAACCCATGGGTCCGTACCGCCGACGGCCTGGCCAAGACCACGCTGCGCCACTATTACCGCGACCGCCTGCGTGACCGCACGTTCTGGCGCCAGCTCATCCGGGGCAAGCTCGACTACACCCGTTCGTTCAAGTCGCTGGTGAGCCTGGCCCGGGTCGCGTTCGGCACGCGGACCCCATCGGACGATGCCCGGCCCAGCCTGCCGGACCGCATGCACGCCGGCATGCGCGCCTTCAGCGGCCGGGTCATGGTCATCATCAGCGGTGGCGACCTGACCGGACGCGAATTTTGCGACCTGGCCGGCTCCACCGCCAAGTGGCAGCGCCTGCTGGAATCGGCGCACGTGACCCAGCGCCGCATCGACCGCGCCGACCACACCTTCTCGCGCCGTGTCTGGCGCGACCAGGTGGCCGACTGGACAAGCGACTGGCTGCGCTCCTGGTAGACGGTCGGGCCTGTTGCGCCTGGATGTATAGGATCGTCAATTTCTTTTGACGATGTTTCAATAATGTACATGGATACGGCATACTCTATGCTAGAGTTTGCTTTGTCTCAGCATGTTCACCGATCCAGGTAACGCCAACCCTGCCCACACCATGTCGCTCAAATCGTTACTCATTCCCATCTTGAACCGGGCTCCCAAGCGCCAGTACCTGGACACCCTTCCCATGGGCGATGCCATCCCGCGCATCATCCATCAGACTTTCTACGACCGGAAGCTGTCGCCCGAACTGCAAGCCAACGTCGACCGCCTGCGCGCGCTGAACCCGGACTGGGAATACCGTTTCTACGACGACGCCGACATCGCCGCCTTCATCAAGGGAAATTATCCGCCGGCAGTGTGGGCGTATTTCGAGCGCATCGACCCGCGCTACGGCGCCGCCCGCGCCGACCTGTTCCGCTACCTGCTGCTGTACAAGGTCGGCGGCGCGTACTTCGACATCAAGAGCAGCACCAGCCGCCCGCTGAGCGAGGTGATCCGTCCGGACGACCGCTTCCTGCTGTCCAAATGGCACCGTGCCGACGGCCAGTATGAAGTCTACGGCTGGCACTACGACCTGCTCGGCCACCCGGGCGGCGAATACCAGCAGTGGCATGTGGTCAGCGCCCCCGGCCATCCGTTCCTGAAAGCGGTACTGGAGACCGCGTTCTCGAACATCGACCTGTACGACCCCTACCTGCACCAGACCGGCAAGCGCGGCGTCCTGCGCGTGACCGGTCCGATCACTTACACGCTGGCGATCCACCCCCTGATGCCGCACCACCCACACCGCGTGGTCGACAGCCGCAACGAGCTGGGTTTCGAGTACAACGTCTACCAGAACCAGGCCCACCAGAATATCTTCAAGTCGCACTACTCGCTGCAGACCGCGCCGATCGTGCGCATGAAGCCGCACAAGCGCGTGGTCAGCCAGTTGTACCGCATGATGCAGTTCGGGCACGACCTGGCCATCCGCGCCAGCGGCAAGAGCGCCAAGCCGGCCGACGCCACGCAACAGGGTTGACCGGAATTCCATGTCGCTCAAAGCCCTCCTGATCCCGCCGCTGAACCAGGTGTCCGGACGCGACGTCCTGCCGGCGCTGCCGGCGGGCGCTGCCATCCCGCGCATCATCCACCAGACCTTCTACGACCACGCGTTGACGCCGCAGCTGCAGGCCAACGTGGAGCGCCTGCGCGCGCTGAATCCAGACTGGGAATACCGGTTTTACGACGACGCCGACGTCGCCGCCTTCATCAAGGGGAATTATCCGCCGGCGGTGTGGACGTATTTCGAGCGCATCGACGCGCGCTACGGCGCCGCCCGCGCCGACCTGTTCCGCTACCTGCTGCTGTACAAGCTCGGCGGCGTCTACCTCGATATCAAGAGCAGCGCCAGCCGCCCGCTGAGCGAGGTAATCGGCCCCGACGACCGCTTCCTGCTGTCCAAATGGCACCGCGCCGACGGCCGCTACGAAGTCCAGGAAGGGCATTACGAAATCCGCCATATCGAGGGCGGCGAATACCAGCAATGGCAGATCGTCAGCGCCCCCGGCCACCCCTTCCTGAAGGCGGTGATCGAAACCGCGCTGGCCAACATCGACGCTTACGATCCCTACCTGCACCAGACCGGCAAGCGCGGCGTGCTGCGCGTGACCGGCCCGATCACCTACACATTGGCGATCGAGCGCATCCGCGAACGGCACCCGCACCGCGTGGTCGACAGCCGCAACGAACTCGGCTTCGAATACAACGTGTACCCGAACCAGTCGCACCAGAACGTCTTCAAATCCCACTATTCGCTGCAGACGGCGCCGATCGTGCGCCTGAAGCCATACAAGCGCGCGCTCAGCCAGGTCTACCGGCTGGCGCAATACCTGCACGACCGCGCGCGGGCGCCGTCGGCGGCCTGAGGCCGCGCTAGCGCGCGCGGCAGGCGTCGAAGCGGTCGAAGGCGCCGTAGGCCGGTGCTGCCGTGCGTGCCTGGCCGCACAGGCCGGGTGCAAGCGTGCGTGCCTGCGCCTGCCTGCGCACCGGCGTCTCGCTGCGCCATGTGAAGTCGCCATTCGCCGGCGCCGCGAACAGGCCGCGCACCGGATGGTGGCCGGCGAACGATTGCCACAGCGGCGCGTCGAGGTTGTCGCCCAGGTGCAGCAGGCCGCCGTCGCGGCTGCGGATCGCGCCGTCCACCAGGTTGCCGTCCAGCGTCGCGCTGCTGCCGGCGAAGCGCACGTCGATGCCGGCGGTATCGACCACGGTGTTGTCCTCGATCCGGCTGGCGGCGGCGTTGTTCAGGTAGATGCCGACATACGAGCAGCCGGTGATGAGATTGGCGCGCAGGATGCCGCCATCCTGCTCGGTGATGCACTTGCCGTCGCGGCAGAGCTCCTTGCCGGTGCCGCCGCCGCCCAGCGACAGCCCGACGCGCTGGCCCGGCAGGCCGCGCAGGCGCCGCTCGCACCACACCAGGTTGCGCTCGAACAGGTTACTGCTGCCCGCCCCCTTGGCAAAGGCGCCGTAGCTGACGCCATCGCCATCGAGCTTGATGAAATCGCTAATCAGGTTGGCGCGGATGGTCCAGCGGCTGGCCGTGACCAGGTCGATCGGCGTCACCGGCCGCCGGGTGACGCGCGCATGGCCGTTGTCGAGGGTGTTCGATTCGATCAGGCCGTCGTCCGGAAAGCGCCCGCCTTCGGCGTTGATTTTAAAGTGGGCGTTGAAGTCGCTGATGGTGTTGTTGACGGCCGCAAAATGGCTGGCCGCGCCGACCACGTGGAAGGCATGTTCGCAGCTGTCGTCGCCGCCGCAGGCGCCGCGGATGGTGAGGTTCTCGAAGCGCCACCAGGGCGCGCTGACCTTGAAACCCTCGACCATCGCGAACTCGAGACGCACGCTGCCCGGCTGGACGGCGCGCACCGTGATCGGCGCACCGGCGCGGCCCGGGCGGCTGGCGTCGAGTTTCGTGCCTTCGACGCGGTACACCCCGGGCAGCAGCGTGATCACGGTACCCGGTTCGGCCGCCGCCAGCGCCGCGCGCAGCTGGTCGGCCGAGCCGACCACGGTGCCCGCCGGTGCCGCCTGATTGACCGGCTGCGCCTGCGCCCCCAGCACCAACCCCGGCCCGGTGTCAGGCAACTGCGCAGATGATTGCGCGGATAACTGCGCGGGTGCAGCGGCCGCCGCGCCGCGGTCCAGTTCGAGCAGTGTGCGGCCGACGAAACGGCCGGCGGCGACGATGGCCGGATTATGGCCGCTGGTGCGGTGTTCGATGTAGGGCCCGAGCGCGCGCGGGGTCACGCCCACCTGCTCCACCGCGACCGCCGCAACGACGCCGCCCAGTACCAGCATTGCGGCGGCGCCGAGAAGCAGGCGGCGGCCAGCCCGGCGCGGGCGCGACCGGGCGCGCTTCACGCGTTGACCTTGATACCGTGCCGTCCCATCAGGTCATACATGGTCGGACGGCTGATGCCCAGCATCTCGGAAGCCTTGACGATGTTGCCGTCGGTGCGCGCCAGCGCCTTGACGATGGCTTTGTATTCGGCCTCGTCGCGGACCTGTCTCAGGTTCAGCGGTTCTTCCTCGGCGCCGCTCTCGGGCAGGCCGAGGTCGTCGGCGACGATGGTATTCCCGTCGGCCATGATGACGGCGCGCTTGATGCAGTTTTCCATCTCGCGCACGTTGCCGGGCCAGGCATAACCCTCGATCGCCGCCAGCGCATCCGGCGCGAAGTGCAGCGACGCGCGCGATTCCTGGACGCAGAATTTATTTTTAAAATGGTGGGCCAGCAGCGCGGCGTCGCCTTCGCGCTGGCGCATCGGCGGGATGTTGACCACGATTTCCGACAGGCGGTAATACAAGTCTTCGCGGAAGCGGCCCTGGGCGCACAGGTCTTTCAGCTTCTGGTGGGTCGCGCAGACGATGCGCACGTCGACCGCGATTTCCTCGTGGCCGCCGACGCGTTCGATCACGCGCTCCTGCAGGAAGCGCAGCAATTTCGCCTGCAGTGCCATCGGCAGATCGCCGACTTCGTCGAGGAAGAAGGTACCGCCGTGGGCCAGTTCCACTTTACCCTTGGTCTGCTTGGCGGCGCCGGTAAACGCGCCCTTTTCGTAGCCGAACAGTTCGCTCTCGAGCAGGTTTTCCGGAATTGCCGCGCAGTTGATCGCCATGAAGCGGCCCTTGGCGCGCGGCGACAGCGCGTGCACGGCGCGCGCCAGCACCTCCTTGCCGGTGCCGGATTCGCCCAGCAGCATCACCGAAGCCGAGGTCGGGGACACCTTTTCGACCGTGCGGCACACCTTCAGCATGCCGGGGTCGCGCGAGATCACGCCGGACAGCGGCGAATCGGCCTGCGACTGCTGCATGCGGCGGTTTTCCTGCTGCAGCGTGTGCAGGAAGAAGGCGCGCTGGATCACCAGGTTCAGCACTTCCGGGTCGACCGGCTTCTGGTGGAAATCGTAGGCGCCCATGCCGATCGCTTTCACGGCGTTGGCATGGTCCTGGTTGCCGGTCAGGACGATCACGCGGGTGTCCGGCGCCAGCGCCAGGATCTGCTGCAGCGTGGCCAGGCCTTCGGTCGAGCCGTCCGGATCGGGCGGCAGGCCCAGGTCCATGGTGCACACGGCCGGTTCGTGGCGGCGGATCTGGGCCAGCGCCGCCTCGCGGTCGCCGGCCACGACCACGTCGTAGGCATCCAGGCTCCAGCGCAGCTGCTTCTGCAGGCCCGGGTCGTCTTCGATGATCAGCAGTTTCGGTTTGGTTTGGGTCACGGTGTCCTCTTCTCTTTCAGGCGGGCATTCAGGCCGAACTTCAGGCCACTGCTGCCGGCGCGGGTTCGCGGTACGGCGGCAGGACGACCCTGAACGTGGTGCCGAGCCTGGGGCGGCTGCTCACTTCCAGCACGCCACCCAGCTCGTTGATGTATTCGCGGCTTTCGAACACGCCGATGCCCATGCCGGCCGACTTGGTCGAGTCGAACGGCTTGAACAGGCGCTCGCGGATGAATTCTTCGCTCATGCCTTCGCCGGTGTCGGTGATCTCGATCTCGACCGCATCCTGCGGGCGCTTGTCGTCCTTGCGGACGCCGACACGGATCATGACATGGCCGTCGCGCGGCGTGGCTTCGATCGCGTTCTGGATCAGGTGGCCGACCACGCGCTCGAGGCGTTCGCGGTCCGCCAGCACCGTCAGGCCCGCTGCCTCGACCACCAGCTGGGGGTGCGGCTCGAACGCGCTTTTCAGGGCCACGGCGCCGCGCACCACCTGGTCGACCGCCAGCGGCAGCTTGTGCTCGGCGTTCTCGGTGCGCGACAGCTTCTGCAGCAGCAGCTTCATCTTCTGCACCGAATGGTTCAGGGTTTCCAGCATGTCCTGCTGGAACTCGGGGTTGTCCTTGTGCTTCTCGGCGTTGGCGTTCATCAGCGACAGCTGGGCCACCAGGTTTTTCAGGTCGTGCACCACGAAGGTCGACATGCGGTTGAAGGATTCGAACTGGCGCGCCACCATCAGCGCGTTGGCGGCGTCTTCCTGGGCCAGGTGGCTGGCGGCCTGGCTGCCGGCGATTTCCAGCAGATCGAAGATTTCCCAGTTCAGCTTGATCGGGCTGCGCGCGCGCTGCAGCACCACGAAGCCGAACAGTTTTTCGTGCAGCATCAGCGGCACCACCAGCCAGCGGCGCGGCAGGTCCAGCAGCCAGTCGGGAACGGCAAGGCCCTCGTATTTGTCGGGGCTGGCGACGTATTCGTCGAGGTCGATCACCCACTGGGTGCTTTCCAGGAACTGGCAGAACGGCGACTGCGCCGGCTCGCCCGCTTCGGTGGGCGGCGCCTGCCAGTGGGCGCGCGGCGCGAAGCCAGAACGCACCTGGCTGCCGTCGCGCTGCCACAGCACGCCGCCCGGGCTTTCCACCAGCGTCGCCAGCGCCTGGATCGCGCGGTCGCCCAGGCCCGGCCCGCGTTCCGACAGGGTGCGTGTAAAGCGCATCCACTCTTCGCGGTAGTCGTAGTTGTAGCGGTAAAAATGCTTGCTGATCGTGACCTTGAGCCAGGAGCGCGCCGTGCCCGAGAACAGGATCACACCCAGCAGGCAGACTGCGCCGAACAGGAAGCCGGTCTGCATCACCGTGCCCCAGCGCCCGCCGACGTAGCGCAGGTAGTAGCCGACCGTGCCCATCGCCAGCAGGTAGATCGCGGAGCCGAACAGGGCCGCCGAATGGAACATCACGCGGCGCGACACCGCGAACGGGGTGGTCCACGAGCTGCGCCGCGCCAGCGAGGCCGCCACCAGCGGCACCGTCAGCGCATTGATCACGCCGCGTGCGGTCCACAGGTCCGGGTTCGGCTCGCGGAACAGCATGGTGTTGCTGTACATATAAAAATCGTAGGCGAACATGCCGCACACGCCGAGGCAGACGAACTTGATGGCCCAGCGCTCTTCGATCGTTTTATTCCGGTAGACCTGTTCCACCAGCAGCATGCCGTACACCGCCAGGCCGACGAAGGCGGCCAGCATCGGCAGGCTGCCGAAGGCGACCAGCAGACCGCTCGCATGGCCGGCCAGCGCCAGCCCGAGCAGCGCCATCAGCACCAGATAGCAGGCGGCGGCCACCGCCAGCGAACGGCGCAGGCGACCCTTGTCGTCGCGCCAGTGGCCGTGCAGCGCCACCAGGAACAGCGCCCAGGCACCGTCGCGCACCACCTCGAGCAGGCCGGAAAGCGGACTCCACAGCACCCCATGCGCCGCTTCCCAGGCCAGCACCGCGGCCCACAGTGCGCTGGCCAGGCAGGCCAGCGGCAACGTGATGCGTTGGGCACGCCCGCGCCAGCCCGACAGCACGGGCAGGCCCAGCACCAGGAAACCGATGGCAGCCAGCAGGTAACTCGAAGCGGCGATGTTGGTCACGCGATGTTAATCAGGGAGAAGAAGGATGAACGGCCGCAGAAGCGGCCGGAAGTGTTGCCGATACCGGCCGGACCCCGTTCAGCGCCCACTGCGGAACAGGACGACCTTCAGGGTATCGATCAGGATCAGGACGTCAAGGAACAGGCTGTTGTTCTTGACGTAATACAGATCGTACTGCAATTTCTGCAGTGCGTCCTCGGCCGACGAGCCATAGCCGTAGCGCACCTGAGCCCAGCCGGTGATGCCCGGCTTGACGCTGTGGCGCACGTTGTAATACGGCACCACCTCGATCAGCTGCTCGACGAAATACTGGCGTTCCGGACGTGGACCGACGAAGGACATCTCGCCCTTGAACACGTTGAGGATCTGCGGCAGTTCGTCGATCCGGGTCTTGCGCATAAAGTTGCCGACGCGCGTGATGCGCGGATCGTTCTGCTGCGCCCACTGCGGCTTGCCGCCCTTTTCGGCGTCGATGCGCATGCTGCGGAATTTATGGACGCGGAAAATCTCGCCATCCATGCCGACCCGCTCCTGCGAGTAGAACACCGGACCGCGGTCTTCGAGCCATACCGCCAGCATGGCGCCCAGCATCAGCGGGAAAGTCAGCACCAGGATGATGGTGCTGCAGAACACGTCGAAGGCGCGCTTCATGAAGGCACGCACGAAACTCTGGTCGAAACCGCCGCCGAACACCAGCCACGACGGCTGCAGCGAGTCGACCCGGATCTGGCAGGTTTCGCGTTCGAAGAAGGTTGCAGCGTCGGTCACCTTCAGGCCGGCCAGTTTGCACTCGAGCAGTTCCTTGATCGGGAAGCCGCCGCGCCGGTTCTGCACCGACACCACGACTTCCTGCACGTTGTGACGGCGCGCCAGCGCCACCAGCGATTCGTTGTCGCGCGCGGCCAGCAGGCTGGTCGACGGCACGCACAGCTCCTCGGTCGGGGTCGGGATGAAGCCGGTGATGTGGTAGCGGTGGTAGCTGGCGCTCTGCTGGGCCAGGTCGCTGCATTCCTTGGCCAGCGGGCCGCTGCCGAGGAACAGGATGCGGGTTTCCAGGAAGCGCAGTTCGGAGGTCTTGAAGAACACCATGCGCGACACGACGATGCCGACGCCGCCGATGCCGAACACCAGCGCCAGGATGCCGCGCCCGAAGTACAAATCGGGCGCCACGTAGAACACCAGGGTCAGGATCAGGAAGCCCATCACGAACGAGGGCATCAGTTTCATCAGGAAGGGGTTGCGCAGGCCTTCGTTGAAGTCGAGCTGGTACATGCCCATCGCGCTCATGCTGAAGATGATGGCGACGGTGAAGGCGATGGCCGAGGTCAGGAAGTGGTCGATGTTCGGCAGCGAAGCCCCCGGGCCCAGCTCCATGAAACGCACCGTCGCCCCGATGTAGGCTGCGCCCAGCAGCACCAGCACCTCGACGAACAGCAGCACGAATACGATCTTCGACACGTAGTGATTAGAAATCCTAAACACGATAACTCCCGGGCTTCTTCTTCATTATTGGAAATACATGGGGCGGTCTTCATGACGGGAGCGCATGGACGGTCCGGTCCATCGCTTCCCGCATGCCGTCGTCGATATGGTGCGGGTGCCGTACGTCGCACGGCGGACATCGACGTAGTCCGGGGCGTCTGCGGCGCTGTGCGCAAAGTTCCCAGGCAGAAAAGTATTCATCATACCGTACAGGCCGTTAAGAGTGCTACGAACACCGTTGGTAGCGTTGTAGACTTGGTTCACGGCATCGTTTTTTATCACAAGCGCCACACGTTATAGCCTGCGCGGCTAAAGGTTGCGGGGTCGAACTGGTCCTTCACGTCGATGAAGCAGCCGCCGTCGTTGAGCTTGGCGCAGAACTCGTCGGACGAGTGTTCCATCACCTCGCGGTGGCCGACCGCCACCACCATCGCATCGCCGCGCGGCAGGCTGTCCCAGTTTTCGAGTTCGATCCCGTACTCATGGCGCGCCTCGCCCGGATCGGCCAGCGGGTCGTGCACGTGCACGTCGCAGCCATACGACGCCAGCTCGTGCACGATGTCGGCCACCTTGGTATTGCGCAAATCCGAGCAGTTTTCCTTAAAAGTCAGGCCGACCACGTTGACGGTCGAGCCCTTGACGTGGAAACCCGACGAAATCATCGACTTGACGGTTTTCTCGGCCACGAACTTGGCCATGCCGTCGTTGATGCGGCGGCCGGCCAGGATCACCTGCGGGTGGTAGCCGACCATTTCGGCCTTGTGCGTCAGGTAATACGGATCGACGCCGATGCAGTGCCCGCCCACCAGTCCCGGGCGGAAGGGCATGAAATTCCACTTGGTACCGGCCGCGCGCAGCACGTCGCTGGTGTCGATGCCGATCTTGTCGAAGATGATCGCCAGTTCGTTCATCAGCGCGATGTTCAGGTCGCGCTGGGTGTTCTCGATGACTTTCGCGGCTTCGGCCACCTTGATGCCCGAGGCGCGGTAAACGCCGGCGCCGACCACCGACTCGTACAGGGCGGCGATCCTGGCGAGCGTGGCCTCGTCGTCGCCGGACACCACCTTCGGGACCGTCGCCAGCGTATGCTCGCGGTCGCCCGGATTGATGCGTTCCGGCGAAAACCCGACGTGGAAATCGCGGCGCCAGCGCATGCCGGACTGGCGTTCGAGAAGCGGGATGCAGACTTCCTCAGTGGCGCCCGGGTACACGGTCGATTCGAACACGACGGTCGCGCCGTGCTTCATGTGGCGCCCGATCATGGTGGTGGCGCCGGCGAGCGGGGCAAAATCGGGCTGGTGGGCGCCATCGACCGGGGTCGGCACGGCGACGATAATGAAATCGGCCTCGTCCAGGCGCGCCGGATCGGTCGTAAAGTCGAGGTGGATAGCGGCGGCCAGGTCGGCGGCCGCCACTTCGCCGGTGGGGTCGATGCCGCTCCGGTAATTCGCAATCTTGGTGGCGGAGAGGTCGAAGCCGAGCGTCCTGCCCTGCTTGCCGAATGCAACCGCCAGTGGCAAACCAACGTACCCGAGTCCAACTACTGCAACGACTGCTTCTGCGTTCATTTTATCGGTTCCGATCCAATTTTTGCAAATTGTTCAACATTTAATATAACACGGAAAAACCGATATTTCCCAGCAAAAGCGTGTGGATTGTCAAGAAGAAACAACAAGTTACCGGCCCATGACAGGCCTCGCGACCTCCACGCCAGGGTGCTTGATGCGCACCCGCGCTAGAAAAATCCTGCAATTTTCTTAAGGGAAGTGTAGGGCTGCCGTGAACCTGTGGGCAACATTATGACCTGAGCATGCAATAGTATCATTTTCGACGGCACGGCCACTTGCGCTCATCTATCGTGCGCGGTTCATGCAACAGGGATCGGAAGACGAAAGAGGGCAGCCGCAGGCGCGGCGGTCGGCAACAAGGCGGGGGAAATGAAAGAAAAAATGGCGCGGCTGGCTGGGATCGAACCAGCGACCCTTGGCTTCGGAGGCCAATACTCTATCCACTGAGCTACAGCCGCGCTGAGAGTGATGCGAAGGATACAGTCTTTCCCCGGCGTCGTCTATGGGAACCGGCGCTGCCGGCCAGTAATTGCGTTTCCATTAACGATTTTTGGGTCTATAATCGGGCGCGGATGGTATTGCAAACAAGCATCCGTAGCGCAGGAGACAGGTTTTTTTAATTAAATTAAGGAAATCATGAGCGACGCACACAACGAACAGCAATCCTTGATCCAGACACCCAAGCAACTCATCGTTGCGGTCGCAGGTTTTTTCCTCGTCATCGTCATCGGCATCATTCTGCTTGTCACCTTTGTCACCAACACCCACCTGGAAGGCGCCGGCTCGGAACAGAGCGCGCAAGCCATCGGCGCCCGCATCCGTCCGGTGGCCGACGAAGGCTTCACCTTCAAGGACCCCAACGCACCGAAAGTCCTGCAAAGCGGCGAAGCCGTCTACACCGCGGTGTGCGCTGCCTGCCATGGCAGCGGTGCCGCCGGTGCGCCAAAGCTGGGCGACGCCGGCGCCTGGGGCGTCCGCATCAAGCAAGGCTATGACACCCTGGTCCAGCACGCCGTGCAGGGCATCCGCCTGATGCCGGCCAAGGGCGGCAATCCGGACCTGGACGACGTCGAAGTGGCGCGTGCCGTGGTCTACATGAGCAACCAGTCGGGCGCCAAGTTCAAGGAACCCGAAGTGCCGGCCCCGACCCAGCAGGCGGCGGCCCCCGCCGCTGCCGGCGCGCCTGCGGCAAGCGGCGCACCTGCAGCGGCAGCGGCAGCAGCAACGCCCGCTGCAGCTCCCGCCTCTGCAACCGCGCCCGCCACGGCAAGCGCTGCGGCCCCCGCAGCGGCACCGGCCAGCGCCAGCGCCAGCGCCGATAGCGGTAAAGCCCTGTTCAGCTCGGCCTGCATCGCCTGCCACGGCATTGGCGTCGCCGGCGCCCCGAAAGTCGGCGACAAGGCCAACTGGGCACCGCGCATCGCGCAAGGCAATGCGGTCCTCTACGAACACGCTATTAAAGGTTTCCAGGGCAAGGCCGGCGTGATGCCGCCGAAAGGCGGTTCGACGGCGCCGGATGCCGAGGTCAAGGCTGCCGTCGACTACATGGTGGCGGCAGCCAAATAAGCGCGGGCGCTCGGCGCGCTACTGCAGCTTGCCCAGGCTGGCGGCCTTGCCCGGGATGCCCATCTCGCGCACTGCCGCGATATCGGGAATGGCCGTGCCGGCAGCCTCATACACGTCGGTCACGCCCGGGCGATACTGGTGCTGGAGGCGCTGTTTCAGCAGGAAGCCCGAATCGGCAGCGGCCAGCGCCTCGCGCATCTGCCTGCTGTGAGGATAAGCGTCGAGGCCGTTTTCACGCACGATGACAACGTGTTGCACACCGAGGCGGTGCAGTTCAGCCACCACCTGCTGCGGGCGCTGGAACTTCAGCGTGTAACTGCTGCCCATGAAGTTCGAGTCGGCGAGCAGCTTGGAGGCACGGACCACATAGCCGTGGAGAGCGGCATCATGCACGGCCATCTGGGCGATGAATGCACCTTCGACGCCGGAGCGGCCATCGATCACGGTCAAGGTCGGCTTGCCTGCGGGCGCCAGCGCATTCGCTACCTGTACCAGGCCGGCGTCGCCCTTGGGCGTGCGTGCCATCAAATGCATCACGCCCGGCACGGCCATCAGCGCCACCAATACGGCGACGGCGGGTAGCTGCAGCGCAGGGCGCGGCGCCAGTTGCGCCAGCAGGCGGTACGCACCCAGCACGGCCAGGATCACCATCGCAGGGAGGGCCGGCGCCATGTAACGGTCGACGATATCGACCGGGACCAGCGACTGCAGGGTCAGCGTGGCCAGCACCAGGCTGACGATGCCGCTGACGATCGTCCAGCGCAGCACCGACTGCTTGCGCTCGCGGTATGCCATCACGGCGGCAAACACGGCCAGCAGCACGCCGAGCGGCGTCAGGTTGTGCATCAGGGTCTGCAGGTTGGCCACCAGTGCCTGGGTGGCATAGGCGACACCGGCCTGGTAATTGAAACCGTCGGCGGCAATTTTTGCCGTGAGGATGTACCACGGCACCACCAGCACGGCTGCCAGCGCGGCGGCGGCATACAGGCGGATCGACAGCAGTTGCCGCCAATTGGCGGTCAGCACGATATGAAACGCGGGGACGAATACGATCAGGGCGCCATTGCCCTTGATGAGCACCGCCAGTGCCGCCAGCAGGGCGAACCCGATGGCTTTGCCCCAGCCGGGGGCGCACAGGTAGGCGATCCATACGGCCGTGGCCGCGACCAGGCAGGCGGTCAGGGGCTGGTCGGCCATGAACATCGCATTCCCTTCAAGCACCACGGGCGTGATTGCATACAGCAATACCCCGGCGATGGCCGCACGGCGGCCGCACAGCAGCGCCAGCGCCGCGGCAATGCCAATGGCCGGCAGGGCCGCGATCAGGACATTCAAGCCGAAGATCACACCGATTGTCGGCGGCAGGAAGAGGAATGCCAGGCCCAGAAAACCATAATAGGCAGGCGGCCAATGGCCGATCGATATCTTGGGATAGTGAATGTAGAAGTCGGTCGCGGCTGCCATCGGATTACTGCCGAAATGATGGCGCAGATAGTCCGCGACAAAATAGCCGTTGAGGAAATGGGAGGGTTCGTCCGCGCCCGAAAAGCCCGACTGATAAGACCGTGCCATGACCATGGCCAGCGTGCCGACGAGCACTGTGCACAGATAGGCCAACAGCAGGAAGGAAGCCGAAGGCCGCTTGAAGGAAGCTTGCATGCAGGGCAGTCAGATAAGGAATAATGATAATATTTTATCAAATATTACGTTCTCTGACGGCAACAAGAACCATGAATTTTCAAAACGGATGAGAACAAACGCCGGCTGGCATGGCACTGACTCTCATCCATTCCATGCCCGGATCAGGATGCGGATTTGACCCGGCGGCGTGCCGCGGCAAGTCCCAGCAAGCCCAGGCCGCACAGCAGCATGCTGCCTGGTTCCGGTACGGCGGTTTCGGCCGCGGTGAAACTTACGATGAAGTCGAAGGTGATGGCGGCGATCCCCATGCCGCCGATCTCATCGATACCGAAAGCGCTGCCCGGCGCCGGAAAGGTGCCATCCCATGGCGATCCCTGCTCCGCAACGCCGACCAGGTTGTCGGTCACGTCGATGACCTGGCCGGCAAGGTCGAACAGCGTGACGCGGGCATCGGTCAGGATGGCCTGGCTGGACGGGTCGAGATCGAGCGCGTCTTCGGAACCGATGGCCAGGATCGCGGTTTCGTTTGCGACGGGGAACAGGTCGCCCGTGCCGCGCAAGGTGATCGAAATATGGCTGGTAGTAGCGCTGAGCATGGTTTCGTATTCATTCAGGCTCAGCAGGCGGCCACCGACCGTACCACCTTCGGTAATCCCGTCGAAGCTTGCAATTAATAGTGCAGTGTTGCCACTTTCGCTGCCTTGCAAATAAAACGAGTAGCTCGAGCCTTGGATTACCACGGCGGACGCCGGTGCCACCAATCCCAACATCGAGGACAACAGGATGAGTGAAGCCAAGACCTTTTTCATACGCATCTCCTATTCAAGCCATCAATAATATGAAAAGGATAAGCAATTTTTATTCCAACAAAATTACCATATTAATATCAGTTACTTAGCTATTGATTTAAATCATCATTAAAAGTAACTGTAAAAAAATCCGACTGCTTGCATGGTCGGACGTTCACAATTCACGATCCTCTTAACAATCTTTCCCATATGAGAACGCCCTAGCTTGTGCCGTCGTGCAACAGCCGTTGGCAGATCGATCACCTTGGCGGCTTCATCGATTTTCCTACAAGCCATCAAAAGTTGGGCATACCCATTCCTCACTTATTCTCAAATCGAATCATGTCAGAGGGATAACTCTTAAAGCATAACTTGAAGTTACACAGTGAAGCTGAGTCCGATTCACGCAGCTTTGTCCAATGCTGTGAAAACCAGCCGTGATATCACGCTAAATCTATGATTTATTGAAGAATTTTTACTATTGCCAATTACATATTTCTAGTTACAAATCCTTACAAACCGCCTGTCTGAAATCTCGTAAGCTGCGATCTTTCCAGCAGGAATAGCTGCTGCCAAGAATTTATATAGTGAGAAAACGACATGCAAAATAGCAATATGGCGTTACCAAGAAGGCAGCATTCTGTCGGTCTGGTCCCTGCCCTTCTGATCTCGCTGCTGGCCGCAGGCAGTGCATCCGCCACGACGCTGGCGGTCGGCCCCGGCAAAACCTATGCCGCACCGTGCGCGGCCTTCAATGCCGCCCGCGATGGCGACACCGTCGAAATCAGCGGCAACAATATTTATAAAGGCGACGTCTGCGGCATCTCGCGCAGCAACCTGACCATTCGCGGCGTCAATGGCCGTCCGATGATCGATGCCAATGGCGCGAATGCGATGGGCAAAGGTATCTGGGTAGTGAGCGGCAATAACGTCACCGTCGAGAACGTGGAAATGTACGGCGCCCACGTGCCTGACCAGAACGGCGCCGCGCTGCGCCTGGAAGGCACCGGTTTTACCCTGCGCCAGAGCTTCCTGCACGATAACGAAAACGGCATCCTGGCGAATGCCAACACCGCCAGCGACATCCTGATCGAGTACAGCGAATTCGGCCACAACGGTTTCGGCGACGGCTATACCCACAACCTGTACATCGGCAACGTCCGCAGCCTGACCTTCCGCTACAGCTATTCGCACGACGCCAACGCCGGCCACAACCTGAAGTCGCGCGCCCAGGTCAATACGATCTACAACAGCCGCTTCTCCAGCACCGCGCCGGGCCAGAGCGGCAGCACCGCATCGGGCAGCCCGAGCTACGAGATCGATCTGCCGAACGCCGGCACCTCCTACGTCATCGGCAACGTGATCGAGCAGCCGGCCGCCAACAGCAACCCGAGCCTCCTGGCCTATGGCGAGGAAGGCGCGAGCAATCCCGGCAAGGACCTGTACGTGGTCAACAACACCTTCCTGAACGATTCCGGTTCGGGCGGCACCTTCGTGTTCGTCGGCTCCGGCGTGAGCACTCCCGCCCTGCTGCAAAATAACGTGTTCGCCGGCGTCGGCAGCGTGACCACCCAGGGCAACGCCACCCTGCGCACCAACTACAGCGCCGCCGCGCCGGCCTTCGTCAACCGCGCCGCCTACGACCTGCACCCGGCCTCGGGTTCGCCGATGATCAATGCCGCCTCGGCGCCCGGCAACGCGCCGACCGGCTTCACGCTGGCGCCGATCGCGCAATACCAGCACGTGGCGTCGGGCGAAACCCGCGCCAACGCCAACGACATCGGCGCCTATGCCGCCAACGGCGCCGCCGCGACGCCGCCGCCGGCGGCGACCGGCTGGACCCAGTGTGCCAGCGAAGGCGGCACCTGCGCGTTCAGCGGCGCCCGTGAAGTGCGCTACGGTTCGGGCACGACCTTCGTGTCGCGCACCGTGACCGGTCCCGTCGCCTGCACCAACGCCGTGTTCGGCGACCCGACCCCGAACGTGGCCAAGACCTGCAGCTACGCGGCCACGGCCTGGACCCAGTGTGCCAACGAAGGTGGCACCTGCACGCTCAGCGGCACCCATGAAGTGCGCTATGGCTCGGGCACGACCTTCGTGTCGAAGAGCGTGAGCGGTTCGGTCGCCTGCACCAACGCCGTGTTCGGCGACCCGACTCCGAACGTGGCCAAGACCTGCAGCTACGCCGGCGACAGCGCCGCCGCACCGGCACCGGAAACCTGGAGCACCTGCGCCGGCGAAGAAGGCACCTGCACCTTCAGCGGGACCCGCGACGTGCGCTTTGGCGCCGGCAGCAGCTTCGTGACCCGGACCTTCACCGGTGCGGTGCTGTGCTCGAACACGGTGTTCGGCGACCCGGCCTACGGCGTGGTCAAGTCGTGCAGCGTGTCCAGCCTGACGAAGTAAAACCCAGGTGTAGTCGACGTAAAAAAAGGCCGCGAATTTCGCGGCCTTTTTTTTCAACGACAGATCAACGGTGCATTACCAGATGATCACGCGGTCCTTCGGTGCCAGGTACATCTTGTCGCCCTGCTTCACGCCGAAGGCTTCGTAGTAGCCTGGCTGGTTTTTGAGGGTGCCGTTGGCGCGGAACTGGCCCGGCGAGTGCGGGTCGGTCTTCACTTGCACGATCTGCTGCTGTTCGCGCATCTTCGAACGCCACACCTGTGCCCAGCCCATGTACAGGCGCTGGTCGCCGGTGAGGCCGTCGATGACCGGGGCCTTCTTGCCCTTCAGCGAGATGTGATAGGCCTCGTAGGCGATCGCCAGCCCCGAGTTGTCGGCGATGTTCTCGCCCAGGGTCAGCTCGCCGTTGACGTGGTAGCCCGGCAGCGGCTCGTAGCTGTTGTACTGGTTGACCAGTGCCGTCGTCTTGGCCTTGAAGTTCTTGTGGTCGGACGCGGTCCACCAGTCGCGCAGGTTGCCCTTGCCGTCGTACTGGGCGCCCTGGTCGTCGAAGCCGTGGCTGATCTCGTGGCCGATCACGGCGCCGATACCGCCGTAGTTGACCGCGTCATCCGCGTTGGCATCGAAGAACGGCGGCTGCAGGATCGCGGCCGGGAACACGATCTCGTTCATCTCCGGGTTGTAGTACGCGTTGATGGTCTGCGGCGTCATGCCCCACTCGTCGCGGTCGATCGGCTTGCCGAGTTTGTTCAGCTCGCGGTCGGCTTCGACCACGCGCGAACGCATCACGTTGCCGACCAGGTCGTCACGCTTGACGGTCAGTGCCGAGTAATCCTTCCACTTGTTCGGGTAACCGATCTTCGGGTTGAAGGTGGCCAGCTTGGCTTGCGCTTCCTTCTTGGTGGCCGGGCTCATCCAGTCCAGCTTGTCGATGCTCTGCTTGTAGGCGGCCAGCAGGTTTTTCACCAGCGCTTCCATGCGCGCCTTGCGCTCGGCCGGGAAGTACTCGGCCACGTACAGCTTGCCGAGCGCTTCGCCCTGCGCACGCTCGACCGCGCCGACGCCACGCTTCCAGCGCGGTTCCTGTTCCTGCACGCCCGACAGGGTGCGGCCGTAGAAATCGAAACGCTCGTCGGCGAAGTTCTTCGACAGGAAGCTGCCGTAGGATTCGATCAGGTGCAGCGACAGGTAGGCTTTCCAGGTGTCGATCGAGGTCTTGTTGGACAGCTCGACGAAGCCCTTCAGGTAGGTCGGCTGGCCGACGATCACGTAGCTGGCCTTGTCGGCGATGCCGGTCGATGCCAGCCAGCTCTTCCAGTCGAAGCCCGGCGCGGTCTTGTCCATGTCGGCCAGGTTGACCTTGTTGTAGGCCTTGATCGGGTCGCGCAGTTCGACCTTGGTCCACTGCACCCTGGCGATCTCGGTCTCGAAGTCGACGATGGCCTTCGCATTCGCGCTGGCGTTCTTGTCGCCGGCCATGCCCAGCATCTTCTCGACGTGGGTCTGGTACTTGGCCTTGGTCTCGGCCAGCTTCTTGTCGTCGGCCTTCAGGTAGTAGTCGCGGTCGGGCATGCCCAGGCCGCCCTGGCCGATGTCGGCCACGTACTTGGTGGAGTCCTTGTTGTCCTGGTGGATGCCGAAGTCGAAGGGCACGCCGACGCCGATTTTACCGAGGCGCGCCAGCAGGGCCGGCAGCTCGGATTTATCCTTGAGGGCGGCGATCTTGTCCAGCTCCGGTTTCAAAGGTGTCACGCCCAGCTGTTCCAGGCGCGCTTCGTCCATGAAGCTGGCGTAGAAGTCGCCGATGCGCCGGGCGTCGTCACGCTGGGCGTCGGTGGCGGCAGCCGGCGCATTAGAAGCCGAATTATTGGCGGCAGTCTTTTCGATGATCTGGCGCAGCTGCGGCAGGGTGTTCTCGCGCAGTTCCATGAACGAGCCCCAGCTCGACTTGTCCGACGGGATCTCGACGGTTTTCAGCCACTTGCCGTTCAGGTATTCAAAAAAATCGTCCTGCGGTCGCACGGACGGCTCGATGTACTGGGTGGCGATGCCGGCGCTCAGGGCCTGGCCATTCTTGGCGACGGTGCTTTTGGCTGCCGCTGCGCCTTCGGCCGCGTGGCCGAGGCTGGAGATCAGCGCCAGGGTCAGGGCGCTCAACAGATATTGTTTTTTCATCTCTTTAGGTCTCTTGGATGTTATTAAGGGGACTACCGGCAAAGATTACCAGATGGTCACGCGGTCTTCGGGCTTCAGATACATCTTGTCGCCTTCCTTGACGCCGAAGGCTTCATAGAAGGCGGCCTGGTTGCGCAGGGTGCCGTTGGCGCGGTACTGGCCCGGCGAGTGCGGATCGGTCTTCACCTGGTTGATCTGCGCCGCTTCGCGCATCTTCGAGCGCCACACCTGGCCGAAGCCCATGAAGAAGCGCTGGTCGCCGGTGAGGCCGTCGATGACCGGGGCCGGCTGGCCGTGCAGCGAGATCTTGTAGGCTTTATAGGCGATGGCCAGGCCCGAGTTGTCGCCGATGTTCTCGCCCAGGGTCAGCGCACCGTTGACGTGGTAGCCCGGCACCGGCTCGAAGGCGTCGTACTGCTTGACCAGCATGTCGGTCTTGGCCTTGAAGCGCGCCTCGTCTTCCTTCGTCCACCAGTTGCGCAAATTGCCCTGGCCATCCGACTGGCTGCCCTTGTCGTCGAAGCCGTGGCCGATTTCGTGGCCGATCACGGCGCCGATCGCGCCGTAGTTCACGGCGTCGTCGGCGTCGGCGTTGAAGAACGGCGGCTGCAGGATCGCGGCCGGGAACACGATCTCGTTCAGGCGCGAGTTGTAGTAGGCGTTGATGGTCTGCGGCGTCATGCCCCATTCTGCGCGGTCGATCGGCTTGCCCAGCTTGTTGATGTTGCGGTTGTAGGCAAAGGTCGAGGCGCGCATCACGTTGCCGACCAGGTCATCCGGCTTGATCGCCAGCTTCGAATAATCGCGCCACTGGTTCGGGTAGCCGATCTTCGGGTTGAAGGTGGCCAGCTTGGCCTGCGCTTCCTTCTTGGTGTCGGCGCCCATCCAGTCGAGGCCATCGATCGACTGCTTGTAGGCGGCCAGCACGTTCTTCACCAGCTCTTCCATGCGCGCTTTCCGCTCCGGCGGGAAGTACTTGGCGACGTATTCGCGGCCCAGCGCTTCGCCCAGCGCGCCTTCGACGGTCGACACGCCGATCTTCCAGCGCGGACGGTTTTCGGTCACGCCGGTCAGGGTCTTGCCGTAGAAGTCGAAGTTGGCGTCGACGAACGCCTTGGTCAGGTAGGGCGAATATTCGCGCAGCAGCTGCCACTGGAAGTAAGCCTTGACGGTTTCCAGGTCGGTGTCGTTCAGCACCTTGTTGAAGCCGGTGACGTAGCTCGGCTGGCCGACGATTACGTAGTCTGCCTTGTTGCCGACGCCGCTCGAGGCCAGCGCGCTCTTCCAGTCGTAGTCCGGCGCCAGCTTCGACAGCGCGGCCACGTCCATCTTGTTGTAGCCCTTGTTCGGATCGCGCAGTTCGACGCGGCTCCACTGGACTTCGGCCAGCTTCGTTTCAAAGGCAACGATCGCTTTCGCGGTGGCGGCGGCATCCTTGTCGCCGGCCAGGCCGAGGATGGTGGCGACGTGCGCTTCGTATTTGGCGCGGATGTCGGCCATGCGCTTGTCGTCCAGCTTCAGGTAATAGTCGCGGTCCGGCATGCCCAGGCCGCCCTGGCGGATGTAGGTCGCGTATTTGGTGGAGGCCTTGGCATCCTGCGCCACACCGATGCCGTAGGGGGTGGCCACGCCGATTTTCGACAAATGCGCGACCAGGGCCGGCACGCCCTTCTTGTCCTTCAGGGTGCGGATGCGCTGCAGTTCGCCGCTCAGCGGTTTGGTGCCGAGGCCTTCCAGTTTGCTTTCGTCCATGAAGCTGGCGTACAAATCGCCGATCTTGCGGGCGTCGGAACCAGGCTTGGCCTTCGCTTTCTGGTCGGCCTCGATGATGTCGCGCAGCTGCGGCGTGGTGTCGTCGCGCAGCTTCATGAAGGTGCCCCAGCTCGACTTGTCAGCCGGGATCTCGGCGGTTTTCAGCCATTTGCCGTTGAGGTATTCGAAGAAGTCGTCCTGGGCGCGTACGGTCGGGTCGATGTACTGCGTCTCGATGCCGGACTTGGCTGCGGATGCAGTCGGTGCCGGGGCATTGTCCGCGGCGTTGGCGAAAGCCGCCAGCAGGGACAGGGTCAGGGTGCTCAACAGGTAACGTTTCACAGGGAAGTCCTTCATTGCATAGGGAAAAAGCGGCTTGTGGCCGTCGGCAAATGTAACACAGCCCGGCTGAGCAAAACCGGGCTGTTGTCTGGCACGCACGCATTCAGAATGGTCGGTGCATGTTGCCGCCTAGATCGAGGAAATTCTATCCGCTGCGCATAACGTCACTACATAAAACCCCGCTTTTTTACTTTACGATACATCATGCATATGTCGGGACCGGCACGCCTGTTGGGACCGGCACGCCTCAGCCGCCGATATTGATCGAGCCGCCGCCCGGTCCCATGCCGCCGCCGCCGGATCCGCCGCCCATGCCACCCATGCCGCCGCGGCCACCGCGTCCGCCGCGTCCGCCACTGGGACGCTCACCGCCGTGCTCGCCGCCACCGCCAGGGCGCCCTTCCGGCACCACGCGCACCAGCTGCTCGCCCAGGAACACGGCAATCTGCGCGCGCTGCTTGTCGTCGAGGGCATCGTTCACGCCCAGCCACAGTTCGCGCAGCTGTCTGTCTTCCGCGCTGGCAGCAGCACTTTCCGCCTCCACCAGTTTATTCAGTTCGCGCAGCTCGACGTCGGGCCTGGCCAGCATCGCCTTGGCCTGTTCCTGCAGCGTGTCGCGGCGGTGCTGGCGCTCGCGCAACACGCTGCGGGTGCGGCCCTCGACCTGGTTCCACAGGGTTTGCTGGTTGGTCGTCAGGTGCATTGCCGTCTTGAGATCGGACGCCATGAACATCAGGTCGTCGACGCGCATGTCCATCAGCGGCACCGCAAACGAAGGGGCGGCGCTGCCGAGGGCAAGCGCCAGCAGGCAGGCACGGACCAAGCGGGTTCTTAACATCGTGTAAAGCTCCTGGGCATAAAAAAGCCCGCGGATGACTCCGCGGGCAAAGACCACTTCAAGAGTGGAGAGAGAGAAAAACTGAGATCGACTATATGCCCGTCCCATTGCCCTGTCCGGTCTCTTTACATTTACTTACCCGGTGATAGACGCGGAATACAGGAATTTACAAGAACATGGAAATTGTATTTACGGCAGGGGCAATAAAAAAGGCTGCCGTGGCAGCCTTTTTTATCGACAACGCAACCGCGCCGCCTTGTCTTCCCGATTTATTTCATTTCAGGTAAGAAACGTCCGCCGCGCTCGCCTGCTGGTACCAGCGGGCAAATTCGCCCAGGCCCGTCGCCAGCGAGGTGGTCGGCTTGTAGCCGACCCAGGCCTGCAGCTTGTCGGTATCGGCGTGGGTGGCCGGCACGTCGCCCGGCTGCATCGGCTGGAAATCAAGTTCGGCCTTGACGCCGATCGCGTCTTCCAGCGTGCGGATGAAGTCGAGCACCTGTACCGGGCTGTTGTTGCCGATATTGAAAATCGCGTGCGGCGGCTGGCCTTCCTTGATGGATGGCTTGAACAGCAAACGCACCACGCCTTCGACGATATCGTCGATGTAGGTGAAGTCGCGGTACAGCTTGCCTTCGGCGAATACGGGAATCGGCTCACCGGCCAGCATCTTGCGTGCAAAGCTGAAGTAGGCCATGTCCGGGCGGCCCCAGGGACCGTACACCGTAAAGAAGCGCAGGCCGGTGGTCGGCAGACCGTACAGATGGCTGTAGGTATGCGCCATCAGCTCGTTCGCCTTCTTGGTGGCGGCGTAGAGCGACACCGGCGCATCGGTCTGGTCGCTCTCGCTGAACGGGGTCTTGGCGTTGGCGCCGTACACGCTGCTGCTGCTGGCGTACAGCAGGTGCTGGGTGTTCAGGGCGCGGCAGCCTTCCAGGATGTGGCCGAAGGCGACCAGGTTGGCCTGCACGTAGGCAGCCGGGTTCTTCAGCGAATAACGCACGCCGGCCTGGGCCGCCAGGTGCACCACCAGCGCCGGCTTCACCCGCGCGAACAAGCTGGCCACCTGCTCGCCATCGCTCAGCTCGACCGTCTCGCAAGGCACGCCGGCCGGACCCAGCAGGGCTTCGACGCGGTGGTGCTTGAGCGCCGGGTCATAGTAATCGTTGAAATTGTCGCAGCCGACCACCCGGTAACCCATGCCGGCCAGGCGCACCGCCACCGCGCTGCCGATGAAGCCGGCGGCGCCGGTGACCAGCACTGTTTGCTTGTCTGCGTCCTGCGTGACTGCTTCGGTCATTGTTCAGCTTTCTTCGAGCGGCGGCCGATGCCTTCGTAGACCAGGCCGGCGGCCGCGAAGGCTTCCGGATCGTAGATGTTACGGCCGTCGAACACCGCCTTCAGTGTCAGCTTGTCGGCCAGGAAGGGCAAGTCCGGCGCGCGGAATTCCTTCCATTCGGTGACCAGCACCAGCACGTCGGCGCCTTCCACGGCCGCCTTGGCCGAGTCGGCGATGCGCAGGCGTTCCTGGCACAGCGCTTCGCCATGGTCGGCGACCAGCACGCGCCGGGCTTCGGTACTGGCGACCGGGTCATAGGCGACGACCTTGGCGCCGGCCGCGAACAGCGACGCGATCAGGATGCGGCTCGGCGCTTCGCGCATGTCGTCGGTGTTCGGCTTGAACGACAGGCCCCACAGCGCGATGGTTTTGCCGGCAAGCGCCTCGGCGCTGCCGAAGAAGCGCACCAGCTTGTCGAACAAGACATTCTTCTGGGCGTCGTTGACGGTTTCGGTGGCGCTGAGCAGATGCAGGTGGCGGTCGTGGCCGCTGGCAGTCTTGATCAGCGCCTTGACGTCTTTCGGGAAGCAGGAACCGCCATAGCCCATGCCGGCGTACAGGAAGTCGGGACCGATGCGCGGGTCCATGCCGATGCCCATGCGCACCGCTTCGATGTCGGCGCCCAGCAGCTCGGACAGGTTGGCCAGCTCGTTCATGAAACTGATGCGGGTGGCCAGCATGGCATTCGCCGCGTATTTCGTCAGTTCCGCGCTGCGCACGTCCATCTCGACGAATTTTTCGTGGTTGCGGCTGAACGGCGCGTACAGCTTGCGCATCTGTTTCATGGCATCCGCTTCGTCGCCGCCGACCACGATGCGGTCGGGCTTCATGAAGTCCTCGATGGCCGCGCCTTCCTTCAGGAATTCGGGATTGCTGACCACGCTGAAGGCGACATCGACGCCGCGCTGTTCCAGTTCGCCGGCAATCGCGCGCTTGACCTTTTCCGCGGTACCGACCGGCACCGTCGATTTATCCACGATCACGGCCGGCTTGGTCAGGCGCTGGCCGATGCTGCGCGCGGCCGACAGGATGTGGGTCAAATCGGCGCTGCCGTCTTCGTCCGGCGGGGTGCCCACGGCCAGGAAGATGATGTCGGCGTGATTCACGGCGTCGTCGTAGTTCGACGAGAACAGCAGGCGGCCGGCGGCGGCATTGCGCTGGACCAGGCTGTCCAGGCCGGGTTCGTGGATCGGGATGATGCCATCCTTGAGCATCGTGATCTTGCGCGTGTCGACGTCGAGGCACAGCACGGTGTTGCCGACGTCGGCAAAGCAGGCGCCGGACACCAGGCCGACGTAACCAGTCCCGATAACGGAAATTTTCATAATGTATACAGTAGGTGGAGCTCGCGGCCTCGCGCGGGAAGCCGGATTGTGTTGGGTGGATGAAGCCGGAACGGTCTTTCCGCTAGGCTAGGAACTCGTTGAATTTATCATAAATTTCTGGCGAGCACGTTACGCACCTTATATTTTTGCTATGCAATGACAATAGATTCCGTTAGAAAAGACACGTGTTGCGTTATGTAACATAATATCGGCCACATCAGCCTGCCTTCCACCTCTGCCGACCACGCCATGAAGCTTCTTACATTCAGCACCCTGTTCCCCAACACGGTCAAGCCCAGCCACGGCATCTTCGTCGAAACCCGGCTGCGCTACCTGCTGGGCAGTGGCAAAGTCGCATCGAAAGTGGTGGCACCGGTGCCCTGGTTTCCGTCCTCGAATCCGCGTTTCGGCAGCTATGCCGCCTTTGCCGGAGTGCCGCGCCAGGAAACGCGCTACGACATCGACGTGCGCCATCCGCGCTATCTGGTGATCCCGAAAGTCGGGATGACGGTGGCGCCCTGGCTGCTGGCCCAGTCGGCGAAACAGGAAATCGGCCGCATCATCGACGAGGGCTACGATTTCGATGCCATCGATGCGCACTATTTCTATCCGGACGGCGTGGCCGCGGTCATGCTGGGCAAATATTTCAACAAGCCGGTAGTGATCACCGCACGCGGCACCGACATCAATTTGATCCCGCAGTACGCGCTGCCGAGAAAACAGCTGATGTGGGCGGCCGAGCACGCGGCCGGCATGATCACGGTGTGCAATGCGCTGCGCGACGAAATGGTGGGGCTGGGCATGCCGGGCGAACGCATCGTGCCGCTGCGCAACGGCGTCGATCTGCAGCGCTTTACACCGATGGACCGCCAGGCCGCGCGCGACAAACTCGGCATCGACGGTTTCACCCTGGTCTCGGTCGGCCTGCTCGACAAGCGCAAGGCACATGACCTGACCATCGGCGCCCTGCCCCTGATACCGGATGCAAAGCTGCTGATCGCCGGCACCGGTCCGGAGCGGAACAATCTGGAAATGCAGGCCCGGCGCCTGGGCGTGCTTGAGCGTGTCACGTTCCTGGGTTCGGTGGCGCAGCCGCAACTGAAGGAGTATTACAACGCCGCCGACGCCATGGTGCTGGCTTCCAGCCGCGAAGGCTGGGCCAATGTGCTTCTGGAATCGATGGCTTGCGGCACCCCGGTGGTGGCCAGCAACGTATGGGGCACGCCGGAAGTCGTGGGTGCGCCCGAGGCCGGCGTGCTGATGCCGGAGCGCACCTCGGAAGGCATCGCGCGTGCCGTGCGTACCCTGCGCGAACATTACCCGGCGCACGCGGCCACGCGCCGCTATGCCGAGAACTTCAGCTGGGATGCGACCACCGAAGGCCAGATCCAGCTGTTTTCGCGCATCATCGGCGCCGCGCGGCCGCTGGCCGGCGGCCGCCGCGTCCCGGCCTGAGCGAGCGATTACCCCCATGGCTTCCCGCTTCAAGAACTACGGCCTGGTCACCCTCGGCGTGCTCCTCGGGGTGGGGGTCACGATGCAGTTTTCCTCGCTGGCGACCAAGCCGGTCGAGGATGGCATGCCGATCGACGCCCTGCACCAGGTGGCCAGCGTGTACCGCCTGATCGAAGCCGATTACGTGGAGCCGGTCGACCAGCGCAAGCTGCTGACCCAGGCCATTGCCGGCATGGTCGGCTCGCTCGATCCGCACTCGGCCTACCTCGACCGCGCCGCCTGGCGCGAGCTGCGCGAAGGCACCGAGGGCAAATTCGTCGGTCTCGGCATCGAGATCGGCCAGAGCGACGAGGGCTACATCAAGATCGTCGCGCCGATCGAGGAGTCGCCGGCAGCGCGCGCCGGCATCCAGGCCGGCGATTTGATCTCGCACATCGACGGTGCCGAAGTCAAGCGGATGGACATGGATGCCGCCATCAAGCGCATGCGCGGCGCGCCGCACAGCAGCGTGGTGCTGACCATCGTGCGCAAGGAGGCGCCGGCACCACTCCAGTTCAAGATCGTGCGCGAGGAAATCCAGCAAAAGAGCGTGAAGGGCAAGATCGTCGCGCCCGGTTATGCCTGGGTGCACGTCGCCCAGTTCCAGGAACCGACGGTCGATGACCTGGCACATAAACTGGCGACACTGGCGCGCGAAGAGCCTGGCATCAAGGGCCTGGTGCTCGACCTGCGCAACGACCCGGGCGGCCTGCTGCAAAGCGCGATCGGCGTGGCCGGGGCCTTTTTGCCGCGCGGCGCCGAAATCGTGTCGACCAACGGCCAGATCGAGGAATCGCGCGCGCATTACTACAGCCGCCCCGAAGACTATATGCTGGGACGCGGCATCGACCCGCTGGCCAAGGTGCCGGCCCTGTTCAAGACGGTACCGATGGTGGTGCTGGTGAACACCGGCTCGGCCTCGGCCTCGGAGATCGTGGCCGGCGCGCTGCAGGATTACAAGCGCGCGGCGATTGTCGGCAGCCCGACCTTCGGCAAGGGCTCGGTGCAGACCATCCGCCCGCTGCCCGGCGAGGTGGCCGTCAAGCTCACCACGGCGCGCTACTACACCCCGGGCGGACGCTCGATCCAGGCGCGCGGCATCCTGCCCGACGTCCCGGTCGATGAAACCGCCGACGGCGACGGCCTGAATGCGCTGCGCATGCGCGAAGCCGATTTGCAGCGCCACCTGTCGAACGACCGCGCGGCAGAGGAGGCCACGCACCACGACGACATCCAGGAGCAAATCCGCATCCTGGCCGAGGCGCGCCGCCGCAAACCGCTGGTGGTCGGCAGCGCCGACGATTTCCAGCTGGCCCAGGCATTGCGCCAGCTGCAGGGTCTGCCGGTGCAGCTGTCGAAGCGCGCAAGCACGCCCACTGCCGCGGCCGCGACGCCGCTGGCGGAGCAGGCGCGCTGAGGACCGCCAGCGCCACCGCTTCCTGATTTCGCGCAAAGCCTATACTGGCAGGCTTCCCGCTTAATCTGATACATCCTTCTACTGCTGGCAGGGGGCGATTCCCACAGCCAGCGCCTTTGTGTAGAATCGCCAGATTCTCCGGGAGTTGCTCCCCGTTATCACCTTGGAAAGCCAAACATGAAACCTGTCGTCATCAGCGGCACCGGCCTGTTCACCCCTCCGCATGCCATCTCGAACGATGAGCTGGTGACGGCCTTCAATGCCTACGTCGAACTGTTCAATGCCGAGAACGCCGACAAAATCGCGGCCGGCGAAGTCACCGCGCTGGAAGCGTCCAGCAGCGCCTTCATCGAAAAAGCCTCGGGCATCAAGTCGCGCTACGTGATGGAAAAAGCCGGCATCCTCGATCCGGCCCACATGACGCCGCGCATCAAGGACCGCGCCGACGACGAACTGTCGCTGCAGGCCGAGATCTGCGTCGCCGCCGCGCGCCAGGCCCTCGAACGCGCCGGCCGCACCGCCGCCGACATCGACATGGTGCTGGTCGCCGCCAGCAACATGCAGCGCGCCTACCCGGCGATGGCGGTCGAGGTCCAGGATGCGCTCGGCATCGACGGCTTCGGTTTCGACATGAACGTGGCCTGCTCGTCGGCCACCTTCGCGATCCAGACCGCGGCCGGCGCCGTGCAGACCGGCCAGGCGCGCGCGGTATTGGTGCTGAACCCGGAAATCACCAGCGCCCACCTGAACTTCCGCGACCGCGACAGCCATTTCATCTTCGGCGACGCCTGTACCGCGATGATCATCGAAGCAGCCGATACGGCCACCAGCGCGCACCAGTTCGAAATCCTCGATTCGAAACTGAAGACCAAGTTCTCGAACAATATCCGCAACAACTTCGGCTTCATGAACCGTTTCGATGCGGACGGCGTCGGCCTGGCCGATAAACTGTTCCGCCAGCAGGGCCGCAAGGTGTTCAAGGAAGTCTGCCCGATGGCGGCCGAGATGATCCGCGAAACCGTGCACGGCGCCGGGCTGCAGATCGGCGATATTTCTCGCTTCTGGCTGCACCAGGCCAACCTCAGCATGAACCAGTTGATCATCCGTACCCTGCTCGGCCGCGATGCCGAGCCGAACGAGGCGCCGGTGATCCTGGACGCCTATGCCAACACCTCGTCGGCCGGGTCCATCATCGCCTTCCACTCGTACTCGGACGACCTGCCGAGCGGCGCGCAGGGTGTGATCTGCTCGTTCGGTGCCGGTTATTCGATCGGTTGCGTGGTGGTGCGCAAAAAATAATCAGCTGGCATAGTGCTCAATTGAGTTTTTTTGGAGACTCAATTGAGCAATTTTGCAGAATGTTAATTATTGGTTAAGATTCCGCGAATAAATCTGGTAGTTCTTTTCCTACAAAGGTGCGCTCCGTCTTCCTCTGGAAGATGGGCTTCCCGGCGCGCATGATCTTCCTGTCAGCGCCAAGCAAGCGCAGCACTTGAGGAGGATCAATATGACCAAGCAAAAAGGACCGGACAGCGTCCGCGCACGTGGTATCGCCAAGGAAAAAACCATGACGGTGGCAGAGGGGAGCCAGCAGCCGCGCGCCCCGGGCTGGGTGGCCCCGGGCGGCGCCAGCGTGCAGTCGGCCAACATCGAACAGCAGGGCGCGGCGCTGCGTGCGCGCGGCTCGCTGCAGGGTGGCGGCGGCGGCGATGCGAATGTCGGCAGCCAGCGCGGCGGTGCCGCGGCCCAGCAGGCCGGCTGGAGTGCGCGCCAGAGCGCCCAGCGCATGCAGGCACGCGGCGAGGAAGACCGCCTGAATGCATCGCGCCAGTCGGGTTATGGCGGCATGGAACAGCAGCAGAAATCCGGCACCGGATCGATGCAAAACGACAAACCGGCGTCGGATTACGCCAGCAAGCCGAGCAAAAAGGACAGCAGCGGCGCCGGGCAGGACTGAATCACTGTGGTTGGTGGTAGTGGCCGGGTGCGCAACACACCCGGCCATTTTTTTGTCCGCGCGCCCTTAGACCGGGTAGCTCTCGGGCGAGCGCAGCTCGGCAAACCCTTCGATGCTGCCGATGCGCACCGTGACCGGATTCAGGCTGGCCTGCGGCGACATCGAGCGCCAGGCGAATTTCCATTCCTTTTCGCGCGCTTCGGCGGCGGTTTTGGAAAAAGCCAGGCCGAGGCGTGAACGCACGCCGTATTCGACCGGACCGTCGATGCCGGCCCAGTTGGGCAGCGTGCGCTGCACGGCGCGGTGCAGGCGTTCGCCGAAGGCTTCGGCATCGTGGATGACCAGGCAGCTGTCGGCCGGGCCGAGCACGGTAAACAATTCCTTGTTCCACTCTTGGGCGAAGGAGATGAACAGGAAGCCGTTGGCGGCCGTCAGGCGGAACTGGCCGGCGCTGAGCGCCTGCTCCAGGTCGCTGCGCATGCCGTAGCGGTACAGGGTCGGGGGGCGTTGGTAGTCGTGCATGGTGATTCGATTCTTTCTAAGGTGAGTCAGTGCGTCATCATCCGCTGCGCCTGGCGTTCCGGTGTGTCGTGCAGGTGCATCCGCATGTAGCGGAACGAGACGAAGACTTCGCGCAGCAGGAAAGTAAAACTGGCAATCAGGGCGATCATGGCGATCACGAACATGCCGGCAATATAACGGTCCAGCGGCAGGTTGGCGGTGTCGTTCAGGAACAGGCAGGCGATGATCACGCAGATCAGGAAGCCGCACAGGGTGCTGGCGGTGAGCGCGTAGTTGATCAATTGCCAGCGCACGTAGAGTACATCCAGCTCTTCGTGGCATTCCGGATCCGGCCCCTGGCGCAGCTGCTGCTTCAGGTCGCGCGTGCGGTCGATGATGCGGCCGAGGCGGTTCATCAGCACGGTGAGCTTGGTGGCGACGCCGGTCAGCAGGAACACGGGCGCGATCGCCAGCTGGATCACGTGGCCGATGTCGTTGGTCTGGATGTTCATGGGTTGTTGGTCGTGGTTAGTCGAAGCGGCCGTGGCGCTTGAACTGCTCGGTGGCGCCGACCAGCGCGCGCGCAATCCCCGTTTCCAGCGCGCCGTGGCCGGCGTCCGGGATCATGCGCATGCGCGAGCCCGGCCAGGCCTGCTGCAGGCGGTAGGCGGCCAGCGGCGGGCAGATCACGTCGTAGCGGCCCTGCACGATCACGCCCGGCAAATGGGCGATCCGCCCCATGTTGCGGATCAGCTGGTCGTCGTCCAGGAAGGCGCCGTTGGCCATGTAGTGCGCTTCCAGGCGGCCGACGCCGAGGTCGAGCGTGTCGGAGGAACTTTCCTCTTCCTGCGGCAGCAGGAACACGCGGCGCCCCTCGAAACGGCTCCAGGCGCGCGCCGCCGGCCAGAATTGCGCCGGATCGTCGCACAGCAGGCGCTTCGCATAAGCCTTGAGCAAATCGCCGCGCTCCTCGAGCGGAATCGGGGCGATGAATTCGTCGTACAGCTCCGGATAAAACCACTGCACGCCGTACAGGAAGAATTCGATCTCGGCCGGGGTGCAAAGAAAAATCCCGCGCAGCACGAAGCCGAGGCAGCGTTCCGGGTGCGCCTGGCCGTAGGCCAGCGCCAGGGTCGAGCCCCAGGAACCGCCGAACACCAGCCAGCGCTCGATGCCGAACAGGGCGCGCAGGCGCTCGATGTCGTCGATCAGCAGTTGCGTCGTGTTGTTGCGCCATTCGCCCAGCGGCGTCGATTTGCCGGCGCCGCGCTGGTCGAACAGGATCACGCGGTAGGCGCTCGGATCGAAGAAGCGGCGGTGCTGGGGAGACAGGCCCGCGCCCGGCCCGCCGTGCAGGAAGATCACCGGGATGCCGTTCGGGTTGCCCACCTCTTCCCAGTAAATCGTGTGGACATCGTCGACGGCGAGCATGCCGTGGCGGTTGGGCAGGATCGGCGGGAACAGCGACGGCGGGGTGGCGGGCATGGCGGATACGTTCTGGTTGAAGCGACAATTGATTGTATCTTAATGCCCTGCTGCTTCAGAAGAAGGTATTGCAGGCGCCGCGTACGCCGTAAGCGTCGTCGACCGCCAGCAGCAGCGGCCAGCGGTCGAAGGTCGTGCCCGGATGCGAGACGCCGCAGCCGACCAGGTCGCCGACCGCCAGTTGCTCGCGTACGGGTCCGTCCGGCAGGCGCATACAGGCATGCTGGTCGTGCAGTGCGACGACCGTGCAGCCCGGCGGCAGCGCGTGCGGCGTGCCCGGCCCCGGGCGGTGCATCCACAGCGGCAGCGGCAGGCCGCTGTCGTGCGAGGCGTCGCGCTTGCCGATGCCGAGGATGGCGAGATCCGGTTCCGGGCGCGACTGCACCACGCTCCAGATTTCCAGCGCCGGGCGCAGGCCCTGCCCGGGCGGAGTAGCTTCGCGCGCATCGAGTGCGGCCAGCGCGTCGCGGTACAGGGCGTGGTCGAGGCTGATGTAACTGCCGTTGCGCAGCACCGGCAGCAAGGGCCGGCTCAAGCCGTGCAATGTCTCGAATCCTTGCGCCACCAGGTCGCACCAGGCCGAGCCGCCGGCCGAGACCAGGATCGCGCTGCCGGTAAATAAACCTTCGTCGTCGGCTTCCAGCACCAGGCGGCACAGCTGGTCGATGAAGGCAGTCACCGCCTGCATATCGGCGTCACGGTCCTCCGACATCAACAAGCCTTCGTAGCCTTCGAAACCGGCCAGCGCCAGCCCCGGTGCGCCGGCCAGCGCACGCGCCACGGTTAAAGCTTCCTCGGGCGTACGGCAACCGCTGCGCTTGCCCTGCAGGCCCAGCTCGACCAATACCGGCAACGGCCGCGCCAGCGGGTGCAGCGCGATTGCTTCGGCCAGGCGTGCCACCCCGGCCAGCGAATCGGCCAGTACCGTGCACGCGAAATCGGGATCATCGTGCAGCAGGTGCAGCAGCGCGCGGATGTCGCTGTGCGCCACCAGCTGGTTGGCCAGCAGCACGCGGCGCACGCCGAAGCGGTGTGCCAGCTGCACCTGCGGCACCGTCGCCAGCGTGATGCCCCAGGCACCGTGGGCCAGCTGGGCGCCGAACAGCTGCGGGCACATGGTGGTCTTGCCGTGCGGCGCCAGCAGGACGCCGTGACGCGTACAGAAATCGCGCATCCAGGCCAGATTGTGTTCCAGCGCGCTCAGTTTCAGGACGCCGACCGGAAAGCTGGTGTCGCCGTGCAGCACGTTCCAGCCCTGCACGCCGATCGCGCCCTGGCGCAGCGGCGCGCTGATCGGCAAGCCTTTGATGCCCGGCTGCAGCCATTGTTCTTCCAGGCTGGACAGGGAGAGCGAACCGTGGGGCAGGATCATGACGGCGCATCCTCGCCGCCGCCGCGGCTGGTAAGTTCGTCGTGCAAATCGGCGCGCAGCAACCCGGCCGTCGGCATCACGTCGCGCGCGCCGGGCGTATAAAACACGCCGGTGACGATGCCATCCTGCTCCAGCTGCGGCAGCAATTCCGTCATCAGTTCTTCCAGCGCGAAGGATTGCGGAGAATACCCCGTCCATTCGTAATCGGCACAGACCTGGGCGAACTCGCTGTCCGGCCACAGCGGGAACACCAGCGTGCCGTCCTCTTTCTTCGCCAGCGCCCAGCCCTGGCGGTACAGGCTCCACACGATGCCGGTCTCGGCCACGCGCTTGACGAAGTATGCGTAGCGCTGCGGTCCCGGCAGCATGACCACCGCCTGCAGTTGTCTGGAATCGATTGCCATCGCCGCCTTTCGTACGCTGTCCGTTTGGAACGAGCATACGCCAACATGGCAGCCCGGCGGCGCAGCGCTAGGCGTCGTGCAGCAGTTGCTGCAGGCGGCGCGGATAGTGGTTCAGGAAGTCGCGCGTGATCGCGTAGTGCTCGGTGTCTTCGTAGGCGATTTCGCTGATGCCGCCGGCGTCGAAGCTGAGGATTTTTGCGTTCGGATACGCCAGCAGGATCGGTGAATGGGTGGCGATGATGAACTGGCAGCCTTCCTTGACCAGCTTGTCGATCAGCGCCAGCGCCGCCAGCTGGCGGTTGGGTGACAAGGCCGCTTCGGGTTCGTCGAGCAGGTACAGGCCGTCGCCGCGGAAACCCTGCAGCAGTTCCAGAAAGGCTTCGCCGTGCGAGCGCAGGTGCAGGCCGCGGCCGTTACGGGCGCTTCCGCCGACTTCATCCATGTAGGTGAACACGTTGAACAGGCTTTCGGCGCGCAGGAAATAGCTGTGCTTCGGGCGGCGGAAACTCCTGGCCAGGCGCAGGACATCCTGCAAGGGCGAAGACGCCTGCTGGTCCCGGTGCACACTGGCTGGCCCGCCTTCGGCCGGCAAGCCCATACCCACCGCGATCGCTTCCAGCACGGTCGATTTGCCGGCCCCGTTCTCACCGACGAAAAAAGTCACGTCCGGATGCGGTTCCAGCAGTCCCATCTCGCGCACGGCCGGAATCGTGAACGGATAACTGTCGGGATCGATGTCGGCACGTGGATCGACGGTGACCGAACGCAGGTAGGGTTTGGCGCTGAGCGGCGGCATGGTGGTGAACTCCAGACAAGAAAACACCGCCCTGGGGCGGTGTCGGGAATAGCATCGGTACGGAGGCCGCGCTTACTGCATGTGCTGACCGCCATTGATGGCGATGTTGGCACCGGTCACGAACGCGGCTTCGTCCGAAGACAGGTAAGCGACCAGGCCGGCGACTTCTTCCGGCTTGCCCAGGCGGCCCATCGGAATTTGCGGCAGGATCTTGGTTTCCAGGACTTCGCTCGGGATGTCAGTGACCATCTTGGTGCCGATATAGCCCGGCGAAATGGTGTTCACGGTCACGCCCTTGCGCGCCACTTCCAGCGCCAGGGCTTTACTGAAACCGTGGATGCCGGCCTTGGCCGCCGAGTAGTTGGTCTGGCCGAAGGCACCCTTCTGTCCGTTGACGGACGAGATATTGATGATACGGCCCCAGCCGCGTTCGACCATGCCGTCGGCGACCGGCTTGGTCATGTTGAACACGGAATCCAGGTTGGTCTTCATGACCGCATCCCAATTCACCTTGTCCATTTTCTTGAAGGTCATGTCACGCGTGATGCCGGCGTTATTCACCAGCACGTCGACCGGACCGACTTCCTGGCTCACCTTGGCCACGCAGGCCTGGGCCGAATCGTAGTCGGCCACGTCGCACTCGTAGGCCTTGAAGTCCTGGCCCTGCTCGCGCATGGCGGCCAGCCAGCCTTCCGCTTTCTTGCTGCCCGGAGAATACGTCGTCACGACCGTATAGCCGAGCGCTGCCAGCTTGATGCAGATCGCTTCACCCAGGCCGCCCATCCCGCCCGTTACCAATGCCACTCGATTTGTCATTGTCTTCTCCTAGTTTTTCAGAAACTATTTTTGGGAACTGCTGCTGCTCTTGTTAAAAGTAGCCTCTATGCGAACGCCACGCGTGGGCACGGGGTGCCCACCCTACTTGCCTGTTTCAGCGCTCGACTGCCAGCGCCACGCCCATGCCGCCGCCGATGCACAGGCTGGCCAGGCCCTTCTTGGCGTCGCGCCGCACCATTTCGTGCAGCAGGGTCACCAGCACGCGCGCACCGGAGGCGCCGATCGGGTGGCCGAGGGCGATGGCGCCGCCGTTGACGTTGATCTTCGACGTATCCCAACCCATCTGCTTGTTGACGGCGACGGCCTGGGCCGCGAAGGCTTCGTTGATTTCCATCAGGTCGACCTCGTCATGGGTCCAGCCGGCCTTTTCCAGGCAGGCGCGTGCCGCCGGGACCGGGCCCATGCCCATGATCGACGGGTCCAGGCCCGACAGCGAATATGCCTTGATGCGTGCCAGCGGGGTCAGGCCGAGTTCCCGGGCCTTCGAGGCCGACATCAGGATCACGGCGGCGGCGCCGTCGTTCAGGCCGGAGGCATTGCCGGCGGTCACAGTGCCTTCCTTGTTGAAGGCCGGACGCAGGCTCGACAAACCTTCCAGGGTGGCGCCGTGCTTCGGATATTCGTCGGTGTCGAACAGCGTGGTGCCCTTCTTGGAGGCGATCTCGACCGGGATGATCTCGTCCTTGAATTTGCCTTCCTTGATGGCCGTTTCGGCCTTGTTCTGCGACTGCAGCGCGAATTCGTCCTGCTCGGCGCGCGCGACTTCGTATTTCTTGGCGACGTTCTCGGCGGTGACGCCCATGTGGTACTGGTTGTAGACGTCCCACAGGCCGTCGACGATCATGGTGTCGGTCAGCTTGGCGTCGCCCATGCGGAAACCGTCGCGCGAGCCGTTCAGCACGTGCGGCGAGGCGCTCATGTTTTCCTGGCCGCCGGCGATGACGATCTCGGCGTCGCCGCATTTGATGGCCTGCGCCGCCAGGTGGACGGCGCGCAGGCCGCTGCCGCACACCACGTTCAGGGTCGAGGCCGGCACGCTGTCGGGCAGGCCGGCCTTGATCACGGCCTGGCGCGCCGGGTTCTGGCCGGCGCCCGCGGTCAGCACCTGGCCCATGATGACTTCGCTTACCGACGCCGGGTCGATGCCGGTCTTGGCCAGCAACTGCTTGATCACTTGTGCGCCCAGCTCGGTGGCCGGAATTTTGGCGAGCGTACCGCCGAACTTGCCGATTGCAGTGCGGCCGGCGGCCACGATAACGACGTCTTCCATAATGATCTCCGGAGTGCCCGGCCGGTGGCCGGGATTAATGAATGCAGCCCTGCTGGCCGATGTGGTCTTGCCGCCTATATGAAGGCTCGAGCGTGTAAAGCCAACAATGTTAGATATTCAGCTTATACATTGTTTGAGCAAAATCAATCTTATCAGCTTATTTATCAAACAGACTCTTCATTTCCATCAATTCCCCTATGAAAAGGGGAACTTTTCCCTGTTCATTTTTTTGTATGGAAATACTCGTTGCCCTCTATTACCAAAGGGTTAAAAGCCTTTCCCGTTCAAGGAAATTTCACAGTAGAATGCACGGGCTAGTGCCAACCAGAACTATCTATGTCCAAGAGCCCGACATCCCTTCCCATCGAAATCAAGATCTCCACGGTCGTGGCCATTTCGACCATTCTGCATTCGGCCGATCCGATCGCGATCGATGCCGCATTGAAGCAGATGACCGGCGGCGTGGCGGACTTTTTCGAGGATGAATTCGCCGTCATCGACGTTGCCGCGATTGCCGAAGAGGCCGGGCAGGTCGATTGGGAAGCGCTGGTCCGGCTGCTCAAGAAATACCGCCTGAATGCGGTCGCCGTGCGCGGCGCGCCGGCCCGGCTGCACGACATCATCCGTGCGCACGATCTGTTCCTGGACGATGGTTCGGGCGGCGCGCGCGACCATGCGGCGGCGGCCGCCCATGCCGCCGAGCAGGCGCCGGCACCTGCATCGGCACCCGTCGTGCCGGTCCCGGCGGCGCCGGCGCTGGCCCAGGCCCTGATCATCGACACCCCGGTGCGTGCCGGCCAGCGCATTTATGCGCGCGGGACCGACCTGATCATTACCGCGGTGGTCAACAACGGCGCCGAAATCATCGCCGACGGCAGCATCCACGTGTACGCGCCGCTGCATGGCCGCGCCCTGGCGGGCGCCTCGGGCAATGCCGGCGCACGCATCTTTGCATTGCAGCTGGAACCGGAACTGGTGTCGATCGCGGGTGTGTACCGGACTTTCGATGAAGGCGTGCCGGCCGATATGGCGCGCACGCCGGTACAAATCCGTTTGGTCGGCGACCGAATCGATATATCATCGCTGGGTTCGGCCAATCGGCAGTGAGAGATTACGCATTCCGCATTGACCAGATCCAAAATAATTAAGGACATCCATTTGTCATGGCAAGAATTATCGTTGTAACGTCCGGCAAGGGCGGTGTGGGCAAGACCACTTCCAGCGCGAGCTTCTCGACCGGCCTGGCGCTGCGCGGTCACAAGACCGTGGTCATCGACTTCGACGTCGGCCTGCGTAACCTCGACCTGATCATGGGCTGCGAACGCCGCGTGGTGTACGACCTGATCAACGTGATCAACAAGGAAGCCACGCTGACCCAGGCGCTGATCAAGGACAAGCACTGCGACAACCTGTTCATCCTGCCCGCCTCCCAAACGCGCGACAAGGATGCGCTGAGCGAAGACGGTGTCGAGCGCGTGCTGAACGAGCTGGTGCAGATGGGCTTCGAATACATCATCTGCGATTCGCCGGCCGGCATCGAGCACGGCGCGCTGATGGCGCTGACCTTCGCCGACGAAGCGGTCATCGTGACCAACCCGGAAGTGTCCTCGGTGCGCGATTCCGACCGCATCCTCGGCATCCTGCAGGCCAAGTCGCGCCGCGCCCAGAGCGGCGGCGAGCCGGTCAAGGAACACCTGTTGATCACCCGCTATTCGCCGCGCCGTGTCGAAGCCGACGAAATGCTGTCCTACCAGGACGTGCAGGAAATCCTGCGCATCCCGCTGATCGGCATCATTCCGGAATCGGAAGCGGTGCTGCATGCGTCGAACCAGGGCAATCCGGCGATCCACTTCAAGGATACCGACGTGGCGCAGGCTTACCAGGACGTGGTCGGCCGCTTCCTTGGCGAAGAGATTCCGCTGCGCTTCACCAATTACGAAAAACCGGGCCTGATGAAGCGCCTGTTTGGAGTAAAGTGATATGGCTTTGCTTTCATTCCTGTTTCCTCAGAAACAGAAAAGTGCGACGGCCGCCAAGGAAAGGCTGCAGATCATCATCGCCCGCGAGCGTACCGACCGCGCCGGCCCGGACTTCCTGCCGGCCCTGCACCGCGAACTGATCGAAGTGATCTCGAAGTACACCAAGGTCAGCGCCGAGGACATCAAGATTTCGCTCGACCGCCAGGGCAATCTGGAAGTGCTCGACGTCAACGTCGTCTTGCCGGACGCCTGAGCCGGCAGCGCGCCGGCCCTGCATCCGACGCACCGACCGCCGCCAGCCAACCGGGCTGCCGGCGGTTTTTACTTTTCAGTGGCTAGCTTGTCGCCCACATGCGCCGCCACTTCGCGCGCCACCCGGGTGCAGGCTTCGACGTGCTGGTAACCCATCTGGCGGAACAGCGCGAACCCGATCGCCGCCGAGGCGATCTGGCCGGCCAGCGGCACCACCTTGGCGGCCGACTTCGCCGCCAGCTTGGCGCCTGACTTCTGCAGCAGCTTGATCACCAGTTCGCGCGTCACCAGCTTACCCACCAGCATCCCACCCAGCGCCCCCACCGCCTCGTAGGCGGCCACGCGCATGCGCGGCTGCAGGCGCTCGATCTGCTCGGGCGTCAGGCCGAAGGCGCGGTTGATGTCCTCGACCATGGAAGCGAAGCTGCCCAGGTCGGCCACCATGTCGATGCCGGGTATCGGCACCGCCCCCACGCCGGCCGAGATCATGGCGCGCTTGCGCACCAGGGCGCGGCAACGCTCGCGCACCCGTTCGATATCGTCGCTGGCGACCGGCAGCAAGATGAGCTCGGTCTCTTTCTTCTTTTTTAGAAACATGACAAAATCCTATCCTGATGGTCGCTATGATTGTAACTGCGAGTTTATTAAATAAAAGTTATGTCTGTGACGCAATTCACCAACGGAAATGTGAATTTGGGTTAACGCTATGTAGCTTTATTTTAAAAGTCTGTTATATTCGGAAATAAGTTGTAGGATCGATCCTACAGCAGGGCTTCATGCAGTCCCACCCTTCCGAGACCGCCTCATCATGCGAATTGCAGTACTGGATAACGACACCACCCAAGCGGATTTGATCTGCCAAGTCCTGAATGGCGCTGGCCATAGCTGCCAATCGTTTGATAGCGGCAAGGAGCTCCTTGGACAACTGCGCAAGGACACGACCGATTTGCTGATCCTGGATTGGCAGATCAACGACGTGCCGGCCCAGGAAGTGCTGCGCCGCGCCAAGGAAAAAATGGCGTCGAATACCCCCACCATGTTCCTGGCCGGCAGCGCCGCCGAGGATGACATCGTGGCCGGCGTCACAGCCGGTGCCGACGACTACCTGGTCAAGCCGCTGCGCCGCGGTGAACTGGTGGCGCGCGTGCAAGCCCTGCTGCGCCGTGCCTACCCGTCCCAGAATGGCGCTGAACAATTGCAATTCGGTCCTTATATCTTTGAAACCCGTCCCGGCCGCCTGATGATGGATGGTGAACAGGTGGATGTGACCCACAAGGAATTCAACCTCGCCCTGCTGTTTTTCCGCAATCTCGGCCGTCCGCTGTCGCGCGCCTACATCCACGAGTCGATCTGGGTGCGTGAAACCGCGGTGCCGTCGCGCACCATGGACACCCACGTCTCGCGCGTGCGCAACAAGCTGCGCCTGCGTCCCGAAAACGGCTTCCGCCTGGTGCCGGTGTACAGCTACGGCTACCGGCTGGAAAAGCTGGGCGCTTGACCTCTGAATAGAGCGCCCCGCCTGAAACCCTGCGAGCAAAGGGGTATAATGCGCAGACTGCCCGTTTTTTGATCACCCATGCAACTCCTTGCTGTCGGCCTGAATCACACCACTGCCCCGGTCTCGCTGCGCGAGCAACTGGCGCTGGCACCTGAGCAGCTGGGCGAGGCGGTCCAGGCGGCACGTGGCTGGTTCTCACGTTTCAATACCCGCGGCGAGGACGAAGCGGCCCTGCTCTCGACCTGCAACCGCACCGAGATGTATGCCGCCAGCGACGCGCCCGACCCGCTCGACGCCTCCGCGCGCTTCCTCGCCGATTACCACCAGCTGAATTTTTCCGAACTGCGTCCGCATTTGTACATGCTGCCGCAGCACGATGCCGTGCGCCACGCCTTCCGCGTCGCGTCCGGCCTCGATTCGATGGTGCTCGGCGAAGCCCAGATCCTGGGCCAGATGAAGGACGCGGTGCGCGTGGCCGATGCAGCCGGCGGCCTCGGTACCTATCTGCACCAGCTGTTCCAGCGCAGCTTTTCCGTGGCCAAGGAAGTGCGCACCACCACCGAGATCGGCGCCCACAGCGTGTCAATGGCGGCGGCGGCGGTGCGCCTGTCGGAGCGCATCTTCGATTCCGTCAGCGAACAGAACGTGCTGTTCATTGGCGCCGGCGAAATGATCGAACTGTGCGCCACCCACTTCGCGGCCCACAACCCCAAATCGATCACGATCGCCAACCGCACCCTGGAACGCGGCGAGCTGCTGGCCAACCGTTTTACAGGCCGCGCGATCCGCCTCGCCGATCTGCCGGACCTTCTGCCGCAGTTCGACATCGTGATCTCGTCGACGGCATCCACCCTGCCGCTGATCGGCAAGGGCCTGGTCGAACGCGCCATCAAGGCGCGCCGCCACCGCCCGATGTTCATGGTCGACCTGGCGGTCCCGCGCGACATCGAACCTGAAGTCGGCAAGTTGAACGACGTGTTCCTGTACACCGTCGACGACCTGGCCGACGTGGTACGCACCGGCGTCGAAAGCCGGCAGGCCGCGGTGGCCCAGGCCGAAGCCATCATCGAAACGCGCGTGCAATCCTTCATGCACTGGGTCGGCGACCGCGCCGTGGTGCCGGTCATCCGCGACATGCACGAGTCCAGCGAGCTGCTGCGCCTGGCCGAACTGGAACGCGCGAAAAAACTGCTGGCCAAGGGCGAAGACGTCGAACTGGTGCTGGAAGCGCTCTCCAAGGGCCTCACCGCCAAGTTCCTGCACGGCCCGCAACAGGCCCTGCACCGTGCCCAGGGCGACGAACGCGCGCGCCTGGCCAGCCTGCTGCCCCAGCTGTTCCGCGGCCGCCGTTAGCGCCCACTCCCGCGCTGTGCCCGATACGCGCGGCCTTCCTGCGCCGCGCTCCCCGCCGCCTCTGCGGCCCCTCCGTCTCACTTTGCTCCGAACACTATGAAACCATCCATGCTGGCCAAGCTGGACCAACTGGCCAACCGCCTCGTCGAACTGGACGAACTCCTGATGTCCGAAGGCGCCACCGCCAACATGGACAGCTTCCGCAAGATGAGCCGCGAGCACGCCGAACTCGGTCCGCTGGTGGCGGTGTACCACCAGTACCAGACCGCGCAAGGCGACATCGCCGCGGCGCAGGAGATGCTGGCGGATCCGGACATGAAGGAATTCGCCCAGGACGAGATCGAAGCCGCCAAGGGACGTCTGGGTCAGCTCGACCTCGAGCTGCAGACGATGCTGCTGCCGAAGGACGAGAACGACGAGCGCAACATCTTCCTCGAAATCCGCGCCGGCACCGGCGGCGACGAATCGGCGCTGTTTGCCGGCGATCTGCTGCGCATGTACACGCGCTATGCGGAGCGCAACCGCTGGCAGGTCGAGGTGGTGTCGGAGTCCAGCTCGGACCTGGGCGGCTACCGCGAAGTCATCGTGCGCATCATCGGCAACGGCGTGTATTCGAAACTGAAATTCGAATCCGGCGGCCACCGTGTGCAGCGCGTGCCGGCCACCGAAACGCAGGGCCGCATCCACACCTCGGCCTGCACCGTCGCCGTGATGCCGGAAGCCGACGAAGTCGAAGACGTCAACATCAACCCGGCCGACCTGCGCATCGACACCTATCGCGCCAGCGGCGCCGGCGGCCAGCACATCAACAAGACCGATTCCGCGGTCCGCATCACCCACCTGCCGACCGGGATCGTGGTCGAGTGCCAGGACGACCGCAGCCAGCATAAAAACAAGGCGCAGGCGATGAAAGTGCTGGCCGCGCGCATCAAGGACGTGCAGCTGCGCGAACAGCAGAGCAAAGAGGCGGCCACCCGCAAGAGCCTGATCGGCTCCGGCGACCGCAGCGAGCGCATCCGCACCTACAACTTCCCGCAAGGCCGCCTGACCGACCACCGCATCAACCTGACGCTGTATAAACTCGACATGATCATGGACGGCGACCTGAACGAACTGACCACCGCCCTGTCGGCCGAACACCAGGCCGAACTCCTCGCCGCGCTGGGCGATTGACACTTCGGGGTCAGAGCACAATGACGTCGACATTCGGGGTCAGAGCACAAGCGCTGCCCTGAAACAGCAGCGCGTTTTATACACCCGCGAGGGTCCCGAACGTCGATTTCGTAGCGCCAATGCTGCAGCTGATCCAATAATCAATTGCTTTTGATTGTGCTCTGACCCCGAACTTTGGCGCGATTGTGCTCTGACCCCGAATGGGGTTGCAATGTGCGAAAATCGCAAGGTCACTTACACCAGGAAAAGTTTCATGCCCGCCTCCCGCAAGATCCTGCTTCTCATCGCCGCCGGCAGTATTGCCCTGGTCGGCGCCGCCCTGTATCTGCAGCACGCCAGGGAAATGCTGCCCTGCCCGCTGTGCATCATCCAGCGCTACTGTTTCCTGGGCGTGGCCATCTTCAGCCTGGTCGGCGCGTTGACGAGCAAACTGAAAGTGTGGACCGGCGTGGCCCTGCTGTCGGCATTGGGCGGGCTCGGCGTGGCGGGTAAACACCTGTACGTGATCGCGCACCCGGGCTTTTCCTGCGGTATCGATCCGATGGAGACGGTGCTGAACAAGATCCCGACCGCGACCCTGCTGCCCTACGTGTTCCGCGCCGATGGCCTGTGCGAAGCGGCGCTGGACGACGTGCTCGGCCTGTCGGTGCCGCAGTGGTCGGCGTTGTGGTTCGTCCTGCTGGGCCTGGCCCTGGTCTGGGTGCTGGTGCGCCGCGCACGCTGATGGCCGCGCCCTTCCCCATCCTCCCCGGCACCACGGTCAAGGCGGCGCAGATGGCGCTGCCGCTCGACCCGCTCGACAACCGCATCCTGCTGTGCCACGCGACCGGGCTGACCCGCGTCCAGTTGATCACCCAGACCGAGCGCACCCTGAACGACGATGAAACCGCCCGCCTGAACGCGCTGGTGCAGCGCCGGATCGACGGCGAACCGATCGCCTACATCGTCGGCAAGCGAGAATTCTTCGGCCTCGATTTCCAGGTCAGCGATGCGGTGCTGATCCCGCGTCCCGACACCGAACTGATCGTCGAACTGGCGCTCGAACGCCTGCCGCGGCGGCGGCAAGGGCAGCAGCAAGGGCAGCAGCAAGATCGGCCGGGCAGCCGCCTGCTCGACATGGGCACCGGCAGCGGCGCCATCGCGGTGGCGCTCGCCCATACCCGCCCGGATGTACTGGTGACCGCGCTCGACGTCAGCGCCGCCGCGCTGGCGGTGGCGCAGGCGAATGCGACGGCCAACGGCGCGCGCGTGCGCTTCCTGCAAAGCGACTGGTTCGCGGCGCTGGCGCCGGATGAAACCTTCGATCTGATCGCCTCGAACCCGCCCTACATCGCGGCCGGCGACGCCCACCTGTCCCAGGGCGATCTGCGCTTCGAACCGAGCGGCGCCCTCACCGATTTCGCCGACGGCCTGTCGGCGCTGCGCATCATCATCGACGGTGCGCAAGCGCGTCTCGAAAAGGGTGGCTGGCTGCTGCTGGAACACGGCTACGACCAGGCAGAAGCGGTGCGCGCGCTGCTGCTGAAGCGCGGTTACCTTGACGTGCAAAGCTGGCGCGACCTCGGCGATATAGAACGCGTCAGCGGCGGCCGCGCGCCGCTTTAAGGTTTATTCGTAGCGGAGCGCGTCCGCCGGGTGCAGTCGAGACGCCGACCAGCTCGGATACAAGGTCGCCACGAACGCCAGCAGGATCGACACCCCGCCGCTCCAGGCCACGTCCGCCCAGCGCAGCTGGGACGGGATCTCGCTGATGAAATAAATATCCTTCGACAGGAAGTGCAGGCCGAACAGGCGTTCGATGAAGGGCACGATCACGTCGACGTTCAGCGCCACCAGCACCCCGAAGCCGACCCCGAGCAGCGTGCCGAGCACCCCGACCAGCGTCCCCTGCACCACGAAGATCTTCATGATCGAGCGCGGCGAGGCGCCCAGCGTGCGCAGGATCGCGATGTCCGCCTGCTTGTCGCGCACCGCCATCACCAGCGTCGACACCAGGTTGAAGGCGGCCACCGCCACGATCATCGTGATGATGATGAACATCATGCGCTTTTGCGAGCCGACCGCCGCGAACCAGATCGCGTTCACCTGCGACCAGTCGCGCATGATCAGTTGTCCCGACATGCTGTGCTGCAGATCGTTCGCCACCTGTGGCGCGGCGTACAAATCGGCCAGGTGCAGGCGCAGGCCGGACGGTGCCGGCAGGCCCTGCACGGCCATCGCGTCGTCCAGGTTGACGAAGCCGAGCGAGGAATCGAACTGGTAATGGCCGGCCTCGAAGGTGCCGGCCACCGTGAAGGTGCGCGAACGCGGCGCGCCCGACAACTGCCCGCCCTGCAGCGCGGGCGCCCCTTGCGCACCGCCCGGCGCCAGCAGCATGGTCACCCGGTCGCCGGCTTTCACGCCGAGCGACTCGGCCAGCGCATTGCCCAGCACGATGTTGAACGATCCCGGCTGCAGCGCCGCGAACGCGGTCGACTGCTGCGCCACCTTCGACACTTTACTTTCCTCGGCCGGCAGCACGCCGCGCACCAGCGCCGGTCTCATGGTCCCCTCGCGCACCAGCATGCCCTGCATGTCGACAAAGGGGGCGGCGGCGCGCACGCCCGGGTTGCGCAGTGCCTCCCGGGCCGACTGGCGCCAGTCCGGCAATGCGCCGCGCGCGTCGAACACTTCGATGTGCGCCACCACCGACAGCATGCGGTCGGTGACTTCCTTCTGAAAACCGTTCATCACGGACAGGACGACGATCAGCGCCGCCACCCCGAGCGCGATGCCGGCCACCGAGATCCACGAAATGAAGGAAATAAAACGGTTACGCCCGCTGCGCTTGCCGGCGCGCGTGTAGCGCAGGCCGACCCACCATTCATAGGGCATGTCTTTAATGATGCTCATGGTTTCCTGATAAAACAATCAATCCGGCGCAGTGTGCCACACAATGCGCGCACACGGACGGCCGGGCATCACCCGGCGCAGCCCCGCGCAGTCGGTTTACTGCCTTTGTTACAATGGGTGCCCGTCCCCGGAGCCTTGCATGCCTCGAACTCGACTGTCCGCGGCCCGGCAGTCCACGTCGCGGCTGCTGTCCGCCATGCTGTTGCCCTTGCTGCCGCTGTTGCTGGCAGGGCTGCCGGCGCTTGCCGCCACCAGGCCGGTCGCCACCACCGCGGTCGCCGCCACGCCGGCCGCCGCCGCGCCGTCTTCCACCGATCTTCCCGCCGACGCCACCACCACCCAGGCACGCGCCCTGTTCGAGCGCGACTGGCAATGGCGCCTGAAGCACCAGCCGGAATTCGCCACCGCCGTCGGCGACCACCGCTACGATGCGCGCCTGGCCGACAGCTCGCTGGCCGGCAGCACCAAGGCGATCGAGCACGCGCGCCGCATGCTGGACCTGGCGCGCCAGCTCGATCCGGCGCAGCTGTCTCCCCAGGACCGCCTGTCGCGCGAGCTGTTCATGGCCGACCAGGAGCGGCGCCTGGCGGTCTCCAACTTCGTGCCCTTCGATCCGCAGCCGATCAGCGTCCAGGATGGCATCCAGTTCCGCTTCCCGCGTTTGGTCGCCCAGATGCCCTTCGTGACCGAAGCCGATTACCGCAATTATCTGGCGCGCCTGCAGGCGCTGCCGCCCTACCTCGACGGCATCGTCGAGCAGCTGCGCGAAGGCATGCGCACCGGCTGGGTGGCACCCAGGCGCGTCATGGCCGGCGTGCCGGACCAGCTGCGCGCCATGCGCGAGCACCTGGCCGACGGTGCCGTCTCCGCGCCTTTGCGGCGCCTGCCCGCCACCATCCCCGAGGAGATGCGCGCGCAGCTGGCGCGCGAGGGCGCCGCGGCCGTGCAGGCGCTGGCGCCGGCGCTGCAAAAGCTCGAAGATTTCATGCGCACCGACTACCTGCCGGCGGCGCGCAGCACCCTGTCCGCCTCCAGCCTGCCAGGCGGGGCGCCCTGGTACGCGCTGCTGGTGAAAAACGCCACCACCACCGCCTTGACGCCGGCCGAGATCCACGCGTTCGGCCTGAAGGAAGTGGCGCGCATCCGCGCCGAGATGGAGCCGGTGGTCAAGCGCACCGGCTTTCGCGGTACCCTGCCCCAGTTCTTCGTCTTTGCGCGCAGCGATCCGCGCCTGTTCTATACCGATGCGGACGCACTCCTGAACCGCTACCGGCGCACCATTACGCGCGTGTACTCACAGCTGCCGCTACTGTTTACCAACATCCCTCCCGACGAACTGGCGGTCAAGCCGCTGCAGGATGCCGATGCCGGCCAGGGTGGCGCCGCCTACGAAGCGGGAAGCGCCACGCGTGTGGCGGCACTGGTCGTCAACACCGCGCACCTGGAAACGCGTCCGCTGTGGGAAGTCGAGACGCTGGCGCTGCACGAGGGCGTTCCCGGCCACCACCTGCAGGTGGCACGCGCCCAGTCCATTCCCGACCTGCCGGCCTTCCGCCGCAACGCCTGGTACCCCGCCTACGGCGAAGGCTGGGCGCTGTATGCCGAAGGACTCGGTCCGGACCTGGGCCTGATGCGCGACCCGTTTTCCGACTTCGGCAGACTCGCCGACGAACTGCTGCGCGCCGCCCGCCTGGTGATCGACACCGGTATCCATGCGCGCGGCTGGTCGCGCCAGCAGGCGCTCGACTACCTGAACGCGAACACCGCCAACCCGCCACTCGACAACGAGGCCGAAGTCGAGCGCGCCATCGCCCGCCCGGGCGAGGTGCTGGCCTATAAGATCGGCCAGCTGCGCATGCTGGCGCTGCGGCAAAAGGCGCAGGCGGCGCTGGGCGAACGGTTCGACTTGCGCGCCTTTCATGAAGCCGTGCTGGGACAGGGGGCGCTGCCGCTCGACCTGCTGGACCAGCAGATCGAACGCTGGATCGCGGCCCGGGCTGTCCCGCCGGCGGCAGCGCCTGCCGCCCCATCGGCCCCGGCGCCGGCCGCGCCATCCGCCCCCGGCGCGGCGGGAACACCGCTCCAGGCACCTGCTCCGGTCCCCGCCCGGGCCGACGAACCGGCGCTGTTCGGGGCGCCACCGCCGCCGCCGCGTTAATACAATCGTCATATTGCGCGGCGCCCGGCGCATTTGGCCGTTTTCGGTTACTCTCTGCACCTTCAAAGCAGTATAAGAAAGTAAGAAAGGAAATCCCGTGTCGAATCAACTGACCCGCCGCCTGGCCCTGCTGGACGACGATGCCCACCGCGGCCTGCTGTTGCAGGGCCTGCGCGGCATCGAACGCGAGACGCTGCGCGTCGACAGCCACGGCCAACTGGCGCGGACACCGCATCCGGTGCAACTCGGCTCTGCGTTGACCCATGCGCAGATCACGACCGATTACGCGGAAGCCCTGCTCGAATTCATCACCCCGGCCGAACACGACATCGGCCTGGCGCTGAGCCGCCTGGATGCGGTCCACCGCTACGCCTACACCAAGCTGGATGGCGAAATGCTGTGGAGCCAGTCGATGCCGTGCGACCTGCCGTCCGAAGAAGACATCGAGATCGCCTGGTACGGCAAATCCCACATCGGCATGCTCAAGCACGTGTACCGGCGCGGCCTGGCGCTGCGTTACGGTAAATCGATGCAATGCATCGCCGGCATCCACTACAACTACTCGCTGCCCGAGCAGCTGTGGAAAGTGCTGGCCGAGAGCGAAGGCATCGCCGAGGAACGCCGCAACGCGCTGCGCGACTTCCAGTCCGAGAGCTACATCGCGATGATCCGCAATTTCCGCCGCTACAGCTGGCTGCTGATGTACCTGTTCGGCGCATCGCCGGTACTCAGCACCGGCTTCCTGCGCGGCCGCGAACACAATCTCGAGACCCTGTCCGACGACACCCTGTATCTGCCCTACGCGACCAGCCTGCGCATGAGCGACCTGGGTTACCAGAACGACGCCCAGGCCGGCCTGCGCCCGCACGAGAACAGCCTGGAAGGCTACGTCACCTCGCTGATGGACGCGGTCAACCGCCCGTATCCTCCGTATGAAGAAGTCGGCACCAAGAAGGATGGCGAATGGGTGCAGCTGTCGACCAACATCCTGCAAATCGAGAACGAATACTATTCGACCATCCGCCCCAAGCGCGTGATCCGTACCGGCGAACGTCCGGTGCAGGCGCTGTGCAACCGCGGCGTGCAGTACATCGAAGTGCGCTGCCTCGACATCGACCCGTTCGAGCCGGTCGGCGTGGCGCTGGAAACCGGGCGCTTCCTGGATGCGTTTTTGCTGTTCTGCGCGCTCGAGGAAAGCCCGCTGATCAATGCGATGGAAGGGCAAATCCACGCCCGCAACTTCGCACGCACCGTCAAGGAAGGCCGTAAACCTGGCCTGACGCTCACCCGCGACGACGCCGAAGTGCCGCTGCTGGACTGGGCCGACGAACTGCTGGAGCGCATCCGCCCGCTGGCCGAACTGCTCGACAGCGAACACAATTACGGCGGCGCGCACCTGGCGGCGCTCGAACTGCAGAAGGCCAAGGTCGCGAATCCGGACCAGACCCCGTCCGCCCGCGTGCTGGAAGAAGTGCGCGCGCTCGGTTCCTTTGCCAGATTCGGCCTGCAGCAAAGCGAACTGCACGCGAGGGCACTGCGCGCCGAACCGCTGATGCCGGCGGAAGTGGCGCTGTTCGACGAAACCGCGCAAGCGTCGCTGGACGAGCAGGCCAGGATCGAGGCGGCCGATACGGGCAGCTTCGACGATTTTGTGGCGGCTTATAACAGCAGTACGCTGTGCGGTAATACGTAACCCTTGATACGTCGTCCCCGCGAAAGCGGGGATCCATACTGAGCTTCCGAAGCCCGTATTTCTGAAGCATCGACATACTTCCGATGTAACGAATTTTGTTGTTCAGTATGGGTCCCCGCCTTCGCGAGGACGACGTTGAGTAAAGCTATCGTTCCAACTACGGTGCCACCTTGCTCACCTTCTTCAACGAACACCACGCCCAGTACGACCCGCGCCCCCTCCCCCAGCGCGGCGAGCCGCTCCCGTGTTCCGAGAAGCCCGAACGCATCGACATCATCGTGACCGAACTGCACGGCCGCGGCCTGGGCCGGATCGTCACCCCGCACGGGGTCTCGCTGGCCTCGCTCGAGCGCGTGCACACGCCGCGCTACCTGCACTTCCTGCGCAGCGCCTGGAGCGCATGGCTGGCGCGCGATCCGCGCAACGCCGCGCGCGACATCCTGCCCGCCGTCTGGCCGGCGCGCATGCAGCGCCACGACATCGAACCCGAAGACTTCACCGGCCGCCTCGGCCTGTACGCGATGGACGGCATCACCCCGCTCACGGCCGGCACCTGGATCGCCGCCAAGACCGGGGCCGATTGCGCGATCAATGCGGCGCACGCGCTGCGCCTGGGCGAACATGCCAGTTTCGCGCTGACCCGCCCGCCCGGCCACCATGCCGGCGCCGACCATTTCGGCGGCGGCTGCTTCCTCAACAACGCGGCGCTGGCAGCCCAGCACCTGCTGGACGATGGCCTCGAACGGGTCGCCATCCTCGACCTCGACGCCCACCACGGCAACGGCACCCAGGGCATTTTCTATGGCCGCGGCGACGTGCTGTATGTCTCGATCCACGCCGACCCGCACAACACCTATCCGTATTACTCGGGCCACGCCGACGAGACCGGGGCCGGGCCAGGGGCCGGCGCCAACATGAACCTGCCGCTGGCGCGCGGCGCCGGCTCCCCGGACTGGTTTGCGGCGCTGGAAACGGCATGCCTTAAAATGGCGGGCTTCGCGCCGCAGGCGCTGGTGGTCTCGCTCGGGGTGCAGGCGCATTTCGGACTGGATGCCGGCGACTTCCTGCACCTCGGCGAACGCCTCGGCTACCTCGGCCTGCCCACTGCTTTCGTGCTCGAAGGCGGCGATGCCGGCCCCGGGCTCGGCGTCGACGTGGTCAACGTGCTCGAAGGCTTCGAGACGGTAATCTGAACCCGGAATGGAAACAACGATGATTGAATGGCAGTGGAGCCGCTTCGCCGACCTGACGGCGGCGCAGCTGTATGAGATGCTGGCGCTGCGCCAGCAAGTGTTCGTGCTGGAGCAGACTTGCCTGTATCCGGACATCGACGGCATGGATCCCGGTGCCCACCACCTGCTCGGCTGGAAAACGGTGGACGGCAAACGCGCACTGGCGGCGACCCTGCGCTGCCTGGCGCCGGGCGCCAAATACGACGAGATGTCGCTCGGCCGCGTGGTCACCAGCGCGGCCACGCGCGGCAGCGGCCTGGGACGCGAACTGGTGGCGCAGGGCATCGCGCACGCGGTGCGCCAGCACCCGGGCCACGCGATCCGCATCGGCGCCCAGGCCCATCTGGAAAAATTCTACGGCAGCTTCGGTTTCGTCACCGTCTCCGAACCCTACGACGAGGACGGGATCATGCACATCGACATGCTCCGTCCCCCGGAAGCTCGATAAACCTACTGGGCATTGCAGGTTTGCCCTGCGATGCTCGCTACGGTTTCTCGAGCTTCCGTTTTTACTTGAGGTGACCCGACCGGCTCGGGTCCGGCATGCGGAACGCCACGATCGCGGCCAGCAGGCACATGAAGCTGACGTACCAGTAGAAGTGCGATTCGGTGCCGGCCTGCTTGAACCACAACGCCACGTATTCGGCCGAACCGCCGAAGATGGCGTTGGCCACCGCGTACGACAGGCCCACGCCCAGCGCGCGCACCTCGACCGGGAACATCTCGGCCTTGATCAGGCCCGAGATCGAGGTGTACAGGCTGACGATCGCCAGCGCGCACACGATCAGCACGCCCGCCATGACCGGGCTCTGGACGTCGCGCAGCGCGAACATGATGGGCGCCGTGCACAGCGTGGCCAGGATGCCGAAGGCGATCATTGCGGTCTTGCGGCCGATGCGGTCCGACAGCGAGCCGAACACCGGCTGCAGCACCATGTAGATCAGCAGGCAGACGGTCATCACGCCGCTGGCGGTCTTGACGCTCATGCCGACCGTGTTGACCAGGTACTTCTGCATGTAGGTGGTGAAGGCGTAGAAGATCAGCGAGCCGCCGGCGGTGAAGCCGAGCACGGTCACGAAGGCGCGGCCATGGTTGCGCAGCAGCGCGCTGACGCTGCCCGCGGCCTTGTTCTTGCGTTCGGTCGCGGTGGTGGTTTCGTGCAGCGAACGGCGCAGGTACAGCGAGACCAGGGCCGCGGCGGCGCCGACCACGAACGGAATGCGCCAGCCCCAGGCCACCAGTTCTTCATGGCTCAGCGTCAGCTGCAGGATGTTCAGCACCAGCAGCGCCGCCAGCTGGCCGCCGATCAGGGTCACGTACTGGAAGGACGCATAAAACCCCTTGCGGCCGGGTTCCGCCACTTCACTCATGTAGGTGGCACTGGTGCCATACTCTCCGCCCACCGACAGGCCCTGGAACAGGCGCGCCACCAGCAGCAATACCGGCGCCGCGGTGCCGATGGTGGCATAGGTCGGCAGTGCGGCGATCATCAGCGAGCCGCCGCACATCATGAGCACCGAGATCATCATCGAGTTCTTGCGGCCGTAGCGGTCGGCGATGCGGCCGAACAGCCAGCCGCCGATCGGGCGCATCAGGAAGCCGGCGGCAAACACGCCGGCCGTGTTCAGCAACTGGGTGGTGGGGTCGCCCTTGGGGAAGAACGCGGACGAGAAGTACAGCGCGCAGAAGGAGTAAATATAGAAGTCGAACCACTCGACCAGGTTGCCGGATGAGGCGCCGACGATGGCGAGCACCCGCTGGCGCGGCGTCAGGTCGTGGATTGCTTGTGCTTCGGTACTGTCTGTTGCTGTCATTGCGATCTCCAGGTTTTCTGTCAATACGCCGTGGCGTGGCTGACGAATTCCCGGGTGGATCCGCTACGGCCGACGCGGCCAGGCGGCCAGGCGGCCTAGGATAGCATTTCCACATGATGGCCGCTGTATGTACCGTATCAGAAAGTAATCACGAAGCGGGCGCCGCGCCCGAGCGGGCGGGCATAGCGCACCGTCCCGCCGTTGGCATGGATCAGGTGGCGCACCATGGCCAGGCCGATGCCGCCGCCCTGCTTTTTGGTGGTAAAGAAGGGGGTGAAGATGTGCGCGGCCAACGCGTCCGGCACGCCGGGGCCGTCGTCGCCGACTTCGATGCGCAGGCGCGCGCCGCGCACCAGCCGCGCCTCGACGCGGGCCTGGCCGCCGCCCTGTCCGGCGTTGCCGGCGGTGGCCTCGAACGCATTCTTGAGCAGGTTGATCAGGGCCTGCTCAAGCTGGCCGGGGTCGACCATCAGTTCGAGCGAGGCCGGCGCCACCGCAAAGCGGACCGCGCCACCGCGTGCGCGCCAACCCGGCCCCACCAGCGCCGCGACGCGTTCGAACAGGGCGCCGAGCGCCACCCGTTCAGGCCGCGCCGGCGGCAGGTTGGACAGGCTGCGGTAGCTGGCCACGAAGTCGACCAGGCTGTCGGCGCGGCGGCTGATGGCGTCCAGTGCGGTCACCAGGTCGGCGCTGACATCCGGCGCCAGGGCTGCTGCGGATTTGTCGAAGGCGTCATCGAGCAGATCGTGGGCGGTGCGCGACAGCGAGGCGATCGGCGTCAGCGAATTCATGATCTCGTGGGTCAGCACGTGCACCAGCTGGCGCCAGGCGTTCAGGGCTTCGGCTTCCAGCTCGCTCTCGACCGGCATCAGGGCGGCCAGGCGCTGCGGGCGGCCCTGCAGGGTCAGCGCCGACAGCGCGGCCAGCGCGCGCTCGGTGCCGCGTTCGGTCTCGAACTGCAGCAGCGCCCTTCGCTCACCCGGCCGCTCAGCCGGTCGCTCGCCCGGCTGCGCCACCAGCTGGCGGTACAGCGCCCCGGGATCGCTGGCGCGGCCGGGCGCGACCAGCTTGCGCGCATTCGCATTCAGCGGCACCACCTGGCCTTCCCCTTCCGTGCCATCGATGCGGAACAGCGCGATCGGCGCATGTTCCAGCCACGCCTCGAGCGCCAGCGCATTGTCGAGCAGGGCGCGCTGTTCGAGCGGGACCTCCGCCCGCGCCGGCGCCACAGATACATGGCGTTCGGCGGCCAGCCGGTCCATGCAGCGCCGGATGGCCAGCACCAGCGGCAGCGCGGTCAACACGCACAGCACCACCAGCCGCGGCGCGGCGTGCTGGGTGCCGGCCAGGAAGGCCAGCAGCCCGATGCCGGCGGTCGCCAGCAGTGCAGCGGCTTGCAGGCGCATGCCGGATGCCGGTTCAGATGCCATGCTTGCCGAGCTTGCGGTACAGCGCGGCACGGCTCAGGCCCAGCATGCGCGCGGCCAGGCTGATGTTGCCCCGGGATTTATCGAGGGCGGCGGCGATGGTGTCGCGCTCCAGCGTGCCGAGCCTGAATTCCTCGCGCGCGGGCGCGGGCGCGGGCGGCGGCTCGGCGGCCGGCATCGGTATTGGCGGCGCCGGAAGCGGCTGCGGCTGCGGCGCGGCCAGGCCGAAATCTTCGTAGCGATAGTCAGCCTGGCTGCCCAGGATCACCGCGCGTTCGCAGGCATGCCGCAGCGCGCGCACATTGCCGGGCCAGGGCCAGGCGCACAGGCGCTCGAGCGCGCCCGCGTCCAGTTCGCGCACCGGCCGCCCGTACTGCGCCTCGTACAGCGACAGATAATGGTGCAGCAGGCCCGGGATGTCGTCGCGCCGTTCACGCAGCGGCGGCACCCGCAGCACGATGGTGTTCAGCCGGAACAGCAGGTCGGGTCGGAACACGCCCGCATCGAACAGGCGTTCCTCGATCAGGTTGGTCGCGCTGACGATGCGCACGTCGATCGCTTCGGCGCGGTCGGCGCCGAGCGGCGTCACTTCGCGTCTCTCGAGCGCGGTGAGCAGCTTGGCTTGCGCGCCGAGCGCCATGTTGCCGATCTCGTCGAGGAACAGGGTGCCGCTGCGCGCCGCCTGGAAGCGCCCCGGCCGGTCGCTCCTGGCGTCGGTGAAGGAGCCCTTGCGGTGGCCGAACAATTCGCTTTCGACCGTCGCTTCCGGCAGCGCGCCCATGTCCACCGCCAAAAACGTTGCAGCGGCGCGGCGCGAGGCCGCATGGATGGCGCGCGCCACCAGTTCCTTGCCGACGCCGTTCTCGCCCAGCACCATCACGTTGGCTTCGGTCGGCGCCACGCTGGCGATCATCGCCTTGAGCTCGCGCATCGGCGCCGCGTCGCCCATCAGGCTGTGCATGGCAGCTCCCGCCCCGGCCGCAACCGCGGCCGATGCCCGCCGCGCCAGCGCCGCCTCCACCGCCGCGATCAATCGCGCATTGTCCCAGGGCTTGGTGATGAAATCGCCGGCGCCGCGTTTTAATGCCTCTACCGCGAGCGGCACGTCGGCATACGCGGTCAGCGCGATCACGGCCGGCGGCCGCGGCAAGGCGCGCAGGCGGTCCAGTACGGCGAGGCCCTCGGCACCGTCGATGCGGCCCGGCGTGAAATTCAGGTCGAGCAGCACGAGGTCGAGCGGTGAATCAGCGGGCAGCCCGTCCCGCAGCAGCGCGTCCAGGCGTGCCGGATCGTCCAGCGTGAGCACGCTGCCGTGGCGGCGGCGCAGCAGCATCCGGGCGGCGCAGGCGACGTCGGGATCGTCGTCGAGGATCAGGATACGGGCGGAGGAATCGGCCATCGAAGATGCGGAATAGGGATGCGTTGACTTGTCATTCTAGCAGTGGAAAGTGCTCGAATGAGCAGCTCGTGGACAGTACACGGACACCTGTCCGGAAACGCACAGGTGGTCCTGTCCGCTTCCGGACAGGTGACGCCCCAAACCGGCCGATACGGCGCTGAAACGGCATGGCACGCCAATTGCAAATACGACAGCCATGACCGTCACGAGACCTTGCATGGACCACATCCCTCCTCCCGCAGTCACCGGCGCCGCCATGGACAAGGTGGTGCCGCAACGGCGCGGCCGCCTGGCGCTGCGGCTTGCACTGGGCGCCGTCGCCGTGCTTGGCGCGGCCTGGGCCTTCTGGCAAGCCGTCCCGCACGGCCTGCAGGTGGCCGGCCGCGACGTGCGCATCGCGCGCGCCGAACATGGCGTGTTCCGCGACGACGTCGTGGTGCGCGCCACCGCCGAGCCGCTGAATTCGATCATCCTCGATTCGGTCGAATCCGGCCGCGTGGAAGAGGTGTTCGCCAGGGATGGCCAGGCCGTCAAAAAGGGCGACTTGCTGTTCCGGCTGTCGAACCCGCAGCGCAACCTGGAACTGCTGGCGCGCCAGACCGAATACTCGCAGCAGATCTTCAACGCCGCCAACCTGCGGGTGGCGCAGGAAAGCGTGCGCACCGAGCACCAGCGCCGCCTGTCCGAGCTCGATTACGCGCTGACCCAGGCGCACAAGCAGCACGAGCGCAATGTCCGGTTGGCGGCCCGGCACTTCATCTCCGCGGTGGCGCTGGAAGAATCCGCCGACAAACTGGCCCAGCAACAGCGCGCGCTGAACGATGAAAAGCGTGCCGTCGATACCGAGGAACAGGTGCGCGGGCGCGCGCTGCAGCAGATGGACAGCGCGCTGCACGGCCTGCAATCGGGCCTGCAGCTGGTCAGCGCCACCGTCGATGCGCTCGCCGTGCGCGCCCCCGCCGACGGCGTGCTGACCGATTTCCGCATGCTGGTCGGCCAGACCGTGCGCCCGGACCAGCACATCGGCCGGATCGACGACCCGCAGCATTTCAAACTGAGCGCCCAGATCGACGAGTTTTATTTGAGCCGGGTGAGCGTGGGCCGGGTCGGGCGCGTGGTCCAGGACAGCAAGGGGGAAAGCAGAACGTACGAACTGCGCGTCAGCACCGTCTACCCGCAGATCAAGGAAGGCCGCTTCACCGCCGAGATGGTCTTCACCAAAGGCCAGCCCGACGTGATCAGCCCGGGCCAGGGCCTGGACGCGCAGCTGACGCTGGGCGAGCCGGCCAAGGCCCTGCTGCTGCCGAACGGCGCGTTTGTGAACGACACCGGCGGCACCTGGGCCTTCGTGGTGGCGCCGGACGGCACCGAGGTCGAAAAACGCGCCTTGACACTCGGGCGCCGCAACAACAACCAGGTCGAGGTGCTGTCCGGCCTCGCCGCGGGAGAGAAGGTGATCGTGTCCAGCTATACCCCCTTCGGCAAGGCCGAGCGGCTCCAACTAACGAAGTAAACTATCACTATCCAGAACAGGGAAAAAACATGCTCAAACTTTCCGGCATCAGCAAGATCCACCAGGCGGGCGACGTGCAGACCGCCGCCCTCGACCGCATCGACCTCGAGATCTGCGCCGGTGAATACGTCGCCATCACCGGTCCTTCGGGCTGCGGCAAGTCGACCCTGCTCAGCGTACTGGGCCTGCTCGACGTGCCCAGCAGCGGCGAATACTGGTTCGAGGGGCAGAACGTGGCCGGCTGGAGCGAGGCGAAACTGAACGAACTGCGCCGCGGGCGCGTCGGCTTCATCTTCCAGAGTTTCAATCTGATCGAAGAACTGTCGGTCTACGAAAACGTCGAGCTGGCGCTGGAATACACGGGGACGCCGGCGCCTGAACGCAAACGCCGCGTGCAGGCCATGCTGGAACGGCTCGGCGTGGCGCACCGCGCCGGCCACCGGCCTTCGCAGCTGTCCGGTGGCCAGCAGCAGCGGGTGGCGATCGCACGCGCGCTGGTCGCCAATCCGGCCATGCTGCTGGCCGACGAACCGACCGGCAACCTCGATACCGCCCACGGCGACGAAGTCATGCGCCTGCTCCGCCAGATCAATGCCGACGGCACCACGGTGGTGATGGTGACCCACTCGCCGGCGCATGCGGCGCAAGCCTCGCGCACCCTGCACCTGCTCGACGGCCGCATCGTGGTTGATGCGCTGCAGGCGGCGTGAGGAGACACCAATGACAAGCGTGAACAAGCTGCGCGACTTCCGCATCGGCTGGCGTTTGCTGGTCAAGGAACCCGGCTATTCCGCGGTGGTGATCCTGGGCCTGGCGGTGGGCTTCTGCGCCTGCTTCCTGCTGCTGGGCTACGTGGCCCACGCCTTTTCCTACGACCGCGACGTGCCGCAGCGCGAACAGGTGTATCGCCTGATGCAGCGCTGGAACCTCTCGGCCGACGCCGGCTGGCAGGAGAGTACCAGCCTGCCGGCACGCGACGCGCTGGTCGCCAGTGGCCTGCCGCTGCAGGCCAGCGCCTTCATCGAGCGCGGCATCGACGTGCGGATCGCAGACCAGGTGCAGAACGTGCGCCTGGCCGTGGTCGACCCCGATTTCCGCACCATCGTCCAGCCGCGCGTGCTGGCCGGCGATCTCGCCGCCGCACTGGCGCGCCCCGACGCATTGGCGGTGAGCCGCGAGACCGCGAATAAGCTGTTCGGCAGCCCGGATGCGGTCGGCAAGACAGTGCAGGTGGCCGGCCGGCCCTACCAGGTGCTGGCGGTACTGGCCGACCAGCCGGCCGCCACCACGCTCCCGTACGAAGCCGTCGCCGGCATCGACACCGCCATCTGGGATGAGGAATACCGCCGGCTCGTCACCACCACCTGGGGCGTGACCCGCGGCATCGTGCTGGTCAAGCTGGCGCCCGGTACCGATCCGCACGCGGCCGTCGATGCGGTCCGGCGCGCCTTTTTGAGCTCCAGCTTTTACAAGCGCCTGACGCCGGAGCGCCTGGCCTCGTTCCACGGCCGCGACATGGCCGACTTCCGCCTCGGTGCGCTGGCCGAGGCCTACCTCGATCCCCATATCCGCGGCCAGTCGAGCACCCACGGCGACCGCAAGCTGATCTTCGGCCTGGCCGCGGTGGCCGTACTGATCCTGGTGCTGGCGGCCACCAACTACGTCAACCTGGCCACCGTGCGCACGCTGCGGCGCCGCAAGGAAATCGCGGTGCGCAAGGTGCTGGGTGCATCGGGCGGCGCGGTGGCACGTCAGTTCCTGGCCGAGTCGGTGCTGGTGTGCCTGATCGCCACCGGCATCGGCCTGCTGCTGGCCTGGCTGCTGCTGCCGGTGTTTGCCGACCTGGTGCAGCGCAGGCTGGACCGCATGTTCACGCCCGCCGCGCTCGGCCTGTCGCTCTTGATTGGCGTACTGGTGGGCCTGCTGGCCGGCGCCTACCCGACCTATGCCGCGCTGCGGGTGCGTCCGACCGCGGCCCTGGCCGGACGCGGCAACGTCGACACCGCCGGCGGCCTGTGGCTGCGCCGCGTGCTGACCGTGCTGCAGTTCGGCACCGCGATGGGCCTGACCGGCATGACCCTGGCCGTGACCTGGCAGACCCACTACGCCAGCAGCCTCGATCCCGGCTTCGACCCCGGCCCGCTGCTGACGGTGGCGTCGAACGGCGACATGCGCAACCCGCAGGTACACGCTTTCCGCGATGCGCTGGCACGCCTGCCCGGCGTCAGCGGCGTGGCGGCGGCCGGGGCACCGGTCACGGTCAACCGGGACAACACCTCGCTGCAGCGCGACGGCGGCGCCCCGGTCCAGCTCAGCTGGCTCAACGTCAGCCCGGAATTCTTTGGCGTGTACGGCCTGAAACCGGTGGCCGGGCGCCTGTACGAGCCGGCGCGCGACCAGGCTGCAGACCGCGCCGAAGACCAGGACAAGGTCGTGATCAACGAGAGCGCGGCGCGCCAGCTCGGATTTGCGGATGCCGGCGACGCGGTCGGCAAGACGATCCGCGAGCCGGACGGCAATCGCCCGACGCGGGTGATCGGCGTGGCGCCCGACATCCGTCACCGCTCGGCGCGCGCGCCGATGCAGCCGACCGTGTATTACCTGTCGTCGCGCACCGGCACCTTCACGGTACGCAGCGCGCGCGACCTGGACACGGTGCGCCATGCGATCGAAGACCTGTGGCCGCGCTGGTTCCCGAACGAGACCCTGGAGGTCGACCGCGTCGCCGCCAGCTTCGCGCGCAACTACGTCGACGACCTGCGCCTGGCCAAGCTGCTGGGCGCATCGAGCCTGATCGCGACTGCCATCGCCGCCTTCGGCATCTACGTGCTGGCCGCCTACAGCGTGCGACGGCGCGAACGCGAAATCGTGCTGCGCAAGCTGTACGGCGCGGGCAAGGGAGCGATCGGCGGGATGGTGGCGCGCGAGTTCGCGCTGCTGGTGGGGGCCGGCGCCCTGCTCGGGCTGCCGCTCGCCTGGCTGGCGATCCAGCGCTACCTGGGGGCGTTTGCCGAGCGCGCACCGGTCGGGGCCTGGACCCTGGTCGGGGCGCTGCTGGTGGCGGGCATCGTGGCACTGCTGTCCACGTTGCGCCATGCGCTGGCGGCGGTGCAGATCCGTCCGGCGCTGGCGCTCAGGGAATAACTTATTTGACGGCGGTGAGCGTGATCTCGAATACCAGGCCGGCGTTCGGCGGGATCTTGGTGCCGGAGCCGGTGCTGCCGTAGGCCAGGTTCGACGGCACCAGCACGGTGCGCTTGCCGCCGACCTTCATGCCCAGCACGCCCTGGTCGAAGCCGGCGATCAGCTGGGTCGAACCGACGACGTAGGACAGCGAGCCGCTATCGAACTGGGTGCTCTTGTGGTCGGTGGCGGTGGCGCTGTACAGCCAGCCGGTGTAGGTGACGCTGGCGGTCTTGCCGGTGGTGGCTTCGGCGCCGGTGCCGACCACGGTGTCGGTCTTGGTCAGGGCGGTCGGGTTGGCCACCACCACGTTGCTGCCATTGTCGTCATCGCCGCCGCCGCAGGCGGTCAGGCTCAGGGCCAGGGAAGCGGCCAGCAGCACGCTGGCAAGGGGAGACTTGAATTTCATGGGGTCCTCGGTAAGAAAGGTCGAACAAAGTTTAAATTTGGAAACCTGAACCTTACCTGCAGACCGCATTGCACATGTACTTATTTTGTAATTGCATGTCGCGTAAGCGTCCCGAATGTGCAAACCCCTCTATTCCACACGCGCCTAGATTTCCACCTGCGTCCCCAGTTCGATCACGCGGTTGGCCGGGATCTGGTAGTAGTCGGCCGCCGTGCGTGCGTTTCTCTGCATCGCGACATATAAATGTTCGCGCCACGGCATCATGCCCTGGCCCGGCACCGAAATGACGGTCTGGCGCGCGATGAAGAACGAGGTTTCCATCATCTCGAATTCGAGGTGCTGCAGCGCGCACAGGCGCATGATGCCGGGGATATTCGCTTCGTCCTTGAAGCCGTAGCTGACGTTCAGCTGGAAGCAGTTGTGGCCCAGCGCCATTACCTGCACCTGCTCGGATTCGGGCACGTAGGGCTCTTCGCGGATGTGCACCGTCAGGAATACCACGCGTTCGTGCAGCACCTTGTTGTGCAGCAGGTTGTGCAGCAGCGCGTGCGGCACGCCGTCGGTTTCGCCGCGCAGGAAGATGGCGGTGCCGGCCACCCGCGCCGGCGGTGCCACGAACAGCGACTGCAAAAAGTCCTCGAGCGGGATCGCGTGCTTTTCCAGGTTCTCGAACACCAGGTCGCGGCCGCGCTTCCAGGTCAGCATGATGGTCAGCAAAATGGCGCCGAGCAGCAGCGGGAACCAGCCGCCGTGCAGCAGTTTCAGCGTACTGGCCGAGAACAGCATCACGTCCATGATCATGAAGAAGCCGGTGGCGCCGATGCAGAGCAGCAGCGGCAGGTGCCAGCGGTAGCGGATCACGAAGAAGGTGAGGATGGTCGTCGCCAACATGGTGGCGGTCACCGCGATGCCGTAGGCACCGGCCAGTTTATCCGACGAGCCGAAGCCGACCACCGCAATCAAGACCACGATCAGCTGCAGCCAGTTCACGGCCGGGATGTAGATCTGGCCGATTTCCCGTTCCGAGGTGTGCATGACGCGCATGCGCGGCAATAGCCCGAGTGCGATGGCCTGCTTGGTCATCGAGAAGGTGCCGGAAATCGTGGCCTGCGAGGCGATCACCGTCGCCATGGTCGACAACACCACCAGCGGCAGCACGCTCCAGTTGTCCAGCTGGTGGAAAAAGGGGTTCTCGACGGCGTCCGGATGCGCGATCAGGAGGCCGCCCTGGCCCAGGTAGTTCAGCGCCAGCGCCGGGAACACGATCATGAACCAGGCGAAGCGGATCGGCTTCTTGCCGAAGTGGCCCATGTCGGCATACAGCGCCTCGGCGCCCGTGAATGCCAGCACCACCGCGCCCAGCGCAACCAGGGCGATGAAACGGTTGCGCAGCATGAATTCGAAGGCATGCAAGGGATTCAGCGCGTGCAGGATGATCGGTTCCTGCACAATGTTGATGATGCCCATCACCGCCAACGCGGCGAACCAGACCACCATCACGGGCGCAAACCAGCGGCCGATGCCGGCGGTGCCATGGCGCTGCACGCTGTACAGGCCGACCAGCACGACGATGGTCAAGGGCACGATGTATTTTTCCAGGCCGGGCGTGGCCACTTCGAGACCCTCGATCGCGCTCAGCACGGAGATTGCCGGCGTGATCACGCTGTCGCCATAGAACATGGTGGCGCCAAACACGCCGATCACCATCAGCACGTAATACCAGCGCGAGTGGCGCGTCACCGAATTCATGGCCAGCGCCATCAGCGCCATCACGCCGCCCTCGCCGCGGTTGTCGGCGCGCAGCACCAGGGTCACGTACTTGAGCGAGACGATGAGCGTCAGGCCCCAGAAGATCAGCGATACGATGCCCAGCAGGTTCGGCGTAGTCAACGGCAGGCCGTGGGTCGGATCGAAGATCGTTTTCAGCGTGTACAGGGGGCTGGTGCCGATGTCGCCATAGACGATGCCGACCGCCGCCAGCGTCAGCGCAGTCAGGCTGCTTTTATTGTGTTGCGACAAGTTTTCACCTTGGTTGTTCCGGTGCGTTGCACAATAGAATAATAGACAAGGAAAGACAAGCTGGGCGTTCCGCCACGTGTCTCATTTCTTGCAGTATTTTCTCAAAGTTTTTATTCAAGCAAAACCGCAGTCTGCCTCATCCGCTGGCGGGCGGGCGCGCGCATAGCAGCGTGGCCCATTGGTAAATACTGCGCCGCCAGCAAGGCGGCGCCGTATCTAGGATAATGTCGACCCGCCAATCTTTTCATTATTCCATGCGCACCGGCATCCTGTCCGCTACCCTCGCCTTCCTGTGCTGGGGCCTGTTTCCACTGTATTTCCACGCCATCGACGACGTGCCGCCGCTGCAGATCCTGGCCCACCGCATGCTGTGGTCGCTGCTGTTCCTGCTCATCGTGCTGGCCGTGCGGCGCCAGTGGGCCTGGCTGTCGATCGTGCGCCAGCCGCGCGTGTTCGGCAGTTTCACGGCATCGGCGCTGCTGCTCAGCATCAATTGGCTGATCTATATCTGGGCCGTGAACAATGGCCACGTGATCGAGGCCAGCCTCGGCTACTTCATCAACCCGCTGGTGAACATCATGTTCGGCTACCTGCTGCTGAAGGAACACCTGCGCCCTGCGCAATGGATGGCGATCGCGGTGGCCGCCCTCGGCGTCGCCTGGCTGACCTGGCAGGCCGGCACCGTGCCCTGGATCGCGCTGGCACTTGCCGCCTCCTTCGGCGGCTACGGTTTGTTGCGCAAGACGGCGGCGCTGGGCGCTTTGGAAGGCTTGTCGTTCGAGACCATGGTGCTGTTCCCGCTGGCGGCCGGCTACGTGATCTGGCTGACGGTTCACGGCCAGAACGCCTTTATCAACACCGATGCCGGCAGCACCCGCCTGCTGCTGGCGGCGGCCGGCCCGATCACCGCGGTCCCGCTGCTGCTGTTCGCCTCGGCGGCGCGCAAGATTCCGCTGTCGGTGCTCGGCCTGCTGCAATACATGACGCCGACGCTGCAATTCATGCTGGGCGTGTGGATCTTCCACGAAGCGTTCACGGCGGACCGCCTGGTCGGCTTTGCACTGATCTGGCTTGCCCTGGCCCTGTTCGCGGCCGAGGGCCTGCTGCGCCGACCTGTAAAAGTTGTGCTCTGACCCCGAATTTTTACAGTATCCTGTCGTCCTTATTTCACATCGAATCACTCATCACATGGCCAATTACGTCTACACCATGAACCGCGTGGGCAAGATCGTCCCACCGAAACGGCAGATCCTCAAGGATATCTCGCTGTCCTTCTTCCCGGGCGCCAAGATCGGCGTGCTGGGCCTGAACGGTTCCGGCAAGTCGACGCTGCTGAAGATCATGGCCGGCATCGACACCGACATCCAGGGCGAAGCACGCCCGATGCCGGGCCTGAACATCGGCTACCTGCCGCAGGAACCGCAGCTGGATCCGGACAAGACCGTGCGCCAGGAAGTGGAAAGCGGCCTGGGCGAAGCCTTCGAGGCGCAAGCCAAGCTGGAAGCCGTGTACGCCGCCTATGCCGAAGAAGACGCCGATTTCGACGCGCTGGCGAAAGAACAGGAGCGCCTGGAGTCGATCATCGCCGCGGCCGATGGCGGCAACCTGAATCTGCAGCTGGAAATGGCGGCCGATGCGCTGCGCCTGCCGCCGTGGGATGCCAAGGTCGGCGTGCTGTCCGGCGGCGAAAAGCGCCGTGTGGCGCTGTGCAAACTGCTGCTGAGCAAACCCGACATGCTGCTGCTGGACGAGCCGACCAACCACCTGGACGCCGAATCGGTCGAGTGGCTGGAACAGTTCCTGCTGCGTTTCCCGGGCACCGTGGTCGGCATCACCCACGACCGCTACTTCCTCGACAACGCCGCCGAATGGATCCTGGAACTGGACCGCGGTTCGGGCATCCCGTGGAAGGGCAACTACTCGTCCTGGCTGGACCAGAAGCAGGCGCGTTTAAAACAGGAAGAAGCGACCGAATCGGCGCGCCAGAAAGCACTGGCGAAAGAGCTGGAATGGGCACGCCAGAATCCGAAGGCCCGTCAGGCCAAGTCGAAGGCACGCCTGGCCCGTTTCAACGAGCTGAGCGAATACGAATACCAGAAGCGCAACGAGACCCAGGAGATTTTCATCCCGGTCGCGGAACGTCTGGGTAACGAAGTCATCGAATTCAAGAACGTCAGTAAAGCCTTTGGCGACCGTCTGCTGATCGACAATGTCTCGTTCACCATTCCGCCGGGCGCGATCGTGGGCATCATCGGCCCCAACGGCGCTGGCAAGTCGACCCTGTTCAAGATGATCGCCGGCCTCGAGCAGCCGGACAGCGGCGAAGTCAAGATCGGCCAGACCGCACGCGTATCGCTGGTCGGCCAGACCCGCGAAGACCTGGCCAACAGCAAGACCGTGTTCGAAGACGTCACCGGCGGTGCCGACATGCTGAGTGTCGGCCGCTTCGAAATGCCGTCGCGTGCCTACCTCGGCCGCTTCAATTTCAAAGGCGGCGACCAGCAGAAAGTGGTGGGTAACCTGTCCGGCGGTGAACGCGGCCGTCTGCATCTGGCGAAAACCCTGCTGCAGGGCGGCAACGTCCTGCTGCTGGACGAACCGTCGAACGACCTCGACGTGGAAACCCTGCGCGCGCTGGAAGATGCGCTGCTGGAATTCGCCGGCAGCGTGATGGTGATTTCGCACGATCGCTGGTTCCTGGACCGCATCGCGACGCACATCCTGGCCTTCGAAGGCAATTCCCAGGTTACCTTCTTCGACGGTAACTATCAGGAATACGAAGCCGACAAGAAAAAACGCCTGGGTGAAGAAGGCGCCAAGCCGAAGCGTATCCGCTACAAGCCGCTGTCGGCCTAAGTCGCCGTCAGCCTAAGTCGCGTGCGCGCCACAGAGATGTGGCGTATTCACACCATGCAGTAAAAAACCCAGGTGGCCAGTGCGGCACCTGGGTTTTTTGTTATTAAATACAGCGATATCGCCGCCATCTGTAGATAATTTTCGCGCGGAAATGAATCGGCCTTATTACAAAGCCATGTGTAGAATCATTTGTCGTTGAGATTGTTCAAGCCTCGCTTGACAGACCGGGTTCATGACACATTACCGCGATAACCGCGTTCCAGGCGGGACGTTCTTCTTCACGGTGCGCTTGCTGGACCGTGATAGCACCTTGCTGACCGACTATTTCTCGGCGTTTGGCGAAGCCATGCGCCAGGCCCGCAGCCGCAAGCCCTTCCACGTCGATGCCTGGGTCGTACTGCCGAGTCACGCCCACACGATCTGGACCCTGCCCCCGGGCGACCAGGATTGCGCCATGCGCTGGCGCGCGGTCAAGATCGCCTTTTCCAAAGCATTGAATAAGTCGGGCTTGCCGGGCTTGCGGGTGGCCGGCAGCGGCGACGCGATCTGGGAGCGCCACTACCACGACCACCGCATCGTCGACGACAACGAATACACGGCGCTGATCGATTACCTGCATGGCAATCCGGTGCGGCACGGCTTGTGCCAGCATGCGTCCGAGTGGCCGTGGTCGTCGGTGCATCGCTTTGCCGCGTCCGGTTTCAAGCCGCCCGAAATGCCGCTGCCGCCGCCACCGTGGATGCGGCCGGAGACGATACAGCGGCCCCCACACGCGCTGCGTTGATACGCCCATCCGATGGGATATGTTCGTAGGGTGGGCACCCTGTGCCCACGCAACCGCAACCACATAGCCGAATAAAGACGACGCCAACAAAAAAGGGACCCACGGTCCCTTTTTGTTACATCAAGCGCGGATCACGCCAGCAATCAGAAGCTGTAGCGCGCACCCACGGTCAGGACGTTGGCGGTCGCGCCGAAGTCCTTGCTCTTGCCGTAGCGTTCGTATTCGGCGACCAGGCCGACTTGCTGGTTGACCTTGTACTGCACGCCGACAGCGCCGTAGGCGTCGGTAGCGTGGTCTTTGGTGGTCAGGCCGGCGATGCTCAGTTCACGCTGGCTGTTCTGCAGACCCAGCTTGCCGTACACGTCGAACTTTTCGTTGATCGGTGCAGTCGCCTTGGCAGCAACGTAGTAGCCATAGCCCTTGGTTTCGCCCTGAGCGGTAGCCGTGTTCACGTCAGCCTTGCGGAAGTCGGTGTAACCGGCTTCGACGCCCCAGTTCTGGTTGAATTCATAGCCACCGAAGAGCTTGCCCGAGGCTTTGTAGCCGTCGCTGTCGAAGCCGTTGCCGTCTTCATGGTCGGCAGTAGCAACGCCGACGCCGACATAGGCGTGGCCAGGGGTGGTGGTGGTCTGGGCTTGGGCAGCCGAGATAGCGGCGGCGCTGGCGATCAGTGCAACGATGAGCTTTTTCATGACGAATCCTTTTGCTTTGTTTGTCTGGTTCGCGATGCAAAGTGAATCGCGATGTGGTCAAGATAGCACCAGGGTTCGCTTAAGTCGGTACGCATTCGGTAAGAACTGTAATCAGTTGTAACTTAATGACCCACTGTTCAGTAATTTTTTCCCGATTTTTGCCGAAACTTAAGCAGAACTTAAGCGACGTAACGAAAAGTCAGGTTAAGACGTGCACCGGTCGGTTTTGCAGTCTTATTTATGCCATGCAACCAGTGTTTCTGAAGGACACCGGCCATCAGTAACAGGCTGCCATCGGTCAAATCGATTTTCAGCGTCCGTTTGCTGGTCTTGTGACGCAGGATGAAGGTGCGTGTCGCGCCCAGGCTGAGCGAGGCAATGGCTGGCCTTGGCCCGAGTTCCGGTTCGTCGTCGCTGTGCATGCCCATGCTGTCGGCGCCGTCGCGGTAGTAATTCAGCAGCACGCTGTTGTAGCGGTATCCGGTAAGGTCTTCGACGGTAGCGCGCAGTTGCGCCAGCAGCGGTGTCATCGGCGCAGGCGACAGGGTCAGGCCGGAATAGGTATAGCTTGCTTCGCCGAACCAGGCCGTCAGGCGCGGCTGCAGGTAGCGCTTGCCGTACACGACGATGGTGTCGGCACGCCACGGCGTTTCGCGGATCAATTGTTCCAGCACTTGCCGGGGACTGGCCGGCAGCGGCATGTGCGGCAGCATGGCCAGTTCGCCATCTTCGATCGGGATCGGCTCCAGGCTGGCGCCGGCAGAGAATAAATCCATTCAGACACTATCGGGATTATGATGGGCGGGGCCATCGACTTCGTATTTTCTCATGCCTGTTATGAATAAACGCCAGTTCCTGGGCGCGGCGGTTGCCGGGGCCTTGCCGTTCACCAGCGATGCCGCCGCGCCGTCTGACCGCGGCCCGGCCTCCGGTGGCCCGGCTTTGCTGACCGTCACCGGCGCCATTGCCCGCACCAACCGCAAGCCCTTCGACCCGGTGCTCGACCAGATGATGCACAAGCAGGGCCTCGCCTTCAGCAAGGCCTGGGCCTTCGATCATGCCGCGCTGCTGGAACTGGCGCCGCACACGATCCGGCCGACGCTCGAATACGACGCCAAATCGCACACGCTGCGCGGCCCGCTGCTGCTGGACGTGCTGGCGCGCGCCGGCGCCACGATCGGTGAGCGGACGGTGCTGGTGTTGCGAGCGGTGGATGGCTACAACGTCGAACTGACGGGCGCCCAGGCGCGCGCACGGCGCGTCATCGTGGCCACGCATATCGATGGCGCACCGATGCCGCTGGGAGGATTGGGACCGCTGTGGGCCGTCTACGATGCCGACCGGATGCCGGAAATGGCGGCGCTGCCGCTGGCACAGCGCTTCACGGCTTGCCCGTGGGCGCTGTACCACGTGGAAGTGCGCACCTGACAGCGCGCACCTGACAACTCAAGCGTAGGCTTCGGCCAGGCTCATCACCCGTGGCACCACCTTGATGCCGACATTCCCGAACAGGCCATCGATCGCCGCCAGGTTGCTGCTGCACTCCTCCGCCTTCCAGCCGTTGAACAGGTCGGTACCGTTCTTCTGGAAATGCAGGTCGAGCACCTTGCCTTTGTCCCGATGGACATAGTTCTGCTGGTGGGTGCTTTCGAAACCGAGTTCGGCCAGCGCGGTCAGCACGGCGTTCGGCGGATTGTCCGGGTCGGTCGCCATGAAGATCCCAAAGGTCTTGCCCGGCGGCTTGGCGGCGACGTCGACTTCATAAATTCCGGGTGCCTTGGTGACACTGGTGCTCTTCAAAAACAGCATGCTGCTCTCCTGTCCGCCGAACGGCTGACGACGCCGCTGCGATGCATTGAATAAGTTAGTTGAATTGAGGCAACAAGCTTATTGCAGTGCAGGAACTTTGTCGACGTTTTACTGACAGAATTTTGCTATGGTGCAACACCGATATCAGGATTGAAACAGCGGCCCGATGACGCTGCCGGCCACCAACGCAGCGCAGGCCAGCATGCCGATGATGAAACCCGCTTCGCGCTTGGCCGGATCGCGGTAATAGCCGAGCGCATACAGGATGCGGCCAAGGCACCACAGCAGCCCACCGGCGGCGGCCCAGGCATCTCCCAGCGCATGGCTGCACAGCCACAGCGGTACCAGCACCAGCGGCAACTGCTCGAGGGTATTTGCCTGTACTCGCTGGGCGCTCTGGAAAGGCAGCGGACCGTCCATCGATGGTGCCGCCACGCCGTATTTGACGCGCGCCCAGCCGGCCATGACGCCGGTCCAGAAGTAGACGCCGAGTACGGCCAGCATCGTCCATTCGGTTAGTTGCATTTTGGAATTCAGCTTTCTATTTAATAGTGAAAATTACGGCCTGCGCCGCGCCAGATCGCGGGTAGCGTCCGCCAGCGCCGCGTACAACTGGCCGGTCGCGCCATCCCAGGCATCGACGGCATCCTGCTGGCGCGCGACCGTGGCCTCGTCGCCGCGTGCGATCGGGCCGGACAGTGCCCGCTCCGCCCCCAGGCGCAGCACGTTGGCCAGGGTTTCGCCGGCCAGCGGCCCGGCCAGTTCGCGCGCCACCGCTTCCGGGATGCCGGCGGCCTGGTAGGCGCGCAGCGCCGCGTCCAGCACCGTGGTCAGGTAGTTCGAGGCGAACACCGAGGCCGCGTGATACACGGTTTTGGCGGCGGCGTCGATGGCGACGATGCGCGCGCCGGCGGCTTCGAAGGCCGGCACCAGGCGCGCCAGTGCGGCGTCATCGCCTTCGACGCCGCACCAGGTGCGGTCGAAATGCGATGCCACGCCGGCCGGGTCGGCAAAGCTGCGCACCGGGTGCACGCTGGCGATGACGGCGCCGGCCGCGCGCAGCGGCGCCAGCTCACCCGACGCCTTGGCGCCGCTGCAATGAAACACGACGGCGCCATTAACGTCGTGCGCCTGCGACAGCGCCGCCGCCACTGGCGCGATGCTGTCGTCGGACACCGCCAGCATCCACACGTCGGCCGGGCGCATCCAGCCGATCGCATCGACCGGCTGGCCGGCGCCGATGAAGGCAGCCGCCGCCTGGGCGCCGGCCTGAGACCGGGTCAGCACGTCCTGCACGGCAAACACGCCGCGCGCGGCGAACACGCGTCCGAGGGTGCGGCCGACGTGGCCGGCGCCAACGATGTTCAGGCTGGGTAGCATGCCGGACACTCGCATCAGAAGCGCGATCCCGGCTGCTGCAGGAAGGCCGTCTCTTCCGGCGTCGAGGCGCGGCCGAGGATGGCGTTACGGTGCGGGAAGCGTCCGAAGCGCGCGATCACACCGCGGTGGCGGTGCGCATAATCGAGCATCTCGTCGAAGCCCGGTTGCCCGGCGGCCAGCATCGAGAACAGCTCGACCGCGCGCTCCTGCATGAACGCATCTTCGGCGTGCTCGAACGGCATGTAGACGAAGGCGCGCCGCCACGGCGCCAGTGCACGGTCGGCGCCTGTCTCCACCAGTTGCTGCGCCGCGGCCAGCGCCAGCGCATCGCCGGCAAAGGATTGCGGGGTGTTGCGGTAGGCGTTGCGCGTCAACTGGTCGAGCACCAGCAGGCGCGCCAGCACGCCATCGGGACCGGCTTCATCCCACTCGCGCAGGCCGCCGCCGATGGCGGCATCGATGGTGGCGCCGAAGCGTTCGCGGATGACAGCGTCGAAAGCGTCGTCCTTGACGAACCATTCGCGGCGCGGTTGCCCGTCAAGGGCGCTGCCGGGCGCGCCGAACCAGAAATCGAGTACCTCTTGTGGCGTCATGTGGTGTCCAATGATGATTAATTACGGGCGTGCGACAGCGAGAAGCCATCCACGCCGTCGAGCACCGACAATTCGCCAGCCAGCGAGGACAGCGGCGCACCGGTCTGGCCGGCCAGCGCCAGCGCGACGAAGCGCCATTCCTGGGCGTTCTTTTCGCTGCCGATGGTGAGCGAGCCGCCGGCGATTTCGTAGCCGCGCTCGAGCGCCGCCTTGCGCAACACCTCTTCTTCCGGGCGCACGCCGGGTTTGAAGCGCAGCGTCACCGCCACCGCGCGGCGCGAGGGCAGCATGCCGACCGCGCGGTTCAGGTAGATCATGATCATGGCCGAGAAGAAGGCCAGGCCCATCGCCGCCAGATAAAAGCCGACGCCGACCATGATGCCGATGACGGACGAAGCCCAGATCGAGGCCGCGGTCGTGAGGCCGCTGATGGTGAAGCCGGAGCGCATGATCACGCCGGCGCCGAGGAAGCCGATGCCGGTCACCACGCCCTGGATCACGCGGGTGGGGTCGACCAGCGCGGCGGCGGCGCCATGGCCGCCGTACCAGTAGTTCGGGTAGCCGGCGATGATGGTCAGTCCGGCCGAGGCCATGCACACCAGGCCATAGGTGCGCATGCCGGCCGCGCGGCCGTGATACGAGCGTTCGTAGCCGACCATCAGGCCGAGCAGCAGTGCCCCGGCCAGGTTCAGCAGGATCAGGGCATTGGTCGCCACTTCGGCCGGCGACCAGTAGGCCGCGACCAGGCTGGAGACCGTCAGCGCTGCGTCGTCCACGATCGCCTGGTTAGTCAATCTTTTTCCTGACCAGCTGCTTCTCGAACTCGATGTCGTTCTTGCTGACGCGCTTGACTTCCTGCGGTCCGAGGCCGTTCACGAAGGCCACGAAGTCGTCCATCTCGAGCGGCGCGCACAGCGGCGGCGCGCCCGGTTTTTCGGACAGGAAGAACAGGCCGTCGCCGGTGCGCGCCATCGAATACGAGGTGACGCCGGTGCGGCGTTTCAGGCGGTCGACGGCGGCGCTGGCGCGGGTGGAGCGGGAGCTTGCCATGATCAGATCTCCTCGGTGCGTAGTTCAAGCCAGTCGCGCGCGGCGCCGCTCACGTGCGGCAGCAGGCGTGTACGAACCGTGCGGTGATAGTCGTTCAGCCAGGCGATTTCGTCGGCGCGCATCAGGTTGACGTCGATGCAGCGGGTGTCGATCGGGCACAAGGTCAGCGTCTCGAAACCGAGGAATTCGCCGAACTCGCCCTTGTCCACGGTTTCTGCCAGCACGAGGTTTTCGATGCGGATGCCCCAGTGGCCGGGACGGTAGATACCCGGTTCGTTGGAGGTGATCATGCCCGGTTCGATCGCCGTGTGCGGCTCGGGCAGCGCGGTCGGCGAGATCACCTGCGGGCCTTCGTGCACGTTGAGGAAGTAGCCGACGCCGTGGCCGGTGCCGTGGCCGTAGTCGATGCCGGCGGCCCAGATCGGCGCGCGCGCCAGCGCGTCCAGCATCGGGCCCTTGGTACCACGCGGGAAGCGCGCGATCGACAGATTGATCATCCCTTTCAACACCAGCGTGAAGTCGCGCTTGTGCGCGTTCGAGATCGTGCCGACCGGGACCACGCGCGTGATATCCGTCGTGCCGCCCAGGTACTGGCCGCCGGAATCGATCAAGAGCAAGCCATCGCCTTCGATCGCCGCGTGCGACTCCGGCGTGGCGCGGTAGTGCATGATGGCGCCGTTGGCATTGAAGCCGGCGATGGTGCCGAAGCTCGGGCTGACGAAGCCGGGGCGGCGTGCGCGCGCGGCGGTGATCTGCTCGTCGATCGAGACTTCTGTCAGCGCCGTGCCGGCCGCGAAAGCCTGCTCGAGCCAGGCGAAGAATTCGCACAGGGCGGCGCCATCCTGTTCCATGGTGGCGCGCACGTGATCCGCTTCTTGCGGCAGCTTGCGCGATTTGGCGAAGGTGGTGGGGTTAATGGCTTCCACCACGCGCACGCCTTGCGGCACGGCGGCGCGCATGCCGGCGGTGATGCGGCGCGGATCGACCAGCAGCGTCGTGCCTTCCTTGATCGCAGCCAGTGCTGCAGCGGCATCGTCATACGGCGCCACGACCACGCCGTCGCGCTCGAGGCGTTCACGCAAGTCGGCCGCTACTTTGCCGTCGGCGACGAACAGGGTGGCGCGGCTCGATTCGACCAGCGCGTGGGCCAGGAACACGGGGTTGTAACTGACGTCGGCGCCGCGCAGGTTGAACAGGTAGGCGATATCGTCCAGGGTCGAGATGAAGTGGACCTGGGCGCCCAGCTTGGCCATCGCGTTGCGCGTCGCGTGCAGCTTGTCGGCACGCTCCATCGTCGCGTACGGCGCTGCGTGCTCGAACACGGGTGCCAAAGGCAGGCCGGGACGGTCGCTCCAGATGTCGTCCAGCAGATCGAGGTCGGTACGCAGCTTGATGCCGCGCGCCGTCAGGGCTTCGGTCAACAGGCGCGCCACGGCCAGGCCCAGCACGCGGGCGTCGACCGCCACGGTCTGGCCGGCCTGCAGGTTCTCGGCCAGCCAGTCGATGTGCAGCAGGCTGGCGCCGGACGGGATCTTCATCAGGCGGATGTCGGTGCCGGCCAGTTCGTGTTCGGCCTGGGTGTAGTAGCGGCCATCGGTCCACACGCCGGCAACATTGGCGGTGGCGATGAAGGTGCCGACCGAGCCCGTAAAACCGGACAACCACTCGCGGCCCTTCCAACGGCCGGGCAGGTATTCGGACAGGTGCGGGTCGGCGGACGGCACGATGAAGGCATCGACCTGGTGGCGTGCCATCGCGGCGCGCAACTGGGCAAGACGGGCGGCGCGCAGGCCGGTGGTGTCGGGAGCGGACATAGTCTGAAGGCGTGATGTTCGAATGTTATTCCAAGGCTCGTATCATACGCGCCTGCAAGCGGAACACGGTTCCCGGCATTCTGGCGGATAATCCACCCGTACCAATTCAACCAGACAGACCATGCAAGATTTTCATTACAACCGTGCGCGCGAACTGATGGCGAACGCCGAAGAAATCGTCAGTGCGGACAAGGTGACGGCCGCCGTCAGCAACGTGGCCGCCGTGCTGAACCAGCGCTTCGACAACGACGAGACCGGCGCTTTTCCCCTGGTGCTGGGCGTGATGGGCGGCGCGGTGGTTTTCACCGGCAACCTGCTGCCCCAGCTGAGCTTCCCGCTCGAATTCGACTATATCCACGTGACCCGCTACGGCGACCTCGACAAAGGCGGCGAAGTGGTGTGGAAGGTGATCCCGCGCCAGAACGTGGCCGGCCGCATCATCATCGTGGTCGACGACATCCTCGACGAGGGCGAAACGCTGGCCCACGTCAAACAGCGCCTGCTCGACATGGGCGCGGCCGAAGTGATCCTGGCCGTGTTCGCCGACAAGGACCTGGGGCGCAGCAAGCCGGTGCAGGCCGATATCGTGGGCTTGAGCATTCCGAACCGGTTTGTGGTCGGGTTCGGGATGGATGCGCATGGGTACTGGCGGAATTTGCCGGGCTTGTGGGTGATTAAGGATACTGACAAGAAGGTCGAAGAGACGGCTGCGACCTGAAACAACGTCGCTACGCTGGAACGACGGTCGCACCGACCAACGTCGTCCCCGCGCAGGCGGGGATCCAAGTTCGGCGATCAGCGCAAACGTGTGCAGCAATTCGTGCAAATTGGGTCCCTGCCTTCGCAGGGACGACGTTCAATGGCTAACTCAAATTTTCAAACGCGAGCGCGCCGCCTCGTACTGCGCCTTCAACCGCTCCACCATCTGCGCCACCGTCGGCACATCCTCCATCAAACCCACGCCCTGCCCCGCGCCCCAGATATCGCGCCAGGCCTTGGCGCTGGCGGACCCGAAACTCATCTTGCTCTTGTCCGACACCGGCAGGTTGTCCGGATCCAGCCCGGCCGCCACGATCGATTTTTTCAGGTAGTTGCCGTGCACGCCGGTGAACAGATTGGTGTACACCACGTCCGCCGCGTTCGAGTCGACGATCGCATCGCGGTAGGCGTCGCTGACGTTCGACTCCTGCGTGGCCAGCCAGCGCGAGCCGATGTAGGCAAAGTCGGCGCCCATGGCCTGGGCGGCCAGGATGGCATCGCCGGTGGCGATGGCGCCGGACAGCGCGATCGGGCCGTCGAAGAATTTGCGCACTTCGCCGACCAGCGCGAACGGCGACAGCGCGCCCGCATGGCCACCGGCGCCGGCCGCCACCAGGATCAGGCCGTCGACGCCCGCTTCCAGCGCCTTTTCGGCGTGGCGGATCGAGACCACGTCGTGCAGCACGATGCCGCCGTAGCTGTGCACCGCGTCCAGCATCTCCGGCGGCGGCGCGCGCAGCGAGGAAATGATGATCGGCACCTGGTGCTTGACGCAGACTTCGACGTCATGCGCCAGGCGGTCGTTCGACTGGTGCACGATCTGGTTCACCGCGATCGGCCCGACTTTTCGATCGGGATGCGCGTCCTGGTACGCCTTGAGTTCATTCTGCAGATCGGTCAGCCACACGTCCAGCTGCTCGGCCGGACGCGCGTTCAGGGCCGGGAAGGAACCGACGATGCCGGCCTTGCACTGCGCGGCCACCAGCGCGGGACCGCTGGCAATGAACATCGGCGAGGCGATGACGGGTAAAGACAGGTCTTGCAGGACGGTGGGCAGCGCCATGGAGGTCTCTCACGGTAGGTTGATCGAAGCAGCTTGATCGAAGCAGTCCGCCGATTATGGCGCAGAAAAGAACGACCGTGCTAGATTTCCGCCTCTAAATCATGGGCGCACCGGATTCAGTCGTCGAACTGGATATCCTGCTCGCGGCGCCGAATGGCGGCCCACACGCCGCGCTTGAAATCGTCGTCGGCGCTGCTCCAGGCGACGATTTCGTCGATGGTGCGCAGGCAGCCTTCGCACAGGCCGGTATCGGGCGACATCTTGCACAGGCTGATGCAGGGAGAGGGAACGGGGTGCTGGTCTTCCGGATTCATGCGTGCAGCCTACCGCATTCGGCACAGTCGCGCCACGCATACAACGTTGTAAGGCTGACGCAAGCTTGACGACAAAAACTGGGACCTTACCCACACAATGGCACAGCCGGCCACCAGCCGGCGCCCCCACCATGCCAAACCTGACATCCGACGCCGCCCTGACCCGGGCCAGCCACGATTCCGCGTCCGACCTGCTCGCCGGCCTCGACCGCATCAGGCAGCCCGCCGGCGACCGCTTCCATGCCCCGTCCCTGCCGGGCACGCGCGAATTGCCAGGCCGCTTCATCGACGCTGCCTATACCAACGACGCCGGCACCCGCAGCTACAGACTGTACGTACCCGACAGCTACAACAGCCAAACCGCCGCGGGCAAGACCGCGCCGCTGCTGGTGATGCTGCACGGCTGCACCCAGGACCCGGATGACTTCGCGCTCGGCACCGGCATGAACGCGCTGGCCGAGGAGTTCAACTGCCTGGTCGCGTATCCGGCCCAGTCGCTGCAGGCCAATCCCTCGCGCTGCTGGAACTGGTTCAATGCATTCGACCAGCAGCATGGGCAGGGCGAACCCGCAATCATCGCCGGCCTCACGCGCGACATCATGGCGCGCTATACGGTCGACCCGGCCCAGGTGTACGTGGCGGGGCTGTCGGCGGGCGGCGCGATGGCGGCCATCCTGGGCACGCTGTATCCGGACCTGTACGCGGCGGTCGGCGTGCATTCCGGCCTGCCGTTCGCGGCGGCCCACGATCTGCCATCGGCGGTGGCCGCCATGAAGGGCGATTTCCGGCGCCTGCATGCTTCGGAACGCGCGCTGCCGATCATCGTGTTCCACGGCGACCGCGACACCACCGTGCATCCGGCCAATGGCGACGAACTGATCCAGCAGCGGCGGCACCATCCGGCGGAAGCGATCGACGTCGAACCGGGGCAGGTGCCGCAAGGCCACGCCTATACGCGCACCCTGCACCGCCGTCCCGACGGCAGCGTCCATGCGGAACACTGGGTGGTGCACGGCTCGGGCCACGCCTGGTCCGGCGGCGATGCGCGCGGCAGCTTTACGGACGGCAAAGGACCGAGCGCGAGCCAGGCCATGATGCGTTTCTTCCGCACTACCCGATAAAGCGCCTGAACAATCTTCAGGGCGGCATGGCAGGCGCCGCCTGCCCGGATTGCGCGATATGCTGTTTCAGGCAGGCCGGACACCAGCAGCCGGGCGCCGGCATATCGCCTGCGGCGGGCGGCACGGGCAGCAGCGGCGGCAGCGCGGTGCACCAGCACGGGCCGGCGCCGCCATCGGCCATGGCGCAGCCAAAGGCGGCGCCGCAACGGGTGCAGGTGGACAAGGAAGAATTCATGGCCGGTCCACCTTAACCTATAATGCCCACTGCGAAGGCCTGTTGCCTGTAAAATCTCGCAAATTCTTTTTGGACCCCCCATGAACGCTACGCTGTCTAACTTGGGCGACGACCAGCACAATGACCTGACTGCGGTCTCGCCGCAGATCAAGGCGCAGATCCTGGCCGAAGCACTCCCCTACATCCGTAATTTCCACGGTAAAACCATCGTCATCAAATACGGCGGCAACGCGATGACCGACGA
>Ga0265797_10000226_pt1 | contig 107855 bp, 102 predicted proteins | sample P2T30metagenome_FD_192433 | JGI IMG/M metagenome (GOLD analysis project Ga0265797, IMG submission 192433) | Plant litter microbial communities from East Loma Ridge, Irvine, California - P2 T30 | ecosystem: Environmental > Terrestrial > Plant litter > Unclassified | place: USA: California... | reverse complement strand
GCAGCGCGAGGGGGCCGTCGGCCCCGACGCCCATCGAGTGCTCGTCGCTCGAGACGGGTGCGCCGCTGTTGGTCGTGGTGGTCGGGGTGCCGGTCGGCGTGTTCTGGTCGGACACGGTTCCTCCTGGAGGTGGGACGTTGGTTCGGTCAGGGGTGCTCGGGTGGTTCGGGGTCCGGCGCGTCGTGCGGCCGGTGCGGTGGGCGGTCGCCGTCAGGCGGGCGTGGGGGCGACGTCTGGGTCGTCGTGCTCTGCCCCGTCGCGCTCTGCCGCTGCGCAGCGTTCGCAGATGCCCCAGTAGGTGACCTCGGCGGTGGTGACCGCGAAGCCGTGGGTCTCGGACGGGGTCAGGCAGGGCGAGTGGCCGACCGCACAGTCGACGTCCTCGATCGCGCCGCACAGGGTGCAGACGATGTGGTGGTGGTTGTCACCGGTGCGGCGCTCGTAGCGCGCAGGGCTGCCGGCCGGTTCGATGCGGCGGACGAGCCCGACGCCGGTCAGGGCGTTCAGCACGCCGTAGACGGCCTGGTGACTGGTGGTCGGCAGCTCCACGGCCAGCGCGGTGACGATGTCGTCCGCGGTGGCGTGCGGCATCGAGTCGGTCGCTCGGAGCACCGCGAGTCGTGGGGTCGTGACCCGGAGCCCCGAGGAACGGAGCAGATCGGCGTCGGCGTCCATGCTGAGCCTTTCTTTTGCAGGAATCAAGACAACGCGTTCACTGTACACGAGAGCTTCTGCTGCCGGCCAGCGAGGGGACGCATGCCGCCACCGGAATACGAAGTGTCACGATCCGGTCGCGATCAGCTGGGACGACACTGGACCGACCGTTCCGCACGCTAACGTCCGGACATGTCCACGAGCCAGGGTCTGCCTGAACAGGCGAACAGCACCGCGGACGTCCGGGGGATCATCGCGCAGCGGGACCTGGTCGTCGACCTCATCCGGACGGCCTGCGTCGTCCTCGTCGTGATCGTGCACGTCACGATGGTCGGCGTCGCCGCCGATGACCAGGGGGTGCGGGTCACGAGCCCGCTGCAGGAACTCCCCTGGTACGTCGCAGCGACCTGGGTCGGACAGGTGATGCCGCTGTTCTTCGTGGTCGGCGGGTTCGCGAGCGCCGTCGGCTGGCGCAGCACCGTCGCCCGTGGTGCGCCGAGCCCCGCCCGCGACTCCTTGGCCACCCGCCTGGTGCGGCTGTTCCGGCCCGCGGTGCCGCTGTTCGTGTTCCTCGCGCTCGGGCTCGGGGTCGCCACGGCCGCTGGCACGCCGCCGGAGCTCCTGGCCGAGGTCGCTTTCGGCATCGGTTCGCCGCTCTGGTTCCTCGCCGCCTACGGCATCACCCAGTGCTGCGTCCCCGTGATGATGCGCCTGCACGAGCGAGCGCCGTGGGCCACCCTCGCCGTGTTGCTCGTGCTCGCCGGGGCGGTCGACGCCGTCCGCCTGGCCACCGGGGTCGCCGAGGTCGGGCTGCTCAACCTCGGCCCGGTGTGGCTCTTCGCGCAGCAGCTCGGGTTCCTCTGGGCCGACGGCTGGTTCGCTCGCCGGTCGAAGGTGCTCCTGCTCGGCATCACCGTCGCCGCGTACGCCGTGCTCGTGCCGATGACCTCGGTCGGGCTCTGGGCACCGGACATGCTGCAGGACCTCAACCCGCCGATGCTCCCGCTGGCGTTCCTGGCGATCGCGCAGGCCTGCCTGGTCCAGCTCGTGCACGCTCCGCTCACCCGGCTGATGCGCACGCGGGCCGCCCTCGGGGCCGTGTTCGTCCTCGGCCGCGACGGCATGACCATCTACCTGTGGCACCTGCCGCTGTTCATCGCGCTGAACGGCGTCGCCCTGCTCGTCGGGGTGCCGTTCCCGGCGCCGGGCTCCGGTCCGTGGTGGGCGTCGCGCATCGTCGCACTCGTGGTAGTGCTCGCCGTCGCGATCGGGGTGGCTCGGGCCCTGCGCTGGTTCGACCGGCCGCTCCCCCGCCTGCTGCCGTCGGCGGATCGTCCCGCGTGGCCGGTCGTCGCCGTCGCGGCCCTCTGCACCATCGGCCCGGCGTTCCTCGTGATGCAGCTGCACCTGTCGTTCGGTGTCGCGCTCGTCGGGGCCGTGGCCGTTCCGGTGGGCGTCTGGCTGCTGTCGCGGACCGTCCCGGCACGCGGGGTCGCCCGGATCTGAACCGGTTCTCACCGTCACGGGGGCACGCCGGACCCCCGGTGGACCCCGGGTGGACGGAGGATGGCTCCGGCGGAACGACGGACGAGTCCGCCTGATCCCCAGGAGGCTCCCCACGCCGTCGACACCCGAGTTCTGGAGCACCTGGCGGTTCGACCCCCTGGCGGCGGTGCTCCTCGTCGTCGCCGCGGTCGCCTACGGCCGGTGGGTCGTCGGCGCGGCTCGACGGGGTGCCCGGTGGCCGTGGTGGCGCACGCTCGCCTTCGCCACGGCGCTCGTGCTGTTCGGCGTCCTGCAGTTCGGCATCGTCGGCGTCGACGACGAGCGGTTGCGCTGGGCGTTCGTGCTGCGGGCGGCCCTGCTGTTCTTCGCGGTCCCCACCTTCGCGGCGCTCGGTGCGCCCGTTGCACTGCTCCGGATCGGAGGCCCGGCTCGCCTCGCGCAGGTCGCCGACGCGGTCATGGGGTCACGTCCGGTGCGCCTGCTCGGCAACGCGATCGTCGCCCCGCTGGTCGCGCTCGCGCTGTTCGCCGTCCTGCTCACCCCGTTCTCGGCGGTGATCCGGGAGTCCCCCGCATGGGCCGCCGTCATCACCGTGGCGGTGCCGGCACTCGGGTTCGGCCTGCTCGCACCGCTGTCCGAGGTCGGCGTGCTCGTCTCGTCGACGTTCGCCACGGCCGAGTTCCTGCTCGCGTTCGTCGAGCTCGTCGTCGACGCGGTGCCCGGCATCGTGCTGCGGATCACGAACCACGTACTCGACGGGTCCATCGTGCCGGTGGTCGGGCGACCCTGGTACCCGTCGCCGCTGCAGGACCAGCACCTGGCCGGCGACCTGCTGTGGTTCATCGCCGAGGTGGCGGACATCCCCGTGCTCGTCGCCCTGTTCATCCGGTGGCAGCGGACCGATCGCCGCGAAGCCCGGGCCGTCGACGCCCTGACCGACGAACAGATGGACGAGCTCACCCGAGCGCACCTGCAGCGCCGCGGCTGACACTTCGTGAGCAGCAATGGTCGGGTACCCGAAGGCGACCCGACCATTCCTGCTCACGAAGTGCGCTCGTGCCCTACTTCGACGGGGCCCCCGCGGGCTCGGCGTCGGGCTGCGTGGTGACCGAGCCGGTCTGCTGCCACGCAACGGTCTGCTTCGGCTTCGCCAGGAACAGCGCCGCGACGATGGCCACGATCAGCACGATCGCCGGCAGGTAGAGCGACTCACCCATGGCCTTGGAGAACGGCTCGAGCAGGAAGCCCGGCAGCGCGCCGACCTGCTGCTCCGCGCCACCGGCCGAGGCCCCACCGGACGACGCCGGGAAGTTCGCGGTGATCCGGGCCTCCATCAGGGCGGCGATGCCGGCGGAACCGAGCACCGCACCGATCTGGCGGGTGGTGTTGTAGACGCCCGAGCCGGCACCGGCCAGCTTCGGCGGCAGGTTGCGCGTCGCCGAGACGGACAGCGGTCCCCACATGCAGGCGTTGGCGAGGCCGAGGAGCGCGCTCGGCAGGAGCACCCAGCCCCACTCGGCACCGCTCGACAGCAGGGCGCCGAACCAGAACAGGCCGACGGAGAAGCAGGCGAGCCCGAACGAGGCGACCCAGCGCGGGTTCCAGCGGTTCAGGTTCTTGCCGACGATCGGCGCGAGGGCGGCGGACAGCACGGCCTGCGGCACGAGGAGCAGTGCGGCCTGGGTCGGCGAGAAGCGCAGGACGTCCTGGGCCCACAGCATGATCGGCAGCGCGAACGAGGCGATTGCGACACCGACGGCCGTGATGGCGACGTTGGCCAGCGTGAAGTTGCGGTCCTTGAACAGGCCGAGCGGCAGCAGCGGCTCGCCCTTCTGCACGCCCTGCCAGACGACGAAGCCGGCGAGCACCACGAGGCCGACGATGATGAGCGACCACACCGAGATCGGGCCGGCGATGACGCCCCAGTCGTAGGTCTCGCCCTCTTGGATGCCGAAGACGAGCAGGAACAGGCCCGCTGCCGACAGGAAGATGCCGAGGTAGTCGAAGCGGTGTCCGTGCCGCTCGAACGACGGCACGAAGCGCTGCGCGAGCACGAACGCGACGACACCGACGGGCACGTTCACGAAGAAGATCCACTCCCAGCCGAAGCCGTCGACGAGCAGGCCGCCCACGATCGGGCCGACGAGGGACGCGACACCGGCGACGGCGCCCCAGAGGCCCATGGCCGCGCCGCGGTTCTGCGGCGGGAAGATGCGCGTGATGACCGACATGGTCTGCGGGCTCATCATCGCGGCCCCGAGACCCTGCACGACGCGGGCGAGGATCAGCACCTCGATCGAGCCGGCCAGGCCGCACCACAGGCTGGCGAGCGTGAAGACCACGAGGCCGATCTGGTACATGACCTTCGGGCCGAAGCGGTCACCGAGCCGGCCGGTGATGAGCAGCGGCACGGCGTAGGCGAGCAGGTAGGCGCTCGTCACCCAGATCACGGAGTTGATGTCCGCGTCGAGCTCCTGGGCGATGGTGGGGGTGGCGACCGACACGATGGTCGAGTCGACGAGGATCATGAAGAACCCGACGACGAGTGCCCACAGGGCAGGCCACGGCTTCTTCTCGGTCGTCCGCGGAGGCGTGACGGTGGTCATCGAGTGGTTTCCTTGCTGTTCGTGGTGGTGTCTGCGGACGCGGCGTGGGCGTCCCAGGAGATGTGGCCGGCGGCGATCCGGTCGGCCGTGGCGGCGAGCCACTCGATCTGCGTCGTGAGCATCGCACGCACGTACGACACGTCGAGCCAGTACCGCTCGGGCAGGTCCTTCGCCCGGACGATCCCGAGGATCTCGTCCGCCTCGTCGCGCTGGGCCCGGAGTGCCGTGACCCGCGCCCGCAGCGCGGACTCGGCCTCGTCGACCGACAGGTTCTCGATCTCGGCGACGGCCAGGTGGAAGACGGGGTACTCCTCGGCCGGTTCGGCGATCAGCCGGACGAGCCCGTCGTGCAGGGCCGTCCACCCGTCGTCCGTGATGGCGTAGGTGGTGCGTTCCGGACGGTTGCCCGCCCGGTCGGTCCCCACGATCTCGGCGAGGCCGAGCTCCACCAGTCGGCCGACCTGGTGGTACAGCGTGCCGGGCCGGACCTTGACGTTCCGGCCGTCCCGGCGGTGCGTCATCGTCTGGAACATCTCGTAGGGATGCGTCGGCCCCTCGGCCAGGAGCCCGAGCGCGGCGAACGCGAGTGGCGTGAGCGACGGCACACGTGCCTCCAGTCCGCTTGTTCGTTGTTGACTATTCGACTTGGAATATACGCGTTGGAACAGACGTGAGCAACCGCACAGGAAGGGCCCGCCTGGAGGCCCGGGGCCGTCCCGGCGTGTCGCGCGCGCCCCGTAGACTGGTCGCGTCCCCCCACCCCTGAAGTGCTGGAGAGAACACGTGCCAACGATCGTCGTCGAGGTCATGCCCAAGGCCGAGATCCTCGACCCCCAGGGGAAGGCCGTGGGCAACGCCCTGGCCCGCCTCGGCAAGGCCGACCTGACCAACGTCCGCATCGGCAAGCGCTTCGAGGTGACCGTCGACGGCCCCGTCGACGACGCCAAGCTCGCCGAGGTCCGCGACATCGCAGCCGACGTCTTCTCGAACGCGGTCATCGAGGACGTCGTGTCCGTGACCGTCGAAGGCCAGTGACCCGGATGCGCATCGGCGTCATCACGTTCCCCGGCTCGCTCGACGACCGCGACGCCCAGCGCGCCGTCCGTCTCGCCGGTGCCGACCCCGTCGCCCTGTGGCACGGCGACCACGACCTGCAGGGCGTCGACGCCATCGTGCTGCCCGGTGGGTTCTCGTACGGCGACTACCTGCGTGCCGGCGCGATCGCCGCGAAGGCCCCGATCATGGCCGAGGTCATCGACGCCGCCGGCAAGGGCATGCCCGTGCTCGGCATCTGCAACGGGTTCCAGATGCTGGCCGAGGCCCGCCTCGTCCCCGGCGCGCACACCCGCAACGCACACCAGCAGTTCATCCGCCGCGACCAGAAGCTCCGCGTCGAGACCACCGCGACCGCCTGGACCTCCGGCTTCAGCGCCCAGCAGGAGATCACCATCCCGCTGAAGAACGCCGACGGCCGCTTCGTCGCGGACGCCGACACCATCAAGCGCATCGAGGACAACGGCCAGGTCGTGTTCCGCTACGTCGGCGTGAACCCGAACGGCTCCATCGACGACATCGCCGGCGTCTCGAACGAGCGCGGCAACGTCGTCGGCCTGATGCCGCACCCCGAGCACGCGACCGAGGCCGGGTTCGGCCCGGACACCCCCGCCGCGATGGCCTCGGGCACCGACGGCCTGACCTTCTTCACCTCCGTGATCGAGCACGCGCTCGTCAAGTGACAGGGAACAACGACACCGTGACGACACACGTTCGCCCGAAGCCCGACACCGTGCAGGACGCGGCAGCAACCCCCGACAAGGAGCAGCCGTACGACGCGCTGGGCCTGAAGCCGGACGAGTACGCCCGCATCAAGGAGATCCTCGGCCGCCGCCCCACCTCGGGCGAGCTGGCGATGTACTCGGTGATGTGGAGCGAGCACTGCTCCTACAAGTCCTCGAAGAACTACCTCCGTCAGTTCGGCAAGAAGGTCACGCCGGAGATGACGAAGAACCTGATGGTCGGCATGGGCGAGAACGCCGGTGTCGTCGACGTCGGCAACGGCTGGGCGGTGACCTTCAAGGTCGAGTCGCACAACCACCCGTCCTACGTCGAGCCGTACCAGGGCGCGGCCACCGGTGTCGGCGGCATCGTCCGCGACATCATCTCGATGGGCGCCCGCCCCGTCGCCGTGATGGACCAGCTCCGCTTCGGCGCGATCGACCACGAGGACACCGCACGCGTCGTGCACGGCGTCGTCGGTGGCATCTCGTTCTACGGCAACTGCCTCGGCCTGCCGAACATCGGCGGCGAGACCTACTTCGACCCGGTGTACCAGGGCAACCCGCTGGTCAACGCCCTCGCGGTCGGCGTCCTGCGCCACGAGGACCTGCACCTGGCGAACGCCTCCGGTGCCGGAAACAAGGTCGTCCTGTTCGGTGCCCGCACCGGTGGCGACGGCATCGGCGGCGCGTCGATCCTGGCGTCCGACACCTTCACCGAGGGTGGCCCGACCAAGCGTCCGGCCGTGCAGGTCGGCGACCCCTTCGCCGAGAAGGTCCTGATCGAGTGCTGCCTCGAGCTGTTCCAGAAGGACCTGGTCGAGGGCATCCAGGACCTCGGCGCCGCGGGCATCTCCTGCGCCACCTCGGAGCTCGCGAGCAACGGTGACGGCGGCATGCACATCTCGCTCGACGACGTCCTGCTCCGCGACCCCACGCTCACCGCCGAAGAGATCCTGATGTCGGAGAGCCAGGAGCGCATGATGGCGGTCGTCCGCCCCGACAAGCTCGACGAGTTCCTCAGCGTCGTCGGCAAGTGGGAGGTCGAGACCAGCGTGCTCGGCGAGGTCACCGGCACCGGCCGACTCGTCATCGACTGGCAGGGCCAGGAGATCGTGAACGTCGACCCGCGCACCGTCGCCGTCGACGGCCCGGTCTACGACCGCCCGGTCGCCTACCCGACCTGGATCGACGCGCTGCAGGCCGACACCGCTGCCTCGCTCGACCGACCGGCCGACGGCCCCGCGCTGAAGGCACAGTTCCTCAGCCTGCTCGGTTCGCCGAACCTGGCGTCGAAGAACTGGGTCACGAACCAGTACGACACCTACGTGCTCGGCAACACCGCGCTGTCCTTCCCCGACGACGGCGGCATGATCCGCGTCGACGAGGAAACGGGGCTCGGTGTCGCCATCGCCACCGACGCGAACGGCCGCTACTGCCAGCTCGACCCGAAGCAGGGTGCACGTCTGGCCCTGGCCGAGGCCTACCGCAACGTCGCCGTCACCGGTGCCGTCCCCGCCGCCGTCACCGACTGCCTGAACTTCGGCTCCCCCGAGAACCCCGAGGTCATGTGGCAGTTCTCCGAGGCGGTCGAGGGCCTGGCGGACGGCTGCATGGAGCTCGGCATCCCGGTCACCGGCGGCAACGTGTCGTTCTACAACCAGACCGGCTCGACCCCCATCCACCCGACGCCCGTCGTCGGCGTGCTCGGGATCATCGACGACGTCGCCAAGCGCGTGCCGTCAGGGTGGCAGGACGACGGCCACAACATCTACCTGCTCGGCACCACGAGCCTCGAGCTCGACGGCTCCGCGTGGGCCGGCACCGTGCACGGGCACCTGGGCGGGCGTCCGCCGGCGGTCGACCTCGAGCGCGAGAAGGCCCTCGCCGAGCTGCTGTACGCGGCGTCCGGCGAGCAGCTGCTCACCAGCGCGCACGACCTGGCGGACGGCGGCCTCGGCCAGTCGCTCGCCGAGTCCGTGCTCCGCTTCGGCATCGGCGCCCGCGTGGTCCTCGACGAGCTCGAGACCCGCGACGGCATCGACACCGCGACCGCGCTGTTCTCCGAGTCGACCAGTCGCGTCATCGTGACCGTCCGCCGCGAGGACGACGTGCGGTTCCAGGGCATGTGCGACGGCCGGGGCTTCCCGGTGCTGCGCATCGGCGTGACCGACGCGACGTCGAGCACGCTCGAGGTCCAGGGCGCGTTCGAGGCCACGGTCGACGAGCTGCGCGGCACCCACGCCGCGACGCTGCCGGCCCGCTTCGGCGACGTGATCGTCGAGGACGTCACCGAGGGGTACGTCGGCCGTGGGCCGCTCGACTCCGACGGTGCCTTCTCGCCGGGCACCGACGCCTAGGCCCGGGTCGCGGATGCCGATCGTCACCCTGCCCTTCGCCGAGCTCGTCGACCGGTTCGGCCCCGTGCCGGACGGCATCGAGCTGGACGTGTGGGACGTCGAGTCGCCGTACGGTCGCCCGGACGACGTCGCGATCACGTTCCTGCCGTTCTACTTCGAGGGGCGGCACCGCTGGCAGTTCGTGCACGACCTGCCCGAGCTCCAGCTGCTGCAGCTGCCGAGCGCCGGGTACGAGCACGCCGTCCCGCACGTGCCCGGTCACGCGCAGCTGGCGAACGGTCGGGGCATCCACGACGACGAGACCGCCGAGCTTGCGGTCGGCCTCGCGCTGACGTCGCTCCGTGAGATCTCGGCGTTCCAGGTCGACCGTGCCAACGGCGTCTGGGACGCCCGCGAGACCCGATCGCTCGCCGACCGCCGGGTGACCGTCGTCGGCTACGGGGCGATCGGGTCCGCGATCGCCACCCGGTTCGAGGCGTTCCGCACCGAGGTGACGGTGGTCGCCCGGACCGCTCGTGAGCAGGACGGCCGGCACGTGCACGCGTTCGGCGAGCTGCCCGGTCTGGCTCCGACGACCGACGTCCTCGTGCTCATCGCGCCGCTCACCGCCGAGACCGAACGCCTGGTCGACGCGGAGCTGCTCGCGGCGCTGCCGGACGGCGCCCTCGTGGTGAACGTGGCGCGCGGCAAGGTCGTGGACACCGACGCCCTGGTCGCCGAGCTGCGGTCGGAGCGGCTGTTCGCGGCCCTCGACGTCACCGACCCGGAGCCCCTGCCCGCCGGACACCCGCTCTGGACGACGCCGAACACCGTGCTCACCCCGCACGTCGGTGGCAACACCGACCTGAGCGTGCCGCGGTCGATCGAGCTGATGCGCAAGCAGGTCGCCGCGCTGGCCGAGGGTCGCCCGTTCGAGAACCTGATCGAGTTCTAGCGCGCTGCGGCTCCGAACACGCCGGCGTATCGCTCGCACGCCGCAACGTCGTCGAGACGCCGCCGAATTCGGTGGCGTCTCGACGACTTCGGGGCGTCACACGAACACGCCGGCGTCACGCGGGCACGAACACGCCGGCGTCAGAGCGGGACGACGCAGGTCGGCGTGCCGACCGGGATCTGCGCGACGGCTTCGCCGGGCATGCCCTCGGCGTCGAGCGGCAGCACGGCGACGGCGTCGGACATCTGGTTCGCCACCAGGACGAACCCGGGCACGCGAGCGAAGTGTCGCGGCCAGACGCCACCGCAGGACACCGACCCGACGACGGCGAGCCTGCCGTCACGCGCGTCGAGCACCACGAGCAGGTCACGCCCGCGCACCGCCACGTACACGCGGCCGGCCTCGTCGACCTCGATGTGACTGAGCAGCGACTCCCCCACCGCACCGTCGAACGTCGGCACGGCAGCGATCGTCACGAACGACCCGGAGTCGTCGCGGCGCAGGCGGTGCACACGCCCGTCGAGCTCACCGGCGACGAGCAGGTCACCGTCGACCCAGGCCATGTGCCTCGGGCCGGCGCCGGGGGTCACGTGGTGCACGCGGAGCGCCTCGATGGCGGGGACCCCGTCGGCCGACACCGTGACGCGGAACTCGTGCAGGGCATCGCCGCCGAGGTCGGCGACGAGCACCGTGCCGTCCGAGGTGGCGATCGACTGGTGGGCGTGCGGGCCGTCCTGGCGGTCGTCGTCAGGACCCGTGGCGTCGGGCAGCACGGCGACCGCGACGGCCTCGGCCGGCACGGAGCGCTGGTCGGCGTCCCCGTGCAGCACCACGCCGTCGCTGGCGGTCACCGAGGCGGCGTGCGACTCGGCCGGGGCGAGGGAGATCGCCGTGACCGTACCGGAGACGTAGTTCGTGACGACGAGCGCGCCCGAGGGGTCGACCCGCACGTGGCACGGGGCGTCTCCGCCGGCGGGGGCGTCCCACAGGTGCTCGAGTGCGCCACCTTGCAGCCGGAAGGCCGACACGGCGCCGTCGTTCGTCTCGGAGACCGCGTAGACCCGATCACCCGAGACCGCCAGGAACGAGGGGTCGTCGAGGACTGCGACGGTCCGGGCTGCAGGGACGGCTCCGACCGGTCCGGCGTCGACCAGCGAGATGCCCGTGGCGTTCCCGCCGCCGGTCGCCGTGTACGACCCGATGAGCAGCGACGGCAGCTCGGCGCTCATTCGTCGCGGCCCGCGATGCGCTCGTGGTGGTGGATGACCTCGGCGACGATGAAGTTGAGGAACTTCTCGGCGAAGGCAGGGTCGAGGTGCGAGTCGGCGGCGAGCGACCGGAGCCGTGCGACCTGGATCCGTTCGCGGTCCGGGTCGGCGGCCGGCATGCCCGACTCGGCCTTCAGGTGCCCCACGCGCTGCGTGTACTTGAAGCGCTCCGCGAGCATGTGGATCACGGCGGCGTCGATGTTGTCGATGCTCTGCCGGATGCTCCGCAGTTCGGCGACGGCGCTCGCGTCGGCCTCGGGCAGGGTGACGTCGTCGTTCATGGTCCGAGCCTACTGGCGGACGTGCAGCGGAACCCGGCCCGCTGCTGCGAGAATGTGCACATGTCGGTCCTGCTGGTGATCTCGGGTGTCTGTGCGGTCCTCGCGGGCCTCATCCACGTGTACATCTTCTTCCTCGAATCGGTCATCTGGACCAGTCCGCAAGCGCGCCGGATCTTCGGCATCGCTTCCGAGACCGAAGCCGTGGCGACCCGCTCGCTCGCCTTCAACCAGGGCTTCTACAACCTGTTCCTGGCGATCGGGGCGATCCTCGGCGTCGTGCTCGTGCTGGCCGGCAACACCGTGAGCGGCTGGACCCTCGTGGTGTTCTCGACCGCGAGCATGCTCGGTGCCGCGGTGATCCTGCTCGGCTCGGGTCGCAAGTACGTCAACTCCGCCTTCAAGCAGGGCACGCTCCCCCTGATCGCGCTGCTCTTCGCGCTGCTGGGCTCGACCGTCGGCGTCTAGCCCCGCGCTCCTCCCCCGAACTGCGAAAGCGACAGGGTGCCACCGAACATCGGCGGCACCCTGTCGCTTTCGCGTGAAGGTCGAGACCAGCTCTAGCCGAGCTTCTCCTCGAACTGCGCGGGCAGCTTGTCGAGCGCCCACTCGATCGCGGCCGTGGTGCCCATCGAGAACGCCGACGACACGTCCTTGTCGTCGAAGACGATCGCGTGTCCGGCCTCGACCGACGGCACCTTCTGGAACAGCTTGTTCGACGAGGCCTCCGACGCATCGACGTAGATCGGCAGGATCAGCGTCAGGTCGGCGTCGAGCAGGTCGAGGTTCTCGTCGGACAGGTGCACGGAGAACTCCTTGCCGGCCTGCTCGTCGATGGCCTTCGGGATCTCGAAGCCGAGGTTTCGCATGAAGGTCGAACGGCTGTCCGTGGAGGCGTACGCCCCGAAGCCCTCGGAACTGTAGGCACCGACGACGGCCGTCTTGCCCTCGAAGTCCGGGTGCGCCTTGCGTGCTGCGGCGTAGGCGTCGTCGAGGCCGGAGAGCAGCTTCTTGCCCTCGGACTCCTTGCCGAGCGCCTTCGCGATCATGGTCGTCTGCTGCTCGGTCGACGCGAGGTAGTTCGCGCCGCCCTTCGGGATCGCCACGGTCGGCGCGATCGCGGAGAGCTTGTCGTACCGCTCCTTGTCACCCGAGGACTTCACGTCGAGGATCACGTCGGGGTTGAGCTTGAGGATGTCCTCGTAGCTCGGCTCGAGCGTCTGGATGATCTTCGGGGACTTGTCGTACGCACCCTTGAGCCACGGACCGACACCGTCGCCGCCGAACGCGAGCCAGTCGCTCGCACCGACCGGCTGCACACCGAGCTCGAGCGCCGTCTCGGCGTCGCCCCACCCGAGCGCGACGACGCGCTTCGGTGCCGACTCGATGGTGGTGGTGCCGAGGCCGGTCGTGATCGAGACCGGGAACGCGGCGTCGGACGACCCCGACGACGCCGAGTCGGTCGAGGAGCCGGAGCCGGACGCGCAGCCGGCGAGGACGAGGGACGCTGCGACGACGGCGCCGGCTGCGGCGAGCACGCGTCGGAGACGCAAGGGAGAACGGTTCACGAAGGGTAGCCTAACCTAACGGGGTGCGCAGGAAAACGGCTGGCTAGGCTGGGTGACCGTGGCGTTCACCGATCCAGGCCGCACGCACCTCGCGGTGCTCGGCTCCCCCATCGCGCACTCGCTCTCGCCCACGCTCCACGCTGCGGCCTACGATGCGCTCGACCTGCCCTTCACGTACGGGAGGCACGAGGTCGCGTCCGGCGAGCTCGCCGCGTTCGTCGCGGGGCTGGGTCCGGAATGGCGTGGGCTGAGCCTCACGATGCCGCTCAAGCGCGAGGTGCTGCCGCTGCTCGACCGCACCACCCCGCTCGTCGACGAGCTCGGGGTCGCCAACACGGTCGCGTTCCGCCTCGAGGGCTCCACGCTCGTCCGAGCCGGCGCGAACACCGACGTGCAGGGGCTCGTCCGCCCGATCGAGGCGCTCGGACACCTGCCCGGCGAGGCCACGGTCCTGGGCGGCGGAGCCACTGCGGCGAGCGCCCTGACGGCTGCCGTGCGGCTCGGGGCGTCGCTCGTCCGGGTGTTCGTCCGTGACACCGCGAAGACGCGTGCGCTGGTCGACCTGGCCGTCCGGCTCGGCGTGACGCTCGAGGTGCACCCCCTGAGCGAACTCGCCGGCACGCACCACGGGTTCGTCCTCTCGACGCTGCCGGGTGGTGCCGCCGACCCGCTGGAGTTCCGTCCGTCGGGGCCGGACGCCGTGCTGTTCGACGTCGCCTACGAACCGTGGCCCACCGTGGTCGCCAGCCGCTGGACCGACGCCGGGGGCCGTGTGCTGAACGGCCTCGACATGCTCACCGAGCAGGCGATCGGGCAGATCCGGTTCTTCCTGACCGGTGACGAGGACGAACTGCTCCCCGACGAGGCCGGCGTCCGCCGCGCGATGCGCACCGCGGTCGACCTGCCCGCCACCATCACGGCTTAGGACTCGCGGGCCTTCGCTGTCGCACCTCTTCGTTACTCTTTGCGGAACCGAGAGGACCTCATGGCGCGCCGAAGCACCACCCCCGCAGAGTTGGCCCATCGCCTGAACGTTGAAGTTGACGACGTTCTACTCATGCTTTGGGACGGCGGATTGGACTACCCCCGGGCGCCGTTCTCCCCGATCCGCCCGCAAGACATCGGGCGCGCCGAGCGAGCCTGCGGCCTGGCCGAGCCACGAGAGCGCCTGAGCGTGAAGTACTGGCAACACCTACTAAACAAGACCCCCGCAGAGTTGCGGGAATATGCGGGAACGCTAGGAATCAATCTCACGGAGGGCAGCCGCCGCCTCCCGAAGGGCGCCCTCAGCAAACTGGATCGCGCGACAAGGAAACATGCGCCTGCCGTGTCGGTCAAACCTATTCTCCTCGCGAAGCCGCCAAAATCATTTCGCTGGCAAGAACGCGGGCACAAGCGGGACAGCATGTCATTCTTGAGCGCCGCAGAGATCGAAGACATTCACATGTCAATTGCAATGGATTTTGCCTCGACTCCAGACCCGATTAGTCCCGCGGGTGTCCGCGACCGAGCCTTGCTCGAGAGCGCCGCAGCGCGCCCGACTACCGGGCTCGGCGAGTTCAGAAAGTACCCTACGGTCGAGATGGCCGCCGCCGCGTTGATGCATTCCGTCGTGCACAATCACGCGTTCTATAACGGAAACAAGCGCACCGGCCTCGTGTCCATGCTCTCTTTCCTCGACAGCAACGGTCTTGTCCTCACCACCAATCAAGATGACCTGTTCAAATGGACAATCAGAATCGCGTCACATCGCTTGAACTCCGAAAACTATGTCGGCGACCTCAATGATATTGAAGTTCAAGAAATGACATCATGGATTTGCTCAAATTCGCGACAAATTGACCATTCAGATCGAGTCATCACTGCGGCAAGACTACAGAAACGGCTGAAAGAGCTCGGATGCGAGGTCCAGAAGAACGGCACAAAGCTACGAGTGAAGAGAACGGTTTCCAAGCCGGGGAGCCTCTGGGGTCGACCCCGCACGCAGTCGGTGATTTATTCTGTCCCTTACATGGGCGAGGGTCGCCATGTAGCGCGCGCCCAGATCCGAAATTTGCGTAAGACCTTACTGCTTTCGGAGGACGACGGTTACGATTCAGCCTCATTTTACGGCACGGATAAGACAGCAACTGACGAGTTCATAGGCCGGTACCGAAAGACCTTGAAGCGCCTCGCAAAGGTTTAGGGAATTGGGCGAAGCGCCAGGGTCGGTGGTCCTCGCTCAGCCGCGGGATCGCGCCTCGGCGTCGAGCAGCGCGACGGAGACGTCCCACAGCCGATCGGCCTGGTCAGGATCGAGGGCCCAGGGCAGCACGCCGTGCAGGCCGTCCTCGATCCGCTCCACCACCGCCGCTTCGTGGCAGTCCTCGAAGTACCGGCCCGTGACCCCGTCGAGTTCGGGAGCGGTGGCGAGCAGGACCGAGGTCGCGGCTCCCTGCTCCGGGGACTTCACGGCATCGGCCGCGGCGATCTTCGTGGCGGCCAGCACCTCCGGGTCCCAGTGCTTCTGCAGCCCGGTCCAGATCCCGCCGGGCATGAGGGCGTTCGCGGTGATGCCGTCGGCGGCCCACCGGCGGCCGGCAGCGACGGCGAACAGCACGTTGGCGGTCTTCGACTGCCCGTACGCGAGTCCGGGCTCGTAGCGGCGCCGGCGGAAGAACAGGTCGTCGAACACGACGGGCGAACCACCGTGGCCGCTCGACGACACCGAGACGATCCGTGCCGAACCCGAGGCGGCCAGGGAGTCGTGCAGCCCGAGCGCGAGGGCGAAGTGCCCGAGGTGGTTGGTCGCGAAGTGTGACTCCCACCCGGCGGACGTGTACGACTCGGGCGCGTCCATGATGCCCGCGTTGGCGACGAGCACGTCGAGCGGCCCCGACCACGCTGCAGTGAAGGCCTCGACGGAAGCCGGCCGGTCCAGGTGCAGCTCCACGACGGCCGGTGCTTCCGTCCCGGTCGTCCGGGCGATGTCGTCCGCCACCCGTCGGCCGGCATCGACGTCCCGCACCGCGAGCGTCACGCGCGCCCCGGCTCCGGCGAGTGCTCGGGAGGTCTCCACGCCGATGCCGGACGCCGCACCGGTGACGATCGCCGTGCGCCCCGTCAGGTCGAGGCCGTCGACGACCTCGGCGGCCGTGGTCCGGTCGCCGAAGCGGGTGAGGTCGCGTTCGGGCATGTGGGCTCCTGTCAGCTGGCGTGGTGCGCAATCATCAGGCGACCACGCCGTCCACGTAGAACCATCGTCCCTGCTCGCGGACGAAGTCGCTCGTCTCCTCGAGCGTGCCGCGCTCGTCGTCGGAACGCCACCACGCGCGGAACGTGACGGTGCCGTGGGAGTCGAACGGGCCTCCCGAGGTGGTCGCCAGCACGTCCAACCGGGTCCAGCGCTGGGTCGGGTCCAACTCGAGACCCGCCGGGCGGGTGCGCGGGTGCCAGGTGAGCAGCAGGTACTCCGGCAGGCCCAGCGCGAAGGCGCTGAAGCGGGAGCGCATGAGCCGTTCCGCGGTCGGCGCCACGGCCCCGGCGTGCAGGGGGCCGCAGCACTCCCCGTAGGGGTTGCCGCTCAGGCAGGGGCAGCGCGTCGTGTCGGTGACCACCGGCCGAACGCTAGTCGACGATGGACAGCGTGACGGTGATGTTGCCGCGGGTGGCGTTCGAGTACGGGCAGATCTCGTGTGCACGCTCGGCCAGGCGCTGGCGCTGCTCCTGCGGGGCGTTCGGGGCGTAGACGTCGAGCTCCACGGCGAGGCCGAAGGCGCCGTTGCCGGTACCGCCGATGCCGACCTCGGCGGAGACCTCGGCTCCGGTGGTGTCGACCTCGAGCTCCTTGCCGGCGGCGTGCAGGGCGCCGAGGAAGCACGCGGCGTACCCGGCGGCGAAGAGCTGCTCGGGGTTCGTGCCCTCGCCGCTGCCGCCCATCTCCTTCGGAGGGCGGGTGTCGAGGTCGAGCCGGTCGTCCTCGCTGCGGACGTGCCCGTCGCGGCCGCCTCCGGTGGCGTGGGCAGCGGCGGTGTAGACGATGTCGAGACTCATGGTCCGAGGTCACCGTGCTCGCCTGGACGAACCCTGAGCGGGAGCACCACGTCGCGGGTGCGGCGGCTCCGGGCGCAGGGCGCTCGGGCGTGTCCGGGTGGGGGCGGCGCGGGGCCGGCGGGGCGGCGTGTGCGAGCGCGTCGCTTCGTGAGCAGAAGATGTCGAGTCCCCCGCCCGGACCCGACATCTTCTGCTCACGAACGAGAGGACGATCGACCGTCCGGGCACCCCGCACCAGCACAGGGTAGACATGATGAGTGTTCAAGATCGGGTGGCAGGTGTTCCGGGAGCGGTTCCCCGCACTCATCGGGCCGCAGTACCGCCGTCGTGTCGTGGTCGTCGCCACCGTCGTCACGGTGGTCGCGTTCATCGGGTTCCAGGGGCTGGCGCTGCTCGTCGACGACGGTTCGGTCCCCCTCGCGGTGTGGCTGGTCGCATCGGCGCTGTTCGCGGCCGGGGTCGGCGGCATCGTTTCGTGCTTCGTCCCGATCGGCCCGAAGGGGTGGGCGGTCCCGCCGATCCCCGGCATCGGATGGCGCACCCAGGAGGCCGTCGCCCGGTACTACCGCCGCAATCCGCCTCCGGTCGAGCCGGAACACCGCGACGCCGTCCTCGACCGCATGCCCGAGACCCGCGACCTGATCGTCCGCGGCGCGTTCCGCGGCTTCCTGCTGCTCGGCGGCTGGGCCCTCGCACTCGTCGGGACCGTGGTGGTCAACGTCGCCACCGTGCCGGCCGGCGACGGGCTCGTCGGGCTGTCCGCCTTCTGGTTCGTCGTGCCCCTGAGCGGCGCCGTCACCGGGATCGGAGGACTGCGCACCCTCGGACGCCAGGAGCAGCTCCGCGTCGAGGCCGAAGCGCTCCCGCCGGTCCCTCCGCCCCTGCCACCCCGAGGCCGTCCCGGCGCACGGAGCGGCAGCAAGCTCGCCCTGCCGGAGGAATGACCCGTGTTCACGCTCGGCTGGCAGGTCTTCCGCCGGCACGTCACGGACGTGCTGGATCCGGCACGCGTCCGTCGTGCTGCTCTGTGGTCCGGCATCGCGGCGGTCGTCGCGCTGGTCGGCATGGCCGTCCTGGAGGCCCGGGTCGACTGGACGGGGACCACTCCGGTCCGCAGCGTGGTCGCGATGGTGCTGCTGGCGCTCGGCGTCGGACTGCTCACCTTCGCGTGCATCCCGACGTGGCAGCCGCCGGACCCCTCGACCACGATCAACGGTCGGCAGGTGCGGCCCTCGTGGCAGCTCGCCGCGCGGGGTGCCACGCAGCTGTACGTGCAGCGTCGACCCGTGCCGGTCCTGCCGGAGCACCGCGAGATCGTCCGCACCGACACGGTCCTGCTTCGGCGGGGGCTGATCGGCATGCTCGCCCGCGTCACACCGTTGCTCGGTTCGGGGCTCGTCGCCGTCCTCGGGGCGTTCGTCCTCGGGCCCGCCAGCTGGTTTCACGTGCTCTGGATCGCGGGCTACGCAATCGGGCTGTCGGAGTACGTCGTCCGCCTCGGCCGCTCCGAACGAGCCTGCCTGGCCGCCGAGTCCCTCGACCCCGCACCCGAGACCCCCGCACGCCCGATCGAGTGAGCGGAAGACGTCGAGTCGCGCAGCCGCACCCGACGTCTACTGCTCACTGGGCGAACCGACGAGCCCGAGGCGCACCCCGACGCGCACCACTGTCGGCGGCGACGGGCACACTGGGGGCATGTGTGGAAGGTTCGTCGTCTCCGACACCACGGCCGATCTGTTGCCCGAGCTCATGGGCGAGCTCGCCGCCCGGACCGAGCACGTCGACGAGGACACCGGCGAGGTGCACCCCGGCCTCGCCCCGAGCTGGAACGTCGCCCCGACCGACCCCGTGTACGCCGTCCGCCAGCGGCACGGCGAACGGGAACTGCCGCAGATCAGCTGGGGCTTCGTGCCGAGCTGGGCGAAGGACTTCCAGAAGCAGCGCCCGAAGCCGATCAACGCCCGCATCGAGACGGTCGCGACGAGCGGCATGTTCAAGCGCGCCTTCGCCACCAACCGCTGCATCGTGCCGGCGCAGGGCTACTACGAGTGGGTGGTGCGCGAGGACGGCAAGGAACCCCACTTCGTGCACGAACCCGGCGGCGCCCTGGCGATGGCCGGCGTCGTGAGTGCCTGGCCCGACCCCACGAAGCCCGAGGGCGACCCGGACAAGTGGCGTCTGTCGCTCGCGATCATCACCCGTGACGCCCACGTCGCCCCGGGCGAGGTCCACGACCGCATGCCGGCGTTCCTGACGCCCGACGGCTACGACGACTGGCTCGGCGGCGACCTCCGGTCAGACGACCTGCTTGCCCTGCTCGACCACGAGTCGCTGGCGGTGGCCGCGGGCCTGGAGCAGTACGAGGTCTCCCGCACGGTGAACAGCGTGCGGAACGACGGACCGCAGCTCATCGAACCCGTCGCGTAGGCGGTCGCGCCCCGCGCGCGGACAGGAGGCCCGGATCACCGCAGCGGGTCTGCTGCGGTGATCCGGGCCTCCAGGCCGGTGCCCTGTTACGGACGTGCGCTGCGGCGGATGCCCGGCGTGACGCGGACCGCGATCCGTCGTCGGGTCACCAGGAGCACGCCCGCCAGCATGAGCGCGAGTGCCGCGAGCCCGAGGCCGACCAGCCCGGTCACGCCCGTGAAGGCGAGTTCGGTGCCGTGGACGATCGCGGCGAGCCCGGTCGGGAACCGGACGGTGACGGTCGCGCTGACCGTCTGACCCGCGCTGTCGCTGACCTCGTAACCGACGAAGGTGGTTCCGGTGAAGCCTTCCTGCGGGGTGAAGACGACGCGGCCGTCGCGGATGGTCCACGTGCCCTGGTCAGCGACGACCACGCGGTCGGTCGGTGCGCCGGACTCGGGGTGCAGCAGGTGCAGCGTGCCCGGCTCGAACGTGGCGCCGCCGGTGGCGGAGTCGTTGTCGAGCGGATCCACGACGACCCGGTGTCCGACGATCCCGGTGGCGGAGTCGTCGGTGGCGACCGCCGCGGCGACCACGGTCATGGTCGCGGTGGCGGTGGCCGTCTGCCCCGAGGCGTCCGTCACCGTGTAGGTGAAGGTGTCCGTGCCGGTGAAGCCGGCGGCCGGCGTGTAGACGTACGCGCCGTTCCGCTGGATCGTCACGGTGCCGTGGGCGGGCTTCCGGGCCGGGGCCGCCGTGAGGCCGGTGCCCTGGTCGTCGGCGAGCAGGCCGTGGCGGGCGTCGCGGGTGACGGGCGTGCCGGACACGGTGTGCCCGGAGTCGTCCGCCGCGGCGATGCCGACCGTGATCGTGACGGTGGCCTCGACCTGCTGCTCCATCGAGTCCTGCGCACGGTACGTGACGGTGTCGGTGCCCGAGAAGCCCTTCGCTGGGGTGTAGACGAACGTGCCGTCGGCGGCGATGGAGGCCGTGCCGTGATGGGCCTGGCCCACCGCGACGACCGTCAGGGCGTCACCGTGGTCGTTGCCGAGCACGCCGTGGCCGGCGACCCGGACCGTCTTGCCGGCCGTGGTCGTGGCCTTGTCGTCCTTCGCGGCCGGGGCGACGTCGATGACGACCCGCGCGAACGCCGCGGTACCGTCGGTGTCGTTGGCCGAGTAGGTGAACCAGTCACGTCCGGACCAGTTCGAGGTGGGCGTGTAGACGTACGAGCCGTCCTTCTCGAGCGACAGTGTGCCGTTGAACGGCTTCGTCTCCATGGCGGCCCAGAGCCCACGACCGGAGTCACCGACCAGCACGCCCTTGTCGGCGGTCATGCGCATGCTGCGGTTGGTCGACATGGTGTGCCAGTGGTCGACCGCGGCGACGCCGACGACGACCGTGACCGTCGCGGTCGAGGTCCGTCCGGCGCCGTCGGTCGCCGTGTACTCGAACGTGTCCGCGCCGGAGAAGCCCTTCGCCGGGGTGTAGACGAGCGCGCCGGGCTCGGTGCCCTCGGTCACGGTGCCGTGCTCGGCGCGGCCGTGCGCCGTGACGGCGAGGCCGGTGCCGCGGTCGTTGCCGGTCAGGGTCGCGCCGCTGATCCGCAGCGCGGTGTTGGCCGCGGTGCGCAGGGCGTCGGCGACCGCGGTCGGCGTGACGGTCACGGTGACGGTCGCCGTCGCGGTGCCGCCGGTCGGGTCGGTCACCGTGTAGGTGAACGTGTCCGTGCCGGAGAACCCGTCGGCGGGCGTGTACGTGACCGAGCTGGCACCGGTCGGGCCGGTTGCGCCGCCGCCGGTGCCGCCGGGCGTCGTGCTGCCCGTGATCGTCGCGGTGCCGTGGCCGGGCTTCGAGACCGCGGTGACGGCGAGCTTCGTGCCCGAGTCGTTGCCGGTGACGGCGACGTCGACCGGGGTCGCTGCGCTCGTCGTCGCGGTGTCCGCGGCGGCCTTCGGGGCGACGACGATCGTCACGGTGCCCGTGGTCGTCCCGCCGGAGCCGTCGGTCACCGTGTAGTCGAACTCGTCCGGGCCGGAGTAACCCGGCTCGGGCTTGTACGTGTACGAGCCGTCCTCGTCGACCGTGACCTCGCCGTGCGAGGGCTCCGTGTGGTCGGTGACCGCCAGGTCGGTGCCCTTCGCACCGTCGAGCAGTCCGGTGCCGGCCGGCACGGTGGTGGTGGCATCGGCCTCGGCCGAGGTCGACCCGCCACCGGCGACCGGGGTCACGGTGACCGTCACGGTGCCGGTGTTCGTGGTGCCCGACGGGTCCGTCACCGTGTAGGTGACGGTGTCCGTGCCGGAGAAGCCGTCCTTCGGCGTGTACGTGATCGTGCCGTCGTCGTTGCGGGTCGCGGTGCCGTTCTTCCCGTCGGTGACGGACACGACCGTCAGGCCGGTGCCGTGGTCGTTGCCCGTCAGGGCGCCGGAGGTGACCGTGGTGCTGCCACCCGCCGCCACGGTGACGGTGTCGGGCTCCGTGCCGGGGCGGACCGTGACCGTCACGGTGCCGGTGGTGGTGCGGCCGGCGGGGTCCGTCGCCGTGTAGGTGAAGGTGTCCGTGCCCGAGAAGCCGTCCTTCGGCGTGTACGTGTACGAGCCGTTCGCGGCGAGCTCGACCGTGCCGTGTGCGGGCTGCTGGTCGACGGCGGCGGTCAGGCCGGTGCCGCGGTCGTTCGCGAGCACGCCGTCGCCCTTCGCGACGGTCAGCGTCGAGCCGGCGGTGGCGGTGGCGGTGTCGGCCGTGGCGCGGGGACCGACGACGACCGTGACCGTGCCGGTCGTGGAGCGGCCTGCTCCGTCGACCACCGTGTAGGTGAAGGTGTCCGTGCCCGAGAAGCCGTCGGCCGGGGTGTAGACGACGCGGCCGGTGGCACGGTCGAGCGTGACGGTGCCGCGGGCGCCGCCGGTCTCGCCGGTGCCGGTGCCGGTGCCGGTCTCGCCGGTGCTGTTGCCGGCGCCGCCGGCGGCCCCGCCTGCGGTCACGTCGGTCACGGTCAGCCCCGTGCCCCGGTCGTTGCCGGTCAGGGTGGCGGCGTCGATGGTCAGCGCCTGATCGGCCCGGGTCGACACCGTGTCGGCGGTCGCGACGGGTCGCACGGTGATCGTGACGGTCGCCGCACCGGTGGTGACACCGCTGCCGTCGGTCACCGTGTAGGTGAACGAGTCGGTGACGGACGCTCCGGCGGTCGGCGTGTACTCGACCGAGCCGTCCGCTGCGACGACGGCCGTGCCGTGGGACGGACCGGTGACGATCGTGGTCTCGAGGTCCGAGCCACGGTCGTTCGCCTGCACGTCGATCGTCACCGGGGTGCCGGAGTCCGTCGACGCGGTGTCGGCGCCGATGGTCGGGTTGACCGTGATGGTGACGGTCGCGGTGCTCGGCGAACCGGAGCCGTCGACCGCCGTGTACGTGAACGCGTCGGGGCCGGAGTACCCCTCGGCCGGCGTGTACGTGAACGTACCGGTGGCCTTGTCGAGCGTCAGCGCACCGTGCGAGGGGGACGTGTTCGACGCCACGGTGAGCCCGGTGCCGGAGTCGTTGCCGAGCACGCCGGTCGCACGGGTGCCGGCCGTGGCCGCGCCCCCCGCGGCGACCTTGACGGTGTCGTCCTGCGCGGCCGGGGCGACCTGCACGGTCACGGTGACGGTGTCGGTCCCGCCGCTGCCGTCGGTCACCGTGTACGTGAAGGAGTCGGTGCCGGAGAACCCGGCGGCCGGGGTGTACGAGTACGAGCCGTCCGGACGCACCGTCGCCGAACCGTGCGCGGGGGTGCTGTTGCCCGTGACCGTCAGGCCGGTGCCCAGGTCGTTGTCGAGCACGTTGCCGGTCGTCGTCGACCCGGCCGTCGCGGTGGCGGCATCGGCCGTCGCGGTCGGCAGGACGGTGAGCCGCACCGTCGCGGTGACGGTCGCGCCGGAGCCGTCCTTCGCGGTGTACGTGAACGAGTCCGGGCCGGAGTACCCCTTGTCGGCGCCGTAGGAGAACGACCCGTCGGCGGCGATCTTCACCAGACCGTGCGACGGCTGACCGTGACCGGTGAGGGTCAGGTCCGACCCGCGGTCGTTCGTCAGGACGCCCTCCGCGGCGTTCACCGTGAGCACGGTGCCCGCGTGCACGCTGTAGGCGTCGTCGGAGCCCTTCGGTGCGACGGTGACGGTCACGGTGCTGGTCGAGGTCTGCCCGGAGGAGTCCTTCGCCGTGTACTGGAACGTGTCCGAGCCGGAGAACCCGCCGGCCGGGGTGTACGTGTACGAGCCGTCGGCGGCGACCGTGGCGGTGCCGTGCGCCGGCGTGGTGTTCGAGACCACGGACAGGCCGGTCCCCTGGTCGTTCGCGAGCACGCCCGAGGCAGCCGGCACCGACAGCGCCGTGCCGGTGGGGGTCGTGGCGGTGTCGCTGCTGGTGCGGACGTGCGTGGCCTTCAACGTGTTCGTGAAGGTGACCAGGACGTCCGTGCCGTCCGCGGTGGTGGCTGCCGGGAACGTGAACGTCCCCGTGGTGCCGGTGCCGCTGGCGACGACCGCGTCGCTGTTCAGGTTCACGGCCTTCCAGGTGGTCGTGTAGTTCGACGGGTCGGTGGTCCCCACCGCCGTCTGGCGGGCCGTGTAGGTCTTGTTCGGGGTCGACAGGACCGCGCCCGCCTTCTGGGGCTGGGTGCCGGCGGCCGTCCCGTTGGTGGTGGCCGTGTTGCCGGTCGAGACGCCGCCACCGGTCACCGCCAGACCGAACTGGTCGGACGGACTCCACCGCTGGTCGACGCTCGACTGCGCCGCCAGGGTGTTGGCGTAGTTGCAGGACGCCAGGTCGCTCGGCGAGTAGCCGTTCGCGATCGTGAACGTGCTGACCTGCGCGCCCGAACCCGGATCGATCTTGTACATGGTCGAGCCGACCGAGGCGAACAGGTAGCCGTCGGACGAGAACGCGATGCCGGGGCTGCCGCTCGTGCTCGCGTCGATCGGCAGGGTCGCGACCTTCGAGGTGGTCAGAGCTGTGGTGCCCGCGGTCGTCGGGACCGTCTCGGTGTCGACGCGACGGATCTCGTTGCCGGTGACGACGAACAGCAGCCCGCGGGTGCTGAACGCCATGTCACCGTTCTTGTTGGTGAGCAGGTTGCCGATGGTGCCGACCTGGCCGATCTTCGCGCCGGTCTTCGTGTCGTACGCACCGAGGTACGCGGGGTTCGCGCCGCTCGCGTAGTAGTAGATGCCGGTCGCCGGGTTGATCGCACCACGGAGCAGCTGGTGACTGCCGTTCGGGTCCGCGTCGGTCACGTCGGCGATCCGCGCATCGCTCACCGCGTTGTACCCGGTGATCGTGTTGCCGTTGTTGATCGACGCGTACGCCGCGACACCGTTGCGGGCGACCGCGAGGGCGTTGTCGCCCGGCGCCATGCTCGTGACGTTCGTGACGGCACCGGTGGTGGCGTCGATGGCGGCGAGCTGGTTCGCGGCGGTGTTGATGCCGTACAGCGTGTTCTGGTCGCAGGCGAGCGCGCCGGCTGCGGCGGCGGGGTCGGCCACGACGGCCTGGGTCAGACCGACGCCGGCGAGGAGCGCGGCGCCGAGCATGGCGACGGCGCGCAGGCCGGGACGGCTTCTGGGCACAGCGGTGCCCGGGTTCGTACGCTGCATGATCACTTTCGGGTCGAGACGATGCGGGCACCGACACCGACCGGAGGATCAGGGAGAACGGTCGTTGGCGCCAGGTTGATCCTGGCAGTTCCTCGTGTTCGGATGGGGACAATCTGGGTCCCCAATAGGGGGGACCACTCGTTCAGGGGGTACGCGGCGGTCCGGCACGTCTCGGTCCGCCGTCGCGACCCGTTCGCGCCCCGGGCCCACGGAAGAACCCCCGCCGGCAGGCCGGCGGGGGTTCGAGGATCAGCGAGCGATCAGCAGTGGATCACGCGGTCGGACGGATCACGTCCGGCAGCAGCACGTGCAGGCGCTCGGACAGGCGCGCCTTCGCCTCGTCGAGCGAGCGGAAGTCCCCGACGTACTCACCGAAGGTGTCGGAAACGAAGAAGTGGGTGCCCTGACGGTCGACGGTGCCGCCGTAGTAGCCGCCGTAGTTCGCGACCCACAGGCCGGTGTCGGCCTGGGCCCACGAGATGCGGACGGGGGCTGCCTGCACGGGAGCCACGACCTGGGCCTCGATCTCGGCGATGACCTCGATCGTCTGGGTGTCCAGGGTCACCTCGGCCTGCTGGCGGTGGGCGATGGTCATGCTCCTTCGTGCTGTGCTGCGTACTGGGTGGTGCCGGTGGTTCCGGGTGGTGCGGGCGTCGGATTCGACGCCGGTGGAGCTGGTGTCCGTCGTCGTCACTCAACCGGCCGGATGACCGGCGGGAGCATGACGTGCAGCTGGTCCTCCAGCTTGGTCTGTGCCTCTTCGAGGGAGTTGAACTCGCCCACGACGAGCCCGAAGGTGTCGGAGGCCACGTAGCGGTCGTCGCGCTTGTCGACGCTGCCGCCGAAGTACCCGCCGTAGCCGGCGATCCACTCGCCCTGGTCTTCCTGCACCCAGGTGACCTTGGCGCGCTTGGGGCGCGAGGAGAGCGCTGCATCGGCCTCGAGGATCGCGATGGTGTCCACGGTGTCGGTGTCGAGGGTGACCTCGGCCTGCGTCGCGTTGTTCACGGTGATGCTCATGTCGCTCTCCTTCACGATCCGGGGTACATCTGCTGACACCAGAACGCTACGAGAAGTGCCGAGGGGATCGCCAGCCAGGCCCGTCGATTCACGGGTTTCGTCAATGCCATCCATCGGGCAGCCCCGGATTTCCGGGCAGGTGCGTCGCACTTCCGGGGTACAGCGCCAGGATCGGGGTACTCGTTTTCCGGATCGCCGGGATCGGGGGACGAGATGGTGCGGACACCTGCCTGGAGGCGCGACTCGCTAGCGTCGGCACGTGACCTCCGACAAGCCCCGCGTCGACGACCGCGCCCCGGCCACCTGGCGCAGCCGTCGGTTCGCGACGGGGCTGGTGATCGCCTACGGCGTCGCCCTGGCGCTCGTCGGGTTCTGGGGCTCCCCCGTCGACGCCGCAGGGGCCCCGTGGCTCACCCGAGTCCTCGCAGCCGCGCACCGTCATGGTCTGCCCGAGCGCATCGACTACGCCGCCGTGGAGTCCCTGGCGAACGTGGTCTACTTCGTGCCGCTCGGCCTGCTCGTGGTGCTGCTCGCCGGTGCGCGCTGGTGGTGGGCCGCCATCGCCGCGGGGCTCGTCGTCAGCACGTGCATCGAGACCGGTCAGGCGCTGTTCCTGCCCGCCCGCACCGCGACCATCGACGACGTCGTCGCCAACGGCGTGGGGGCGCTCCTGGGGGCCGTGGTGGGTGTGCTGCTGCTCAGCCGGGCGGCCCGGCGTCGCTGACGACGTTCTCCGCACACGAAGAAGCCCCCGGAGCAGATGCTCCGGGGGCTTCGTTCAGTGTGTCGAGACTCAGACGGACTCGCGCTGGCGGCGGACCGAGCCGCGGACCAGCAGGAGGCCACCGCCGAGGACGACTGCGCCGCCGGCGACCCAGAGGGCCAGAGCGGAGACGGTCGAACCCGTGAAGGCCAGCGTGCCGTCGGTGCCGTTGCCAGCGCCGGCGCCGGCTGCGGGAACCGCAGCAGCGTCAGCCGGGGCGACGGTGAAGGCCGCGAAGCCGACGACGCCCGAGGTGGCGCCGGTGGCGGTCAGGTTGTAGGTGCCCGAGGCGCCCTGGGGGAACGTGACGTTGACGTCGAGCGAGCCATCCGAAGCGGCCGTATAGGTCTTCGAGACGGTCGTGGTCGGCAGTGCGCCGAGCGTGACCGCACCGGCACCGGTGACCTGGACGTTGACGGTCTCGTTGTCCTGGAACGCGCCCTCGGTGAAGTTCACCGAAGCGGTGCCACCGGCGACGGCGGAGCCGGAGACGGAGACGTCGGAGTCAGGCGTGTAGCCGGCGGCGTTGGCGACGGCCGGAGTGGCGAGCAGTGCGGCGCCAGCCAGCACCACCGCTGCGATGAGCTTCTTCATGAATGTTCCCCTAAAGATCTGATTTCCAGACCCTGACGTCCAGAGCCCGCTCCCCCGCCGGCCCGAACCCAGGCCACGGTTATGGCGGGTGTTATGGCGAAGTTCCCTCAATCTAGCGGCTTTTCACAGCCAGGTGCCAGATCGTTTGGATTTTGGTCATTGGTCGCCATGTGTTCACCGCGCTGGACCGAGCGCCAGAGCGCCCCCTGTCGACCTTTCTGCGGACACCTGGCAGGAAAACCCCTGATCAATCGGCAGCCCTTGTGGCGCCGCGGTCGTCCTGATCGTCACATCAGGAGTCTTTGCGGTCGGACAGGCACGCGGGGTGCCCCCCGGAGTGGGGGCGTGCCCTTCGCGCTCAACGGATCTTCCGCAGGAACGAGTGCTCGTCAGCCCGCCGCGAGCGGGTCCGCACACGAGAACGCCAGAGGCTGGGTCTTCGTGGAGCGGACGCCGGGGGTCGAGGTCGCGCTCACGGGTGCCCGCCCGAACTGCGACTCGCCCAGGAACGCCACTCGGTAGGTCAGGCTCTCGCCCGGCGCGAGCAGGGTCTGCAGCTGCGCGACGGGGTGCCCACCGTCGGTCTGGGTCTGCACCGGTGTCGTCTTGCCGTCCTTCGTGGCGCCGAGGAAGATCGCGTTCTCCGGTGCATACGCGGCGAGGAGCGTCTTGATCTTGCCTGGCTCCACACCGAAGCTGCCGCCGCCCGTGACGTACTCGGGCAGGCTCGTCGCCGCGTCAGCCGGTGCCGTGTTCTTGATGGTGATCTGGACGACGGACGTCGGGCGTCCGTCCTTTCGGCACACCGAGCTGCCGACGGAGACACGCTTGTCCAGGTAGTAGTCCATCTTCGATCCGGTGCCGTCGTTCAGGTAGACGGCGAGCTGCCGTCCGTCCGCAGTGGCGGTCGGGAGCTCCCCGGCGACCGGCGTCCCGCTGATCTGGCGCTGTTCAGCCTTGTCCACGCTCCAGACGCGCAGTCGTCCCTCGGACGAGCTCTGCGTCAGGGCGGAGACGAAGGCCTTCGCATCGAATCCGCCGGAAGACACCTTGTCGAACACCGCACTGGCCGCGGAGGCGAAGAACGCGTCCTGCATGACCGGGTCGGGGTACTTGGCGTAGACGTCGCTCAGCAACAGCTTGACGGCATTGGCGGACGTGAGCGTGTCGCCGGTCGGCAGTTGCACGGGTCCTGTCGCCTTGAGGATGTAGCTCAACGTCACTGGGTCCATGGCCAGGACGCCGTCCGTCTGCTGCCCGAACTTCTGCTTCCACATCTCGCGTGCGAGCTTCGCCGACACGTCGAAGCGCGGCGTGAGCGTGACGTCCTGCATGTACTCGCCGGTGATCTCCCCGTACAGGCCACGCGTGTCCGCCGTCAGGGGCAGCACGGGCTGTTCGTACGGACCGAACGACGAGCCCGACGCTTGGTTCCGGAGGCTGATTGCCCCGTCCTTCGCCTGCAGGAGCGCAACCGCGCCCGGGATCCCGCCGCCCGCGCGGAGCTCGGCGTTGTTCTGGAACAGCAGGACGTAGCTCCGGTCGCTGTCGTGGCCGAGCATCGCCGGGGCGAGCTGGACGATGCGGTTCGCGGTCGTCGCCTGCGCGGACGCTGACGACAACGCGTTCCGCAGCTGGCCGACCGCTGTCGTCACCGGTGACAACGTGCCGCTGACGTCGATCGCCTCGGCGTCGCGGTGCGCGCCGGCGAGGGTCTTGGTCGCCTTGGCGACCGAAGGTTGGGCGTCCTCGATCGGCTGCAGGTCGATCTTTCCGTTCTTGGGCGCGAACGAGTCCGACCCGAGCTCCCCAACCACACCGGCGACCGGCGTGACAGCGTTCTGCGCGACGTCGTCGACGATCACTGAGATGTCACGCACCGCGCGCAGGTTGGGCCCGAAGAATGGCACGTGCTGTGCTGCTCCCCACAGCGGGTCGCCGGTCAGCGAGCGAGCGGACGCCGCTTCGTCCTCGAGACGCGCCGCTGTCTTCTGGACCGCGGCAGGGTCACCACCGGTCAACTGCGACCGCAGCGTGTCCACGTCACCGACTGCGCGTTCCAGATGCCCCTTTGCAAGGTAGGCACGGATCCCCACCCAGGCGACAGCGAGGATGAGCAGCAGGACAAGGGCGAGGACGACCCACAGAACGATCCGGGCCCTGGACCCCCGGTGAACTGCAGTGCGTCGCGACTCGGGCGCGTCGGACATGAGGCGATCCTACGGTTCTCCACACGGATCGCCCCGCAATTTCCGCTGCTCGGTCAGGAAGAACCATCCGCGCTCCGAGCGAGACCGACGAGGGCTCCGTCCGCATAGAGTCGTTGCATGCCGACCCCAGGGGACCCGCGTCGACTGCAAGGTCTCGACGCGCTTCGCGGTTTGGCGATCTTGCTGGTCTTGCTGCGACACTCCTGGCCCGACGTCTTCGGGAACGCGGGAGTGGTCGGCGTCGTGGTCTTCTTCGCCCTGAGCGGATACCTGATCACCGGTCTCCTCGTTCGCGACCTCCGCGACTACGGGCGTGTGCGTTATCGCCGGTTTTACCGGAATCGCGCACTACGACTCCTACCGGCGCTCTTCTTGATGCTGACCGGAATCGTGGTCGTCACCCTCGTTTGGGACCCGCTTGACCAGCGATCTGGCCTGGTGCGGGCGGTCGTCGTCGGGATCACCTACACCGCGAACCTACCGTTCGACCACGGGAGTTCTGCGGTCGACCATCTGTGGACGCTCGCGACAGAAGAGCAGTTCTACATCGTCTGGCCGCTGGTCCTTGCCCTGGCGGTGAAATTCGCGCGAGTCAAAACGGCCCTCACGGTCAGCGCCGCACTCATCGTGCTCGCCCTCCTCGCCACCATGGCGCTCTCGTCCGACGTGGCGGGTATCTACGCGCTCCCTACTTCATGGTGCCTTGCGATGGTCATCGGTGCCGCGGCATTCTTCGTGCGCGAGCAGCTCTCGGCCCACTTCTCTCCATTCATCCGCTTGGGGCACCTGTCGGCGAGCGGGGCGCTGGTCCTTCTCGGTGTTGTTTCATTGCTCCCGGAAGACAAAGGGGCACCGGCGCTATACCTGTTGGGAGGACCCGCCGTCGCGGCCGCCACCGTCGTGCTCGTCCTCTACACGGGGGCATGGACTCGTCTCCCCACCCGCGCCTTGAGCCCAATTCGAGCCCTCGGAGTCGTCTCCTACGCGGCCTACCTGTGGAACTGGCCCATCGCGCTCTGGATCGGTTCCATGGAATTGGGATCAGTGCAACCCGCGCTCGTCCTAGCCCTCACGCTCTTGGCCGCCACGGCCAGCTGGTGGCTGGTGGAACGACCAGCAATGACCTGGAAGTCACGCTTGGACAGACAACGGTGACAGCATCGCAACCACCAGCGCGGTTTGGAGAACGAGCGCCTGCCTAAGCAGACTTTCGAATCTGACGGACCCACGAGATCAAGCGCACCGCTGACCAGGTGGGTGCGCCGCCAGCGCGGAACACCACCAGCTTCGCCTTACCTGCCAGGCTGAAGTCCCGCAGCCTCGCCCCTCGCAGCGCCGACGAGAACGGTTGTCTCGTGAGCAGTTCACGCGCCTGTCCTGTAGTGAGCGCCTTGCCGCGGCGGAGCAACGATTCTTCCAACAACGTGATTACCATTTTGTGCGCCGCCGGTTCCAGGTCCGACCAGCGTCTACTCCTCAGGAGATCGAACACGAAGCCCGCGAGTGCCTCGACCTTCGTCTCGAAGTCCGAAGTCGAACGGTGCGACGAAGAGCTCGATGAGACCACGTACTCGTAGCAGGGCGACCGCCAGTACGTGACGCGTGTAGCTATGCCGAATGCTTCAGTATTGAAGAGGACATCCTGCCCCCGAGCAACGTCGGGCATGAACGTCAGCTTCCCCTCGACACGATCCTCAAGAAACGATCGCCGGTAGATCTTTGCCCAGGGCGCCCCGAGCAGACCGACGTTCTTCTCCCGACCGAATCCGACTCTAGCCATCGTCAACCATTGCAATACGGAGCGGTCGTCAGGTCCGAATTCAACTCGCTCGGTGTTCATGCTTCGGATGAGCTCTCGTGACCCGGAGCGAGCAATGTAAAAATCGGAGATCGTGATTTCCGCCTCGCTCCGCACGGCGCATGCAAGAAAATCTGCGAGTGAATTGTCGGGAAGGCGGTCATCCGAGTCCACGAACATGATGAAGGAACCGGCAGAATCCTCGACTCCACGGTTCCGTGCGACCGACACCCCGAGGGCTGCCTGGCGAATGAGACGTACGGGACCGGACTGCAAGAAAGGTGCCAGCGGCACCCGGAGGTCATCGGAACTGCCGTCGTCTACGACCAGGACCTCCACTCCTGGGACGTTCTGTCGAACGATGCTGTTCACGGTGCTGGCTATTGTCGCAGCCGCATTGCGAGCGGGGATCACTACGCTGAGGCGTACCTCGGCCTTACGGTTCATCGCCCCGACCCTGCTCGTCGTTCTGCTCTCCCGGGCTCGGAAGCAGCGCGGTGAAGCGAGTCGACGCCCGGGACAAGCAGACCGCTCACACCAGCGATTGTCCTCGCGCTGGACCTGCGTAATTTGCGCCTACGACTCAGCCCGGCCAACAACGCCAGCGGCAGCAAGAAGCAAGTCGCCGCGTCCGCGTACGAGTTGTAGAAGACGAAGACGATGACCAGGACGCACGCGCAGACGTTGTAGAGGACGACTGCAGTTCCCGTCCTCCGAGCGATGATCGCACCGACCTCGAGCAGGATGATCTGCGCTCCGTAGCAAAGGTAGAGCCCGACGATCCCACCTGCCAGGTAGTAGGGCACCACGTACCCGGTGGTCGCGTTGAGGTACGACACCTGGTAAACAACGTCGATCCTGTCAGCCACCAGGTACTTGCCGAACGTGTCCGGAAGGAACATGAGCGCAGTCTCGAACCACGACCCGTCGGAGGGCTTCATCGAAAGGTTGAGGTTCAGGCCGGCGAGCGGGCTGGTGAAGTACGTGTAGGCCCACTGAAACTGGGCACTCAACCATTCCGGGTAGCTGTCCTGATAGCGTCCGATGTGCGTGATGTGGCTTGAGTCCCACCAAGCCGAGCCCGAACGGACGTTGCCAAAAGCGCCGATTCCGAACAGCATTCCCACCGCTCCGATTGCGCCGAGCACGAGCACACGCGGCCTGATCCGACCACCCACCGAGAACCGGCGGGCCGTGAAGATCAAGAGCGCGCCGATGAGACAGAAGGTTATATAACCGCGGCTGTTGTTCAGGAGCAGGAGCGCTTGGATGACGAAGAACTGAACGGCGAGCGACCCAGAACGTTCCGCAAAGAACCGGTCAGCACGATCCAGCGCAAAGAAGATCGAACCAGCGATCAACACGACGTGCAGCACGGGCACGCCGACCGTCGACTGCACCTGAGCGGTGATGTCGAATCCGGAGTACTCGCCTCGCAGGAACGGAACGGCACCTTGGTACGCAAAGTCGATGCCGAAGCCCACCACGAAGAGCACCGTGAGCCGACGCCCATCTGCCCAGCCGATTCGGCTTGATGACTGCACGTGGGCACGGTCATCCTCACCTCGTCGGAGCCCGGTCTGGAACACGAGGATGAGCGCGGAGATCATGATCGTGATCGCGAAGAACGCGAGCAGATCAGGGCGAAGCGGTTCGTTCAGCGCCGACCAACCCCAGCTGTACGCGAGGAGGCACGACGACCAAGTGATGACATACCAGAAGTGGTAGTTCGTGACGAGCCTCATGACCCTACGTTTCCATCTGGGCTCGCGCGCCGGAGAGCGGCCTCAATGTCGGAGGCTACTTCAGCTGAGAGGCGAGACTCGAGACTTTCGAGATTTGCCCGAACGAAGTCTCTATCGACTTGGAGCAGGTCGATGCGCTCAGCACCTTCTTGAGCAGCCGGAGTCAGTCTTGCTCGAACCTCACGTGCGGGAGTACCGGCGACAATTGAGTAGCTCGCGACGCTTCGGGTGACCACCGAGCCGGCGGCAATCACGCTTCCGCGTCCCAAGGAAACGCCCGAAAGCACCGTCGCGCCGTGACCGATCCAGACGTCGTCCTCGACGACGATGTCGCCCCGCGACTCAACAGGCTCATCGAGCCCGAGGACGAACGCTCGGAGGGGGAACGTGGACAAGCGGTCAAGGGGATGCTCGGCGTTGAGCACGAACGTGACGTCTTCCGCAATGGAACAGAACGATCCAATCGACAAACGACTCGGGCCGGCGCCGTCGATGACTCGGAGTGGACCGTACGTAAAGCTTCCCACCGACACGTGGGAGCGTCGGAAGCGATTTGCGGCGCTCGTCTCGTTGCCTCGATTGCCCTGGAACCATCGAAAGCGGTGCACTTCGAGCTGCATGCGATGCGCGACGCGGCGGGCTGTCTTCCACAGCGCTCCTCTACCGGTCTCCGACACGTTCGACCTCCTTGGCATGATGGGTCCAGACCTTCAAGAACTTCGTGGTGCGATAACGCAGAGTCGCCACCGCTCGGCGACGGATCGTCAGGAGAGCCACCCACAGCCTCCCGCCGAGTCCGCGTCCGTAGAACGTCGAGAGATCTTTGCGGTAGATCTCAAATCTTCCGAGTGCCTGGTCGAGACTGTCCGAGTCACGCGAGAAGTCTTGCTCCAGACGGAGGTCCCAGCGGACGCAGGGAGAAGCCCCAGCGGCGAGCACGTCGAGTGCGAACTTGTGGTCGACGTAGTCGAGGAACAAACGCTCGTCGAAGCGAACATGTCCCAGTATCCGTCGCGACACGATCATTCCGCTGTTGATCCAACTCAAGTTCCTCGGCGACGTACCAAGCTGCCCGAGAGGGCGGTACCAAGGCCCGATCCGACGGTTGGGCGAGAGGACCAGGCTGCCACTGCTTACGACGGGTAAAACGACATCGTGCCTTGGATCAACTGGCAGGGCCGCGTCCAAGTAGGTGTCCACCCCCTGGGTGTCTTGATCGAGGAAGCACACGTGGCTCCATCGATCGTCGAGGAGCTCGAGCGCAGCGTTGTAGGCACGGGATAGGCCCTTGTTACCACCAAGCCAGTTGTAGGCGACGGTCGACGGAAGATCCGCGATCTCCCGTTCCGTCGCAGGGACGGGACTGTTGTCGACCACATACCACGCGATGTCGCGGTCGACAAGCAGGCCCGCAGTTCTGATGGATGGCATCGCTTCCAACGGTGTCTTGTATCGGACGACGACAACGGCGAGGCTGCCGCCCCCATCATCGTCTGGCTGGGCCGGAGAGAAGGTCACGACTGCTCCAGTTCTGAGCTGTTGGCGCCCTCGGTGATTCGTCGTCGCTCCTGGCGGAACACCCGGATGACCAGCACGGGAACGCGGAGAGCAGATGCCAGCGTCATCCCCGCCGCGACGCCGGTCGGCCCGAATGCGGCGACACCGACGAGCATCGCCGCGATGGCGATGACCGCGAAGATCGCTCCGTTCACCGCGACGAACCCTTCATCCCCTCGCCCCTGAAGGACGGCCGCAAGGGGGCCCGACAGTGCCAGCATCGGAAAACCGAGAAGCATCCACACGAGGATCGGAGCTCCGTCCCCGTAGGGCGTACCGAAGAGAAGGTCCAGAAGTTCCCTCGCGAAGAACGTCATCGGGATCAACACGACGTAGGTGCCGATGAAGAGTCCGCAGATCCTTACCGTGACCTTGCGAACGTTCGTTCCGTCGCGTGCGACTGCGGGAAGGATCACTTGAGAGAGCGACGCCGGTAGCAGGAGCATTGGATTCACGAGCTTCTGCGCTGCGGAGTACAACCCCGCGCTGGCGACTGAAGCGAGCGCGCCCACCACGGCTGAATCAAGTATCCGAACCTGGTTCAGGACCGAGCTCGCCCAGAAACGCCATGAACCCCGGAGGACCGAGACGAGGCCGAGCGGCGGTGCTGTTCCGGCACCCCGCTCCACGGTTGCACGCTGCAGCACCTGGCTGAAGAGCGCACCGACGAGCTGAGCGAGGGCGAACATGACGGCGCCGTCATCGAAGAGCAAGGTCAGTACAACGAAGCTGCCGAGCATGAGCGCCCGCCTGCCGAGGATGGACAGCGCCGGGATCAGTCTCGCGCCGTCGGCGTAGAACACACTCAGATGGGTCTCAGCGTTGCGTTCCACTGTCAGGGAAACTGCCAGGACAGCCAACGCGACGCCAGGCTGTGCCCCCAGGAGGACCAAGCCGGCAAATACCATCGCAGTCGCAACGGTGACGATGTCGTTGAGACGCAGGGCACCGAGTACCCGCCCGTGATCGTTCTGTGCTCGAGCCCGAGAGAGGGCGGCGGTCACTCCGAGGTCTGTCACGAGGAGCGCAAAGCCTGCCACAGCCGTGAGTACGCCGATGGCACCGAAGGTCTTGAGGTCGACGGTTCGGCTGAGCAGCATGAACGAGACGGACTGCAGAAGAGCCGCCACTCCCCGTGAGCCGACCAGGAAGATCACCTGGCGGCCGATTCGGCGACGCGGGCCGACATCTTGCGTCAGATCGGCGCTGTTCAACCCCGTCGTCCGCTCTTCGCCGTCAGTGTCGCCCAGAGGCGCCATCCGATCCGCGGCACTTCGAACTCGGGTACGAGCATGGTGCATCCCTCATGCACTCCTCTGAGGTAATCCTTCCCCACTCCTTGGAGCAGCTTTCGAATCCCGTTGGCCCCGATCGCCGCGAAGAACACCGGCCCGATCATCAGCTTGACGGGCCGTGTGAACACCCGTCGGAACGTGGCGATCCGATTCCTGACGAGGAGTCGGGCTTTGAGTCGTTTGCCGTTCATGCTTGCGATCGAATGGCCGCCAACATGGTCGAGAACGACACCATCTAGTGCCTTGACCGCGATGCCGGAGGACTGAAGCGACAGCGACCATTCGGCATCCTCACCCCAGGCGAACAAGTGCTCGGGGAAGCGCATCTTCTCAGTGACGAGCGATCGAGCAAACATCGCTGCCCCTCCGCTCGGACCGATCAGGGGCTTCATGACATCGACCCGATCTCGGCAGAACCCCCACCAGGTGTACTCGATGCCCTGGTGGACCACGCCCTCGGTACGGAGGCTTACGGCCATCAAACCCCCACCTCGCTGTCCGACGATCATTCGGAGCGCGTCAGCGGTCAAGAAGACGTCTGGGTTGAGGAGAAAGATGTGCTCGGACCGCGCCGCGAGCACTCCGAGATTGACCCCGGCCGCGAACCCGGGGTTGTCTGGATTCCAGAGGTATTCTCCCCAGCCGACGAGATCGATCTGGTCCTGGATCGGCTCAGGACTGTGATCGACGAAGACGACCTCGACGTTGTCGGGCAGCGAGGACTTCCAGGTTGGCAACGTCGATCGCAACGTCTCCACACCCCCGAAGAGCACCGTGACGATGGATAGCACCGGCTGCTGCGGGACCTCACTCATCGGGACGACTCACTCGTACTGACGTCGACCAACTGACCGATGATCCTTCTTTCTGGATGGAACCGTGCCGCAAGTACAGGCGGAAGCAAGAGATGCGGGTACCGCGAATAGAACTTGAACATGCTCGGGAGCTCGAGACGCCAGGCGCGAACGTTCAGGCTGGCCGTTTCACGGGCCCATGCATGTACCCAACGAACGGTCCCGTCGAGGACGACGTGGTGTCCTGACTTCCAAGCCCGTAGCCCGAGGTCCGAGTCCTCGTAGTAAACGAAGAAGCGTTCATCCCAACCGAGACGATCGAACGTCGCTCCGCTCATGGCAATTGCAGCTCCGATGGCCCAAGAGACATAGCGACGCTCGCCGTCGCTAGCGAGTATCTGATAGTTGCGGCTGTCGGCTCCGGGCAGCCGATTCAACACCTTGGACGAGAGAGCGGGAAACCCGCGACCCGACGGCTGCAGACGTCCATCGGGTTCGAGGAGTTGCGGTGCCAGAACAATGCCCTGCTTCCGCTCGAGGGTCTTGGCCATGTCTGGCAACGACTCGAAACGGACCTCGACATCGGGATTCACGAACAGGACGTACTGGGCAGAGACACTGCGCGCCGCGACGTTGTTGGCTGCGCCGAAGCCGACGTTGCTGTCGAGTGGGATGACGTGAGCGCCGAGCTCCCGCGCCACACTCACGGATTCGTCAGTCGAAGCGTTGTCGACGACCGTCCACCGTGTACTCGCAGGCAGCGACGTATTCGCCCAGTGCTTCCGGAGTTCGGTTGCGCTGTTGAACGAGACGGTCACGATGTGCCACGTCACCGCCTCGGACTGCTCACGACTCATCGCACTGCCTTTCGGGTCGACTGCCATCAGAGACGCGACCGGCCGCTGCTGGTTCGCTACGGGACGCCGCGGTCAACGGGCGTCCTCGCCAGGTGCGAGCACGGCACGCACCGTCTTCCAGAGGATGACGACGTCCCCTGTGATCGACCAGTTCTCCACGTAATACAGATCGAGTCGGATGGCGTCCTCCCATCCGAGCGATGAACGGCCACCCACCTGCCACAGTCCACTCATACCGGGTTTGAGCAGCAGGCGGCGACGCGCTGCGTCGTCGTAGAGCGCGACCTCGCCCTCACGTTGCGGCCGCGGCCCGACGAGACTCATCGAGCCGAGCAACACGTTGAACAGCTGGGGGAACTCATCCAGCGAGTGCTTGCGAAGCAGATGCCCGATCGGCGTGACACGCGGATCGTTCTCAAGTTTGAAGAGCGGGGTGTCCCCTCGGCCCTGCTCTGCGAGGAGCGCCGCGAGCTCCGCATCAGCGTTGACACGCATCGACCGGAACTTCAGCATCGCGAACGGCCTACCGTTCAGGCCGATCCGCTCCTGGCGGTAGAACACCGGACCGGCACTGGTGAACTTCACGATCAGGGCGAGAACGATCAGCAGCGGCGACAGCACCACGATGAGCAGCGCGGAGCCGACGACGTCGAACCCACGCTTGAGGTACAGCGTCGATCCGTCGTACCGGGGCATCTCCACGTGGATGAGCGGCAGCCCAGCGACCGGACGCGTGTGGATGCGGGGGCCGTTGATCTCCGTCAGGCTCGGCGCCACGATCAGGTGCTGGCGGCCTGCCTCGAGGCCCCAACTGAGTTCACGGACCGCCTGAGCGCCCAATTCGTCCGAGCTGGTCACCGCGACGGTGTCCGCCCCACTCGCTCCGAGAACCCGCAAGGCATCAGGAATCTGGCCGAACACCCGCACGCCTGATTTGGGGAGCAGGCTCCCCGCGGCTGCGTTGGGGACGCATGCACCGACCACCCGGTAGCCCTCCTCTGGGTGCCGCCCGAGTTCCGAGGCGAGATGTTCCACCGAGCCGACGGAACCGACAAGCAGGACGCGGGCAGAACATTTTCCGTTGCGCCGTTGCGCGTTCAACCACTGCCGCCACATCCACCGTGTGAGCAGCAGCAGGAGGACGCCGAGTGGGAACGCGATGAAGATGTAGCCGCGGGCGAGGTCGATCTTGAATGCATAGGCGACGATCGCGACGAACGCGAAGAGGCGGATGGCCGAGTCTACGATCCGGCGGTACTCGCCAGCACCCGTCCCGATGTATCGCGGGTCACGAGTGTCGTACAGCGCGAGAACAACCAACCACGCAACGATGATCAGGATCGAGACCGTCGTGTACCCAACGGCCAGGTCCGGGATGCTGCCGTCAACGATCTGGCTGTCGAGTCCGAACCACGCGATCTGCACCCCGAAGGTCACCCAGGCCACGGCCAGTAAATCGGTGAGGACCAGTCGACGCGCGTAGGTCGTCTCCCAGGAGTCGTTGCGTTGGTCAGCTCGATCGGTGACCGTCACCAAGTCGCGCCACCGTCCGACGAGACCCGCACGGTCTTGCCGTCCCACAGCCACACGTCCTGGCCGGCACGGTCGATGGTGACGGCGTTGTCGGTGTCCGCGCCGTCGGCACAGCCGATCGGCGTGGTGGAGGACGAGGGCGTCACGTCCGACGCGGACATGGTCTCGATCTGCACGCCGTCGCACGCTGCTGCACCGACGCGGGCGAGCGTGTAGTTGCCACCGTCGACACCGATCGACCGGACGCCGCCCATCGGCACGTCCACCCAGGCGGCATCGCCGGTGCGCCACTCGAGCTGGCCGTCGCAGATGACGACCGCGGTCTTTTCACCCTGGAACGCATCGATGGGGTCGCCGCACGGCGACTGCTCCGTCCCGCTCGCGAGCACAACACCGTCGGTGCTGATGCCGGCGCCGGCGGCGCCGGGCGCCCCGGCTTCCCACGTCACGCCGGCGTCGGTGCTGGTCCGCGCCGTCGTGGTGCAGTCGTCGCCGACTCCAGCCAGGATCGAGAGCTCCGCGCTGGAGGCCCGGATCGCCATGAGCGATCCGACATCCGTCCCGAGTCCCACCGGGACCCACGTCGCCCCGCCGTCCACGGAGTGTTCCAGCACCGGCCGCGGGCCGCCGCACGACCCACCGGACGCGCGCCACGCCTCCTGGCCGTCGACCGCTGCCAGCAGGCGGCGACCCTGCTGCTTGGTGGAGGCGGCGTCTGCGTCAGCAGACGCGCTCGGTCGCGGTGTCTCGCTCGAGTCGGGTGACCTCGTGAAGGTGGGGATGGGGCCGGCTGGTCCGTTCTGTTCGGGCGCGGTTCGGCCGAGGGCGAGTGAAACGAGCACGACGTCGACGACGACGAGCGCCACCACCACGGCGGCCACGATGATCAGTGTGGTCCGTGGCAGTGCACGTCCGAGGCTTCGGGTCCCCCGGCGAGTGTCCATGTCCCTCGACTCCGTTCAGCGTCCTGCGCGACGCAAGACGCTCAGCTTCTTGCCGGTGCGCTTCGGCGGGCGCTTCGACGTGGTCACCGTGTTGTCGTCCTCGTCCTGGCCGTAGCTGTAGCCGTAGCCGTATCGGCCGTAGCCGTACGCCCCCGGGCCCTTGACCGGCATCTTCGTGATGACGAAACCGGAGATCGGGGCGCCGACGTTCTCGAGGGTTGCGACGGCAGCGGCGAGCTGGCCCTTCAGCGTCTGTCCCGAGGCGACCGCGACGATCGCGCCGGAGGCCTTCTTGGCCAGGATCGCCGCGTCGGTGACGGGCAGCAGCGGCGGTGCGTCGAACAGGACGTAGTCGAACTGCTGCTCGAGCAACTCGATCAGGTCCTGCATCGCGCGCGAGCCGAGCAGCTCGGACGGGTTCGGCGGGATCTGACCGGCGGGCAGGACGACGAGCTTGCCGCGTCCCCAGGGGTGGGCGACGTCCTCCAGGTCGGCGCGACCGATCAGCACGTCGGTCAGACCGGCGTTGCTCTCGACGTCCATGTACTCGGCGACGCGGGGGCGGCGCAGGTCGGCGTCGATCAGGATGACGCGGAACCCGGCGCTGTCCAGGGCGATCGCCAGGTTCGCGACGGTGGTGCTCTTGCCCTCGGACTGCATCGACGACGTCATGACGAAGGTGCGGGCACCGCTGCCGATGTCGAGGAACTGCAGGTTGGTGCGGAGCGTGCGGAACGACTCGGCACGGGGGCTGCGCGGGTCGACCTGCACGATGAGGGGGCGCTCGGCGGCCTTGGCGTCGTAGGCGATCCCGCCGACGACCGGCTTGTCGCTGATCTTCTCGACGTCGATCTCGGTGCGGATGCGGTTGTCCAGGGTCTCGCGCAGCACGGCGATCCCGATGCCCAGGGCGAGCCCGACGAGCAGACCGAGCGCCACGTTGACGGGCACGTTCGGGCTGACCGGGACGCTCGGCACGTCGGCCTGCTTCACGCGGGTGAGCTTGACCGTGCTCTTGCCGCTCGCGTCGGTGGCCTCGATGTCCTGCACGACGTTGGTCAGGCTCTGCGAGGTCGCGTTGGCGATGTCCGCGGCCTGCACCGGGTCGGTGCTCTCCACCGAGATGGCGATGAGGGTGGTGCTCGTCGGCGCCGTCGCCGACACCATCGTCGCGAGCTGGTCCGCGTTCATGTCGAGCTTGAGCGACGAGATGACCGGCAGCAGCACGATCGGCGTCGACACCAGGTTCGAGTACGTCAGCACCCGCTGCTGGGTGAACGTGTTGCCCTGCGCCAGGTCACTGGCGCTGCCGGACGTCTCCGTGGAGACGAAGACCTGCGCCGATGCCGAGTAGACCGGCTTCTTCAGCAGGGAGAACCCTGCGGCTGCGGCCACTCCCACCAGGGCGAGCACGACGATGAGTACCCAACCCTTGCGGAGCACCGTGATGTAGTCGCGGAGTTCCACGCCTTTGCCTTCCCCGATCCGAACCGTCCCTGTGGTCCCGACACAGGCACGCCGGGGTACTCCCGGCGCACGGCATACAAATAGTGTCACAGGTTTGAGTCCTGCTCGGGGGAAGTCGCCATCCGGCGCGCGGTGTCCTCTACGGTGGCCCCATGCGCTCCGAGCCGGCCACGACCACCACCGAGCCCAGCGTGCGGCGACAGCGGGACCTCATCGTCATCCTCGTCGCACTCGGCGTCGCCGTGATCCTGACCCGGATCGTCGGACAGGTCACCCGGACTGGGGGCATCCCCTCGCCGGTCCTGCAGGTGCTCGCCGCGGACGCAGCCGTGTGGGTGCCGCTCGTCGTCGCGGCCGCCGTGGTGCTCCGTCGGACGCCGCGATCGGCGATGGTGTCGCGGCTGCGACTCGACCTGGGGATCGTGGTCTTCGCGATCGGCATCGTGATCGTGTGCCGCGCGGTGGACGTCGTCATGTCGCTCGCGTTCACGGGGACGACCGGGCTGGTCCCCGCACCGTCCCTCGGCACGCCCGACGTCGGGCTGCTGCTCGTGTCGGCGATCGGCATCGTCGTCGTCAGCCCGGTGCTCGAGGAAGTGGTGTTCCGCGGGCTGTTCCAGCGCCGGCTCGCCGCCGAGCTGACGCCCCGCACGCGGTTCCTCGCGGTGCTGGTCACGGCGTTCCTGTTCGCGCTGCTCCACCTGCTGCTCGGTGCGGGTGGCACGTCGCTCGGCGGGTTCCAGGTGTTCGTCACGACGTTCCTGCTCGGCCTGCTCACCGGCACGCTCGTCGCGATGACCGACCGCATCGGCGGCGCGATCCTGGCGCACGTGCTGTTCAACGCGGTCGCGGTCGTCGCCACCTGGCCGCGCTGAGCGGCCAGAGCCGCGTCCCCAGATCGGGTCAGGGGCGGTCGCTCAGCCGCGCGGACCACTAGCCTGCACTGAGCATGACTCGCCCAACCAGCATCGTCGACAACCCTCTCGTCCGTCAGGCTCCGATCAGCGGCCTGTTGGCGCTGTCGGCGTTCCTCAGCGTCGTGATGCCGTCGCTGGTGATCACCGAGCACGACCTGTTCGTCGCGAGCGTGGTCGGCATGGTCGTCGCGACGCTGCTGAGCGCGATCCCCACGCTCGTGCGCCGCGCGGCCTGGGTGGTGCCGATCCTGCTGACCGTCGACTTCCTGACGATCGCACTGCTGCGCACCGGGACGGGCGCGGGGGCGTCGGTGTTCACGGCGCTCGTGGTGCTGCCGGTGATCTGGTGGGCGTCGCTCGAGGGGCGTCGGACCGTGGTGTTCGCAGTCCTCGGTCTGCTGGTCGTGATGCTCGCCCCGTACGTGCTGACCCCGACCGACCCGCCCGGGCCGAGCGAACTCGTCCGCGTCGGCGCCGTCGTGATCGTGTTCGGCACGGTCGCCGTCGTCGTGCACGAACTCTCCCGTCGTTCGCGCCTGAACCTGCGGTCGGCCGAGGCCCGCGAGGGCAAGGTCCGCGCCGAGATCGACCGGGCGGCAGCGGTCCAGCGGTCACTGCTCCCGACGACGACCGGCCGCATCACCGAGGACGTCGTCGTCGCGGGTGCCTGCCTGCCGGCCCGGAGCGTCGGTGGGGACTTCTTCGACTGGTACCCGACACCGACCGGCGTGGCGGTGAGCCTCGGTGACGTCATGGGCAAGGGCGTCGGCGCGGGGCTGATCGCGGCCGCGGTGCGCGCGACCCTGCGCAGCGCCCGGACCGTCGAGGACCCCGGCGAGGCGCTGAAGCGGGCATCCGACGGGCTGACCGCCGAGGGCGTCGGACCCGATCTCGCCTTCACCACGCTGTTCCACGCTCGGATCTCCGACGACGGCACACTCCAGTGGGCCGACGCAGGTCACGGGCTGAGCTTCGTCCTGCGGGCCGACGGACACGTCGACCGGCTGCGCTCCGGCGACATGCCGCTCGGGCTCGGCATCCGCGAGGAGTGGGCGACTTCCGACGGCACCCTCGAACCGGGCGACCTGCTCGTCTCGTTCAGCGACGGCGTCCTCGACCTGTACGACGACCTGGACGACACGATCGACTCCGTCGCCGCGATCGCCCGCGCCGGCCGCGACCCCCACGCGGTCGTCCTCGCGCTGTCGGCCCGCGCCGACGAGGTGCCGCACGACGACGACGTCACGGTGATCGCGATCCGCCGGCAGCCGGTCGAGGTGGACACCGAGCGACCGCTCGCGATGCACGCGGACTGAGCGGTGCACGCCGACTGAAGTGCCGCGAGCGCACGGCGACCGGCGCGGAACGCGCGCTCGGCCTGCAGAGATTGGTACGCGCCGCCGCTCGAACCCGAATCGTGCGGCGACGCGTGCAGACGGTGAGCGTCTGCCCTCGGACGCCCTAGCGTCCTCGGTCTGTGGGGGCGGCCCGACGAGCCACCCGGAGGGTCATCCGACCCGGGCGAGGTCCCAGACGGGCGGCACGTACGCGCGGGACCAGCCCTCGCGCAGACGCGTCACGGCGCGGTCGAAGGCCTCGAGCAGGTCCATCTCCGGTCGCACCATGGACTGCAGCTGCAGCCCCTCGTAGGTCGCGAGCAGCTGCTCCGAGCCGCGGGCCGGCTCCATCGTGCTCGGCTCACGACCGAGCATGACGTCACGCTCCAGGGCGTGCTGCACGAAGGCGTGGAACCGTCGCCACCGCACGTGCAGCATCGGCGCGAGCGGGTGCTCGGGCGACGCCGCGATGTTCAGCGTCGCCGTCAGGAACCGCATGAGCGACGGGTCCGCCACGTTCGCGGTGACGATCGCGCGCAGGAACCGGATGGTGCCGTGCTGCTCGGCCAGGGGCATGAGCGGCACGGTGCGCTCCTCGTTCCACCGGTCGATGGTCGCGAGCAGCAGACCGTCCCAGCTCGGGAACGTCCGGCCGACGACGTCGGTGTCCACTCCGGCCGCAGCCGCGACGACCTCGGGGGTCACCTCGTGCAGCGGACGGGAACGCAGCGCCGTGATCATCCCGTGGATGACCTCACCCCGCAGGGCGGGGTCGTCGGGGGTGGTCACCGGCGGCGTTTCGATGTGCATGCATACACTGCACCAGCCAGACGCGTGGGTGCACAGTCCCCCGAACGGGAACGCGCGTTCCCCGGACAGCGACCGGATCATGTAGCACGGGGAACGATCTGTCTGTCCGCGGAGCGCGAGCCGTGCGGCCCCCCAGACCTGGGGGACGATGACATGTCACGGAACTTCTAGGGTGGTGAAGTTCGCACCCGAAACGAAAGCTCACGTTGCCTCACCACCAGCGCTCCTCCCGCCTGCCCTTCATCGCCGCAGCCGCATCCGTCGCCGTCCTCGCCGGCACCCTGCTCGCCGCAGTCCCGAACACCGCGACCGCCGTGGAGGGAACCGGGACGAGCGCCCCCGCCCCCGCGCCGACCGACGTTCCGGCACCGTCCCCGACCACGGAGCCGACGAGCCAGCCGAGCGAGCCCCCGCCCGTTCCGACCAGCGCCCCGACGCCGAGCACCGCCCCGACGGCCACGCCGAAACCGGTGCCGACCCCGACGCCCGCGCCGACACCGAGCAAGCTGACGTTCACCTACGCCGGCGACTCGCTCACGGCCATGGACGCCTCGTGGATGCGGCAGATGAAGGACCCGACGATGGCCAACGTCGGAGGCACCTCGATCGGAGGAGCCACCTCGACGCGGATCCTCGAACGGAGCTCGGCGCACGATGCCGACGTCCTCGTCGTGATGGCCGGCACGAACGACCTGCGCTACGGCTACAGCACGAAGTCGATCCTGAACAACATCGACAAGATCACGAAGAAGGTCGGCGCGCGCCACGTCGTGATCGCCGCGATCGCCCCGTCGAACATCACGAACTACAGCAAGAAGCACATCGACCGCCGCAAGCAGGGCGAGATCCTGAACCGCGACCTGCAGAACCACGCACTCACCCGCGGCTGGTTGTTCGTCGACCCGTGGGCAGCCGACCGCCGGCTCGACGGCGGCTGGCCGTCCTCGCGCACGTACGACGGCGTCCACCCGACGGTCGCGATGTCGAAGAAGGTCTCGGTCCGGATGCAGCAGGCCATCCACATCGCCGCCGAGGGTGCCAAGGGCGCAGCGGGCTAGCCCCCGGTCGCGTCGTGAGCCATACTCGCCCCATGCAGTGGGGACGGATCGCACCGGTCGTGTCACTCGTCATCGTGCTCGGCGGCACTCTGGCGGGCTGTGGCAGCGAGACGAGCGGCGATGCCGGCCCCACGAACCCGAGCACCCAGGCCGGGCCGCTGCACTCCGGGTTCTGCGCCGACTACGTCCCCCTGAAGACCCCGGCCGAACGCCGCGACGCCGCTGAACTCGTCGTCGACGCCGACGTCACCACGACCGACCGCACCGTGGAACCGCAGGGCATCTACGAGGTGTACGAGGCGACGGTCACCGACGTCACGAAGGGTGACGCCGCCGCCCCCGGCGACACGATCCAGGTCATCAGCACCTCGGACCAGTGCGAGACGAGCGGCGAACCGGTCGAGTACCTCTCGGGCGACCCGCTCGCCGACGAGGGCACCTTCCGCCTGTACCTCTCCCCCGCAGCCGACGACGTCTGGCAGCTCGTCGTCCCCGGTGCGGCGGAGCCAGCGCCAGCGGGCTGACGCCGCCGCCCGCCGACCAACACCGCTACGGCTGCTCCGGCACCGTCACGATCCGGTTCTGGTACGCCCACACCACGGCCTGCAGCCGCGACCGCACCCCGAGCTTCGGCAGCATCCGCGCCAGGTGTGACTTGACGGTGGACACCTCGAGCACCAGGGCGACTGCGATCTCCTCGTTCGACATCCCCTGCGCCAGCAGCAGGAGCACCTCGCGCTCGCGGGCGGTCAGCACGCCGTCGGCCCGGTCGCCGGACACCGGCTGCAGGCTCCGCCGCGACACGAACTCCCGCAGCACCCGCCGGGTCAGGGCCTGGTCGAGCGTGCCGTTGCCGGCCGCGACCTGTCGCACGGCGTCGATGATCGTGTCCGGCTCGGCGTCCTTGAGCAGGAAGCCGGAGGCACCGGCCTCGAGCGCCCCGAACACGTAGTCGTCCAGGTCGAACGTCGTCAGCATGAGCGCGGGGATCGCCGGATCGGCGTCCGGCGCGCAGAAGATCCGGGCGAGTTCGATGCCGTTCATCACCGGCATTCGGATGTCCAGGCAGGCGACGTCGGGTCGCGTCTCGCGCGCCAGCGCGAGCGCCTCGCCGCCGTCGGCGGCCACGCCGACCACCTCGATGTCCGGCTCCGCGCCGAGGAGCGCGGACACCCCGGCGCGGACCAGGGGCTGGTCGTCCGCGACCAGCACGCGGATCACGCGACCACCCCGGTGCCGTCGGCGGCCTGCGCGGGTGCGGCAGGTGCCTCCCGGCCGAGCGCCAGCTCCACCAGCCATCCGCCGGTCGCGGTCGGCCCGGTCTGGAGGCGCGCCCCGACCAGGTCCGCCCGCTCACGCATCCCCCGCAGGCCGTTGCCGCCCGAGGGAGAGGTCCCCGCTGCCGGCACGGTGGCCGGTGCGTTCTCCACCCGGATCACCACCCGGGTCGCGTCGCGGTCGTCGATGGTCACGGTGCACGGGGCGGACGGGGCGTGCAGGGCGGCGTTGGCCAGCGCCTCCTGGACGGTGCGGTACGCGGCGAGCTGCGCGAGCGGGCCGACGCCGTCGGCCAGCGGACGCTCCCCCGGCAGCACGTCGAGCCGGACGTCGCTGCGGAACCGGGCACGTTCGGCCAGGTCGACGATCCCGGCGACCGTCTCGACGGCGCGCTCGGCAGGGGCGTCGTCGCGGAGCAGGCCGACCAGGCGGCGGAGGTCCTCGAGCACGGCGGTGCTCTGCTCCCGGACCTGGCGGGCACCCTCGTGGGCACGCTCCGGGTCCGCGTCGATCTGCCGGTCGATGACGGCGGCCATCAGCGCGATGCCGGACAGGTGGTGCGCGGCGATGTCGTGGAGCTCACGGGCCATCGCGGCACGCTCGCGGGACACCGCGGCGTCGACCAGGGCATCCTGCTCCCGGTTCACGGCGCTGGCCTCGGCGGTGCGGGCGACACGGACCTCGCGGCGGGACTGCACGAGCAGGGTGACCAGCAGGGGTAGGCCGACCGCGCCGATCGCCTGCAGCACGCCCTGCCCGAGCGAGCCGGACACGGCGGCCGTCGTGTCACCGGCGACGGCGGCCAACACCGCGCTGCCGGCGGCGACCAGTGCGCCGGCGACCAGGAACGTCGGCCACAGGCGGGCCAGCGGGACGCGGAGCGCGGCGAGGACGACGGCGACGACCACGGGCAGTGCGGTGAGGCCGAACAGGTCGGACGACTCCGGGGCGAGCGCCGCGACCACCACCGGCAGGGCGGCGACCGCGATCAGCACGGTGCGCGGTGCCCGACGGGCGGCGAGCAGGGCGGCCGACTGGGCCAGCAGGCCGAGGGCCAGGAGGCTCCACGCCAGGGTGAACGGTGCGGGGACCCGCATCGCCAGGGCAGGGCCGTCGGGCTCGAGGGCGTCCAGGGGCGGCAGGCCGAGCAGCAGCCCGAGTGCGACGACGGCCGTGCCGAGGGCGACGAAGACGTCGACGCGGCGGGCGCGCTGCTCGGGCTGGGCCGATCGCGCGGGCTGCGCTGCCGGCTCGCGCTGCGCTGCCGGCTCGGCCGGTGCGCGCAGCGCGTCGTACTCAGCGGGTGCCATCGTTGGATCCTACGAGGCGGGCGCGGGTGGGGACCGGTGCGTCGAGGGGCAGGGCGCGTCGGGCGGGGTCGTAGCCCAGGCGGCCACGGGTCACGGCGAGCAGCACCACGGCGGCGATCGTCGACATGATCGTCAGGCCGATCATCAGCGTGCCGGCGGTCATGCTCGGGTACATCTCGGGGAACAGCGTCGAGATCGTGTTGTTCACGCCGACGTGCAGCAGCAGGGCCAGGGGCAGGCTCTCGCGGGTCTTGTTGAAGACCTGGATCATGACGACGTTGAAGGTGATGGTGAACAGGGCGAACACGACGGGCTCGCTCCAGTGCGCGTTCGGCCAGCCACCCCAGTCGCTGAAGTACAGCGGCATGTGCCAGAGCGCCCAGATCGGGCCGAGGATCGCTGCGGCGCCGAGGCCTCCGAAGCGGTGCTGCAGGCGGGGCAGGGCGAAGTCGCGCCAGCCGGGCTCCTCGCTCAGGCCGGTCGAGAACAGCTGGATGATCAGTCCGGGCACGAGCATGGCGAACGCCAGGGCCGAGGGGGCCCGCACGTCACCGCCGGCGAAGGGCAGCGCGGACACGACGATCAGGGCCGGCACGACGACGAGCGCAAGCGCGTACCAGTACCAGGCGACCCGCCAGCGGAACAGCCGTCCCACCCAGCGGCGCAGCCCCGCGCGACCGTCGGCGACCGCGGTGACGATGAACGCGCTGCCCAACGGGCCGAGGAGCGCCCCGGGCAGGACGCCCGTGAACTGTCCGCTGCCCAGGACCTCGGGGAAGTGGATGTCCCACACGCCCATGCCGTGCGGCGACAGGATGTACGGCACCCACGCGAGCCAGCTCAGGCCGAGTGCCATGGTGAAGAAGGACACGAGCGGGTGCCGGGCGATGAGGCCGCGGACACCCCCTCGGTCGCGGGCTGCGGTGCCGGCGGCGGGCCGGACTTCGGTGGTGTTCGTCATGCACACGACGCTAGGAAACCGGGCGCTCGGGGACGACCGGCTTCGGGATGCACCTGCGGGAGTTCCATCGAAGGATGCAAGTGCGCTGCGGGAGGGTTCGGCACTCCTGAACACGCCGTCGTCATCGCTCGACGCCGCCTTGCGCTCGAAACGCCGCCGGATCCGGAGGCGTCTCGAGCACTCGGCGGCGTCTGCGCACGACGACGGCGTCTTCCGAACCGATTCGGCCCGCAGGACCCCGACGTCTCGCGGGTCCGTTCAGGCAGCGCGCTGTGCGGCCACGTGCGAGCTTGCTCGCGCCGTGCGCCGCTACAGCCCTGCACCAGGCCGCCAACCTGGCACCGGGCGCACAACCGCGCACCGTGCGCAGCGCAGCGCGGCCGCAGCGCAGCGTCAGCGCAGCGTCGCCCGGAGTGCGTCGGCGATGAGCGCGAGCGCCACGTCGACCTCGTCGGCCACGCGCTGGTGCGTCGCCGTCGAGCGACGGTAGGGGTCGTCCACGTCGTCGTCGGCCGGGTCGGCGGGCGGCGGGACCGTTCCACGCAGCCGCGCGACGCGCTCCACGAGTTCCTGCGGGGTCGTCACGTCGGCCAGGTCACCGGGCTCGAGGCCGGCGAGCACCCGCGCGAACTGCTTGATCGTGAAGGTCCGCTTGGAGGCCCGGGGCGCCAGGGAGACAGCGGCTGCACGGTGCGATCGCTCGGCGGTCAGCACCAGGTCGGCGCGCTCGACGATCTCGGCCGTCAGGTACCGCGACCGGTGGGCCGACGGGTCGCCCCCGAGCCGGACGGACTGGTCGGCCGCGGCGGCGTCCATCGCGGCACCGTCGTCGGCGATGGTGCCGGCCGACTCGACCACGAACGCGGGGGCGTCCGGGCCGAGTCGTGCCGTCAGGACCTGCGCGCCGAGCGGCGACCGGCAGATGTTGCCGCTGCAGACGAACAGGATCCGCATCGTCACGCTGCGTCGGTGCGTTCGCCGGCGCGCTGGTCGGCACGCTCGTCGTCGCCGAGCAGGTCGTGCCGCACGACGATGGCGTCACGGCCGGGGCCGACACCGATCGCCGAGATCCGTGCGCCGGACATCGCCTCGATCGCCAGGACGTAGTCCTGCGCGTTCTTCGGCAGGTCATCGAAGGTGCGGGCTCCGGTGATGTCCTCGGTCCAGCCGGGGAACTCCTGGTACACCGGCTTCGCGTGGTGGAAGTCGGACTGGTTGACCGGGACCTCGTCGACGCGGACGCCGTCGACCTCGTACGCGACGCACACCGGGATCGTCTCGAGCCCGGTCAGGACGTCGAGCTTGGTGAGCACGAAGTCGGTCACACCGTTGATGCGTGCCGTGTAGCGGGCGATCGGGGCGTCGTACCAGCCACAGCGGCGCGGGCGACCGGTGGTGGTGCCGAACTCGAAGCCGTTGGCACGCAGGAACTCGCCCGACTCGTCGAACAGCTCGGTCGGGAACGGACCGGCACCGACGCGGGTCGTGTACGCCTTGACGATGCCGATGATCCGCTCGAGCTTGCCCGGGCCGATGCCCGAACCGGTCGCGGCGCCACCGGCGGTCGCGGACGACGAGGTGACGAACGGGTAGGTGCCGTGGTCGACGTCGAGCATGGTGGCCTGGCCGGCTTCGAACAGGACGGTCTCGCCGCGCTCGAGCGCACGGTGGATCTCGAGGGCGGTGTCGGCGACCATCGGGCGCAGGCGCTCGGCGAACGAGAGCAGCGACTCGACGACTTCTTCCGGGTCGATCGCGCGGCGGTTGAAGACCTTGACCAGCAGGTGGTTCTTCTGGTCGAGCGCGGCCTCGACCTTCTGGCGCAGGATGTTCTCGTCGAAGATGTCCTGGATCCGGATCCCGACGCGGTTGATCTTGTCGGCGTAGGTCGGGCCGATACCGCGACCGGTGGTGCCGATCTGGCGCTTGCCCAGGAACCGCTCGGTCACCTTGTCGACGGTGCGGTGGTAGTGCGTGATGACGTGGGCGTTGGCCGACACGAGGAGCTTCGAGACGTCGACGCCGCGGGCACGCAGGGCGTCGAGTTCCTGGAACAGCACCTCGAGGTCGACGACGACGCCGTTGCCGATGATCGGGGTCACGCCGGGCGTCAGGATGCCGGAGGGCAGCAGGTGCAGGGCGTACTTCTCGCCGCCGACGACGACGGTGTGGCCGGCGTTGTTGCCGCCGTTGAACTTCACGACGTAGTCGATGCGGGAGCCGAGGAGGTCGGTGGCCTTCCCCTTGCCCTCGTCGCCCCACTGGGCTCCGATGATGACTGCTGCGGGCATCTGGTTCTCCTCACGTTGGCGGAGGACCGCACACGGCCGTCCGGGCCGGTGGTCCACCCGAGTCTATCGGCTGGTCACCTGCGCGTCACCCGCTGTGACGTCCTGTGGACGGCGGGTCGCTTGTCCACATGGAGCGCACCTGGATGTCCGGCCGGATCGGTCGGAGCACGGTCGGACGCGTCCAGATCCACGACGCGAAAGGAGCACGACATGAGCGGCATCGAAGACAAGGCGAAGGACTTCGCCGACAGCGACAAGGGCGAGCAGGCAACGGACGCCGGCCTCGACAAGGCGGGCGACGCGGCCGACAAGGCGACCGGCGGCGGACACGGCGACCAGATCGGCAAGGCCGAGGACGCGGCCGACGGCAAGATCGGCAAGTGACGTCCGAGACGTCACCGGTAGACGGACGGGCGCGTTCCGCTCAGCGGCGACGCGAAGGGTTGCGCGGGGCGCGCCGACCGAGCCTGCGAGAGAGGGGTGCCAGCTGGCACCGCGCCTCCCGTCTGTCTGCCGGTGCGTCCCGAGCCACCCGGCCGACCTCGGATCAGCTCCGGAAGAAGTCCTGGTACGACGGGTCACCGACGGGCTGGGAGTGCCCCGGCTCGGCCAGGCGCTCCTCGATCATGGCCTGGATGACGTCCGGCGGGGTGAGTCCACGACGGCGCCACTCGACCGGGTTGGACCGGAGCTGGTTCAGCGTGTTCTGCATGGGACAAACAGTGGCACCACTTCACTAGTTTGTCTAACTACCTGTCCCGAACACGCGTTCGCGGGGTGGGATGCCCCGCGCTTCGTGAGCAGAAGAGGTCGGATCCCCACTCGGGACCCGACCTCTTCTGCTCACCAGGTGGCGCGCGAACCGCGCGCGCACCCTGTCCTAGCGGCGCGTGACCTTCGCGGTCGCCCCGGACTTGGCCGTGCCGTCCGCGTACCCGGAGGCGTGGGCCGTCACCTGCACGCTGATGCGGTGCCCGACGTCGGACGAGCCGAGCTTGTACTTGGTACCCGTTGCCGACTTGACGACCTTGCCGTCACGCAGCCACTGGTACTTGTAGGTCGCCTTCATCGTGCTCCACGTACCGTGCTTCGCGGTGAGGGTCGAGCCGACCTTCGCCGTCCCGCTCACCGTGACCTTGCTCCCCTTCGCCAGCGCGAGCTTCGGCGGGACCACGTTGATCGTCGAGGTGTCGGCCTGCTTGCCCGCCGCGTTGTCGAGGTGGAGCAGCAGCACCGTCGCCTTGGTGACACCCGAGGCACGGGTGACCGTGAGCGAGTCGGCGTCGGCGTCGGCGAACAGCACGCCCGAGGTGCCGTCCTGCGAGAATGACAGCTTCGGCTTCGACGGGTCGAACGTGGCCGTCTTCGTCTCGTCCACGACCGAGGAACCGCTGGTGGCGGCGCCCGGGGCGTAGGCCGACTCCGTCAGCACCGTGTAGTCGAACTTCTTCGACGAACCGATGGCCTTCGCAGCGACGGTCAGCACCTTCACCGAGCTGTCGAAGGTGTTCACGTCCTGTCCGGGCGCACCGCCGTTGAGCGGCTGGACGTCGACGACGGGGTCGACGTCCGGGTCGTCCAGGGCGGCCTTCGCCAGGTCGACCGTCGTGGCGAACGTGGCGTCCACGGCAGCCGACTTCGCGTTGTACACCAGGAAGTCGGGCTCGCCGTCACGATCCGTGTCGATGAGGACCTCGACGTTGGTCACGGCGCCCGGGTTCGCGTCCGGACCAGCGGTCTGCACACCGAACGCCAGGGTTCCCGAGGACTTGTCGTACGACGCACCGTAGGAACGGACGTCGGCCGCCTGCAGCGAGCGCGTCGCCGAACCCTCGGGGAACGCCTCGGCCGGGTCGGTGCCGCCGAGCACGAACGGAGCGACGGCGGCGTGGTAGCCGGTCGTCAGTCCGCCCTGGTCGAGCGTGCGGCCCTTGAGCGTGAGCTCGGCCGACTTGCCCGGTCCCGTGAACGAGACCGTGGTCCGGGCCCGGACCGCGCTGACGGGCTTCGGGGCCACGTAGGCCCCGAGGCGCATCGGGTTGAGCGAGCTGTCGGTCGGCGCGAACGCCACGATGCCGGAAGCGGCGGCCACGAACTCGCGCTGGTAGCCCTGCTGGACGGCTTCCTGGGTCGGGTCGATGACCCGGCGGAGCTTCGTCGCGTCGGCGACCGAGAACGTCAGCGTGACCGATGCGGTGCCGTTGGCGGGCACCGTGACGTGCTTCGAGCTGAGCGCGAAGGTCACACCCGGCTGCGACACCTGCGGCTGGTACGACACGTTGTACGTGTGCGCCGTGCTGTCGGTGTTGTCGATCTGCAGGGTGCGGGTCTCGCTCGTCCCGCTCGCGACCTCGACGACGCCGAACGACGCGGTGACGAGCTGGTCGTTCTCGGCGCTGCGGACCGTGGTGCCGGCGGTGACCGCCTGCAGTGCGTCCACGCGACCGGTGCCCTGGCGGAGCAGGGTGGCCGAACGGCTGCCGTCCTTCACGTCGTGCGTCGCCGTGTTCATCAGGGCCGCCTTGACCTGCGGGGCGGACCAGGTCGGGTGCGACTGGAACGTCAGCGCCGCGATGCCCGCGACGTCCGGCGTGGCCATGGAGGTACCGCTCATCGACATGCGGCCGTCACCGGTGCCGTTGGCCGCGGAGATCACGTTGACCCCGGGGCCGGCGATGTCCGGCTTGACGATGTCGTCGAACGATCCGTGCACACCACGGCTGGTGAACGACGCGAGCGTGTTCACGGCGTCCGCCTCGATGGCGACCTCGAAGCCCTTGAGCTCGTCCGCGAAGCGCACGTGCAGGGTCCCCGCCTTGGCAGTGGCCTGGAGGCTCGCCACGCTCTTCGCGGTCAGCTCGGCACCCGGGATGGTCGCGTTGCCACCGATGCCGGATTCGAACGTGTCGAGCGTGCCCGCCAGCAGGACGCCGACGCCGCCAGCGGCCTCGACGTTGTTGAAGCGCACGAGGGAACCGCACTCGAGCGCGGCGTCCGTCCACTTCAGCCAGACGACCTTGCCCTTGATCTTCGCGGCGTCGGCGGCGCTGAACGCGGCACAGCCGTCGATGTTCGCGGTCGGGACGACGACGTCGCCCTCGACCGGCAGGGTGCCCTTGAAGTTCGACGAGTACTGCGACCGGTAGGTCTTCGCGACGTCGGCCGGTGCGGTGACCTGCACGCCGTCGTAGAGCGACTGGCCGGTGGCGCTCGCGGCGACGGTGAGCGCACCCTCGGCGTTGCCCGGCGAGCCACCGATGTCGGTGAAGTCGTCGGCGTTGCCCGAGGCGATCACGGGGAGCACGCCACGTGCGGTCAGTGCGTCGATCTTGGCGTTGTCGGGGTCGTCCGGTGCACCGTAGTCGGAGCCGAGCGACAGGTTCAGGACGTTGATGTCCTTGCCCTCGGTGAGCGCCTTGCCCACCCAGTCGAGCGCGGCACCGGTGACGTCGGTCGAACCGCCGTTGTCACCGAAGACCTTCAGGGCGTACAGGCCGGCCTCGGGCGCGGTGCCCGGACCGATCCACATGTCCTGCACCTGCTGCGTGGTGAGCTTGGTGTAGTCGCCGTCGAACTGCTGCTTGTCGGCGGTCAGGCCGTAGCCGGCGATCGAGCCGGACACGTGCGTGCCGTGGTCGCCGCCCTTGCCGTCGATCGGGTTGTCGTCGGGAGCCGGCACCGGGTCGTAGGCGTCCGGGTCCGTCGGGTCGGCGTTGTAGGTCGCACCGGCGAAGTCGTACCCGCCGAGGAACTTCGACGCGTCGTACAGGCTGGGGTCCGGGGCGCCGCCGCTCGCGTTCGCCAGGGCCTGCTGGTACGCCTCGGTGGTGCCGGGGCCGCCGAAGTCGGCCTGCGTGTAGTCGAGACCGGTGTCGAGGACGGCGACGTTGACGTCCTTACCGGTGTGGCCGGTCTGCTGCCAGGCGTTGAGCGAGCGCGTGTAGACGTCGCTCGCGGCGTTCTTCGGCGCGACGCCGTCGGCACCGGGCTGGACCAGGCTGGGGTCGACACCCGAGGGAGCGGCGCCGGCGTTCTCGTTGACCGTCGGCTCGACGATCTTCTTCGGCGTGAGCGGGATGATGCTCTCGACGTCGGAGCGCTCCGCGATCTTCCGGAACGCGTCGACGTCGGCGACGACCGCGACGCCCGGGACGGTGTACTCGGTCGAGTAGAGCTCGGTCGCGTCGGCGTCGGCGCGCTTGACGGCCGACCGCACCGCGGCGACGGTCGACTGGATCGCCTCGACGCGGTCCTTGGCCGCGGAGGACTGGGTCCGTGACTTCGTCAGGTCCCCGCCCTTCGCCTTGGCGTCCACTTCGAGGGCACCCTGGCCGGTCGTGCGCACGAACGCGGCGACGGTCTTCGTCGGCTTGGCGTCACGGAGCGGGGCGGAGAGCTTGAGGTCGGCCACCGAGATCCCGGCCGGAGCTGCGGAGGCCGCGCCCCCGACTGCGAGACCGCCACACGCGAGGGCCGCGACGGCGATGCCGGCGGTCAGGACGCGGGTGAAGCGATGGGGGGTTGGGTTCGGGTCGGTGTTCGGTGTTGCACGGTTCAAAGAGGGCACTCCTGGCTCAGTCCGTGGTTCGCATGAGATTCCTGTGAAGCTATGCGTTCGTTCTCAGGGAAGACAGTCCGCTCTTTGGGGGACTCCCCTCGTCCGGGGGACCGAACCTGTTAAGTTGCACACCCGTGTGCACGTTATTACGATGGGGCGTGTGACCACCACCGAGCAGCCCTCCCGCGCGCCCCGCCGCGACGCCACGGAGAACCGGGCAGCCCTCCTCGACGCGGCGAAGACCTGTCTGCAGCAGGACCCGGACGCCTCGATCGAGACGATCGCCGCGGCTGCGGGACTCTCGCGCCGTGCGGTGTACGGACACTTCCCCTCGCGCGACGACCTGGTGCGCGAGGTCGTGACCGCCGGTGCCGCCCGGATCGCCGCAGCCATGCCCACCGCATCGGACCTGCAGGAGCTCCCGCCGGCCGCACGACTCGCCGCCATCGCGGTGACGCTCTGGACCGAGGTGTCGCACGTCCGCTCGATGGCCCGGGTCGCCGTCCGCAGCCCGTTCGCCGAACCCGTCGCCGAGGTGTTCGCGCCGCTGCGCTCGCAGGTACGCCAGGCGTGCGCGCTCGGGATCGCCGACGGCGCCATGCGGGACGACGTCGACCCCGAGACCCTCGGCCGTCTGGTCGAGGGCGCGTGCATCGCCGTCCTCGATGAGGCCACCCGCTCCGGCACGAGCGACGAGGACGGACGGCGCATGGTGGTGGTGTCGGCGCTGGGCATGGCCGGCATCGACTGGCGCACGGCACTGCTCTCCGAACCCGCTGCTCCCACTCCCACTCCTGCCCCGAAGGACCACGCATGACGCTCGAACTCGACCACGTCGGCATCGGCGAGGAGCCCGGCGCACCCCTGCCCGTCGTCTCCGCCGTCGCCGCCCCGGGACGCCCCGGGGTCCTCGCCGTCGAGACCGAGCAGGCACCCGTGCTCGCGTCACTCGTCGCCGGCGGCCGCATGCAGCCCGACACCGGCCGGCTGCTGCTCGACGGCCACGAGGACCCGGCAGCCGTCCGTCGCTCGTTCGCCCTCGTGGACACCCCCGGGGTCGCCGAGCCCTTCCCCGTCATGACCCTCAAGCAGATCGTGCGCGAGGAGCTCGCGTTCGCCGGGCAGCGCCCGAACCGCGAGCACGTCGACACCGTGCTCGACGAGCTCGGACTGCGGGACTACGTCGACACCGCCGTGCAGCGGGTGCCGACCGTCGTGCGCGTCCGCCTGCTGGTCGAACTCGCCCTGCTCCGCGACGGCGTGACCGGGATCGTGATCACCTCTCCCGAGCGGCACGGCGGCGCCGTCGAGGACTGGTTCCAGGTGGTCCGCGACGTCGCACGACGGGGCGTGACCGTGGTCCTCGTGACCTCGAAGGCCGCCGCCACCACCGTCGAGCACCTGCTCGACACGATCAACACGCACGACGGCGTCGAGACGCACGACGACGTCGCGACGCTCGCGACGCCCCAGACCGAGGACCCCGAGGACGTGGCCCGAACCGACGGAACCGAGCCGGGCCTCCCGGCCGCTCCTTCCGTCACCGAAGCATCCGCAACCGTCCCGACGGAGGCACAGAAGTGACCACCACCTCGCTCGTCCGCGCAGAACTCGCGCGGCTCACCGCGACCCCGCTCGCACGCCTGGCGTTCATCGCGCTGATGATCGTGCCGCTGCTCTACGGCGGCGCCTACCTGTGGGCGAACCGCGACCCGTACGCGAAGCTCGACCAGATCCCCGCCGCGATCGTGAACCTCGACGCCGGTGCGACGCTGGACGGCGACCACGTCGACTACGGCAAGGACGTCACGAAGGAGGCCATCGACGGCGCCGACTTCAAGTGGACGAAGACGAGCGCCGCCGACGCCCGCTCCGGCGTCCGCAACGGCACCTACGACTTCGTCGTCACCATCCCGCACGACTTCTCCGAGCACCTGGTGTCCGCGCAGTCCGACGACCCGACGCAGGCGAAGCTCGTCATGACGACGGCCGACACCAACTCGTACCTGGCCTCGACCATCGCCGAACAGGCGGGCAAGACCATGCGCACCGCCGTCGCCGAGCGCGTCGGCAAGCAGGCCGCGAAGACCCTGCTCGTCGGACTCGCCGACGTCCGCGACAGCCTCGGCGACGCCGTCGACGGTGCCGATGAGCTCGCTTCCGGGACCAAGAAGGCGGACCGTGGTGCGCACACGCTCGCCGACGGTACCGGCAAGCTGTCGTCCGGTGCGGCGGAGCTCGCGTCCGGCACGGCCGACCTGCCGTCGCAGACCCAGCAGCTGAACAGCGGAGCGCAGCAGGTGGCGTCGGGGGCGTCGACCCTGGCGTCCGGGCTGGCCAGCGCGCAGCAGCAGACGGCGGCACTGCCGTCGCAGACGCAGCAGTTGGACAGCGGGGCGCAGCAGCTGCAGTCCGGGCTGCACCAGCTCCGTGACCAGACGGCTTCGCTTCCCTCCGACTCTGCACGCCTGTCCACTGGTGCGTCGCAGGTCGCCGCCGGGAACGCCGCGCTGGCCGACGAGGCCGCACCGTTCATCGCGGGCGTCCAGCAGCTCTCTGCGCAGTCGCCGGAACTCGTCGCGTCGCTGAAGCCCGTCGTCCAAGCCTCCACGGTGCTCTCCGCGGAACAGAAGACCCGGCTGCTCGCCGGGCTCGACAACCTGCAGGCCGGCAGCACCGAGCTCGGTACCGGTGCTGGCGACCTGTCCGGCAACCTGCAGAAGCTCAAGACCGGCAGCGCGCAGGTGTCCGCTGGCGCCTCCCAGCTCGCCGAGCAGGCCCCGGCGCTGACGAGCGGCATCCAGCAGCTCTCCGACGGCTCGGACACGCTCGCCGCCGGCACCGGCAAGCTCGCGGCGAAGGCACCGGAGCTGTCGTCCGGGATCGCGGACGCGGCCACGGGCGCCTCGACGCTCTCGTCGGGGGCTTCGAAGGTGGCCGACGGCACATCGAAGCTGGCCTCGGCCGCTCCGACCCTGTCGTCGGGTGCGTCCCAGCTCGCGACCGGTGCGAAGACCGCTGACCAGGGCGCTTCGTCGCTCGCATCGGGGTTGGACAAGCTCACGACCGGCTCGTCGAAGCTCGCGTCGTCGCTCGACGAGGGCCGCACGAAGATCCCGGCGTCGAACGCCTCGGAGCGGGAGTCGCAGGCCTCCGTCATCTCCGACCCGGTCAAGGTCGGGGACGACAACGTCGCCGCCGCGTCGAACTACGGTGCCGGCCTCGCGCCGTTCTTCATCTCGCTCGCGGCCTGGATCGGCATGTACGCGCTGTTCCTCATCCTCAAGCCGATCTCCAAGCGTGCGATCACGGCGGTGCGGAAGCCCCTCGCCGTGGTGTTCGGCGGCTGGCTGACGCCGGCACTCCTCGGCCTGGTGCAGATGGTGGCGCTGTTCTTCATCGTGCGCTTCGCCCTCGACCTGAACGTGGTGCACGTCGGCGGCACGATCGGGATCATGGTGCTGGCCTCGGCGACCTTCGCGGCGATCATCATGGCGCTCAACGTGCTGCTCGGATCGGTGGGGCAGTTCCTCGGCCTGGTGCTCATGCTCGTGCAGCTCGTCACCGCCGGCGGGACGTTCCCGTGGCAGACGTTGCCGGGGCCGTTGGCGGCGCTGCACTTCGCGCTGCCGATGACGTACTCGGTCGACGCGATCCGGCAGACGATGTACGGCGGGAACCTCGGCGCCGCGTGGTCCGACGCGGGCGTGCTGCTCTGCTGGCTGCTCGGGGCGCTCCTGGTGTCCTTCGTGGTCACGGCGCGGCAGACCCGCTCCCGCACGCTGCGCGACCTGCGCCCGAGCCTGATCGGGTAGCGGGGCGCCGGGCGGGCGCGGGCGCTCGCGCGGGCGGGCGGGCGCTCGCGCGCGGGCGCGGGCGCGGGCGCGGGCGCGGGCGCGGGCTTCGTGAGCAGAAGAGGTCGGGTGGCATCAGGTCACCCGACCTCTTCTGCTCGCGAAGTGCGTTCGCCGAGCGGCTGGTGCACCATCCCGCCGCCGAGGGTGCTCAGGTCGTCGGTCGGCAGGGCTGCTCGGGCGTCCGCATCGAGCACGGCGGACGCGTCGTCGAGGGGGTGGAACCCGATGCGCTCCCCGGCGGACAGGTCAGCCGGCGACCCGGTGTTCCGCGACAGGGCCCAGACCACGTGGTGCCCGGGGTCGCGGAGTGCCACGGTCGCGAGGACCAGGCGCGTCAGGTCGTCGGGCGAGGTCCACATGAGCAGCCCCCGGGTCGTCGGCGGCAGCGCACCGAACGCACCGATCCGCGCGGACACGATCGACATCTCGTACCGGTCGGCGAACAGGCTGCCGAGCAGTTCCATCGCCGCCTTCGTCACGCCGTAGTACGTGTCCGGACGGGGCAGCCGGTCGCCGGGCACGCTCCCCGGCTGGTCGAGGGGTTCGGGCACCAGCCCCACCGCGTGGATCGAGCTGGCCTGCACGACCCGGAGCACCCCGGCGGCGGCCGCCCGTTCGAGCACGTTCTTCGTGCCGGTCAGGTTCGCCGCGATCAGGTCGTCCCAGGCGGCCTCGGTCGGGATGCCCGCCAGGTGCACCACGGTGTCGACCCCGGCGAGCGCATCGTCCAGCGCAGCGGGGTCGTTCACCGAACCGGGCACGAACCGTTCCCCGGCGACGATCGGATCGTGGGGTCGCTGTTCGTCGAGCAGCACGAGGTCGTGTCCCGCGGACCGCAGTCGAGGACGCAGGGCGCTCCCGATCCGGCCCGCGGCTCCGGTGATGAGCAGCGTCGCCATGCCGCGGACGCTACCCCCGACGAGCGAGCAGCGACCTCAGCGGTCACGTGCCCATCGGACCGACCGGGTCGGCCGGATCAGGTCACGCAGCCGGAGTCGTTGTCGGGAGACGCCCGCGCGGTCGGCGGCACCGACGTCGAACGCGCGCCCGCGCAGTGGTGTCGGAAGTGGTCGTGCTCGCATGACCACCACGTTCGCGCCCCGCGCCCACTGCCCGCGCGCCGAACGCGGCTTCTGTGCACAACGCGCCCCGGGCCTCCCGTGTGGAGGACCAGCCACGCGCGGATCGTGAGCAGAAATGGTCGGGTCGCCGCCCCGCACCCGACCATTTCTGCTCACGAAGCGGAACCGACCCCACACCCACCCGCCGGCCCATGTCACGTCAACCGCTACGATCGACGCACGAGCCAACGGAGGTCGAAGCGCATCATGGGAGACGGCAAGCCCGCGACCATCTACGACGTCGCCGCACGCGCCGGGGTCTCGAAGTCCCTCGTCTCCCTCGTGCTGCAGCGCTCCCCCCGGGTCAGCGACCAGCGCCGGGCCGCCGTGCTCAAGGCCATCCAGGAACTCGACTACCGCCCCTCCACCGCGGCCGTCTCCCTCGCCGGCACGCGCAGCCGCACCATCGGCGTGGTGCTCGACGACTTCCGCAACCAGTGGTTCGTGGACCTGCTGACCGGTCTGCGCGAGAGCCTGCAGGACCAGGGGCACCGGCTCGTGGTCGCCGACCGGTTCCTCAACACGGGGCTCGATGCGTCTCCGGTGGAGGGCTTCCTCTCCATGCGCGTCGAGGGCATCGTGATCGCCGGCGAACCCACCACCGACCTCGCGATCCCCGCCTCGATGCCGCTCGTCATCGCCGGTGGCCGTGTCGCGATCCCCCGCGCGGACACCGTGGCGAACGACGACCACGCCGGTGGCGGCATCGCGGCGCAGCACCTGCTCGACCTCGGCCACACCCGACTCGGGTTCGTCGGTGCGAGCTCGGCGGCCTCGGCCGAACGCCAGTCCGGGTTCGAGCAGGCCGCAGCAGCACGCGCCTCCGTCGTCACGACGGTGCTGCCCGGTGAACCCACCGAAGAGGCCGGTTCCCGCGCCCTCGGCATGCTCCTCGACGAGCACCCGGACGTCACCGCCGTCTTCGCCGCGAACGACGTGATGGCCCTCGGCGCGCTGTCCGAACTCGCCGAACGCGGGTTGCGCGTCCCCGAGGACGTCTCCGTCATCGGCTACGACGACACCCCGGTGGCCGCGATGCGGTACGTCGGCCTGACGAGCATCGACGACCGCAGTGTCGAGATCGGCCGCGGCGCCGGCGAGCGCCTGCTGGCCCGCATCGCCGATCCGCGGATCGCCGCCACGGAACTCCTCGTCGAACCCCGCCTGGTCGCGCGCCGCACCACCGCCGCGCGCTGACGCGGCAGCACGGACCCCGGCCGGGAGGCCCGCCTCGCCTCCGCCCCGCCCGCTTCGTGAGCACGAATGGTCGGGTCCAGGGCCCGTACCCGACCATTTCTGCTCACGAAGTCGCGCCGGGCAACTCCGCGTGTTGGACGACCCACGAGTGCATGACGATCGCGGCCGCCGCCGAGGCGTTGATGCTCCGCGTCGACCCGAACTGCGTGATCTCCAGGTGCCCGGACGCCCCGGCCACCGCTTCGTCGGTGAGCCCGGGGCCCTCCTGCCCGAACAGGAACACGCAGCGCTCCGGGATCGTCGCGGTCTCGATGCGCTCGGCCCCGGGGGTGTTGTCGATGGCGACGACGGGTCGCTGTTCCTCCGCCATCGCGGTGAGGAAGGCCTCGACGTCGGGGTGGTAGCGGACGTGCTGGTACCGGTCGGTGACCATCGCTCCGCGCTTGTTCCACCGGCGTCGCCCGATGATGTGCACGGTGCCGGCCAGGAAGGCGTTGGCGCTCCGCACGATCGACCCGATGTTCAGGTCGTGCTGCCAGTTCTCGATCGCCACGTCGAACGCGTGCCGGCGGGTGTCGAGCTCGGCGACGATCGCGTCCATCGACCAGTACCGGTAGCGGTCGAGCACGTTCCGGGAGTCCCCGGCGGCCAGCAGCTCCGGGTCGAGCCTCGGGTCGTCGGGCCAGGGTTCCGGGTGCGGCCCCACCCCGTTGGTCGTCAGCTCGTGCGACGGTTCGGGCGCAGTGGTCACCCGACCAGCGTACGGCGCACACGGCACCGGCCCGACGGCGGCAGCGCCCGGCGGCGCCGCGGGCTCAAGCGGTGCCGGACCCGTGGGCGATGCGCGACTCGATGCCGGCGATCAGGATGTCGAGGCCGAGCGCGAACCGGTCGTCGTAGGAGTGCTCGCCGAGGATCTCGCCCACCAGCCGGTGCCGCTCGGGGCGGCCGGCCTCGGAATCCCCGCGCCCGACCTGCACCCCGGCGTGCCCGACCACGAAGTCGTAGACGACGAAGAAGGTGTACATCGCCTCGGCCGGCGGCAGCCCGGCGTCCTGCAGGGCACCGACGACCTTCGCCACGACGGCGTCGGACTCGGTCGAGGCGAGCGGGGCGCGCTGGCTGTGCGACTCGAGCACGAGCGGGTGGGTGCGCATCAGGTCACGGAACGTCGTGGCGAAGGTGCGGACGACGGCGTGCCACTCGTCCGGCCAGACGAAGGTGGCGGTGAACTCGTCGACGGTGCGGCGGACGAGTTCCGCGTGCAGGTCGTCCAGGCCGCCGATGGTCCGGTGCACGGTCATCGGGGCGACCCCGAGCCGCACGCCCAGGGCTCGGAAGGACAGCCGGTCGAGGCCGTCCTCGTTCGCGATGGTCGTGGCGGCGTCGATCACCTGCTCGCGGGAGAGCACGTTCGGGCGGCCTCGGCGTCGTCGCGGCGTCACCTCGAGCTCCGTCTCCGACACCGGGGTGGGTCGGGGCGCGGCGGACGGGGTTCCGGGTTCGACGAGCACGAGGGGCCTCCTTGATTCGGTACGTGTCCCGAAAAGCGTAGGGCAAAAGCCGACCGCGGTTCGGTGTCTCGACCTTCTCGGGTCTCGGAGCAGCGCGCAAGAGCCGCCCCGGGCCTCCCGGCCCTTTCCGAGCCGGCCACGAGCCGGGCCTGAACCCCTGCGCAGTAGGGTGAGGGCCATGGCGACCCGAGACGACGTCGAGTGCTGGCTGACCGACATGGACGGCGTGCTCGTCCACGAGAACCAGGCGCTCCCGGGCGCGCCGGAACTCATCCAGCAGTGGCTCGACGACGGCACCGAGTTCCTCGTGCTGACGAACAACTCGATCTTCACGCCGCGCGACCTCAGCGCCCGACTGCGGGGCTCGGGCCTGCACGTGCCCGAGGAGCGGATCTGGACGAGTGCGCTCGCGACCGCTGACTTCTGCAAGTCGCAGATGCCCGGTGGCTCGGCGTTCGTGATCGGTGAGGCCGGCATGACCACCGCCCTGCACGAGGCCGGGTTCATCATGACCGAGACCGCGCCCGACTACGTCGTCGTCGGTGAGACCCGCAACTACTCGTTCGAGGCGATCACCAAGGCCGTCCGGCTCATCCGCGCCGGTGCCCGCTTCATCGTGACGAACCCCGACGCCACCGGCCCGAGCGCCGAGGGGGTTCTGCCGGCCACCGGCGCCATCGCGGCGATGATCGAGAAGGCCACCGGCAAGCAGCCCTACGTGGTCGGCAAGCCGAACCCGATGATGTTCCGCTCCGCGATGAACCGGATCGGCGCGCACTCCGAGAACACCGGCATGATCGGCGACCGCATGGACACCGACGTGCAGGCCGGCATCGAGGCGGGGCTGCACACCGTGCTCGTGATGACGGGCATCAGCGACCAGGCCGAGATCGACCGGTACCCGTTCCGCCCGAGCGAGGTCATCTCCGGCGTGCACGAGCTCGTGCGCACCGAGCCGTTCGAGGTCGAGCTCTAGCCGGTCACACGCGACCGCGCGCGTCGGCGCGGCCGCTACCGCGCGTCGACCCCCGCACCGGACGCGACCGCGGCACCCGCCGCAGCCGGTTCGTGGGACGCGCCACGGACCTCCAGAGCGAAGGCCGCCATCGGCGGTACCGTCCGCCACCGCTTCGCGAGCCGACGGGGTCGGTCGTCGTACCAGGCGATGATCCCGCCGGCCACGATGCCGAACGCGAGCACCCCGAACGAGAACAGCCCGATCAGGCCGAGCAGCGTCAACTTGCCGAAGTCGCCCGTGTCCGCGGTCGCCGAGAACCCGATCGACCCGAAGTCCCAGAAGCCGTGCAGCAGCACCGGGGCGAGCAGCGACCCGGTCAGCCGACGCGCGACGTACAGCGTCGACCCGAACGACGCCGCGAACACCACCTGGATGAGCGTCGGCCCGATCCCGGCTCCGGCGAGCGCGTTGAGCAGGTGCAGCAGCCCGAACAGCGCACACGACAGGGCCCAGACCCCCATCTCCGGCAGGCGCCGCCGCAGCCCGACGAGCAGGGTCCCGCGGGCCATGAGCTCCTCGAAGACCCCGACGAACAGCACCCCGACGGCGAGCAGCAGGAAGTAGTGCGCCGGCAGCGCCGTCCAGTCGATCAAGGGCAGCCGGACGACGCACACCACGAGCACGAGGATCGGCGCGAGCATCGTCCACCGCAGCCGCGTCCGGACCGGGTCGACCGTGGCGATCCGCCACCAACCGAGCGCCGTGACGAACAGGGCGAGTGCCACGACGGCGATGCCCTCGGGGATGACCAGGGCGTGCACGACGCTGTCGACCGTCTGCCCAAGGGTCGCGTAGTCGTCGCTCGGTCGTGACCGCCAGGCGCTGATCGCCGCGAAGACCACGATCGGCGCGAGCCCGAGCAGTAGCGACGGGGGCACCGGCCAGCGACGGCGGCGGGCTCGGACGGGGGCGGTGGTGGTCATCTGCTGGTTGTACCAGGCGGGACGTACGATTGACGGTATGCGCCTGCCCTCCCTGTCCACCATGGCAGAGGACTACGTCAAGCTCATCTGGAAGGCCAGCGAGCGCGGCGGGCCCGGCCTGGCGACGCGGGACATCGCGGCGTCGCTGAAGGTGTCGGCGTCGACGGTTTCGGGCAACCTCAAGAAGCTCGACCGCGACGGCCTGATCGAGCACACCCCGTACTACGGCGTCGTGCTCACCCCGCTCGGGCAGCAGGTCGCGGTGGCGATGGTCCGGCGGCACCGGCTGATCGAGACGTTCCTGGTGGAGCGGCTCGGCTACTCGTGGGACGAGGTCCACACCGAGGCCGAGGCCCTTGAGCACGCCGTGTCCGAGCAGTTCCTCGACCGGGTCGACGCCGACCTCGGCCACCCGACGCACGACCCCCACGGCGACCCGATCCCCGGGGCGGACGGCATCGTGCCGGACTCCCCCGGCACCCTGCTCGGCGCGATCGAGCCGGGAGCGTGCGGCACCGTCGACCGGGTCTCGGACGACGACCCCTCGCTGCTGCGGTACTTCGACGAGCTCGGGGTGGGGCTGGGCACGCACCTGCGGGTCGAGCGGGTGCGGGACTACGCCGGCGTCATCGCGGTGTCGCGGCGGGCGATCGACGGCTCGGAGTCCCTCGTCGACCTACCGGCTGCCGCCGCGTCCTCCATCTGGCTCGCACCCGACGGCGACTGACCGCGCGGCGCGCGCGGGCGGGATGGTCGGCTGGCCGGGCGGTCACGACACCCCGCTCACGTCCGCCGAGCGGTCACCATCTGTCGCCCGGCAGCCCCGCAACCGACAGTTCGCGACCACTCGGTGCCCCGCGCACGGGGCGTCGTGACCGCACTGCGGCCCGCGAACGCGCGTGGCGACGGACGGGAGGCCCGGTGCGCGGCCGCCACGCGCCTCCCGTCCGACGCCCGGCCGGTCACGGCACCCCGCTCACGTCCGCCGAGCGGTCAGGAACCGTCGCCCGGGAGCCCCGCAACCGACAGTTCGCGACCACTCGGCACCCAATGCACGGGGCGTCGTGACCGCACTGCGGCCCGCGAACGCGCGTGGCGACGGACGGGAGGCCCGGTGCGCGGCCGTCACGCGCCTCCCGTCCGGCGCCCCACCGGCCACGGCACCCCGCTCACGTCCGCCGAGCGGTCACCATCTGTCGCCCGGCAGCCCCGCAACCGACGGTTCGCGACCACTCGGCACCCCGCCCACGGGGTGTCGTGACCGCGCGACGCGCCCGCCCCACCGCCGCGACGGCGACGGTTCGCGACCACCCGGCGCTCCCGGCCGGGCGCGCCCGCCGGCCCTAGCCCTTGACGGAGCGCGTCCGGCCGAGGGCGACCTCGCGCCGGGCCCGCTCGAGGGCGAGCGCGGATGCCGCATCCGGGTCGTGCAGCAGCCGTTCGGTCTCGTGCACGTGCTCCCGGACGGCGTCGGTCCCCCGGTCGGCGGCCGTGACGAGGACCGGTCCGACGGTGTCTTCGCCGAGTCCCACCAGAGCACGCGACAGGCTGAGCCGACGCTCGCGGTCTCCGATGCCGAGCTGCACGGCGAGGGTCCGCGCGAGCGACGCCCGCTCGTCGTCCGGCACCAGTGCGACGGCCGTGCGCCAGGCGGCGCGGAGCACCTCGTCGTCGTGGTCCTCGAGCAGCGGGCGCACCGCCGGCCACGCCTCCGGGTCGCCGATCTTCGACAGGGTGTGGAGCGCCTGGCTGCGGGCCTGGGGTTCGGGGCGCTCGAGCTCGGGCAGGACGCGGGCGACGACGTCGTCGGCGGGGTGCCGGGTGAGTGCCCACGTCAGCATGTCGCGGACGAAGAAGTCCGGCTCGACGGCGCACTGCGCGACGAGCACCTCGAGGTCCGCGGGGTCCGGGGTGGTCCCCGCGGCCATCACGGCCTGCAGCCGGGCGGAGGATCGCGGGTCGGCGAGGGCGTCGGTGAGCGTGGTCATCCCCCCATCGAAGCCCCTCGCGCCGGGGCCGTGTCAAGCATCGGGGCATAGCGTCGGGAGACGTGCGGTCCGCTCCCACCGCACCTCCGACCACGAAAGGACCCCCGCATGCCCCGCATCGGTACCAGTGACCTGCACGTGTTCCCCCTCGCCCTCGGCGGCAACGTCTTCGGGTGGACGGCGGACGAGTCGACCTCGCACCAGGTCCTCGACGCCTACACCGCGGCCGGTGGCGACTTCATCGACACCGCGGACGTCTACTCGGCCTGGGCGCCGGGCAACTCGGGTGGTGAGTCCGAGCGGGTCATCGGTTCGTGGCTCCGCGCCTCGGGCAAGCGGGACGACGTCGTCATCGCGACGAAGGGCTCGCAGCACCCGGAGTTCCAGGGCCTCGCTGCGGACACCGTCGCCGCCGCTGCCCGCGCGAGCCTCGAGCGCCTCGGCACCGACCGGATCGACCTGTACTACGCGCACTTCGACGACCAGTCGACCCCGCTCGAGGAGACCGTCCGCGCCTTCGACCAGCTCGTGCAGGACGGCCTGGTCCGCTACACCGCGATCTCGAACTACTCGAAGGACCGCGCCGCGGAGTGGATCCGCATCGCGACGGAGAACGGCCTCGCCCAGCCCGTCGCCATCCAGCCGCACTACAACCTGGTCACCCGTCAGCCGTACGAGGCCGAGATCGCACCGCTCGCGCACGAGCACGGACTCGGCGTCGTGCCGTACTTCTCGCTCGCCGCGGGGTTCCTGACCGGTAAGTACCGCTCGAAGGACGACTTCGCCGGCAAGGACCGCGAGGGCCAGGTGTCCGGCTACTTCACCGACGAGGGGCTCGCCGTCGTGGACGCGCTGTCCTCGATCGCCGATGCACACGGTTCCGAGATCGCCACCGTCGCGCTCGCGTGGCTGCAGGCGCAGCCCGACGTCGTCGCGCCGATCGCGAGCGCCCGGAACACCGAGCAGCTGCCGGCGCTGCTGGCCTCGGCGGAGCTCGAGCTCACCGCCGACGAGCTGCAGACGCTGTCCGACGTGTCAGCGAAGGTACCCGCGAGCGCCTGACACCCGCGCATCTCAGCAGATGCGCGTGCATGTTCCGACGTCCCACTCGTCGTTCGACGGGTGGGACGTCGTTCGTTGCGCATGCAGTCGCTGCATGTGCGTGTTCCGACAGACCACCAGTCGATCACGGGGTGGATCGTCGCAGAACGCGTGCGACCCGCGCCGACAGGCCGCCCCTACGCTCCCGGCGCCAACGACCCGGTCAGCGGCTGTCCCGACGACCGCGTCACGAAGCACGCGATGAACCGGTCACCCTGGTCCCACGTCGCCTGGTCCGGCGCGTAGGAACCCTGCACCTGCACGTCCCCCACGGCAGCGGCGGCCGAGGCGTTCAGCGCCGCGTCGGACTGACACTGGTCGGCCGCCTGGGTCGCCAGGGCCTCGGCACCTGGGTAGGTGTCGCCCTCGACCGCGAGCCGTGCGGTCAGCTGCCCGATGTGCGGCGTCGCACAATCCACCACCGTGAAGGTCTGCGACCACGCGTTCGTGAACGGCGACAGGCACTCCCCGCCGGCCAGGTCGGTCCACGGGTGCTCGCCGGGCAGGGCCGGGGTCGTGGCGAACTGCAGCGTGGCGGCCGGTGCTGCGGCGTCACCCGGCTGCGAGGCCGACGCCGACGGCACAGCGCTCGGTGTCGCCGGCGCCGACGAGGCAGCCACCGGCGACTTCGTCGGCACGGCCTGGTCGGCGATGTTGTTGCCGAGGATCCACTTCGACAGCAGGAACACCAGCACGATGAGCACGAGGATCAGCGCGATCGACCCGTAGATCAGCAGCTGCTTGCCGCGCTTGCCCTCGTTCCGCAGCCGCGCGAAGCCCTCGTTGATGAAGTTGTCGCGGTCGCCGGACTGCCGGTCCGGACCGCCGGCCGGCCGTCCAGCAGCAGCAGCGGGCGCGGGGGCAGCCGCCGGCGCAGCAGCAGCCGCTGGCACGGCAGCCGCCGGCATCATCCGCGTCCCGGTGTCCTCCGGGTCGTAGCCGGTCCCGCCGAGCTGCCCGACGGCCTCGGTGCCGAACAGGTCCTTGATGGCACTCGTGTCACTGGTCTCGCGGCCGTCCCACTCGGACTGGTCCAGGTCGTCCGGCGCCGCAGCGGGAAGGGACTCCGGCTGCGGACCGGTGTCGTTCCCACGCAGGCCGAGCACGGCGTCGAGGTCCTGCCCCACCGACGGCGGCAGGTGCGCCGGGTACTCCTGGGCACCCGCAGCCGGCTCGACGAGGGGCGGTGCCGCGGTCGGCGGCACGGTCGCGTCGGGCTCGGACCACCAGGGCATCGCGGTGGTCGGGGCATCGGCCTGGAGGCCCTCGGTCGCGTCCGGCACGTCGTCTCCGGCGGGCTCGCGGGGCACGTCCACGGCCTCGGTCGCCTCCGTCGGAGCACCAGCAGCATCAGCGGCGGGAACGGCAGCCGGAGCAGCCGTGTCCGACACGGGTGCAGCCGGGACCGCCGGGGGCACCACCGGTGGCACGGGGACCGCCGGTGGCACCGGGTAGGTCCGCGGTGCCTGCGGCAGCCCGGAGGCCGGGGTGTCGACCTCGCCGGCGACGACCTCGTCCTCGTCGTCCAACTCGTCGGCGAGCGACCAGGACCCGGCGGACAGCGCGGTGGTGTCGAACGAGTCGGTGGTCAGCGTCGCCGGGACCTCGCCGGGCTCGTCGTCACCGATGGCCCAGTCGAACGGCCGGTCGTGCCCGCCCGTCTGCGTGGGGACCGGCCCGGTGCTGGTGATGCGCAGCAGGTCGGTGAAGGTCGGCGGTTCCTCGGTCGGCGGCAGCACGTTCTCGACGCCGAGGGGCTGCGGCGCAGCGGGAGCAGCAGCAGCGGGCGCCACGGACTCCGGGTGGTTGCCGGTCGCGCGGCCGAGCCAGTCGACGTCGGCGCGGCCCTCGCCGAACGGGTCGACGCGGCGACGCTCGTCCTCGATGGCCTTCGACGCGGCAGCTCGTTCGTCGCGGTGGGTCTGCGCCGTCGGCAGCACGATCGACGACGGGTGCGGTGCAGTGGAGTCCGGCGCGACGTCGGCGGCGGCCGGGATCCGGTCGTGCAGTGTGGAGCGCTCGTGCTCGACGACGGCGTCGGGGTTCTCGGAGGGTGCGAGCAGCTCGGGCGGCATCGAGATGGCCTGGGTCGCGCCGTCGTCGAGCGCCGGAGCCGAAGCGGCCGGCGCAGACGCGGCAGGAGCCGGCGCAGCAGGAGCAGGAGCAGCAGGCTCGGCGCCCTCCGCCTCCCCCTCGGCCACGAACGGCTCCGGCAGCGGCGCGCCCGTCTCGCGGGCGGTGCGCTCGGCCTCGCGGCGCTCCCGCCGCGACGGCCAGTCCTCCTCGCCGCGCGGAGCCCCGAAGATGTCCGCAGCGCTGCGGAGACCGTGGAACGGAGCGTCCGATCCGGACGCACGCCGAGCCTCCAGGCCGTCGTCCCCGTCTGCCGGGCCGGCGGTGCCGTCGGGTTCGCGTGCGTCGTCCGGACGCTCCTCGGTCACGCGGTCAGCCCCAGATCAGCCAACCCGATGGCCGCGAAGTACGGGTAGCCGGCCGCCTCGATCGTCTCCTTGGCACCGGTGTCCCGGTCGACGACGACCGCGACGGCGGCGATGATCGCGCCCTCGCGCTCGAGCGCCTCGGCCGCCTTGAGCGGCGAGCCGCCGGTGGTGGAGGTGTCCTCGAGCACGACGACGCGCTTGCCCTTGAGGTCCGGTCCCTCGACCTGCTTGCCGCGGCCGTGGTCCTTCGGCTCCTTGCGGACGACGAAGGCGTCGTAGGTCAGGCCCTGGGCGGCGGCCTGGTGCAGGACGGCGCTGGCGATGGGGTCGGCGCCCATGGTCAGGCCACCGACTGCGGAGACGTCCGGCACCTGCTGCACGAGCTCGGTCATGACCTGCCCGATCAGCGGCGCGACGCGGTGGTCCAGGCTGACCTTCCGCAGGTCGATGTAGTACGTCGCCTTCTTCCCGCTGGTCAGGGTGAAGTCGCCGTGGAACACCGCTTCGGAGGAGATGTACTGGATCAACTGTTCGCGCGCGTCGGTCACAGCGCACAAGGGTAGTCGGTCGGGCCCGCAACGCGCTCCCCCAGCCTGTGGGTCTGTGCGTACCGGCACCGAGGCGGCCTCGGTACGCTCCGGGGCATGTCCCGAGCACCGCGTCGCCCCGCCGTGGAGCCGGCTCCGTCCGGCGGCCGCCGGACCGGTGGGGTGGCCGTCACGATCGGACGGGAGGCCCTGGGCGGCCTGGTCGCGCTGGCCCTGGCCGTCATCGCCCTGCGTCACGTCGTCGCGACGGAACGGGTGGCGTTGCTCTGGTACGACGGCGACTCGGTGCTGCTGCCGCTCGTCGAGCGCTCGCTGCAGGCCGGCCAGCCGTTCGAGTGGGCGATGTCGCCCGCACTGTTCTTCTTCCCCGAGCTGCCCGTGTACCTGTTCTGCTCGCTGGTGACCGGGACCCCGCAGCAGGCCCTGGCGCTGAACGGGGTGCTCGTGCTCCTCGCGGTCTACGCGCTGGTGCGTGCCGCTGCGAACGAACTGATGCCGTCCGCTGGGCGCCCCGCCCGGATCGCGGTGTCGGCGGGGGCGCTCGGCCTGGTCACGCTGCTCGTGCTGACCGAGTCGTCGGCGACCGCGACCTCGCTCGAGCTGGCGTCCCTGCTGCTCACGACGACCTACTACTACGGCGCCGTGCTGGCGGTGCTCGGCACCGCGGTGCTGGTGCTGCGGGCGGTGCGCCTCGGCCGGGCGTCGGTGCCCCTGCTCGTGGTGCTCGGACTCGTCGCCGCGTGCACGACCGCGTCGAACCCGCTGTACGTGCCCTGGTCCGCCGCTCCCGTCGTCGTCACCCTCGGGCTCCTGGTGCTGGCACGGCGGGTGCCGTGGCGCCCCGCTGCGCTGCTCGCCGGTGCCGTCACGGTCGGATCGGTCGTCGGGTACCTGGTGCGGATCCCGCTCCGGCCGTTCGTCTCCCTCGACCCGGCGACGTACGTGCAGCCGTCGCGGGCCGGGGAGACCCTGCGGTTCTTCGCGGCGCTGACCGACGACCGGGCGGGCACGGCACCGGGCGACCTCGGGCTCCTGCTGCTGTTCGCCGGGGTGCTCGTCACCGTCGGCGGCACGGTCTGGGCCTGGCGGGTCCGCACCGCACGCACCGTGCTGGTCGCGACGCTGCTGCCGCTCGTGACCGTCGTCGCCGTGTCCGTCGGGGTCGTCGTCGCCGGGTCCGAGACCCCGCGCTACCTGCAGCCGATCGTGACGGCACCGCTGCTCGCGCTCGTCGCCGTGGCCGAGCTCACCCGCACCGCGGTCCGCCGCACCCGCGTGCACCGCCCGCACCGAGGGGTCCGGGCGGGGGTGGCGGTCGCGATGGCAGCCGTCCTCGCGACCGGGATCGCCGTGGCCCCCGGCACAGCCCACGCCGTGTCGACCGCGCGGTACCCGGCGGCCGCATGCCTGGACCGCTGGGCCGACGGACGCCAGGTCACCGGCGTCGGGCAGTTCTGGACGGTCCGGCCCCTCGCCACCTACGCGGCGACGAACGTCGGGCTGCTGCAGGTCCGCGACACCTTCGAGACGTACCCGTGGCTCGTCGACCTCGGGGCCTACCGCGACGCCGACCCGAGCTTCGTGGTGGTCGGGTCGCACGACCTCTGGACCACCGCGGTCGAGGACTCCCTCGGCCCCCCGGCGACGATCACCCACTGCACCGGATTCGACGTCTACGACTACGCCGGCACCGCCGGGCAGGCGATCCTGCGGCGCGACGTCGTCGGGAGCGCCGACGTCATCCGGCGCGACCGCGGCTTCTGATCCACTGCTGAAGTTGTCCACAGCGGCGCGTTGCCGTCCGATGCTCGCTGTACGGATGTATAGGCTCGTGCTCGATGTCTCGTCCCAACAGCCCCCGCGCCCACCGTGTCCCCGTGCGCCTGCGCCTCGCCGTCACCGGCCTGGCACTCGCGGGCCTCGTCGGCACGGTCATCGCCGACGCTCCGGCAGCCCAGGCGGTGACCTACCCCACGTGGGACGAAGTGAAGTCCGCCCGCGGCAAGGAATCCGCCAAGCAGGGGCAGATCACCGAGATCCGGGGCATCATCAGCGAGCTCGACGCCAAGGTCGAGGCTGCAGAAGCGAAGGCGCAGAAGCTCGGTGACGTGTTCTACAAGGCGCAGCGCAAGGCCCAGACCGCCGCCGAGAAGGAACAGCAGCTCCGCGCCGACGCCAAGGACCACGCGAAGGTCGCCGACCAGAGCGCCGCGCAGGCCGGGCAGTTCGCTGCGCAGATGTCCCGCTCCGGGGGCGCCGACGTCACCACCTCGGTGATCACCCAGGGCGAGGACGCCAGTGATCTGCTGTACAACCTCGGTGCGCTGAGCAAGCTCTCCGAGCAGGCCGAGCGCGTGCAGGCCGCCGCGAGCGCCGACGCCGCCGTCGCCAGCTCCCTCGAAGCACAGGCCGACCGTGCCGCCGAAGCGCTGGGCGACCTGGCTGCCGAAGCCGAAGACCGCATGCAGGAAGCCCAGGCGGCGTCCGACGCCGTGCAGGCCGCCTACGACGAGCAGCAGTCCAACAAAGCCCGACTCGACGCCCAGCTCGCGACCCTGACCTCCGGCCGCGTCCGGACCGAAGCCGAGTTCGCCAAGGGTGAGCGCGTCCGCAAGGCGGCAGAGGAGAAGGCCGCACGCGAAGCCGCAGAGCGCGCAGCCGCCGCGCAGCGAGCAGCTGCCGCACAGGCCGCCGCGAACTCCGGCGGGGGCGCTCCGTCAGGCGGCGGCTCGACCGGCAGCAGCGGTTCGGGCGGCGGCGGTTCCGTCGGCGCGGGCTCCGGGACCGGCTGGGTCCGCCCGGCCAGCGGCTACGTCATCAGCCCCTACGGGTACCGCGTGCACCCGATCACCGGGAACGTCACCATGCACGAGGGCACCGACCTGGCGAGCGGCTGCTACACACCCATCGTCGCGGCTTCGGCCGGCACCGTCGACTACGTCGGGTGGTACGGCGGCTACGGCAACTACGTCCGCATCAACCACGGCGGCGGCGTGCAGACCGCGTACGGCCACATCGTCGACGGCGGCTTCCGGGTCGCCACCGGGCAGCAGGTCTCCGCGGGGCAGCTCATCGCCCTCGTCGGCTCCACCGGGGCGTCGACCGGCTGCCACAGCCACGTCGAGGTGCACATCAACGGTGCCACCACCGACCCGGTGCCGTTCATGTCCGCGCGCGGAGTCGCCTTCTAACCGACCGGCCCCGACTCTGGGTCGTCGATATCGTCGTCGCCGGCGTTCCACAGCGCCCGGTACCACGCGGTGCGCTCCGGGTCGTCCGGCAGCCCGTACGCCCGGTGGAACAACGGCTCCCACCCGGGTCCGTAGTTCCAGCCGAGGGCCATCGTCGCCACCGCGATGTCCGCCCAGCGGTCCGCCACCCCCATCGCGTCCAGGTCGACGTGCCCGCTCCACCGCCGGTCCGCACCGATGAGCGTGTTCGGCGTGCACGGGTCGCCGTGACAGACGACGATCCGGTCACTCGTCGGCTCCGGACCGAGACCGCCCGGGCCTCGCTCGGCGTCGGCGGCAACGTCGGCGCTCGTCCCACGCGCGCGATCGAGCCGGTCCGCCGTGGACCACGTGAACGGGCAGTCGTCGACGGGCAACGTGTCGTGCAGCGCGCGCAGGCCCTCGCCCACCGCGACCACCGCGGTCCGGGGTTCGTCGTGCCAGCGCGGGTCGACGGCGCTCCACCCGGGCACGGCACGGGTGTGCAGCCAGACGCCGTGGTCGTCGATGCCGTGGTCGAGCACCTCGGGCACCCGGGCGTACCGGGACGCCCAGGTCAGCCGTTCCGCCTCACCGCTGATCCACGAACCGTAGGCGTGCGGCAGGACCTTCACGAACTCCTCGGCGCGCGCTTCAGGTCCGATCCGGAACGTCGTCCCGCCGATCTGGTTGTGCCAGACGAGCGCGACCTCACGCCCTCGCGCGACCTCGGTGACGATGCGCGGCACCGGGACGGTCTCGCCCGGCCGGGGCAGTCCACCGATCGAGCGCACCACGGCGACGCTCAGTGCACTCGGTCCGGGCGGGAGGACCCCGACCCACCACGGGCGATCTCGAGCAGCACGGGCAGGCGCTCACCGAGCAGGGCGTCCAGGTCGGCGACCACGGCCTCGACCCGTTCGGTGATCTCCCGGGGCGCGGCACCCCGGCGCGGACGGACCCGCACCCGGATCGCCCGACCACCACGGACCCGGTAGACGTCGACGGCGAGGGAACCGACCTGGGGCATGTCGCCGATGGCCGAGGAGAGCGCGTGCTGCACCGCCGTGGACTCGATGCGCACCGAGCCGGCGACGCCGTCCGCCGAACCGTCGCTGTCCACCACGGTGCTCTCGCGGCCACCGCCGAGCGTCGTCAGCACCACGAGTGCGAGCACGCCGAGCACGACGCCACCGCCGAGCACGCAGGTCCAGGCGAACACCGAGTCGTCACGCGACGCCCCGGTGCCGAGTCCGGCGAGGGCATCGCCGACCGCGCGCCACCACGACGCGACGAGGGGCAGCCCCTGCGCGGTCTGCACCAGGATTGCGGCAACTCCGGCGACGAGCAGGACGAGGCCGAGCACGACGAGCGCCGTCCGGCCGAGCACACGGTTGGTGGCGTTCATCCGTCCACCCGTCCGGTCGGCTGCACCCGGACCCGCGCGGCGAGCGGCGGCTGGGCGTCGATCGCGACGAACTCCCGCTCCACGGCCTGGGTGGCGGCGACCGCGGGGACGTCCACGCCGGCGGCCGGACGGAGCACGACGTCGACCGTGCGGCGACCGACGGTGCCCACGGCGGCGTCGGCGCCCAGACGGGTCGCGGATCGGGCGGCCCGGGCCGCAGCGGAGGCCAGGACCTCGTCGTCGACGACCACGGCGAGCCGGTCGGACGACATCACGTGCCGCGGACGGCGCTGGGGCAGGATCCCCTGCAGCAGGAGGACGAGGCCGATCAGGGCCACGACGGCGCCGATGCCGATCACGATGGTGGTGTCGAGGCCGTCCGGAGCGGCGAGCGCGGCGTCCACCACGGCACGGGGGTCGACACCGAGCACGTTCTGGTCGAGCAGGACGAGCGCACCGGCGAAGACCGCAGCGGCGGCGAGCACCAGGGCGATGAGCATCGCGACGACGACGGCACCGGAGCGGGAGACGTGGGTCTCGCGGCGCAGCAGGCGGCGGTGGGTGGCAGCGTGGTCCCCGGTGGGCGCGCCGACGAGGGGTGGGGCGGTCACCGGACCCTCCGCGGGGTGTCCACGACCGACGAGGCGAAGGTCACGGTCACGCGGGCGACCTGTCGGCCGGTGATGGTCCGGAAGCGCTCGGCGATCGTGCCGCGAGCCCGGTGCGCCGTGGCGACGACGGGTTCGTCGGGGAGTGCGTGCGAGCCCAGCACCGGCAGGGCGAGCGGGGCGGTGATCTCGACCGCGAGTGCGCCGCGACCGTCGTCGGCGACCCGGGCACGGACCTCCCGGAAGGCAACGCGCAGCGCTTCGGCGGCGACCGCCTGGGCGGTGTGCACCAGCGCCGACGTGCCGATGCGGTCGGAGCCGCGGAGCCGGACGCCGCTGTCGCCGGTCGTGGCGACGGCGGCGTCGCTCACGACGAGCTCCGGCGTCCGCGCAGCACGTCGAGCAGGCGACGGAAGTCGACGTCGCCCGTGACGATGCGCGCGACCAGTGCACCGACCGCCATGCAGACGGCGACGACGACGAACGCCCAGAACCCGAGCGTCACCGCGACGATCGCGAGCAGGGCGCCGGTGCCCATCCCGACGACGGTGGCGTTCACCGGACTCGACCGTCCCGGGTGTCGAACTCGTCGGCGACGCCGTTGAGTGCGGGGATGTTCACGTCGTTGATCGCGATGTTGACCTCGGTGACCTCGAGGCCGACGAGTTCGGTGACGGCGTTCGTGACGGCGGCGCGCACGGCGGAGGCGACCTCCATCATCGGCGTCGGGTAGTCGACGACGATGGTCAGGTCGACGGCCACCTGGGTCTCGCCGACCTCGACGCGGACGCCCTGACCGAGCGCGCTCGAGCCGATGGCGTCGCGGATGGCACCGAACGCCCGCGAGGCGTTGCCGCCGAGCGCGAAGACGCCGGGGACGTCGCGGGCGGCGATGCCCGCGACCTTCGCGACGACCGTGTCGTCGATGATGGTCCTGCCCTTGGCGGTGACCTGCGTCGTGGTGGTGCCGGCGGGCTGGGCGCTCCCGGCCCCGGTGCCGAGCGTGGCTCCGGTCGTGGTCCCGTCGACGCGGTTCGTCGTCGATGCCATTGCTGCCTCCGTGCGATCGATTGCTGGCCTCCAGCGAACACCATCGTGCCGTACGCCGCACAGGCGGCGCACGTGCCGACCTCGTCGTCAGTCGGCACCGGTAGGTTCTTGTTCCATGCGCGTGGCGACCTGGAACGTGAACTCCGTCCGCACCCGAGTGGGTCGGATCGTCGACTGGCTGGTGCGTGAGGACGTCGACGTCCTCGGCATGCAGGAGATCAAGTGCAAGCCGGAGCAGTTCCCGGTCGAGCAGTTCGAGGCCGCGGGGTACCACGTCGAGGCGCACGGCCTGAACCAGTGGAACGGCGTCGCGTTCGCCAGCCGGCTGCCGATGGAGGACGTCACCCGCGACTTCCCCGGCCAGCCCGGGTTCCTGAAGGGCCACGAGGGGCCGGACCTGCCGGTCGAGGCCCGCGCGATCGGCGTCACGGTCGACGGCGTGCGGCTCTGGAGCCTCTACGTGCCGAACGGCCGCGAGCTCGGCGACCCGCACTACACGTACAAGCTCGACTGGCTCGCCCAGCTGGCCGACCGCACTTCGGAGTGGATCGAGGCATCGCCGGAGACCCCGCTCGCGCTGATGGGCGACTGGAACGTCGCACCGCTCGACCAGGACGTCTGGGACATGCGGGTCTTCGAGGGGTCCACCCACGTCAGCGAACCCGAGCGGGCAGCGTTCCGCGAGTTCGAGGCGCGGGGCCTGCAGGACGTCGTGCGCCCGATCGTGCCCGACGGCTACACCTACTGGGACTACAAGCAGCTGCGGTTCCCGCGCAACGAGGGCATGCGCATCGACTTCGTGCTCGGCTCGCAGGCCTTCGCCGACGTCGTCACCGACGCCTCGATCCACCGGAACGAGCGCAAGGGCGACGCCCCGAGCGACCACGTCCCCGTGGTGGTCGACCTCGACCTGGACACGTCGCTCGACGACGACCGCCCGATGATCTTCTGATCGGCGCCGGGTCACCGGCCCGGCCCGGCCTGGGATCGGCGTCCGTCCGGCTCTGTTACGCCCGGCGTCCGCCGTGATTGAGCCGTCCGTCACGCCGACGTAGGTTTCCTGCACCGAACCCCTTCGAGAGCAGGTGAAGCCATGTCCCGCACGACGATCCTTCCCATCCAGCGCCTCATGGCGACCGCAGCCCCCGGTGCGTGGCGCGACGGCATCGTCGTCGAGACCCGCGCAGCCGACGCCGTGGTGCTGTTCCTCGACGGGAGCATCACCCAGCTGCGGGTGGCGGACGCCGACGGCGTCCTGTCGGTCGGCGAGCCGGTCGCCCACCACCCGGTCGCGGAGATCCTCAGCGCCAGCGGCCGCCAGACCACCGCACGCGTCGCGTAGCGCGCACGCGTCGCGGAGCGCGCACGGAGCGGGTCAGGTCGCCATCGAGTCGAGCATCGCCTGGCACTTCGACACCATCTCGTCGCAGGCCATGGCGCAGTACCGGCACGACTCGTCCATGTCCTGGTGCTGGCGGCACTCGGCGGCACACGCGGTGCCCATCGCGACGACGGCCACGAGCATCGCCTGCATCGCGGCGGCGTCCATCCCCATCGGACGCATCATCATCCGCATCCCGGTGTCGGCGAGCATCGCGGTGTTCGAGCACATCGCGGCGCAGGTGGCCATCTCGCCGCCCATCCGCATGTCGGCCGCGGAGCACATCGTCGCCGCCATCGACGCGGCGTTCATCGCCATCATCGTGTCCTGCATCATGTCCATGTCCATCTCCATGGGCATGTCCGTCATCGACATGTTCTTCATCATCGCCATCGTGTCCATCGCCGGTCTCCTCGTCGTGGTCATCGGTCACGAGGCGGTCCGCCCCGCGTGCCCGCCAGGGTACGCGCGTGCCGTCCGCGCTTCGTGAGCAGGAATGGTCGGGTCGGCGGACACGACCCGACCTTTTCTGCTCACCATCCGCGGTGGTCGCCACCACAGCCGGACGGGAGGCATGGTGCATCCCCGCCACGGGCCTCCCGTCCGCCCCGCGGCGCGTCCACGGCGCGGGAGACGCCGGCGCGCGCGCACGACGCCCGCAAGTGCGCGAGACGCCGCCGAATCCGGCGGCGTCTCGGCGACATCGAGGCGTCTCGACAACACGACGGCGTCTTCCGGACGCACCACACGCCGGCGTCTCGGCGCGCTACGGGTGCAGCAGGGCGGCGATCGCGACGAGCACGGGCACCGAACCGAGCGTCGAGATCAGCACGACGTCGCGCGCCACCGGGACCGCTGCCCCGTACCGCTGCGCGTAGTTGAAGACGTTCTGCGCCGCCGGCAGGGCGCCGAGGGTGGTGAGCACGAAGACCTCCTGGTCACCGAGCCCGAACACGAAGCGTGCGAACACGAACGCCACGGCCGGCATCACCACGAGCTTGATCGACGACGCCACGATGACGTCGGTCCGGATCGCCGGGTCCCGCAGCGGGGTCGCACCGTGCAGGCTCATCCCGAACGACAGCAGCACGACGGGCACCGCGGCCGCGCCGACGAGCGAGAACGGCTCGAGCACCGGGTCGGGCAGCGTGATCCCCGTCGCCGAGCACACGAGCCCGACGAGCGAGGCGATGATGATCGGGTTCCGGAACGGCCCCGCGATCCGCCTCCCCCATCCGCCGCCACCCGCGGTCGCAGCGTCGAGGATCGTCAGCGCGATCGGGGCCATCACGACGAGCTGCAGCAGGATCACCGGGACGACCGCGGTCGCCTGGCCGAGGACGTACACGGCCACCGGCAGCCCGATGTTGTTCGCGTTCACGTAGCTCGACGCCAGGGCCCCGACGGTGGTCGTGGTGACGGGGCGGCGCAGCACGAAGCGGAACACGGCGGCCGCACCGAGGGCGACCACGGCGGCGCTCAGCAGTGAGACCCAGAGCATCGAGGACAGCAGCGACGCGATGTCGGCGGTCGCGATGGTGTGGAACAGCAGGCACGGCATCAGCACGAAGAACGCGAGCCGGCTCATCACGAACTGCGCGTGCGGGCCCAGCAGGCCGATGCGTCCGACGACGTACCCACCGGCGATGATCGCGCCGATGATCGCGAAGCCGGTCAACACGCCACCCATCCCGTCCATCCTGGCACCTGCCGGCGGTGATGTGACGTCACTCAGGTCGGAAATGCGTACGCATCGAATACCGTTGAGCGCATCATGACCTCGACGAACGCCGACACCCTCACCCGGTCCACCGACTCCAGCCAGCCGCTCGCGCCGCTGCTCGAGGAGCGCTGGAGCCCCCGCTCCTACGACGAGACCGCGACGATCTCGGACGACCAGCTCGACGCCGTCCTCGAGGCCGCTCGCTGGGCACCCTCGGCCATGAACTTCCAGCCCCGCCGCTTCATCGCCGGCCGCCGCGGCACCGAGACGTTCCGGAAGATCAACGAGAACCTGCTCGGCTTCAACGCCGCTTGGGCCTTCCGCGCCAGCGCCCTCGTCGTCGGCGTGCTCGAGACCGTGACCGCCGACGGCGAGGAGCGCCCCTTCGCGCAGTACGACCTCGGCCAGTCGCTCGCCGCGCTGACCGTGCAGGCGCACGCCGAGGGCCTGCACGCGCACCAGATGGCGGGCATCGACGCCGCCGGGCTCCGTGCCGCGTTCGACCTGCCCGAGCGCTTCCTGCCGTACACGGTCACGGCCGTCGGCACCGTCGCGCACCCGTCGCAGCTCGACGACAAGGCCGCCGAGCGCGAGGTCGCCCCGCGCACCCGCATCCCCCTCGACGAGGTCGTCCTCGTCAAGGAGTGAGCACCGGCGGCACCGCCGCCCGCGATCGCCACGACGGCCGCGTCCCTGCGGGGGCGCGGCCGTCGGCGTACCATGACGTGACATGGATCAGCACCAGGACGACGCCCCGCCGGAGATGAACTTCTACACCCGGAAGTGGGTGCGACCGGAAGACCTCAACGCCAACGGCACCCTGTTCGGCGGCAGCCTGCTCCGCTGGATCGACGAGGAAGCCGCCGTCTACGCGATCATCCAGCTCGGCAACGGCAAGGTCGTCACGAAGTACATGTCGGAGATCAACTTCCTGTCCTCGGCGAAGGAGGGTGACATCGTCGAGATCGGCCTCGTCGCCACCCGGTTCGGCCGCACGTCGCTGACCATGCGGGCCGAGGCGCGCAACCTCTTCACGCACCGCAGCATCCTGACGATCGACGAGGTCGTGTTCGTGAACCTCGACGAGGACGGCAACCCGGCCCCGCACGGCTACACGGACATCACCTACGCGCGCGACCGGGTCCCCGCCACGCACCGCGCGTGACCCCGCAGACTTCGCGCAGCACCGGGGTGCCCGGATGGTCGCACCCTGCGGCTGGTCGGCGGGCTCTGGCAGGATCGGGGGCATGACCACGCCCCGCCTCGTCGCCTTCGACCTGGACGACACGCTCGCCCCGTCGAAGTCCTCCCTCGACCCCCGCATGCTCGAGACCTTCGCGTCCCTGCTCGAGGTCGTGCCGGTCGCGGTCATCTCCGGCGGCAACTTCACCCAGTTCGAGCAGCAGCTCGTCACCCCGCTCCGGCAGCGCGACGGCCTGACGCTCGACGCCCTGCACCTGCTACCGACCTGCGGCACCCGGTACTACCGCTGGGAGGACCAGGACTGGGCACTGCAGTATGCCGAGGACCTCACCGAGGAGCAGAAGGACCGCGCCCTCGCCGCGGTCGAGGCCCGTGCGAAGGAAGCCGGGTACTGGGAGTCCGAGACCTGGGGCGCCATCCTCGAGGACCGCGGGTCGCAGATCACGTTCTCCGCACTCGGCCAGTCCGCCCCGGTGGACGTCAAGAAGCAGTGGGACCCGACCGGCGAGAAGAAGGACCACCTGCGCCGTCTGGTGCAGCAGGACCTGCCCGACCTCGAGGTCCGCTCGGGCGGCTCCACCAGCATCGACATCACCCGCAAGGGGATCGACAAGGCCTACGGCATGCAGCGCCTGGCCGAGATCACCGGCATCGCGCTCGACGACATGCTCTTCGTGGGCGACCGGCTCGACCCCGAGGGCAACGACTACCCGGTGAAGGCACTCGGGGTCCCCTGCCACGCGGTGCAGGGCTGGGAGGACACGGACGCGTTCCTGACGGAGCTCATCCCCACCCTGCGCTGACCGCGCGGCAGACGGGAGGCCCGTGGCGGGCCCGCACCGCGCCTCCTGTCCGTCCGCGGTCGCGTCGAGAGCCGCGAACGCGACCGACGCGGCGGCCGGGCGCTCAGCCCAGGCTGCGGACGGCCTCGACGAAGGCGCGGATCTTGGCGGGGTCCTTGACGCCGCGCTCGGACTCGACCCCGCTCGACACGTCGACGCCGTCGGGGTCGAGCGCCTCGACCGCCGCGACCACGTTGGCCGGGGTCAGCCCGCCGGCGAGGATCCAGGCCTCGTCCACGCCGTCGATCGTGGCCGGGTCGATCAGGCGACCGCTGCCGGGCACGGCGGCGTCGAGCAGCAGCAGGTCGTGGTCGAACGCGGCGCGCTGCTCGGGCGTCTCGCGCAGGTAGTCCTCGGCCGCGATGGCCCGGATGGTGAAGAAGCCGGCGTCGCGCGCGCGGGCGAAGTCGGACGCCGACTCGCCACCGTGCAGCTGCAGCGTCGTGAGCCCGACCTCGGAGGCGATGCCCACGATCTCGTCGATCTTCTGGTCACGGAAGACCCCGACGGCGTCGATGCCGTCCGGCACCCGCTCGACGAGTTCCTTCGCCAGGTCGGCGGTGACGGTCCGGGGGCTGCCCGCCGCGAAGACGAACCCGACGGCGTCGGCACCCGCGTCGACGGCGGCGTCCACGGTGTCGGGCGTCGACAGGCCACAGATCTTGATCCAGCGCTGGTCGGTCATGCTGTCCATCCTGCCAGGGTGCTCCGGCGCCCGGAGCACGGAGCCGCCGGAGGGGTCAGTGCAGGGCGCCCGCGACGTAGGCGGCCACGCACGCCGCGGTGACGCCGAAGGCCGCGAAGGACCCGACCAGGACGTTCCGCCGCCGCCAGCGACGCACCGCCGAGAACGTGCCGCGCCTTGCGTGCCGGTGCGCGGCGCGGTGCAGGCGGTGGTCCCGCTGGTGCTTCACGCGTTCCGGGCCGAGCGGCACCGGGCCGGTGATCTGGGTGGAGCCGCCGCGCAGCGCGTTGGCGATGGCGACCGCGGTGGGCCGGCGCTCCGGGTCGCGGGCCGTCATCCGGCTGAGCAGCTCGCGCCACTCGTCGGCGACGTCGTCCGGGACCTCGGGGTCGCGGCGGAGCCGGGCGAGGGCGGCCTCGATCAGGGTGCCCGAGTACTCCTGCTTGCCGGTCAGCGCCTCGAGCAGGACGAGCCCGAGCGAGTACACGTCGGTGGCGAAGCTGATCGGTTCGCCGGCGACCTGCTCCGGGCTGAGGTAGGCGGCGGTGCCGATGACCGTGCCGTCGTTCGTCAGGCGGGAACCGTCGACGAAGTGGGCGACGCCGAAGTCGGTGAGCTTGACCGTGCGGGCGAACCCGGACGAACCCTCGTCACTGATCAGGATGTTGGCGGGCTTGACGTCGCGGTGCACGATGCCGCGCGAGTGCACGTAGGCCAGGGCGTCGGCGAGCTGCGCACCGAGGTCGGCCACCTCGTAGTTGTGCAGGGCACCCTCGGACAGACGGCGGAGCAGCGTCGTGTCGGCGATGAGCTCCATCACGATGAACCGGTGCGGGCCGTCCTCGAACTCGTGGGTGCCGGCGTCGTACAGCGGGATGAGTCCGGGGTGGGAGAGCATGCTGAGCAGCCGGATCTCGCGCTCCTGGCGGACGCGGTCGGCGGTGGTCATCTTGTCCGGGGTCGCGAAGAGCTTCACGGCCACGGCCCGGTACGTGTGCTCGTCACGGGCTTCGTAGACGGATCCCATGCCGCCGGTGCCGATGAGCTTCACGAGCCGGTACCGCGCAGAGAGGACGGTGTCCGCCCGCGCGCTGTCCAGCAGGGTCATGGTGTCCGTCGTCCCGTCCGGAGCCCGTGGTTCCGCGGCGCCTGCCGGCGTGTGGGCTCATGGGAAACGGTACGCGTCCGACTCTCGATCCGCATGGCCGTTACGACATCGTGATCGCCGTACTTCCCTGAGTTCCCGGGGATCGACGGGGTACAGTCCGACCTCCACCAGGACGAGGAATCGCGCAAGGAGGACAGCATGGCGTTGTCGAAGGGTGACGAGGTGCACTGGAACACCTCGCAGGGCAGGACGACCGGCACGCTCGTGCGGAAGCGGACGAGCGACTTCGAGTTCGACGGGCAGCACTTCAGGCCGACCGACGACGACCCGTACTGGATCGTCGAGTCGGAGAAGAGCGGCAAGCAGGCCGCCCACAAGGAGTCGGCGCTGACGAAGGCCTGAGGCTCAGTCGCGGGCGGGCTCGGCGCGACGACGACCCCGGGCACCGCCCACGGCAGGGCTGCCGGCGGCGTCGTCGTGGTCGTCGTCGGGGCCGCCCGTGCGCCGCTCGGCGCGGACACGGCGGACCCGGCGCACGACGAAGGTCACCACGACCGCGGCGATCGCGACGTAGAGCACGCGGTCGATCCACTCGGTGTACGCCTCGACCTGGTCGTACTGCGACCCGAACGCGGCACCGAGCAGCACGAGCGCGCTGTTCCAGATGCCGCTCGCGATGATCGTGAACACCGAGAACGTGCCGAGGTGCATGCGGTCGGCGCCGGCCGGCAGCGAGATGAGGCTGCGGACGATCGGGACGAACCGGCCGAAGAACACCGCGCTCTTGCCGTGCCGGTGGAACCAGCCGGCCGCCTTGCGGAAGTCGTCCTCGTCGACGAGGGGCAGCTTGCCGAACCACCGCGTGGTGCGTTCGAACCCGATCTTCGCGCCGAGCCAGTACAGCACCAGGGCCCCGAGGTACGAGCCGATCGTCGCCAGCACCAGGACCAGCACGAGGTTCATCTGGCCGGCACCCGCGAGGAACCCGGCCAGCGGCAGGATGACCTCGGACGGGATGGGCGGGAACACCGTCTCGACGAAGAGCATCAGCCCGACGCCCCACTCCCCCAGCGCGTCGATCAGCTGCAGCACCAGGCCGGAGAGGCCGCCGAGGTCCGACGGGGCGGTGGAGTCGCCACTGGCGACGGTCATGGCACGGGCGGTCACGGCAGTCGTCATGCCCCCAGCATCCCTGAACGCCCTGTCAGGACCCGGCACGCTCCCTGGGTGTCAGCCGAGTCCCATGTGAGCGGACCGGACGTGGGCGAGCGACCGGGCGAGCGCGCCCCGGGCGACGGCGTCGCGACCGACGGTCGACGGGGCGAACACCACCGGGTGCCGGAGCTGTGGCGTGACGATCTCGTCGAGCGCGGCGCAGAACACCTCGGCAGCCGGCAGAACCTCGCCACCGACGACGACGACCTCGGGGTCGATCGTCGTCACGAGCTGCACGACGCCGGGTGCCACGTCGGCCGCGAACGCACGGACGGTCTCGACGGCCGACACCGAGCCCTGGGCCGCCGCCGCGAAGACGGACTCGAGGTCCGTGCCGGACGGGATCCGGGCCTCCAGGCGGGCGGGTGCGGCGGGCCAGCCGGTCGAGGCGATGCCGCCCATCTCGCCGGCCGCGCCGCGTGCACCGCGCGCCAACGAGCCGTCGACCACCAGGGCGGCACCGATCTGCCGACCCATCACCAGGTACAGGCCGTCCCGGACGCCGTGGAACCGCCCCCACCGCGCCTCGGCCGTGGCCGCCAGCTTGGCGTCGTTGTCGAAGAAGGTGGCGACCCCGGGGAAGAGGTCCTGGATCCGGCCGGGCACCCGTCGCTCGACCCACTCCGGCACCGCGACCGTGTAGTCGATCGCGCCGTCGCGGTCGACGACCGCCGGCACCCCGAACGTGGCACCGAGCACCGGCGCACCACCGGCGGAGACGCCGACCGTGCCACCGACGGGCGCCGTCAGCCGACGGACGACGTCCTGCACGCTCGACCAGGCCTGTTCGGCGTCGGCGAGGTCGGTGTAGCGCTCCTCGACCCGGGCGAGCGTGACGCCGCGCAGGTCCGCGCGCACACCGACGATCCCGTGCAGGCCGAGGTCCACGCCGAGCACGGAGCCGGCCGACGCGTCCGCGGCGAAGCGCTTGGCCCGACGACCGGCCTTGTTCGGGGTGGCGATCGCCTCGGCCTCGGTCACCCAGCCCTCGTCGACCAGGTCGGCGAGCGCCGCCTCGACCGTGGGGCGGGAGAGTCCGACCGTGCGCCCGAGCTCGGTGACCGTGCGGGAGACGTCGTCGCGCAGGAGCTCGTCGAGGATGGCCCGCGAGTTCATCTGCCGCAGGACACCGGGGGTCGTCCCCACGGCACCGGAGGTCGTTGACACGGTCTGCTCCACGGTCATAGCCTCCACATTACGAAAGATCATTGAGGAATGGTGGCTCCGACATGCTCGTCCCACGACCGCGCCGCACCGCTCCCGGTGTCGGGGCCTTCGCGATCACCCCGTCGACCCGGATCGCCGCCGACCCGGCGAGCGAGTCCGTCCGACTGTACCTGCAGCAGACCCTGCGGGGATCGACCGGGCTGCCGGTGCGGGACGCCCTCGACGACACGGCACCGGGGGCCGGCACGATCGCGCTGCGCGTCGCCGACGACCCGTCCCTGCCCGCGGGCCCGTCGACGGCGGAGGGCGACCGGGCGGAGTCGTTCCGCCTCACGGTGACGCCGGACGGCGTCGACGTCATCGGCGGTTCGCCCGCCGGGGTCTTCTACGGTGTGCAGGCCCTGCTGCAGCTGCTGCCCCCGGACGTGTACCGCCGCGGCCGGGTCGCGACCGGTCCGTGGTCCGTCCCCGCCGTGGTCGTCGAGGACGCCCCCGCCTTCGCCTGGCGTGGCGTGATGCTCGACGTCGCCCGGCACTTCCGGACGAAGCACGAGGTCATGCGGGTGGTCGACCAGCTCGCCGCGCACCGGATCAACCGCCTGCACTTCCACCTCACCGAGGACCAGGGGTGGCGCATCGAGATCCGGAAGTACCCGCGCCTCACCGAGGTCGGGTCCTGGCGTCGGGAGTCCCAGGTCGGCGCGCACGTCCCCGGGCCGGACGGCACACTCGTCGTCGCCGGGTTCGACGGCCGCCCGCACGGCGGGTACTACACGCAGGACGACGTCCGCGAGATCGTGGCCTACGCGGCCGACCGGTTCGTCACCGTCGTCCCCGAGATCGAGACCCCCGGGCACGTCCGTGCGGCACTGGCGGCCTACCCGTCGCTCGGCGTCACGGGCGAGCCGGTGGAGGTGTGGACGGAGTGGGGCATCGCCGACGACGTCCTGAACGCCGAGGACGCCACGATCGACTTCTTCAAGGACGTCCTGGACGAGGTCATCGCGCTCTTCCCCTCCGGCTACATCGGCATCGGCGGCGACGAGTGCCCGAAGGTGCAGTGGGAGACCGACCCCCGCACCCAGGAGCGCATCCGCGAGCTCGGGCTGCAGGACGAGGAACAGCTGCAGGCCTGGATCATCGGACAACTCGCCGCACACGTCGAGTCGCACGGCCGGCGGGCGTTCGGGTGGGACGAGATCCTCGAGGGCGGCACGCTCGACCCCTCGGCGACCGTGGTCTCGTGGCGCGGGCTGACCGGCGCACGCACCGCCGCCCGACGCGGGCACGACGTCATCTCGTCGCCGGACGACCAGGTGTACCTCGACTACCGCCAGAGCGACCTGTCGACCGAGCCGATCCCGGTGTCGATCGTGCTCACCGTCGACGACGTCTTCGCCTTCGACCCGGTGCCGTCGGGGCTCACCGACACCGAGCGCGCCCACGTCATCGGCGGCCAGGGCAACATGTGGACGGAGCACGTCGACTCCGCCCGTCGGCTCGACTACCAGCTCTTCCCCCGCGTCGCCGCCCTCGCCGAGGCACTGTGGTCGGCCGACGTCACCGGGCCGCGCGACCTCGCCGAGTTCCGCGGACGCCTGGCCGAGCACACCGCCCGGCTCGAGGCCATGGGCATCGAGTACCGGCACGAGGCCGGGCCGTTCCCGTGGGAGCAGCGGCCGGGCGTGCCGGGGCGCCCGCACTCGCGCGAGGAGCGTGCGGCGTACATCGACGCGGTGACGGCGAACATCGCCGACTGACCTGTTGACATTTCACATGTGAGAGGTTCACACTGGGGAGGACTTCACGGAGGAGACCCCCATGCCACAGCGCAGCATCCCCGGCCTCGACGGGCTCGACATCGACGCACTGATCGGGGATCGACAGCCCGAGGCCGAGCTCGAGATCACCGTCGACTTCGTCCGGGGCCGGTCGGTGCTGATCACGGGCGCCGGCGGCTCGATCGGCAGCGAACTCTGCCGACAGCTCGTCCGGTTCGAGCCGGCGGAGATCATCATGCTCGACCGCGACGAGACCGCCCTGCAGCAGGTGCAGGTCTCCGTGGACGGTCACGGGTTGCTCGACACGAAGAACGTCGTCCTCGCCGACATCCGCGACGCCGACGCCATCCGCGACATCATGCTGAGCCGCCAGCCCGACGTCGTCTTCCACGCCGCGGCACTGAAGCACCTGCCGATGCTCGAGCAGTACCCGGACGAAGGCTGGAAGACGAACGTCCTCGGCACCCTGAACGTCCTCCGTGCCGCTGCTGCCGCGGGCGTGGGGACGCTCGTGAACATCTCGACCGACAAGGCGGCGAACCCGACGAGCGTGCTCGGGTCGACCAAGCGCATCGCCGAACGGTTGACCGCCTGGACCGCCGCCGACACGGGCCACGACTACGTGTCGGTCCGGTTCGGCAACGTCCTCGGCAGCCGCGGCTCGATGCTCCCGCTCTTCGCGGAGCTGATCCGTGCCGGACGCCCCCTCACCGTCACTCACCCCGACGCCACCCGCTACTTCATGTCCATCCCCGAGGCCTGCCACCTCGTGATCCAGTCCGCGGCGATCGCGCACCCCGGCGAGGTCCTCGTGCTCGACATGGGTGCACCGGTCCGGATCCTCGACATCGCACGGCGCATGCTCCAGGCCACCGGCAGCCCGTCCGACATCGTGTTCACGGGCCTGCGGGCGGGCGAGAAGCTCCACGAGGACCTCATCGGACGCGGCGAGACCGAACGCCGCCCGGTACACCCCAAGATCACCCACACCTCGGTCGCGCCGATCGCTCCGTGCGACGTCGACGAGTGCGTCCCCGGCCAGGTCGACCCGTCGGCACTCGCGATGGCCGCCTGACCGGCCCACGTCCGGCCCGCAACGCGACCGGACGACGGACGGGAGGCCCGGTGCCAGCTGGCACCGGGCCTCCCGTCGTTCCCGGGGTCGCGTCGACTACGCGGCGACCGGTGCGCGCTGGCCCACCGTCTCGCCGGCCACGGCAGCCTCACCGGCCGCAGCGGCCTCGTCGACGGGGCGACGACGGACCCACTTCTTCAGGGCGACGAGCACCAGCGCGGACACCACGGTCCCCGCCAGGATCGCGACGACGAACATCAGGACGTCACCGATCGCGAAGAAGACGAAGATCCCGCCGTGCGGCGCTCGCGAGGTCACGCCGGCAGCCATCGAGATCGCACCCGTGATCGCGGCACCGACCATCGACGCCGGGATGACGCGCAGCGGGTCGGCTGCGGCGAACGGGATCGCACCCTCGGAGATGAAGGACGCACCGAGCAGCCACGCGGCCTTGCCGTTCTCGCGCTCCGGCTTCGTGAAGCCCTTGCGGTAGAGCACGGTCGAGGCGAGCGCGAGTGCGAGCGGCGGCACCATGCCGGCCGCCATGACGGCGGCCATGATCTCGAACGGCACCACGTTCGTGGCGGTCCCGGCACCGAGCCCGGCGACGGCGAACGCGTACGCCACCTTGTTCACCGGACCACCGAGGTCGAACGCCATCATCAGGCCGAGGATGATCCCGAGCAGGACGGCCGAGGCACCCGACAGGGAGTTGAGCCAGGCGGTGAGCTCGGTCATGACCCAGGCGATCGGGCCACCGAGCACCAGGAGCATGAGGCCCGAGGCGATGATCGACGCGAACAGCGGGATGATCACGACCGGCATCAGGCCACGCAGCCACCGCCAGGTCGGGATGCGCCCGATCCAGTACGCGGCGGCACCGGCGATGAGGCCACCGACCAGACCACCGAGGAACCCGGCGTTCATGAACACGGCGATCGACCCGGCCACGAAGCCCGGTGCGATGCCCGGACGGTCGGCGATGGCGTAGGCGATGTACCCGGCGAGTGCTGCGACCAGGAACCCGAGCGACACCTGTCCGATCTGGAACGCGGCGGCGCCGAGGTAGTAGCCGAGGCCCTCCGGCGGCAGGTTCAGCAGCGTCGAGTTCGTCAGCGTGTAGGCGGCGTTGCTCATCCCCGAGTCACCGTGGTTCAGCGCGATGCCGTACCCGGAGAGCAGGAAGCCGAGCGCGATGAGCAGCCCGCCGCCGGCGACGAACGGGATCATGTAGCTGACGCCGGTGAGGAGCCAGCGCTTGAGCGACTGGCCGAAGTGCTCGTTCTTGGCGGTGGACTCGCCCTCGACGGCGGCACCACCCTGCACGCGTGCGGCGTGCGGGTCCTCCGAGGCGCGGATGGCCTCGGCGATCATCTTGTCGGGCTCGTCGACACCGCGCTTGACGGGTCCGGACACGAGCGGCTTGCCGGCGAACCGACCGCGGTCGCGGACGTCGACGTCGACCGCGAACACGACGGCGTCGGCACGGGCGATGAGGGCCGGGTCGAGGGGTTCGACCTGCGAGGACCCCTGCGTCTCGATGTGCATCTCGGCACCGGCACGCTGGGCGGCGGCGACGAGGGCGTCGGCCGCCATGTAGGTGTGCGCGATGCCGGTCGGGCAGGCGGTGACGCCGACGAAGACCTTGCGGCCCGCCTCCGGCGCGGTGGCCGGTTCGGAGGCACCACTCGCCTTCCCGACGCCTGCCTCGGCCACTTCGCCGCTCACCTCGTTGTCGACCAACCGGACGATCTCGTCGGGGGTGGTCGCGGCACGGAGCGCGGCCGTGAAGTCCTCACGGATGAGCGCGCGGGCCAGGGTCGAGAGGACCGTCAGGTGGTCCTTGTCCGCCCCCTCGGGCACGGCGATCATGAAGACGATGTCGGCGTCGCCGTCCGGGGCGCCGAACGGCACCTTCCGGGCCAGGCGCGAGAACGCCAGCGTCGGCTCGGACACCGACGCCGACCGGGCGTGCGGGATGGCGATGCCACCGGGGACGCCCGTTCCGACGCTCGCCTCGCGCTTGATGGCGTCGTCGGCGAGCGTCGCACCGTCGGCGGCGCGGCCGGTCGCGGCGACGCGGTCGGCGAGCACCCGGATGACGTCGGTCGACGTGGCGCCGAGGTCCTCGTCGAGGCCGACGAGCTGTGCGCTGATGAGGCGCGGACTCGAGTCTGCGGACATGTGCTTGCTCCTTCGCAATGGCGCTGATCGCGCGGTGGTGCAGGTGTTCGTGGGGTGGTCGGGCGGGGTGGGGAGGGGATCAGGCGGGTTCGGGGGCCGGGTGCGTGTGGAGCACCCGGACGGAGACCGCCGTCGGGTCGGTGTGGTCGAGTGCCGGCACGTCGCTGCCGGGCAGGGCTGCGGCCGCGGCACCGGTGGCGACGGCCTGTGCGAGACGCTGCTCGGGTGCGGCTCCGGCGACCTCGGCGAGCAGGTAGCCGGCGAGGGAGGAGTCCCCCGCGCCGACGGTCGACCGGGCGACGATCTTCGGTGCAGCGGCGGCGAACGCGCCCTCGTCAGAGACCAGCACGGCGCCGGCGCTGCCCAGGGTGAGCAGGACCGTGCCGACGTTCTTCCGCCGCAGCCGCTGGGCTCCGGCCACCGCGGCGTCGAGGTCGCGCTCGTACTCCTCGGGGTCGCCGCCGACGACCTCGGCGAGTTCCTCGGCGTTCGGCTTCACCAGGTCGATCCGTTCGCCCGACTGCAGCAGCGCCGTGAACGGCACCCCGGACGAGTCGACGGCGATCCGGACGTCGGCACCGTGGCGGGCACGGACGGCACGGACGAGCACGGCGAGTGCGTCGTCGGGCAGACCGGGCGGCAGCGACCCGGCGACCACGACCCAGCGGGCGGCGGGGCCGGTGGCGGTCGCAGCCGCGGTGTCGGCGACCAGCGCGGCGAGGTCGTCGAGGCGGCCGGCGAGCGAGGGGCCGGGTTCGTTGAGCTTCGTCGTGGTGCCGGTCGGCTCGGTCACGGTGACGTTCGAGCGGAGGGGCGCCCCGATCGGCAGCGCGGCCGTCGGGATGCCGCGGGTGGCCAGGCCGAGCAGGACCGGGTCGAGCTCGTCGCCGGGCAGGACGGCGACGGTGTCCCCACCGCTCGCGACGACCACGCGGGAGACGTTGACGCCCTTGCCACCGGGCTCCGCGGTGGACCGGGTCGCGCGCTGGACAGCGCCGCGCTGCAGTTCACCGGCGAGCTCGATCGTGCGGTCGAGCGAGGGGTTCGGAGTGACCGTGACGATGCGGACGTTCATGCGACGACCACCTCGACGTCGGCGTCGGCGAGCGCGCCGGCGAGGTCGGCCGGGGGCTGTTCGTCGGTGACGAGCGTGTCGATCTCGTCCAGGCGCGCGAACCGCATCAGGGCCTCCACGCCGTGCTTGGCGGCATCGGCGAGCACCACGGCCCGTCGGGCGGCGAGCACGTAGGCGCCCTTCACGGCGGCCTCGTACTCGTCCGGGGTGCTCAGACCGAAGCCGGCGGACAGGCCGTTCGTGCCGATGAACGCCACGTCGGGCCGGAGCGCGCCGATCTGCTCGACGGTGGCCGTGCCGACCGCGGCGCTCGTGACACCACGCACGCGGCCGCCGAGCAGGTGCAGTTCGAGGTGCTCGCTGTGCTGCAGGGTCGCGGCGATCGGCACCGAGTTCGTGATGACGGTGATGGTCGAGCCGGCGACCTCGGGCTCCCAGCGGGCGAGCTCGGAGGCGACGGCGGCGCAGGTGGTGCCGGCGTCGAGGGCGATCGAGCCGGTGAAGGTCGGCGGCACCAGGCGCATCGCGGCGCGTGCGATGGCGGACTTCGCGGTGCCGTGCTGCCCCTCGCGCTCGGCGACGCTGAGTTCGACGACGCTCGAGCGGCCGACGGGGACCGCTCCCCCGTGCACCCGCCGCAGGACCCCGGCGGACTCGAGGGCGTCGAGGTCACGGCGAACGGTCTCGGTGGTGACCTCGAAGTGCTCGGCCAGACCGGCGACCGATACACGACCGGCGGACTGCAGCTCGGCGGCGATGGCGGTGTGCCGCTCGGTTGCGTACATGCCCGAACTCCTTCGTTCCGTTGGGTTTCGAGCACTGTACGTCTGAAACCCACAAGAACGCAACCGTTCCGTCACACAACCAACACGTCCACAGGTGCCGGTCGTGCGAGCGCTACCCCTTCACGGCACCCGCCGTCATCCCGCTGACCAGCCGGCGCTGCACGATGAGGAAGAACACCACGACCGGGATCGAGAACAGCACGCTCGCCGCCATCAGCCCACCGAAGTCCGTGCCCTTGTTCGTCGAGAACCCGGCGAGCCAGACCGGCAGCGTGTACATCCCCTGATCCTTGAGCATCACGTACGCGATCAGGTAGTCGTTCCACGCCGCGATGAACGCGAACACGCTCGTGGCGATGACCCCGGGCATGACGAGCGGGAACAGCACGCTCCACAGGATCCGGAACGTGCCGGCGCCGTCCACCTTCGCGGCCTCCTCGATCTCGACGGGGACGGCCACGAAGAAGCCGCGCATCACCCAGATCGAGAACGGCAGCACGCTCGCCACGTACGCCAGGATCAGCCCGACGTAGCTGTTCAGCAGCCCCAGGGTCTGGAACGACAGGAACAGCGGGATGAGCAGTGCGCCCGAGGGGATCATCTGCACGAACAGGATCGCGACCAGGATCGCCCGCCGACCCCGGAACCGGAACCGCGACAGTGCCGCCGACGCCAGGAACCCGACGACGATCGACAGCAGCACGGCCGCCACCACGACGATGGTGGAGTTCCGCAGGTAGACCAGGAATCCCTCCTGCGTGAGCGCCCGCGTGAAGTTGTCGAGCGTCGGGTGCAGCGGCGCCCAGATCGGGGTCATCGTGGTGACCTCGTCGGCGGGCTTGAAGGCCGTGTTCACCATCCAGTAGATCGGGAACACCCAGACCAGGCAGAACACCACGGCGATGGTGTTCGCGACGATGCGCGGCTTGCGCTTCCGGACAGGGACGGTCACAGGTCCTCCTCCCCGCTCCGGACGAGCCGGCGGATGTAGTAGCTGGTGAGCACCCCGAGGATCAGGGTCGAGATCACGGCGATCGCCGCGCCCTGCCCGTAGGCATTGGACACGAACGACTGCACGAAGGTCCAGATGCCGAGCGTCAACGTGGCCTCCTCCGGTCCGCCGCGGGTGAGCAGCCAGATCTGGTTGAAGACGTTGAAGTCCCAGATCACCGACAGGATCGACACGAGCAGCAGCGTCGGCGCGAGGGCCGGGAGCGTGATCGCGCGGTACATCGTCCACACCGAGGCCCCGTCGAGCGCACCCGCCTCGTAGTACTCCGGCGCGATCTGGGACTGCGCGGCGTAGAGCGTCAGCGCCACGAACGGCACGGCCTGCCAGATGACGAGCGTCAGCACGATCGTGTACGCCTGCCCCGGGTGCGACGCCCAGTTGTCCTGCGTGTGGTCGCCGAACACCCGCAGCTGCGTGATGAGCCAGTTGAGCACGCCGTAGAACGGCTGGAAGAGCCACTGCCAGACCAGGCTCGAGGCCACGTTCGGCATCGCCCAGGCCAGTACGAGCACGACGCTGACGATCGTGCGCATCGCGACCCCGAGACGGGTGAGCAGCTGCGCCACCCCCATGCCGATGACGATCGTGCCGAGGACCATCGCGCCCGTCACGAGCACGGTGCGCAGGATGACCGGCCAGAACGACGCGTCGGTCAGGACGTCCGTGTAGTTCGTCAGCCCGGTGAACCCGGCCTGCCCGGTGAAGATCGCCCGCAGCCCGTAGTCCTGGAACGAGATGACGACGAGCCGGACGAGCGGGTAGACGACGAGGGCCAGGAGCAGCAGTGCCGCCGGGGCCAGCAGGACGAGCGGCGCCCGCGACCCGACCGGCGACCGACGACCCGTGCCCCGCCCGCCTCGACGGGAACCCCGCGACGGACCCTGAACCGGCCCGCCCGCCCGCCCGCCGGTGACCGGCGCGGACTGCTCCACGTCGGTCACCGGCTCCGCAGTGGACGTCATCGCCTACGGCTGCGCGTTCAGCGCGGTCGTGAGGTGCTTCGAGAAGCCCTCGGCGGCCTGCTCCGGCGACTTCCGGCCGGTGGCGACGTCGGCGAACATCGACTGGAACGAGGCGTCGCCCTCGATGGTGGCCCAGCCCGGCGTGGCCGGGGTCGGTCGGCTCGTGCCGGCCGCCTCGAAGTACGGCTTGTGCAGCTCGTCGACGTCGCCGGCGACCGCGTCGAGCATCTCGGTCGAGTTCGGCTCCCAGCCGTCGACCCCGAACACCTGGTCCTGCTGGAACTCCTTCGAGGTCAGGATCTTCAGGTAGTACAGCGCGAGCTCCTGGTTCTTCGCCTTGGCCGGGATCCCCAGGTCGGAGCCTCCGAGGAACACCGGCTGCGTCTTCCCCGCGGTCGAGGACGGCATCGGGAACGTGCCGATGCGATCGGCGAGTTCCGGCTTCGCCGTGGTGATCGAGCCGATCTCCCAGGCGGACCCGAGGAACGCCGAGGTGTTGCCCTGCGCGAAGACGTCGCTCTGCGAGGGCTTGTCGGTGTTGATGTCCTGGGTGGACTTCGCCGAGTACGTGTTCTGGAAGTCCTTCCAGGCGGTCAGCCCCTCGACCGCGTCCGCGGAGTCGAGCGTGCCGGTCCACTTGCCGCCCTTGTCCGTCGCGATCTCGCCGCCGGCGTCCCAGACCCACTGGAGCCCGCCGTACCAGTACTGCCCAGGCATGTAGAAGGCGGAGAAGTCACTGGCCGGGTTGGCGGCCTTGACCTTGTCGAGGTCGGCGGTGAGCTCGTCGTAGGTGGTCGGCACGTCGGTCACGCCGGCGTCCTTCCAGACCTGCTTGTCGTAGACCACGGCCCGGTTGCCGGCGAACAGCGGCGCCCCGTAGAGCTTGCCGTCGACGGTGGCGGGGCCCTCGAGCCCGGTGAGCCAGGTCTGGCCGTCCTTGAGCTCGTCGCGGTACGGCGTCAGGTCGGTCAACCCGCCGGCGGCCGCGTAGACCGGCACCTGCGTGTTGCCGAGATCGACGACGTCGGGGGCGTCGCTCTGCGCGAGCGCCGTGGTGAGCTTGGTGGTGATCCCGTCCCACTGCTGGGTCTGGATCTTCACCTTCGCCCCGGTGTCGGCGGTGAACTGCTTGCCGGCGGCGTCGAGCACCTTGTCGCTCAGGTCGCCGTTCATCATCCAGACGGTGATGGTCTTGCCCGTGCCATCGGGCGTGCCGATGGACTTCGTGCCGCCGTCGGAAGCGGCGTTGCTCCCGGCGGAGCACCCGGTGAGGGCGAGCGCGCCTGCGAGGGCGAGCGCACCGAGTGCGGCGAAACGCGTTCGTGTCACGATGACTCCCTTGGTCCGACCTTTATGAAAGGACGTTGCGTATTCGCAATAGAAGACCCTGCGGGGCCCCTTGTCAACCGTTGGATCGGTCCCTGTGACCGCTTTCGATCCGCGTGTTTCCGGGGCATCACGGATGTCGAACAGATCGACGCAGATGCTTGACCAGGTGGTCATGACCAGGCATGATCTGCGACTCGCGTCCGGTGTGGGGAAGCGACCGCCTGGAGGCCCGGAGCCGGTCCGCCGGACCGGCTCCGGGCCTCCCGTGCGCGCGTCCACCGCACGCGTCAGACGGCCGCCAGTGCGGACGTCGGCGGGATCCGTGCGGCGCGCGCCGCCGGGTAGAGCCCGGACACCCCGCCGATCACGACGGTGGCGCCGAGGCCCCCGACGACGGCCCACACCGGCAGCGCGACCGGCCAGCCCTGCGCGACGGCGAACACCACCGTCACCCCGACGCCGAGCACGACGCCGGCCACACCACCGAGGAACGACAGCAGCAAGGACTCGACCAGGAACTGGTCGCGGATGCTCCGACGTCGGGCGCCGAGGGCTCGGCGGACACCGACCTCGGCGCGGCGTTCGAGGACGGTGATCACCATCGTGTTCGCCACCCCGATGCCGCCGACCAGCAACGCCACGCCCCCGATCCCGACCAGCAGCCCGGTGAAGGAGTCGTCGGTCGCGTTCTTCGCCGCCAACGCGTCCGACGGTCGCGTCACCCCGACGTCCTGCGCGTCGCCCGGTCGGATCGCGCCGGCGAGCCGGTCCCTCGACCGTTCGACGTGCGCCGGGTCGACGCGCGCGTGGACCGCGGTCGGCACTCCGTCGAACCCCAGCTGCTCGGCGAACCCGCTCGGCACGAACACCTGCGAGTCGAGGTCCTCGGCGAGCGCGACGGGTCCGAGTACCCCGACCACCTGCACCCACTGCCCGCCGATCCAGACCCGGCTGTCCGGGTGCAGGTCCTCGATGCCGAGGGCAGCGGCGGCCCGGGAGCCCAGCACCACCTGCGGCGGCGCTCCGGTCGTGTCGTCGAGCCACCGGCCCGATGCGAGCTCGCCACCGAGGACTCGTGGGACGTCACCCCACGCGGCCAGCACCCCGATGCCCTTCGTCTGCGGCACCGGGACGAACGCGTTGCGGTAGACGCCGGTGTCCGGCACCGTGCCGACCGCAGCAGCCGACTCGACGTCGTCCTGCCGCAGCACGGAACCGAGCGCGGTGGACGGCAGCGGGACCGGTTCGCCGAAGCCCTGCGCCTGCGTGGCCGTCAGCACGTTCGTCCCGAGCGCGTCGAGGACCTGGTCGACCTTCGCCTTGCTCGACGACGAGATCCCGACGACCGCGATCATCGCCGCGATGCCGATCGCGATGCCGAGGGCCGACAGCACCACGCGCCCCGGCCGGGTCCGCAGCCCGAACACCCCGAGTCGGAGCAGGTCGCCCGCACCGACGGTCCGACGCCGGGTCACCGGTCGCCCTCGTGCTCGATCCGGCCGTCCCGCATCCGGATCCGTCGGGGCAGCGACGCGGCGAGGTCCAGGTCGTGCGTGATGACCACGACCGTGGTGCCCGCCGCGTTGAGCTCACGCAGCAGTCCGACGACCGCCGCGCCGGATGCCGTGTCGAGCGCCCCGGTCGGTTCGTCCGCGAGCAGGATCGTCGGGTCGCCGACGACGGCCCGCGCGATGGCGACCCGTTGGCGCTCACCACCGGAGAGCTGGTGCGGTCGGTGGTCCGCCCGGTGGGACAGACCGACCCGGCCCAGGGCTTCGACCGCCAGCCGGTGCCGCTCGCGCCGCGGCACCCCGGCGTAGAGCACCCCGTCGGCGACGTTCTCGGCCGCGGTCGCTCCGGCCTGCAGGTGGAAGTGCTGGAACACGAAGCCGACGTGGTCGGCCCGGAGTTGCGAGAGCGCGTCGTCGGACATCACGGCGACGTCGTTGCCCGCGATCGTCACGGTGCCCGAGGTCGGCCTGTCGAGCGTGCCGATGATGTTCAGCATGGTCGACTTGCCGGACCCCGACGGCCCGACGACGGCGACGAGTTCCCCGGCGAGCACCTCCATCGACACCCCGCGCAACGCGTGGACGTCCCCGTGGACCTTCGTCACCTCCCGGAGCGCGAGCACGGTGCTCGCTCCGGCCCCGGCGCTCACGTGGGCACCACCACGCGGTCGCCGGCCGTGACCGCACCGGTGATCGCCACCCGCCCGTCGGCCGTGAACCCGGGGTCGACCCGAACCCGCTTCGTCGTGCCGTCGCGCTGCACCACGTCGACCGCGTACGCCCCGCCGGCCCCGGCGACGAGCGCGGCGACCGGGACGGAGAGCACGTCGCGCTCGGTCGTGCCCTGCGCGTCGACCTGCGCCGAGGCGGCACCGGGCAGCTCGCGCCGACCGGGGTCGAACGACACCGACACGTCGACCTTCGACCCGCCGTCCTCGGTGGTGGTCGGCTGCGCGTCGACGACCTCGCCGGGCATCCGCGCTCCGGCCCCGTTGATCCGGACGTCGACCGTCGAGCCGACGGTGAGCCGTTCGGCATCGCGCTGGGACACCGTCACGATGACGATCCGCTCCGTGCTGGTGACCTGCAGCACGTCGCCGGCGGCGCCACCGCCGGTCCCGCGGGACACGCCGTCACCACCGACCCCACCGGCGCCACCCGTCGACCCGGTGTCAGCACCGAGCCGTCCGTCGACAGCGGCCACCCGCACCGCACCGTCCACGAAGGCGACGTCGTCCGCCGTCAGCACCCCGGTGACCTCGTGCCCCCGGTCGGCCTGCCACTGCCGCACCGCCCGCTCGGACCGTGGACCGAACGCGTCGTCGACCGACACGTCGTACCCCAGCGCCGACAGGTTCTCGTTGAGCTGCCGCACGTCGGTGCCCGTCCGCCCGCGCTCGAGCGAGCGCCACAGCGGCACCGTGCCGTACATGGCCCGGACGCCGCGCTCGTCGACGGCGTAGAGGTACCCGTCGCGCTCGATGACGTCGCCGGGTCGCGGCAACCAGGTGATCGTGCCGGACGCCGCGCCGGGGACACCGACCGCGGCGCCGTACCCGAGCGTCCCTGCGAACACCTTCGAGTCGGTGAGGTCTCCCTCCGTGACGACCGCCGTCGCCCCGGCGCCCGCTCCGCCGGCCTCGGTGCCCGGGGACGTCGACGCCGCCGATCCGCTCGGCAGTCCGGCGAGCGCCCACGTGCCGGTCCCGGCCGCGAGTGCGGCCACGAGACAGACGGCCGCGATCGTCCGGCGGCGCCTGCCGACCATCACCGTGCCACCCCCGCACCGGCGGACTCCGCCGCCTCCGCGTCGCACGCGCGGGCCACCTCGTCGAAGGCCTCCTGGTCGTCCGGCTGGTAGCGGATCTTGCCGTCCTCGTCGTCCGGGTAGTCGGAGAACCCCTGCTCGCGGATGCACTCCGCCGTCCGCAGCGTCCGGTCGTCGTCGCCCGGGATCTGCTCGGCGACCCGGGCGTCGCCGGCTCCCGCGGTGTCGTCGAGGCAGCTCCGGAGGTCCCCCTGGTACTGCTCCTCGTCGACGCCGTCGGGAGCGCTGAGCTGCAGGCCCGAGCCGCTCCCCGGGTCCGGCATGTCGTAGCCCTTGTCCCGCATGCACTCGGCGAGCGAGGACCCCTTCGCTGCGGTGTCAGCCGTCGACGCCGCGTCTCCCCCGGGCGTACTGCCCGAGCAGGCGGCGAGCAGTCCGGGCAGTAGCAGGGTCGCCGCGGCGGCAGCGAGCAGGGATCGGTTCCGACGGGTGGTCGTCCTGGTCGTGTTCATGACCCCAGGACACCCGACCGGCTGTTTCGGCGCGTGTACCGGCCGGGTTACACCGACGAAACGTCGACGCGGACGACGAGCCCGCCCGTCGGCCGCGCCGTGAGCGCCAGGTGCCACCCGTGCGCCTGCACGATCGCGGCGACGATGGACAGGCCGAGCCCGCTGTGCCGGTGCGCACGGGGGCCGGACGGGCAGCGCCGGAACGGTTCGACCAACCGGACAGCGTCGGACGCGGGCACGACGGGCCCCGAGTTCTCGACGACGATCCCGGCCGCGGACGTCGTGACCCGGACGAACCCGTCGTGTTCGTTGTACTCGACGGCGTTGCCGACGAGGTTGACGAGCAGCTGGTGCAGCAGCGTCGGCTCGCCTGCGACGATCAGGCCGGGAGGCCCGGTGTGGGCTGCGCGGACGAGGGTCACCCCCGCGTCGGCGGCGGTCCCGGACATCGCCGCGATCACCGCGTCCGTCACCTCGTCGACGTCGACGGCCTGCGTCGCGCCGGCCAGCCCACGGTCCGCCTCGGCCAGGACGAGGAGCGACTCGACCAGGTGTTCGGTCCGCCGGTTCTGCTCCAGCAGTTCCTCGCGCGTCGCGCGGACCTCGCCGCGGTCGGCCGCGTCGTGCAGCCCGATCTGCACCGCGGCCCGCTGCACCGCCAGCGGCGTCCGCAGTTCGTGCGACGCCTGTGCCACGAAACGGCGCTGGCTCTCGAACGCCGTCTCGAGCCGATCGAGCAGGTCGTCCACGGTGCGGGACAACCGCCGCAGCTCGTCGTCCGGACCGACGAGGGCGATGCGCTCGTGGAGGTTCGACGCCGTGATCCGGTTCGCGGTCGCCGTGATCCGGTCGATCGGCAGGAGCATCCTGCGGCTGACCAGCCACCCGACGCCGCCGGCCACGACCCCGGCGCCGCCGATGCCGATCGCAGACCACTGCCACTGCTGCACCGCGACGAGGCGGACGACCGACACCGCCTCCCTTGTGTCGCCGCGTGCGGAGCCCTCGCCGAGCGGCACCGGCCTGGACGTCGGGACGGACTGCGCTGGTGCAGCCCGTCGGACCGCCGCAGTGTCGAGTCCCGCACCCACGCCCGCCAAGGACATCACGTTGGAGAACACCACGACCCCGGTGGCCAGCGCCATCGCCGCGAGCGCGAACGTCCACGCGGTGCGTGCCCGGATGCTCCACAGCCCGGGCCGTCGTCTCACAGCGCGTACCCCTGACCCGGTACCGTCCGGATGGGGTCGGGGTCCCCGAGCTTCCGGCGGAGCTTCGACACCGTCACCCGGACCGCGGCGGTGAACGGGTCGATGTTCATGTCCCAGACCTTCTCGAGCAGGTGCTCGGCGGAGACGATCCGGCCATCAGCACGGAGCAGGGTCTCGAGGACGCCGAGTTCCTTCGAGGTCAGGTCGAGCGGCCGGCCGTCGCGCGTCGCGATCCGCCGGTTCGTGTCGACGACGAGCCCGGCGCGCTCGAGCACCGGGGCGACGGGCGCGGCGCTGCGACGCCCCAGTGCCCGGACCCGCGCGACGAGTTCCGGGTACTCGAACGGCTTCGTCAGGTAGTCGTCGGCCCCGAGTTCGAGCCCGTGCACCCGGTCGCCCAGGGTGGCCGCGGCGGTGAGCAGGAGGATCCGTGTGAGTGCGCCGCGCGCGGTGAGCCGCCGTGTGACCTCGTCGCCGTGCAGCCCGGGGACGTCCCGGTCGAGCACGACGACGTCGTAGTCGTGCACCGCCAGCAGCTCGTCGGCGTCGTCGCCGCGGTAGGCGACGTCCACCGCCATGTCCTGTCGGGTCAGGCCCGTCGCGACCAGGTCGGCGAGGGCTCGTTCGTCGTCCACCACGAGTACGCGCATCGATACATCACACGTGACGTACCTTTGCCGGACCTGGGAAGGGGTCAGGCGTCGAACGGCACCTCGCCGTGTTCACTGACGCCGGCACGCTGCCGGTACGACAGGTGCCCGCCGAGGTACCCGCCGACGCTGACGACGGCGAGACCCGCGAAGCCGAGGAGCTTGCCGGCACCGTGGTTGCCGCGCTTCCGCTGCAGCCACGACAGGCCGTACAGCGACAGACCGGTCCAGTTCACGGCCTGGTGCACCCATCCGGTGCGGAGTTGCTCGCGGTTCAGCTCGGACCAGTCGACGTAGCCGGCGACCGAGGCGCTGCTCGCCGAGACGACCCCGACGCCGACCAGGGTCTTGGCGGCCTTCGCGTTGCCCTTCCCGCCGAGCAGGTCGAGCACCGCAGCGGATATCCAGGCGCCGAGCGGCACCTGCACCATGAGCGGGTGGATCGGGTGACCGAACGGGACGCCGTGCAGCAGCTGGCGCAGGGCCTTCGGCTTGGCGAGGGCGTTGACGACGGCACGGTCGATGTCGACGGCCTTGTCGAGCACGCTCGCGTGCTCGACGGCGTCGGTGAGGCGACGGATCGCGCGGATCTCAGGCATGCCGTGGACGGTAGACGAACGGCCCGTCACCGGTCCCAGGAACCGGTGACGGGCCTCCTGTCCGTCGTGGTGGGCTACTCCTCGACGATCTCGGCCAGCTCGAAGGGCTCGACGGTCAGGCCGTCGCCGTCCGCGGCGACGTCCACCCGGACGGTGTCGCCGTCACGGACGTCACCCGACAGGATGGCGCGTGCCAACCGGTCGTCGATCTGCCGCTGCATCAGGCGACGCAGGGGCCGCGCGCCGTACAGCGGGTCGTACCCGCGCTCCGCGAGCCAGCCGCGCGCCTCCGGGGTGACGGCGAGCTCGAGTCGGCGGTCGGTCAGGCGACGAGCCAGCCGGTCGACGTCGAGCGACACGATCTGCCCGAGGTCGTCGGCCGTCAGGGCCTGGAACACCACGATGTCGTCGAGCCGGTTGATGAACTCCGGCCGGAACGCCTGCTGCACGAGCTCACGGACCGCCTCTTCCCGCTGCGCGTCGCTCAGGGACAGGTCGGTCATGAACTGCGACCCCAGGTTCGACGTCAACACGAGGATCGTGTTCCGGAAGTCGACCGTGCGCCCCTGGCCGTCGGTCAGTCGCCCGTCGTCGAGCACCTGCAGCAGCACGTCGAACACCTCGGGGTGCGCCTTCTCGATCTCGTCGAGCAGGATCACCGAGTACGGACGGCGGCGGACCGCCTCGGTGAGCTGTCCACCGGCCTCGTACCCGACGTACCCGGGCGGGGCACCGATCAGGCGGGCCACGGAGTGCTTCTCGCCGTACTCGCTCATGTCGATGCGGACGAGGGCCTTCTCGTCGTCGAACAGGAACTCGGCGAGCGCCTTGGCCAGCTCGGTCTTGCCGACGCCCGTCGGTCCGAGGAACAGGAACGAACCGGTCGGGCGGTCCGGGTCGGAGATGCCGGCGCGGGTGCGACGGACGGCCTCGGACACGGTGGTCACGGCGGTGCGCTGCCCGATGATCCGGCGGCCGAGCTCGCTCTCGAGGTGCAGGAGCTTCTCGGTCTCGCCCTGCAGCAGCCGGCCGAGCGGGATGCCCGTCCACTGCGCGATGACGGCGGCGATGTCCTCGTCGGTGACGCTGTCGTTCACCATCCGATCGGCGCTCTCGGCCTGTTCGGCGGCGGCGAGCTCGGCCTCGATGCGGGGCTTCTCGCCGTACTCCAGTCGGGAGACGAGTTCGTAGTCGGCCTCGCGCTGGGCGCGCTGCGACCGCATGTTCAGGTCGTCGAGCTGCTGCTTGAGTTCACCGATGCGGTTCAGGCTCGCGCGCTCGGCCTGCCAGCGCTGCTCGAGCTCGGCCAGCCGCTCCTCGCGGGTGCGCAGCTCGTTGCGCAGGGTCTCGAGCCGGGCCTTGGAGGCGTCGTCCTTCTCCTGCTTGAGCGCGAACTCCTCGACACGCAGACGGTCGACGTTCCGCTTCAGCTCGTCGATCTCGACCGGGCTGGAGTCGATCTCCATACGGAGTCGGCTCGCGGCCTCGTCGATCAGGTCGATGGCCTTGTCGGGCAGCTGCCGGCCGGAGATGTACCGGTTCGACAGGCTCGCGGCCGCGACCAGTGCGGAGTCGTTGATCGTCACCTTGTGGTGCGCCTCGTAGCGCTCCTTGAGCCCGCGGAGGATCGCCACGGCGTCCTCGACGCTGGGCTCACCGACGTAGACCTGCTGGAAGCGTCGCTCGAGCGCGGCGTCCTTCTCGATGTACTCGCGGTACTCGTCGAGGGTCGTCGCGCCGATGAGCCGGAGCTCACCGCGGGCGAGCATCGGCTTGAGCATGTTCGACGCCGCGACGGACCCCTCGCCACCACCGGCACCCATCAGGGTGTGCAGCTCGTCGATGAAGGTGATGACCTGACCGTCGGAGTCGTTGATCTCCTTGAGCACGGACTTGAGCCGCTCCTCGAACTCGCCGCGGTACTTGGCACCGGCGATGAGGGCGGAGATGTCGAGCGAGATGAGCCGCTTGTCCTTGAGGGAGTCGGCGACGTCCCCGGCGACGATGCGCTGCGCGAGCCCCTCGACGACGGCGGTCTTGCCGACGCCGGGCTCGCCGATGAGCACCGGGTTGTTCTTGGTGCGGCGCGTGAGCACCTGGGAGACGCGCCGGATCTCGGAGTCGCGGCCGATCACGGGGTCGAGCTTGCCGCTGCGGGCGATCGCCGTGAGGTCGATGCCGTACTGCTCGAGGGCGGTCTTCTGTCGTTCTTGCGAGTCAGGAGCGCCTTGGAGGTTCGCCATGCGTTCCGTCCTTTCGTTGCGGTGGTCCTGGAGTTGAGTCTACTCCACTCAACTTACGTGCGCTCCGGGACATTCCGGATCCCGACGGCACAGACGACGGCACCGGCCGCCAGCAGGAGCGCCATCACCACCATGGCCCGGTGCAGCCCGTCGACGCTCACCTCACCGCCGAGCACCACGCCGGCCAGTGCCACCGTGACGAGTCCGGCGATCCGCGCGACCGCGTTGTTCACGGCCGAACCGGACCCGGCCTCGGACTGCGGCACCGACCCGAGCACCGCACTGGTCAAGGGCGTGACCATCAGGGCGATGCCCACGCCGATCAGCACCAGTCCGGGGAACACCGACCACCAGTAGCCGTTCGGGTCGTCGCCGGCGAGCAGCAGCAGGAGCGCCCCGACCGCGCCGACCGCCGGACCCGCGGCCATGAACCACCGCGGGCCGTACTGACCGGCCGCGGACCCGACGGCGGTGGACAGCGCGAGCAGCATGATCGTCGGCGGCAGCGTCGCGAGGCCGGCGAGCCACGCCGGGAAGCGCCAGACCTCCTGGAGGAACAGGGTGACCACGAAGAACACCATGCCGAGCGCGCCGTAGATCGACAGCGTCGCGAGGTTGCCGACCGCGAAGTTCCGCGCCCGGAACAGCTCGAGCGGCACGAGCGGCGATCCGTTCGTCCGCGTCACCCGCAGCTCCCAGGGCACGAAGGCCACGAGCGCGGCCGTCCCGAGCACGAGCGCGCCGACCACCACGGGCGCACCCCACCCCAGACGCTCCTGTTCGATGAGGCCGAGCACGACCCCGCCGACGCCCACCACGGCGAGCACGGCGCCGACCACGTCGATGCGCGGACGGACGGCGGGGTGCACGTCGCCCGTGATGCGCAGGACCAGCGGGATCGTCACGGCGATCGGTACCGCGGTGAGCACGAAGACCCACCGCCACCCGATGCCGTCCACCACCAGCCCGCCGACCACGGGGCCGAGGATCGTGGCGGCGCTCGACCAGGCCGTCCACGTGCCGATGGCCTTCGCCTGCGCCGCCCCGCGGAACGCGGCGACGATGAGGGCGAGCGCGCTCGGCATGACGAGTGCCCCGCCGACGCCCTGCAGCGCCCGGGCGACGATGAGCACCTCGCCGGTCGGGGCGACCGCGCACACCACGGACGCGATCCCGAAGACCACGAGCCCCCACGTGATGATCCGGACGCGGCCGAACAGGTCGGACAGGCTGCCGGCGACCAGGATGAGCGAGCCGAGGGTGACCAGGTATGCGTCGACGACCCACTGCTGCACGACGAGTCCGCCGCCGAGCTCCTGCCGGATCGCCGGGAGCGCCACGTTCACGACGCTCGAGTCGAGTCCGACGACGAACGACGCCAGGACCGCCACCACCAGCACGATCCGCCGGTCGTCCCGGAGCGGGGCGACACCGCGGGGCACGGGGGCCGGAACGGGAACGGGAGCGGTCATGTGCTCATCCTGCGGCACACGGTGCCCGGCGGTCGATCCCGCACGACGAAGCCCCCGCGACCGATGTGGTCGCGGGGGCTGCCGACAGGACGGGGCTGGGTGTCCTAACGCCGGGAGTCGGTGTTCGGCTGGGCGGTCGGCCCCGGGTTCAGGACCGGACCGGCGGCGGGCTCGGCTGGGACGTTCTGAACGGTGGTGTTCTGCACCGTGCCGTCCGGAGCCGTGCCGTTGGCCTGGGCCTTCTTCTCGTCGTCGGACA